>ERZ772971.274-NODE-274-length-34523-cov-12.730823_pt1 | contig 34523 bp, 19 predicted proteins | sample MGYA00511943_ERZ772971 | MGnify/ENA primary metagenome ERZ772971 (study PRJEB29015, sample SAMEA2737929) | human oral metagenome | biome: human oral; feature: human-associated habitat; material: dental | place: China | collected 2144 ... | reverse complement strand
ACACGAGTGCGTGGGCGGCGGCCGCGTCGCGGCCGAAGTCGAAGGAGAAGGCCTCGCCGTCGCCGGGAAGGGACTCGATGGGAGTTCCGCCCGCCGTCGTCGAGCCCACACCGGCCGTCGCCTCCAGCAGGCCGCGCATGGCTGCGGAAAGCCGGGAGTCGTCCACGAGCGGGTAGGCGCCGGAGGTCGCGCCTTCGGGCGCCACGAGCGGAATGCGGATGTCGCGGACGCGATGGGTCGGCGAGTCGGTGCCGTCCCACACGGAGTCGAAAGGCACGAGGACCTCCCATCCGCCGGCGGCCGGGCCCTCGGCCTCATGGAGGCTCGCTCCCTCGATGAGGGCAGGGTTGGGCACGAGGTTCCCCCGCCACACGACGTAGCGGGCGGACCGGAAGTATTCGTCCTCGGTCGCGGCGATCCTGCTGAAGGCGTTCTCGCCCTCGCCCAGGCGGGCAGCCGCGACCTGCTCGTACTTGGCGAGGATGTCGGCGGCGGGCGCGTTTGCCTCGGTGATGGCCCCCACGGAGATCGGGCCCGGGATGATCCGCACCGCGTCCGCCGCATATCGCGGATCGTGGGACTGCCACAGGTTGTCCGACCCCCATCTGCGGACGATCTCCGCGTCGATGACGGGGACGAAGGGAACCGGCTTGGGGTATTTGCGCGAGAGTTCGACGAAGAAGGCGGCGTCCGTCGGCGTCACGAGGACGGATTCGGCCGCCGGGTGCGCGGCCGCGAGGGCCTCCACGGCGCGCTCGGGGTCCTCGGCGCCGTCGGCGAACAGGGTCTCGATCTGGCCGTGGTCGGCCTCGCTCAGGCGGGCCTCCGCGCGCTGAAGCAGTTCGACGAAGCGCTTTTCCATGGACTCGTCCACCCAAGGCCAGGCAAGCTCGACGTAGCGCTCGAGCATCTGGCGGTAGGTCATCTCTTCGACGTCGCCGAAGTACGGCTTGGCCGTCTTGTCGATCGCCTCGATGATCTCCTCGCGGCGCGATTCGACCTCCTCGGCGGGGATCTCCGCCAGAAGCTTCGAGGCTGCTGCGCTCGCGTTGGCGACCTCGTAGAGGTCCGCGTGCAGCTGGGACAGCCCAGAGGTCATTCCCCCGCGGACCTCGCCCCTGCGCACCCAGCCCTCGGAAATGCCGGGCGTCGCCACGAGCAGGTCCTTGACCGCGGGGCTCGTGGCAGCCTCGGCGGAGGCCATGAGCGCGGTTCCGACGAACACGCCGTCGACGGGCATCGGCGGGCGCCCGTGGGCGACGGACCACGAGCCGTCGAGGTAGTCGGCGGCGCGCTCGGGGTCGCCGAGGCCGCCTCCCGCGCACACGACGACGCCGGCCTCACGCAGCTGCGCATACGTTGGAAGCAGCAGCTCGGGAAGCGACTCCCACGAGTGGTGGCCGCCGGCCTGCCCGTCCTCGACCATGGCGATGAGCGGCAGATCCGCGCCCTTCTCGTTCAGCTCGCGGGCGATCTGCACGACCTGGCGGATCTGCGCCACCGTGCCGGGCTTGAAGGCCACATAGGGGAATCCCTCGGATCGCAGGCGCTCGACCAGCTCGACCGCCTCGTCAAGCTCGGGGACGCCTGCGGAGACGACGACGCCGTCGAGCGGCGCCCCGGCCGAGCGCTTCTTCGACACCGCGCGGCGGGAACCGAAGTGCAGGCCCCACAGGTACGGGTCGAGGAACATGGCGTTGAACTGGGCCGTGCGGCCGGGTTCGAGGAGCTCGCCGAGCCGGTCGAGGTGGTCGGAGAGGATCTCCTCGGTGACCTGCCCGCCGCCGGCCATCTCCGCCCAATGTCCGGCGTTGGCCGCGGCGGCGACGATCTCCGGCTCGACGGTCGTCGGCGTCATTCCGCCCACGAGGATCGGCGAACGGCCCGTCAGCCGCGTGAATGCGGTTTCGACGACCTTCCTCCCGTCGATGACGCGGGCGGCCGGGGCGAAGACGGACCAATCCTGGGAGGCCGTCTCGCGAGGGGTTCCCTGGGCAAGCGCGTCGCGCGACTCGGCCGTGCCCGCTTCGATGTAGTGCACGCCGGTCCCCGCGAAGTTCTCCGCGGCCAGGCGCGCCAGGCCGGTTCCCGGGCCAAGGTCGACGACGGTCGCCCCCGCGGGCACCTTTTCGCGGAGCTCCGCAACCCAGTCGAGGCTTTCAGTGAGCACGGCGCGGGCCAGGTCGGCGGCGTCGGGAAGCGAGACGCCGCAGGCGCGAACCCACTGGAGCACCTGCTCCACGGCCGGTGCGAGCACCGGATTGTGGAAGGGGGCGGCGACGTCGAGGTACTCCCCCTCGACCTTGAGCGCCTTCAAAGCCGCCTCGAGGGCCTTGGGCGCGCCGGAGAGCACCTCGGACGTGGCGGAGTTCTTGATCGCCAGGGCGACGTCGCCGGGAAGTTCGACGTGGGCCAGGTTCTCTCCTTTGACGGAGACCATGGGTGTGTGTTCGCCGCGGCGGCTCGCCCCGGCGAGAAGCGTCTCGCGGGTGGCGGCGGCGCCGATGAGGCGCGCGAGCGCGAGGACCTGCGCGTGGTCGTCGCGCAGCATGGCCGCGCCGAGGACGCCTTGGGAATGGCCGACGACCGCGACGGGCTCCGGCAGGGCCTCCCGAACGTCGAGGTAGGCCCCGTATTGGGCCAGGAGGATTCCGGGAACGGTGGCCCCCGCGTTCTCGGGGGCCTCAAGCGGCGCCCCCAGAAGATCCATGGGGCCCGTGACCGTCAGCAGCTCGGGGGCCACGGGGGCGAGGATCTTTTCCGCGGCGTCGCGGATGGCGCCCAACTTCGCCGCGATCGCGGGATCCGACGCAAGCTCCGCCAGCTCCGTCCGCCAGGGCGTCGATTGCCCGGCGAATTGAGCGATCCAAGCGGAAGGGGTGTAGGAGTTCATTGATTGGCCTTTCGTCAGCTCACATCGGCATGTTGCCGTGGCGGCTCGTGCGGGATTGGGAGCGGTTCTTCGTCCGTGCGATTCGCAGCGCGGAAACGATCGACGAACGAGTCGTCTCCGGGGTGATGATGGCGTCGAGTTGCCCGCTTTCTATCGACAGGTGCGGATTGACGTTCTCACGCGTGTACTTTTCCACGAGTTCGGCTTTGACTGCGGCGACGTCCTTGCCTTCCTCAGCGGCCTTTTTCAGTTCGCGCCGCCCGGTGATGGCCACCGCGCCGTCGGCCCCGAGCACGGCGATCTCCGCCCCCGGCCACGCGTAGTTGAAGTCTCCCCCCAGGGACTTCGAACCCATGACGATGTAGGCGCCCCCGTAGGCTTTCCTCAGCGTCACGGTCACGAGCGGGACCGTGGCCGTGGCGTAGGACCAGATGAGTTTGGCGCCGCGCCTGATGATTCCCGCGTGTTCCTGCTCGGTCCCCGGGCGGTACCCGGGGACGTCGACCAAGGTGACGACGGGCACGTTGAAGGCGTCGCAGAATTGGACGAATCTCGCGGCCTTCTCGGAGGCGTCGACGTCGAGCGTGCCGGCCTCGTGCATCGGGTTGTTCGCGACGATTCCCACGGACTCGCCGTCGAAGGCGGCGAAGCCAACCGTGATCGACTGGGCGAACATTTCTTGGACCTGCACGAATTCGCCGTAATCGACGAGGGCGCGTATGACCTCGACCATGTCGTAGGGCTGCTTCGAAGACTCGGGGACGATCTGGGAGAGCCTCGCGGCGTTGGCGGCGTCCTCGGGTCCCTCTTCGTAGTCCCATCTGCGGGCCGCGCCCTCGCAGTTCGGCGGGAGGTAGGTCAAGAGCGTGCGCGTGTAGTCGAGGGCGTCGGCTTCGTCGTCGGCCAGGTAATGGGCCACTCCCGACTGGAAATTGTGCACCTCGGCGCCGCCCAGGTCGGCGAAGGAGACGTCCTCGCCGGTCGTCGCGCGCACCACGTCGGGGCCCGTGACGAACATGTGCGAATTGTCCCGGGTCATGACGATGAAGTCCGTGAGGGCCGGGCAGTACACGGCGCCGCCGGCGCACGGTCCGAGGATGACGGAGATCTGCGGGATCACGCCGGAGGCCTCGCAGGTCTTTTTGAAGATGCGGCCGTACTGAGAAAGGGCGAGCACGCCCTCCTGGATTCTGGCGCCGCCGGAGTCGAGCATCGCGACGATGGGAATGCGCAGTTCGAGGGCCTTGTCCATAAGGGCGGTGATCTTGTTACCCTCGACTTCGCCGAGCGTGCCGCCTTGGATCGAGAAGTCCTGAGCGTAGACGGCCACCGACTCTCCGGCAACCGTGCCGATTCCCGTCACGACCCCCGCGCCGGTGAAGCCTTCGGCCATGTTGCCCCCGCGGAAGCGCCCGATTTCAGTGAAGCTTCCCTCGTCCAGGAGTTCGGCTATGCGTTCGCGGGCCGTTTTCTTGCCGACGGCATGCTGGCGCGCCTCTGCCTTTTCCTGGGCTAGATCGATGAGACCTTGCTGGTAGGCCGCGAAGTCTTCGCGATGGATCTCGTGCGGAGTGAGGTCCATCGTCTGGGATGTGTCCGGAAGCGTCCGGAGTTTCGTCAACGACATCATTTCTCCTCGGTGGTCTCGTCCTCGTTGCGCACGACTCGCACGAGGGGTTGATAAGCGGACACGTTTTGGCCTGCCTCGACGGCGATGTCCGTCACTTTGCCGTCGTAGGGAGCGTGGACGTAGCTCTCCATCTTCATGGATTCGAGCACGACGAGCAGGTCGCCGCGGGAGACCCGCTGCCCGCTGTCGACGCACACGCGGACGACGATCGCCTGGATCTGGGAGTTGACCATCCCCGTCGGATCGACGAGTTCGCCGGATTTCGCATCGTTCCGTGCGCGGGCGCCTCCGCGAAGGGGCTGGAAGCCCCGGTGGCGCGACGTTCCGACCGTCGTGGCGAACATCGTGCGCGGGACGGTCAGCTCCATCCGGCGCCCGTCAAGCTCCACCACGAAGGTGGCCCTCTCCTCGGCTGCGGTCGATGCGGGAGTGGCGCTCACCGACGACGCGGGGGCCACGCCCAAGGAGGAGGCCTCCGCGGGATCCGCCAGTTTGGGCAGGACGACGTCTTCGAACCAGCGCGTCGACGGCGGCGCCGGGCTGAACTCGTCGAGGGAGATCACAGCAGAATACATCGACGCCGGCGTCGCCACCCCTTTGATCTCCAGTTCCGCCAGGGCCCTGCGCGAGCGGGCGATCGCGGCCTCGCGCGTGGGCGCCGTGACGATGAGCTTTGCGAGCATCGGATCGAAATCAGACGTGACGACGTCGCCCTCGTTGATTCCCGACTCGATGCGCACGCCGTGGCCCAGCGGCCAGCGCAGTCGCGAAACGGTGCCCGTGGAGGGAATCATTCCCGAGGCGGGGTCTTCGCAGGTGATGCGGAACTCGAAAGAGTGAGCACGCGGCGAGGGAACCTCGGCGAGCCGCTTCCCCGCTGCGATGCGAATCTGTTGCTCGACCAGATCGAGGCCCGTCACTTCTTCGGAGACGGTGTGCTCGACCTGCAATCGCGGGTTGACCTCAAGAAAGTTAACACGGCCGTCGGCTTCGACGAGGAACTCGCAGGTGCCCAGCCCCTCGTATCCGACTGCGTCGAACAGTCTGTGAGACCAATCGACGAGGGTCTCTTCGACGCCCCGGGGCAGCGCGGGCGCGGGCGCCTCCTCGATGAGCTTCTGGTTTCTGCGCTGCACGGAGCAGTCTCGGGTGGAGACGACCGCGAAGTTGCCGAAGGAGTCGCGGGCACACTGGGTTTCGACGTGCCGCGCCGTGCGGATGAAGCGCTCGACGAAGAAGCCTTCTGCGTGGTGCCCGTGGGCGGTGAAGAAGACGTCGAGGTCGGAGTCGGATTCCATCACCGTGATGCCGCGGCCTCCCCCGCCGTCGGCCTTCTTCGTCACGATGGGGAAGCCGTTTTCGGCGACGAAGGCGTCGACGACGTCGCGGCCCGTGACGGGGTCCGACAGCCCTGCCACGGGCCTGACGTTCACAGATTCGGCAAGGCGGCGAGCCTTGATCTTGTCCCCCAGGGCGTCAAGGACCTCCGGCGACGGGCCGATCCACGCCATGCCGGCCTCCAGCACCGCCCGCGCGAACTCTGGGACCTCGGAAAGGAAGCCGTAGCCAGGATGGACGGCGTCGGCCTCGGCCTTGCGCGCGATCTCCAGCAGCCTTTCGGCGTTCATATACGTCTCCGCGTAGGCGGTTCCGACCAGCGCATACGCTTCGTCGGCTTCCCGGACGAACTGGGCGTCGCGATCCGAATCCGAGTACACGGCGATGGACTTGACACCCATGTCGCGCGCCGTTCGGATCACTCGCAGCGCGATCTCCGAGCGATTCGCGATGAGGACGCGGTTAATCAACGTGCTTCTCCTTCCGCGCGGGGCTGCATGCCCAGCAGAGAGACTTCGCCAGAGGTGACCGCTTCGAGGCCGTTCCTCGTCAGGATTTCAAGGGATGCGTCCGGAAGGACGCGAATGCCGTCGCCCACAAGCGGTTCAAGGCGCGGGCGGCCCACGACGACGCCCGGCCGGAGCGTTTCCGTGACGGCGTTGGCCTCGTCGACGAGGCCCGCAGCCTGCGGGTCGCCGGCGTCGACCAATGCGTCGAGCCGGGCGCGCAGGCCTTCGAGGTACGTGGCGATGAGTTCGTCACGCCCGGCTGTTTTCAGGCCGGAAGTCAGAAGGGAGGCGGCCGTGGGCGTCGGCAGCTCGTCGGCCTCGAGCGAGAGGTTCAAGCCCCATCCGAGGATGCACGCGATCTTGCCGTCGCGCCTGCCGCAGACTTCGCCCAGAAGCCCGCCGAGCTTTCGCGGCCCCGCGGGCGTGAGGGCGACGACGTCGTTGGGCCAGCTGATCGCCACATCGGGCGCGCCTTCTTGCACACAGTGCCGCCGAACCGATTCGAGCGCGGCCATTGCGCCCGCGAGCGTCACCCATGCCAGACAGTCGGCGATCGATTCGTCGAACTCCAGAAGAACGGAAACGAGCAGGGACTTCCCCGCTCGCGTAAACCATGGGCGTCCGACTCTTCCGCGGGCCGCCGTCATGTTGTCGGCGATCATGACGGCTCCCGCGGGAACCGAGCCCTCGCACCACAAATCGGCGAGGTCGTCCTGCGTCGAACCTGTGAGCTCTGTATGGAGAACGATAGGCGACTGCTTTCCCGTCAGCGGAAAACGAGCCTGGCCAACGACATGTGCCTGAGCCTGCCCCGCCTCGCCTAGACGCTCTCCCGCACTGTCCACACGCTCTTTGGACAAGTAACACTCCCATCTTTCCGCCCTCGCGGGCGCGATCCGCGAGGCAATCCCTCGGAGCCAACACTTACGAAGCAGTAATCTACCTTAAAGTACTCGATAATCCCAGTCGTTGAGTGTGGTGTATCAATCATAATCTACAAACACGGCTTCCATAATCGACAAACGCGCCGCCTCTACGCCCAGAGCGCACGACTTGACGGGGCGGTGTGCAGCGGATTCACTACGGATGCCATTGCCAAATCGGAGAATCGGCGGTGCGGACGGCGCAGGAAACTTCTCCCATTGTGATCCTCGTCAACCTACAACGGGCGGAGGCCTTTGGGCCCGGGCAGAACCGCTCGCGGAGCGGTCGATTCGAAGTGCCCCCGCGCCTTATTCATTGCCGCGTTTTCGTTTCAGCTCAGCTGATCCGTTCCAGCGCACCCAATTCGTTTCAGCTCACCCGACCAAAAGGAAGGCCTCCTCCCGAAGGAGGAGGCCGACGATGGCCTCAAGGTCGCCGCAGGCGGGCTGCTTGCCGCAGGCGGGCTACTTGATAAGGCCCAGGGCGCGAACCGCGTCCAATTCCTCTTGGGCGGCCTTGATGTTGTGTTCGATTCCGGCGCGCGTGCGGTCGGAGACCTCCAAGCCGTCGACGACGACCCATTCGCCGTTCTCGGCCGTCGCGGGCATGCCGAATATGAGCCCTTCGGGCACGCCGTAGTGCGATCCGTCCTGGTAGACACCGGGGGTGACCCAGTCGCCTTCGGGCACGCCGTTGACCCAGTTGTACACGTGGTCGATGGCGGCCGAGGCCGCCGAGGCGGCCGACGACGCTCCGCGGGCCTCGATGATGGCCGCGCCGCGCTTGGCGACGGTCGGAACGAAGAAGGACTCCAGCCATTCGGCGTCCACCAGCTCGGAGGCCGGCTTGCCCGCCACAGTGGCGTATGAGACGTCGGGGTACTGGTCGGCGGAATGGTTGCCCCACACCGTCATCTTCTTGATGTCCGCGACGGGCGCACCCGTCTTGGCCGCCAGCTGCGAGATGGCGCGGTTGTGGTCGAGCCGCATCATCGCGGTGAAACGAGACTTGGGGACGTCGGGGGCCGAGTGCATGGCGATCACGGCGTTGGTGTTCGCCGGATTGCCGACGACGAGGACCTTGACGTCGTCGGCCGCGCGGTCGTTGATGGCCTTGCCCTGAGGCCCGAAGATCCCGCCGTTGGCCTCGAGGAGATCGGCTCGCTCCATTCCCTTGGTGCGCGGGCGCGCGCCCACAAGCAGGGCGACGTTCGTCCCGTCGAACGCGTCGTCAATGCCGTCGTAGACATTGACGGACTCAAGAAGCGGGAAAGCCGAATCGTTGAGCTCCATGGCAGTGCCCTCCGCGGCCTTCACTGCCTGCGGAATTTCCAACAGGTTGAGGCGCACCGGCGTGTCGGAGCCGAGCAGCGCGCCCGAAGCGATGCGGAAGAGGAGGGCATAGCCGATGTTTCCGGCGGCACCCGTAACGGTGACGGTAACTGGCGTACGAACCATCAGGTCTCCTTTGTCTGGATTCATTCGTCGCGGTCGTAGACTCAGCGCGTTGGCGCGATATTCGGCGCGCTCGCGCCCACGGTCAAGAATAGGCGCTGCGGTTCGTTTGTCTCAGGTCCCTTGGGCCTAGAAATTTCCCGCGCCGTTGTGCTGAGTCCCCTTGTTCTGCGGCAACGCGGTCTGACCTTGCTGCCAGGCCGCCGCCTCGCCGGTCTTCGGCGGCACCGCCTTGTCCTGCTGCCAGGCCGCTGCCTCGCCGCACTGCCAGGTTCCGGCCTCCAGGAAGGTGACTTCCTTGCCTTGCTCGTAGTCGGAGGCCTGGCTGAGCCCTTCTGGGAGCCGCCGAGCCTCCTCCTCGCCGTTCCGCCTTCTTCCTGCAGCCAATCCGGCGACCGCCCTTGTCGTCGCGGACGCTGGCGCTGCGTCGGGGGCAGACCGCCAGACGATGCCGCCCTTTCCAACCGACCCCGCGAGCCGTGGCGAAACACCTTGCTTGAACGTTCCGTTTTTCAGTCCGGACGCAGCCGGGCGCGCGGAGCTTGCGCTCTGTGCGCCCGTCGAAGCGCGCGGACCTGCCTGGTTCCCGCGGGCGCTGCCTGCCCCACGCGCTCCAGCGATTCCCGCGCGTTGAGCCGCCGCGTTCTTCGCCGACGCTCCCGTTCCGCGTGCTGCCCCGGCTCCGCGAACCGGGCCGGCCGTACGAACCGAACCGGCCGAACCGTTTCCACGGGAGGCCGCGGCTCCACGCGCCACATTGCCGCTGCGGCCCGAATTGCGTCCGCGCGCCGAGGACGATGCGCCGGCCCCGGCCTGCGCGCCGCGGGTCGTCAAGGCGCGGACGCCGCTTCTCGCAGCCTTCGAACCTGCCCCTGGACGTCCAGCTCCCCCGGAGGTTCCTTGGGGCGCATTCGGAACGCTTGCACGCGAAGCCGTCGTCGCACCCTTGACGATGCCCGAACTGCGAGCGGGCGTCTGGGAGACCGCGCGCTGCGCCGTCGTCGCTCCCCGAACTATCCCGCCGCTGCGTGCGGAGGTTGCGGCGGGACGGGCGATTCCCGACGCGCCGCCCCGGGCCAAAGCGCCCTTCGCCGTGGCGCCCTTCGCCGTCGTCGCCGAAGCCTCGCGCGCGGCCGTCGTCGCACCGCGAGTCATTCTGGCGCCCTGCGCAGCCGTGCCGTTCGCCCGCACTGCCGCCTCCGACCGGCTTGCTGCACGCGCCGAGCGAACCGCCTGATAGGCCTTGTACCCGGCGACGGCGGCGCCTCCCGTCTCCGCCGCGGCGGCCGCAGCCGGATTGTGCACGGAGGACGAATGCAGGATCGAAGGGCGCACCGCCCCCTGGGAAACATCGCCGGTCTGATGGACCGTGAAATGCGATCTCTGCAACGTCGGGCCGCCGTCGCCGCCGGGCGAGACGCTTCCTGAGCTTCCGGCGGAAGGGTCGGGGATCGTTGCCGACCATCTCGTCGCCGAACGAATCGGGCCGGAGGCGGAGCCGCCCGAAGCCCCGGCGTCGCCAGAGCCGCCAGAGCCTGGGCCGCCCGCGCCCGAACCATTTTGCCCGCTGCCGGAGCCGTCGCCGCCCGTGCCGCCGTTGCCCGACCGGTGGCGAGAATCGCTGCCGTCGGAAGACTGACCGTCGCCAGAACGGCGCCTGCCGGGTTCGTCCCCGTTGGAAGATCCTGTTTCCTCGCCTCCGAGAGCCGGAATGCGCTGGATCGCCGCCGCCGTCCGCTCTCGCAGAGTGCTCAGTGCGGTGATCGCCTGATTCTCTGCCTTGGCATGATCGGCGTCGAGCGTCCGCAGGGCGCGCATTTCCGCTTGGAGGTACGGTTCCTTTTTGACGACGGAATCGTACCGGGCCTGGGCCTCCGCCAGCTCCTGTTGAATCTCTATGTTCTTGTTTTGCGCCTCTCGCCCGGCGTCCAAAGCTTCTTTTCGCGCTTCCACGATGACCCCGATGTCCTCGGAATGCCGACGCACTTTCTTGCCGAGGGCGTCCAAGCTGGCCGTCACCGCCTCAGCGGTGGAGCCTTTTATCGCCGACCCCAGATTTGTCGCGACCGATTCGGTCAAATCGGCCACAGAATCGAGCTCTGCCTTGATTGCGCCCAGAACGTCGCTCGTCGCGTCGTTGGCGCTTGGATCCCACTGTCCAATTCCACGAAGCCTGTCGGCATTGGGAGTCGCCACGACTCCTCCTTTCGTTTTAGCGGGCCTCCGTCCTGCCGACGTCGGCCTTGCCGTCGCCGTCGTTCGAATCGACGTCGGCATCCGGTAAATTTTCTATGTGTTTCTAGGTTGTCTCTGTGTTTTTAGGTTGTTTCCGTGTTTCTAGGTTCTCTACGCACTCTAAACGTCTATGAATTTTCATATATTGGTGTATGCTCGCAAACGGTCGGAATGATCGTCGGTTCGACGACGCTGAAAACGGCATAAGCGGCACGGCCGACTCCCATCTTCAGCCAGGCGTCCCGCCTTTAATCCAAAAGCTATGTTTTCAGTCAAAGACCTTGAAGCTAAGTCGAAACCCTATCTTTCCGTCGTGTTCGTAGAATTGTAGGCGAACTTATCGGTCAGCCCATTCAGCTTCGTCATGTAAGCCGTCCTTTCACCCTCGTCGATTCCCTCAAAATTCTGCACGGCTTGCTGAAGGTCAGAAACGACCCCCTTATACCGCGACGATATCTGCCCCAGTCGATCATCAATGCTCGCCACCGTATCCCGAAGGGGCAGTCCAAATTGGTCGAGCTCGTTAAGCTCTGACCAGATTTCACTCGATTCTCTGACACCGTCATAGAATTTGTTTTTAGCGCTGTCGAAGTTATCCCCCGCGGACACCAAGAGATTCAATTGCGCATCGAAGCCGTCTCTGTCGAGATAGAAGATCCCCACGGATTCCCCCTGCCTTGCTCTTTCATGTGCCTTGCCACAAGGCCCGAAGGCCCGAAGCGTCGAAACCCTCGGCTGCCGCAACCGCACCGTCAATGGGTGCGGCTTCCGCGATTTCACGGCTATTGACTTACCTCAATAATAGTCAAAGCGTAAAGAACAATCCATCAATTTCGAGGAGGAAACGGGTGCAGATCTCCCCAGTCTGAAAACTAAATCAGTCTATAAACATAAAGATCTCATATCAAGCGCAAACCGCTTAAACGTCTTTGGAAAACAAGAGAACCTATATAACAGAAAACTAAGACATTGAAATGAAAGGATATAGGTTTTATAACACTAAAATTGGAAGAATAGATTGTTGGGTGTATGAACCGACGGAACGCCGGACTGACGAAATAGAGGGAACGATCCAACGGCCGTCGAACCGAAAACTAACAAGTCGCTTGGCCTACGGCGTCAAGGGCACAACTAGAATGCCGGTGACAAGGCGGCGCTTTTGCCCAGCCGCCACCTATGTGCGCGCCGCCGTCTCTACGGGTGAAAGGGCTGCCCCGTTGGGCGAGAAGGCGGCGCGCACATCAAACCTGGCCCGGATGAATGCGCATCGGGTCGAGTCAATTCGCATCGGGGACGAATCGTTCCGGTTCGGATTGGCTCCGATTGCAGCAGGCAAGAGCCACATCGGCGTCCAGTCCGTCCCCGGCGGGGTGGCTCCCGTCAGGGTCTCACTTGCGATTGGCGCGATAGTAGTCGATGAGGCTCGCGGTCGAGGAATCCTGAGCCGCGAGGGCTTCGGCGTCGCCGGAAATGGCCGGGCCCAGGTCCTTGGCCATCTGCTTGCCCAGCTCCACGCCCCATTGGTCGTAGGAGTCGATCCCCCAGACGGCGCCCTGCACGAAGGTGATGTGCTCGTAGAGCGCGATGAGCTGGCCGAGGACCGACGGCGTGAGCTCGGGGGCCATGATCGACGTCGTCGGCTTGTTGCCCGGGAAGATGCGGGCGGTCACGATCGCCTCGGGCGTGCCCTCGGCGCGGACCTCCTCGGCCGTCTTTCCGAAGGCGAGAGCCTTGGTCTGGGCGAAGAAGTTGCCGAGGAACAGCTCGTGCTGATCCGTCCCGTCCTCGTCGGAGAGCGCGTGGCGCGGAGTGGCAAAGGCGATGAAGTCGGCCGGAATCAGCTGGGTTCCCTGGTGGATGAGCTGATAGAAGGCGTGCTGGCCGTTCGTTCCGACCTCGCCCCAGAACACCTCGCCCGTTCCGGTGGTGACGTCGCTGCCGTCCCAACGAACGCGCTTGCCGTTCGACTCCATCGTCAGCTGCTGAAGGTAGGCGGGGAAGCGGTGGAGGTACTGGGAGTAGGGCAGCACGGCGTGGGTCGCCGCGCCGAAAAAGTTGGTGTACCAGACGTTGAGAAGCCCCATCAGCAGGGGGACGTTCTGTGCTGCGGGAGCCTGCTCAAAGTGCTCGTCGATCGCCCTGAAACCAGACAGGAAGTCGGCGAAGTTCTCAGGCCCGATCGCGATGGCCAGCGACGTGCCGACGGCCGAGTCCACCGAATAGCGCCCGCCGACCCAGCTCCAGAACCCGTAGGCGTTTGCCGGATCGATGCCGAATTCGGCGACCTTTTCCAGGTTCGTGGACACGGCGACGAAATGCTTGGAGACGGCGCCTTCCGTCTCGACCCCGCGCTCGGCGAGGCCACCCAGCAACCACGCCCTGCACGCCCTCGCATTCGTGAGGGTCTCCAGGGTGGTGAAGGTCTTGGAGGCGATGACGAACAGGGTGGTCTCAGGGTCGAGGCCGCGGAGCTTTTCCCCCGCGTCCGTCGGGTCGATGTTGGAGATGAAACGGCACTCGAGGCCTTTCTTGACGTACGGTTTGAGCGCCTCGTAGGCCATGACGGGCCCGAGGTCCGATCCGCCGATGCCCACGTTGACGACGGTGCGGATCGGCTTGCCGCTGGCTCCCGTCCATTCGCCCGAGCGCACGCGCCTCGCGAGATCATAGACCCTTTCGAGGACCTCGTGGACGTCGGCGACCACGTTCTGGCCGTCGACCGTCAGCTCGTCGGTTGCCGGCCTGCGCAGCGCGGTGTGGAGAACCGCACGGTCCTCGGTGACGTTGATGTGTTCGCCCGCGTACATGGCGTCGCGACGCGCGGCGACGCCCGCCTCCTCCGCAAGTTCGAGCAGGGCGGCGAGGACGTCCTCGTCCAGGTAGTCCTTCGACAGGTCGACGAAAAGGTCGGCGGCCCGGCGGGAGTAGCGCTCGGCGCGCTGCGGGTCTTCGGCAAATGCGCGCCGGAAATCAGGGGTGTAGACGGAGGCGATCTTGGCAAGCTTCGCCCATGCCTCCGTTTGGGTCGGATCGACGGGTGCGTCCACGTTTCGTTCCTTTCGTTTGCTCCCTCTCGCCCGGCGAACCGCGCTCGGGAAGATCCTTAGTTCTTGGGCCCAATCTTAGACGTTGGCCCTCCAAGCTTTAAGCCCCCGCCTCGGGCGCTTAGACGTCGGCCTTGGTTGCCTGGAGCGTGAGCACAGCGACGGTGCGCGCGGGAATCGTGACGGTTCCCGTCGCGCGATCCCATGCGGTGGCCTTGACGACGTCGTCGGATCCCTTCGCCTGCACCTCGGAGAGCTCGTAGGCTTTGCCCTCCATTCCCTCGATCTTCTCGGTTATCGGCTTGGGCGAGGCGTTGAAAACGGCCAACACGCCGTCAAGCATTCCGTCGCGGTCCTTGCCCTTCGTGTCGTCGATGTTCATGACCAAAAGGCCGGGAGTCGCCGAGGGGCCCGAGTTCGGGAAGGAGACCTTCTCCCGGATGGAGGCGGCGTCCCCAAGCGTGAACAGAGGAGTGCTCGCGCGCAGCTTGAGCAAGTCGAGCGCCTGGGAGTGGGCCGCGGCGATGTCCGCCCTTCCCGGTTTGTTCGCCGGATCGGACATGTAGGAGCTCATCGCCTTCCAACGGACCGAGTTGTCCCTGGCGGGAGGAAGGCCCACCCCGAAGTTGGACTCCTTTCCCGACCAGTCGACGGCGTTGAACCAGTCGCCCGAGTTGTAGGAGTTGCGGTCCATGGACTTCGAGCGAAGAAGATCGGTTCCGGCGTGCCAGAACACCGGGGACTGGCCGAGGGTCGCCGTGGCCAGAGACAGGGTGTTCATCCGCACCCGGTCGGACATGCGCGAGCCTCCGGGCATCTTCCACATGTTGAGGTCGAAAAGGGTCTCGTTGTCGTGGGCGTCGACGTAGTTGACCGTCTCCGCCGGCTGAGTCCCGTAGCCGGCCACCTGGCCGTTGAAGTAGACCTCGCTCCCCTTCTTGAGGGTTCCGTCCGCCGCATGTATTTCGATGGAGCCGATGTTTCCGGCCAGCCCCACGCGGATGACGTCGGTGTACGACCGCAGCATGTCGGCGTCCCCGCCCGCCACTCCGTTGGGATCGGTGAACAGGCCGTTTCCGAAGCCCTGCGTGTCGTTCTTTCCGTCGGACTGGGAGCCGTGGACGGCGTCGCGCAGCCTGTCGTTGAACGTCCCTATCCCGGTTCCGCCGAGGGTCCCTTGCACCGACGGCGCGAACCGCGAGCCGTCGGCGGTGGTTCCAAAAGACCAGCCCTCCCCGTACAGGTACATCTGAGAGCCGTCAACGCCGTCCTTCTCCAACGTCAGCGAGTCTAGCTCGGCGCGGATTCGCTTCATCGTGCCGACCGAATTGAACTCCATGAGGTCGAAGCGGAATCCGTCCACCTTGTAGGCTTTCGCCCAGGTCAAAAGCGAGTTGACCATGAGCTCCTCGGCCATGGCGTGCTCGGTGGCGAATTCTCCGCAGCAGGGAGTCGTGAGCGTCTGGCCTTCGTATCCCAGGCGGTGGTAGTAGCCGGGGACTATCTTCTCAAACACCGACTTTTCGTCCTGCCCGTGGGCATACGTGTGGTTGTAGACGACGTCTTGGACCACCTGGTACCCGGCGGCGTGGAGATTTCCCACCATGTCGCGGTATTCCGCGGTTCGCTCGCCCCCGTACTGTTTGACGGCGTACGAGCCTTCGGGAGTCGTGTAGTGGAAGGGGTCGTACCCCCAATTGTAGGCGTCGATGTCCGCGACCTTGCCGACGGCGGCCTGTTGGTCCTGCGACGTCGCCCCGGAATCGGGCACGTCGACCGTCGCCTGCGCCGCGCGGCTCTCGGGGACCGAGCCGAAGTCGTAGGTGGGCAGAAGATGTATCGTGTTCATCCCCGCGCGGGCGAGCTCGCGCAGATAGGCCATGCCATGGGAGCCTTTGACAGAGAACGCGCTGTACGTTCCCCGCAGCCGCTCGGGGACAGTCGCGTCCGTGGCCGAGAAATCGCGCACGTGCATCTCGAGGATCGACCTTTCGGCCTGGTTCGAGATTGCGGGCGCGGCATTCGCCCTCCACGACTCAGGCTGGTACCTCGGATCGTCCAGGTCGAGCACCACCGAACGCTTTGAATCGGTGGTCAGCCCCACCGAGTTGGGGTCGGTGACGAGATTGTGCGCCACGGTGTCCGCCAGGCCCTGTTGAGAGGCGTCCTCCTTCGTGACCGACGTCGGAGGTATGTAGACCTCGACGTCGTAGACGTAGGACCTGTCGGCCCATGAGGCGTCTCCCTCGATCGTCCACGACCCGTCGGATTGGCGCTCCATGGGATGCTCCTCGTACGCGGCGACGTCGCCGTTCGCGTATAGGCGAAGGACGACGGACTTCGCCGTCGGCGCCCACAACGAGAGGGTGGGAACGCCGCCGTCGAAGGACACCCCGTGCCTGCGGCGCCTGGCCGCCGCAGCGTAGAGGAAGTCAAGCACGCGGGCGGTTTGGAGGGAGGAAAAGGCGATCGGCGCGCCGTCGGGGCCCACTTCCATGACGGACGCTTGGCCCTTGAGGATCTCGGCGACGTCGATCTTCCCGGAAGGCCGCAGAGCCGTGTAGTCCCTTCCGTCGGGCGTGTATGAAGCCGTGATGTAGGGATCGCGCCGCTTCTGCCCCTCCGTCAGGCCGCCGCCCTTGACGGCCAGCTCGACGGACCCGTCGGCGCCCGCGACATTCGCGCCCGTGCGCTTCATCCCTCCGCGCGCGGCGTAGTAGAGGCGGTAGGTCGACCCTTCTCCGCCCGGCCACGCTATCGTCTCATCGTCCAGCCACAGACCTATGGCTTGTCCCTCGCCCCTGACGGGCTCGTCCGTTGTGTCCATCGTTCATGCGCGATTCGTCGGTTTTCATGGAACACATACAGTTTACCTTGTTGCGCCCAGGGAAACACGCGGATTTCGGAACAGGCCCCCGCTTCGTCAGCGGGGGCCTGTCGGCCGAGGACGGCGAGCTTGCCGGAGGGCGGCCTGCCCGGCGGCTCCTGCATTTGCGGGGCGGCTCCGCCCTCAGCGGCGCAGCCTCGGCATTCGCACGCCGTCCTGCTCACACGCCTGCGGGCCGCCTTTCTGCCCGCTCACTCGCGCCTCACTTGCGCGCGTGCCGGGCTGCCTGCCCGGCGGACTGGTCGACTCCCACGGAGCCGAATCCCGAATCGACTGTCGTCCTTCCCTTCGCGTCCACCGACACCGCGCGGTACTCCACCAGCGTCCCGTCGGGAATGTCGGTGACGTCGTGGAAGACCCGCGGCTTAGGCCCGGAAGCCGTCCCGAGGATCCTCCACTTGGGGCTTCCCGCGATCCTGTAGGAGAAAGTCGTTTCCGCCCACCTGTTGGCGCCGAGGTCGGCGGAGACCGGAACGAGCGACTGGGTGACATCCTGGCCGGCGAGCGTCGACGTCGTTCGGACGAGAGCCTGGCCCGAATCCGGCGTGACTGCAATCGAACCCGATCCCTTCGCCAGCTTCTTGTCGGCCTTGTAGACGACCGCCGAGAGAGGCGGAACCTCGACGGTCACCTCGCCGTTCCGCGCAGACCTCACCGACCCCGAAGCTCCGTACAGAGCCTTGTAGGCCGACTTCGGGGTCATTGTCTTGAACCTCGCCTTGGCGGGGAGCTTCGAATTGTTGACGGCCACCACGTACTCGGACTTTTGCTTTCTGTCCACTCGGGCGAATGCGTACACCGGGGAATCGTCGGAGCGGTACAGCTCGATCTGAGCCCCGTTCTCGAGCCCGGGGTGGGCGTGGCGAAGCTTCGCGACGGAGGCGATTTCCTTGTATATCGGCGCCGACGTCGAGTAGCGGTCCTTCGACCCCATCTGCGTGCCGTCGGCCAGAGGCTGGTTGACATACTCGGCCGTCTTCGAGGCGAACATCGACTGGCGGGAGTCCTGGTCGCCTCCCGTGCCCATGAAGCCCTGCTCGTCGCCGTAGTAGACGACGGGCTGGCCGCGCATGAGGAACATCATCTTGTGGGCGAGGATCGTGCGGGCCTGGGTGTCGCCCTTGCCCGCTCCCGCGATCATGTAGGAGGCCCTGCCCATGTCGTGATTGCCGAGGAAGGTCGGCTGGTCGGCCGCGCCGGAGGTCGGCGTCGTGAGCATGTCGTCCGTGGCGAAGAAGTCCCCGACGGACTTGCTCGGCTTGCCCGCCGCGTAGCCGGTCACCGCCTCCTGGAAGCCGAAGTCGAGGGTCGCCCCGAGGCCTGTTCGCCACGTGTAGGGCGCACGCGCCGTGGCCGCGCCGTCGTAGACCTCTCCGAAGGTGAAGAACTTGGGGTTGGACTTTTTCGCGTGGTCGTTGATCTCTTTCGTCCACTTCTTCCAGAACTCGAAATCCACGTGCTTGACCGTGTCGATCCTGAATCCGTCGATCCCGAAGTCCATCCACTTCTTGTAGACGTCTGCGAAGATGCGAACCGTCTTGGGGTTTTCCGTCATGACGTCGTCGAGCCCCACGAAGTCTCCGTAGGTGACCGATTCGCCATTCCACGTCGAGTCGCCGCGGTTGTGGTAAAGGGTGACGTCGTTGAGCTCGTCGGGGACGACCTTGCCCGTCCGCTTGGGAACGTAAGGGAACGACGTCTGCGCAGACATCTCGGGGAACGTGCTGACCTTCGACGGATCGAAGGGCGTGCCCGATGCGTCTTTGTACGGCGATTGCTCCTTCGTGACGTACGGGGCCGACCCTCCCTGTTGGCCTTCGTAGGAGATGAGGTCCGCCGTGTGGTTGACGATGATGTCGAAATAAACCTTCATTCCTCGCGCGTGGGCGTCCCGAACGAGCTGGGCGAGCTCCTCATTCGTCCCCAGATGCGGGTCGATCTGGGTGAAATCGGTGATCCAGTATCCGTGGTATCCGGCCGAAACGTTTGCGCCCGATCCCTGCACCGGCCGGTTTTTGAAGGACGGCGTGAGCCAAATCGCCGTCGTCCCCAGACCCTTGATGTAGTCGAGCTTCGAGCGCAGGCCCGCGATGTCGCCTCCTTGATAGAAGCCTTTGTGAGTCGGGTCGAATCCGGAGGCCATGCGGTCGGAGCCGTAGCCTCCCGTGTCATTGGAGGGGTCGCCGTTGGCGAAGCGGTCGGTCATGACGAAGTAGAAGCTCTCGCCGTTGCCCCTCTTGCCGGGAGCTTTGACGAGCCTTCCGTCCTCGGGCGAGAACCTGCCCTTCGTGGGGATCCAGACGCCGACCTTGTGCGTCCTCGGATCGAAACGGAAAGTCACCTTGGTTCTTCCCGCCACCGAAATCGGCATGTTCGCCGAGCCGTTGCCCCACGAATTGTCCATGGAATGCCCGCCGACGATCTTGTACTCGTACTTCCCGGCCGGAAGAATCGCCTTGTATTCGTACACTCCCCGCGAATTGCGGGTCATCTCAGTCTGGGTGCACTTTTCGTCCCAGTCGCGGCAGCCCGACACCTCGTTTTGCAGGCTCCCGACGACGGCGAAGCCAGAATCGGCCGCAGACGCCGGAATCGACGCGAGGGCGCTGGCCGCCAGCGCGCAGGCTCCCGCAAAGGAGGCCCCTGCTCTCGTATGGAAAATCTTGTGTTTCATTGCCCGTCCTTCCCGTTCGGCCCGCACCGCCTCTGTGCTCGAGAAAACCGAACTTAGCCAAATCGTAGACAGTGGCGGACGCCACTTCAAGAGGGAAAAGGAAGTGAAAATTCAACAGTTCGGGCAACGGGGATGTTTCCGCCCTGTCACGGCCGAGCCTGTGTCGCTCGAAAACGCGTTGCTTTAGGTCTGTCTCGAAAACGCGTTGCTTGAAAGCTCCCCGCCGGGAAACGCGTCGCTTGGAAAAGCCGCCGTTCGAAGGTCTCTGTTCGAAAGTCGCTTTGCTCGAAAATTCGCCGTTCGAAGGGCGCGTCACTCGAAGGGCGCCGTGCCGCCGTCCCCTTTGCCCGACCGGCGGTCGCGGCCGTCGGCAAGCTCGTGCCGCCATTTGGCGAAGTCCACTTCCTCGGCAATGTCGCCCCGAAGTTCCTCAAGGCGCGAAATGAAGTCCTCCTGCCTCTTCTCCACGGCCTTCGCCGCCGCTTCCGCGGCTTCGTCCAGGTTCGTTCCCGGAAGGCTGCCGGGAATTGCCAGCAACGCCTCCACCATCTGATCTTTCGTCTCGCGAAGCCCCTCGATGTCCTCGCCGAGGCTCGAAAGGAGGGCGTCGAGTTCCTCCACCTGGCTGTCCCGAAACTCCTTGCCGAAGATTTGGTAGGTGTCGGACGTGGCTTTGCCGGGCCTCTGACCGTCGTCCTCGGCGGCGCAGTCTTCTGACTGACCGGCGCCGTCTTCCGACGGCGCGGCGTCGAGTTCGCCCTGACCCTCTGCCCGACCGGGATTGAGCGCACCGTCGCCGTCTTCTCCGCTGACATTATCGGCGCTGAGCCCGCGGTTGTCCGCTTGGCGGCTCTCCGCCTCTCCGCCGACCTCGCGCGCGCCGAACTCACGGGCCTCTTCGGGATCTCCGGAATCCGGATTGTCGGGCTCGGAGTTCGCATTCTCAGCCATGGCTCTCCCCTTCGTTGAGTTTCAGGCGGCGTCCGCTACGCGTGCAGCAATCGACGTCGGCTGTCGACGACGTCGTTATTTTTGCGTCCTCTCAGTACCCTACACGCCCCGCAGCCGTCAGTCACCGTCTCCGTCGCAGACAACGGCGACGAGCACGCTCGGTGCGGCGCTCCCGGGAACGGCCATAGACGCCGTCGCGGGCGGCGGCCCGCCGGCTGCGCAGCGAGCGAGACGACGCCGCCCGCGGCCAACGCCAACTCCACCTATTAGAGCTCAAATAGGGTCTAATGGGCTTCGTCGATTATCAGTCCTCGCCTGAAGCACCCTTGTGATTTGGCATACGGTTAGCTACTTGAACAACAATTGACACCGTAGCCCCTAGAACAAGTGCAAACATAATTAAAGTCATTTTAGACTGCCTAATACCATTACATTTATGTCGCCAATCATTTTCAGCAGACCTTTCCGCTTCGTCCGTAGCACGCTGTCCCTCGAGCGTTCCGCCCCCCAGATTTTTCAAATCGTCGCTGGAAATAAACCCTTCGTCAGTATTCCCAGATGCATAGTGATATAATGAATCACATTTCATTTCATTCTCTACGTGATAGACGGAAACATGATCACTGGAAAAGAAAAGAAACAATGCGAAAATGAAAGCGAGGGCTCCAAAGCTCCAGCGCCGAAGACCCGCTATGAAATCTGGTTGAAACATGAAAACCTCTCAAAGCCAAAGCAAACTGATGTAATGTTCACCATTTTACTCCACTTTTCCCTCCCAAAGAGTCTGTAAAAGAATCAAGATTAGGTCTGTAAAAGAATCAATATTAGCTTTCGAGGACGCATCGGCATTTACTATCGCTTCTATTGCCAACTTGAAATCTCGGGTTCCGTTCGTCAGTTCCCATTCCGAATCCTGGAGCATTTTTTCAAGAATAGTACCCCACTCACTAAAGCTTCCAAATGGACCATGGGCATCTATCCCAATTCCACGATCTCTAGTCGCAGGTTTCATCATCGAAACGCCCCCAATGAGTTTTTGAGAAAACTCAAAATCCCATCGCCGAAGACGGTCAAACCTGTTCCACTAGTGAGATACGCCAATCCATTGCCTGCAGCTAGCGCGGCAGCTAGTGCGATACTAAACCCACCCTTTCTCTCGCTTACAGATTCCTTTGCAACAGACTTAAAAGACTCGGTCGCCTGCTCAATGACAGTCACTACTTTTTACGAGTGTCTTCAAATATTGCTTTCTCGGATCCAAGACTAGCTCCCCATAACATCGCGACATTATGTACGCCTCCAACTAGACCGGAGAATCTACCAAGGTAGTTATCCTTGAAAGCTCCAATAGTCGCTCTCGACATGGAGCTGAGATTATTATTAATCAGAACTATTCTATATGCGTTATCACCCGCGCCAATGATTATCGAGTTTCTAACCTCCGAAGAGGCTGCAAGACGAGAAGATATGTCTCTAACAATATCCATATGAGGTTCAAAGTCATCTAGATCAGGTAAACTCTTCCACGGTTTTGATGCTTCATCTATAGTGTTCCTAATACGATCAAAAAGATCAGAAAAATATTCATTTCTCTCTCCATCTAAAATCCAATGTGAAATAAACAATTCGGAACTCCAATCACCACCTCCAGTTCCGTCAACTCCTGGACGCGATATTCTGTATTTTACAACGCTTGAATCGATTGAAACATATTCGTTGCCTTCAATCACATATCTAAGTTCTTCATTGTGCATCATATATGCATCTATAGCTGCTCTTTTCAAGTAGCCGATCGGCTTTGGCAGATCGCTGTACCTGGACTTAGCCATTTTATCAACTTCTTTTGACATCGAAGTCGCGTGAATTGGATATAGAAGCGATGCTATCGCACAGGCAACCTTCGGTCTGCCAATACGGTCAAAGTTACATTCTGGGCCCTGCGGCTCTTGGCATTCGCCCGCAAAACGTCAACAATGGGAGTGGATGCCAATCCGGCCAATCGGCGGAAACCGCGAGAAGCGCACAGCCTGAAGCGCGCAGAAGGAGTCACCATGGACGAGCCAGCGAAGAGCGAGCCGACAGGCCAGCCGGACCAATCGACGGCGGCCGCGCCTGCCGAGGGGCAGGCGGGGGAAGGTGCAACGGGCGAGCCGAGGAAGATCGCCGTCCTCACCTCGGGCGGCGACGCCCAGGGAATGAACGCCGTCGTGCGGGCCGTCGTGCGCACGGCCCTCCACGAGGGCGCCGTGCCCTACGCGGTCATGGAGGGATGGAAGGGCGCCGTCGAGGGAGGGAGCTTCATACGAAAGATGACGTGGTCGGACGTCTCGGGGATCCTCAACGAAGGCGGAACCGCCATTGGGACGGCGCGATGCGAAGCCTTCCGGGAGCGTGACGGCATGCGCAAGGCGGTCAGGAATCTGGTGGCCGAGGGCATCGACCGGGTGGTGGCCATCGGCGGCGACGGCTCGCTCACGGGCGCCGACGAGCTGCGGGCGCAATGGTCCGGGCTCCTTGACGAGCTGGTGGATCGGGGCGAGGTCACGCGCGAGCAGGCAGACGCCCATCCGCGCCTGCACCTGGCCGGCGTCGTCGGGTCGATCGACAACGACCTGGTCGGAAGCGACATGACCGTGGGAACCGATTCCGCCCTTCACCGGATCATTGAAGCGATCGACGCGATCTCCTCGACGGCGGCCTCACACCAGCGCACGTTCGTTGTCGAAGTGATGGGAAGGCGATGCGGCTATCTGGCTCTCATGAGCGCCATAGCCGGCGGATGCGACTACGTGTTCATTCCCGAGCTTCCTCCCGAGGAGGGCTGGGAAGGGCGAATGTGCGAGAAACTGCGCGAAGGCAGGGCCGCCGGGCGCAGGGACTCGATCATCGTCGTTGCGGAGGGCGCGCAGGATCGCCAGGGCAATCCGATCACGGCGAAGCTGGTCCAGGAGGCCATCCAGGATCGCCTCGGCGAAGACGTGCGGATCACGTCCCTGGGCCATGTCCAGCGGGGCGGCACGCCGTCGGCCTACGACCGGTGGATGTCGACGATCCTCGGCTACACCGCTGCCCTCGAGATGGTTCACGCCGGCGAGGGGGACGAGCCGTGCATCATCGGCACGCGGCGCAACCGCGTGGTGCGCCTGCCCCTGATGGAGGCGATCCGCGAGACCCGCGCCGTCAAGGGGTACCTTTCCTCGGGCGACTACGAGGCAGCTGTCGATTCGCGCGGCCCGGGTTTTCGCGGAATGCTCGACGTCTTCGAGACGATGTCGATGCCGGTGGAGATCCACCGAGGGCATATCGCGACGCCGGACGGACGCCCGCCGCGCGTGGCCGTCATGCACGCCGGAGGCCTCGCGCCCGGCATGGACCCGGCGGCGAAGGCCGCCGTGCGCCTCGGCCTCGACCGAGGATTCACCATGCTCGGGGTCGTCGGCGGATTTCCGGGCCTGCTCGACGGCGAGCTGCGCGAGTTGACGTGGGCCGACGTCGATTCTTGGGCCGGCTCCGGCGGCGCCCATCTGGGGACGCACCGGTCGGTTCCCGCCATCGACCAGTACTACGCACTGGGACGGGAGATCGAGAAGAACCAGATCGACGCCCTCATGGTCATCGGCGGCTTCACCGGATACCTCGCCGCGCTGCACATGGTCGAAGAAAAGAACCGCTACCCCGCCTTTGACCTGCCCATCGTCTGCGTTCCGGCGTCAATCGACAACAATCTGCCAGGCGCCGAGCTGTCCATCGGCGTCGACACCGCGCTCAACAACAACGCCGAGGTGATCGACCGCATCAAGCAGTCCGCGGCGGCCAACCACCGGTGCTTCGTGGCCGAGGCGATGGGGCGCCGATGCGGATACCTCACGCTCATGTCCGGAATAGTCACTGGCGCGGAGCAGGTCTATCTCTCGGAGAACGGCATATCCCTGTCGCAGCTGAGCGAAGACGCCGCGCGGATCGTCAAAGCCTTCGAGGGCGGGCGCGATCTTTACCTCGTCATCGCAAACGAAGAGGCCTCCGATTACTACACAACCGACATGCTCACCAAGATCTTCGAGGCCGAAAGCAGGGGCCTGTATGACGTGCGGCCGGCCGTGCTCGGCCACATGCAGCAGGGCGGCAACCCCTCGCCCTTCGACCGCACACTGGCCGTGCGGCTGGCAAACTACGCGATCGGCGAGCTCTCCAGGCAGTTCGAGAAAGGCAAGCGCGACGGCGTTTTCGTGGGTCTGTCCGACGGCCAGATCAAGGTCCAGCGCCTGACGCACATGGACGAGCTCATCGACCTGAAGACGAGGCTCCCAGTCGACCCGTGGTGGCGGGGCCTGGAGGAGATTCTCTACACCGTGGCCGACAAGGACTTCGACAAGAAGCTCGACATGCCGGCGGTCTACGAGGCGGACTAGACCCGGCCCGCCGGGCCCGACGGCGCGGCCGCCCCGTCCGCTGCGGCCCCGATCGGCCGGAGGGAGTCAGCCGTCGGCCGGCGGCTCCTCGTCGTCGGCCTTGGTAGCCCGCAACCAGGCGATTCGTCGGCCTTCAAGGCTTTTGACCCGAAGGATGCGCCCGTCCCAGCGGACCTCGTCGCCCACTCGGGGCATGCGCCCGAGCTCGTTGACGACGTACCCGCCGATGGTGTCGAAAGGCCCCTCCGGAAGCTCGCTGTCGAGGACCTTCGCAATTTCCGCGCGGCTCGCCAAGCCGTCGATGTCCCGGGAATCCCCGCGCTTGATGGCCACCGGCGTCTCTTGATCGTATTCGTCGCGTATCTCTCCGACGAATTCCTCGACGACGTCCTCGAGCGTGATGATGCCGTCGGTTCCGCCGTATTCGTCCACCACGACGGCGAGGTGGGCGTGCTTGACGCGCATCTCCTTCAGGGCGTCCATCACCGGCTTGCCCGTCGGGAAGAAAAGTATTTCGCGGACAAGGTCGCCGACCGTCCTCACGTTTGACGAAGGATTGATGAGGTCTCGGATGTGGATGAAGCCGACGACGTCGTCGTCCGACGTTCCGTGGCGAACCGGATACCGCGAATGCTCGAGCTCCGAAACCTCCTTTTGAGCCTCCTCGATCGCCGTGTCAGCAGAAAAGAACTCCACCTCCGTGCGCGGGGTCATGATCTGCTCAACGGTCCTGTCGCCCACCGAGAGCATGTCGACGACCATCTCGCGCTCGTCCTCGCCGATCGTGTCCTGGCTGGCCACGAAGGCGCGGAGCTCGGCCACGCCCATCGTGTCCTTCTGCTCGCGCGGGTTGCGCCCGAGAAGCCGCAGCACGACGTCGGTGGACAAGCCGAGGAACCAGATCACCGGGCGCAGCAAAAATGTGATGACCGAGAGCGGACGGACGACGACGCGGGCTATCGTCTCGGCCGATTGGAGTGCGATGCGCTTGGGCACGAGCTCGCCGCAGACGATGGACAGGTAGGCGATGGCGACGGTCACGAGGATGAAAGCCAGAGTTTGGGAGGCGGAGGCGCCCAAACCCCATTTCTGTAACGTCGGCGCGAGAACCGGGGCGATCTCCGAGGCTCCGAAAGACGCCGAGAAGAAACCCGCGATCGTCACGCCGACCTGGACGGCCGAGAGAAAACGATTCGAATCCGCCGTCAAACGCGCAACGGCTCTGCCCGCCGCGCTTTTCTTGGACATCTCGTCGATCTGCGTCTGGCGAAGGGAAACGAGTGCCATCTCCGACGCGGAAAACAGACCGCCGATCAGGGTGAAAAGAAGGACGAAAAGGATGTCTTTGACAAGTGGATCCACACCTCCATTGTCGCCTACCCGCGCCGCCCGTCGCACCGAGGCGCGGCAAATGAGTAAGCAATCACCGTCAGGCCGCGCTTATCGGCAGAGCATGTGTCGGCAGGGTGCGTGTCGGCAGGCCGCGTTTATCGGCAGGGTGCGTTCGCTGGGAGGCTGCTTCTGCCGACCATCGTATGGGGCGACGAGTCGGCGACGGCGTCGGAGGAGGCCGTCAAAAGGGTCTTCATCGACCAGGTGAGGTTCATCGGCGCCGGCGTCATCGCGATCGCGTCGGTGTGGACGCTCATCAAGATTCTCAAGCCGATCGCCGTCGGCATCCGCGAAGCGGCGATCGCCGCCGGAAAGCGCCATGCCGGCAAGAAAGTGGACCTGACCGAGCGCGACGTTCCGATCCAGATCGTAGGCGCTACGATCGCGCTTCTCATGCTTCCCGTCGGATTCCTCCTGGCGGACTTCGTCAACGGGACCGCCATCCACAATTCGACGCACCTCATGGTGGTCTCGGTGGCGTTCATCCTTCTCATCGGACTCGTCGTCGCTGCCGTCTGCGGCTACATGGCCGGGCTCATCGGGTCGTCGAACTCGCCGATCTCGGGCGTGGGGATTCTCGTTGTGCTCGTGGGCGCACTCGCCGTCAAGCTTGCCTACGGCCCCGCCGACGGATCGGAGACGAAGGCGCTCATCGCCTTCACTCTCTTCACGGCGGCCATCGTCTTCGGCATCTCAACGATTTCCAATGACAATCTCCAAGACCTGAAAACCGGCCAGCTTGTCGGGGCGACGCCGTGGAAACAGCAGGTCGCGCTCGTCGTCGGAGTGCTCTTCGGATCGGCTGTCATCGCCCCCGTGCTGGGTCTGCTGCAGAGCACATTCGGCTTTGCGGGCGCCCCGGGCGCCAAAGACAACGCCCTCAACGCGCCGCAAGCGTCGATCATCTCCAGACTGGCCAAGGGAATCTTCGACGATTCCCTCGACTGGACGTACATCGGCTGGGGCGCATTCATCGGAGTCGTCGTCATCGTCGTCGACGAAACGCTCAAGCGCGGGACCGCCAGCAGGCTCAAGCTCCCGCCCCTCGCGGTGGGGATGGGCATGTATCTCATGCCGACGACGACGCTGACCATAGCGCTCGGAGCCGTGCTCGGCTCGCTGTACGACGGGTGGGCGGAACGCTCCGGCGGCGACGTCGAAGGCAAGAAGCGCATGGGAGTGCTCATGAGCACCGGGCTGATCGTCGGAGAATCCCTTTTCGGCGTGGTCTACGCGGGAATCGTCGGCTGGTCGGGCGACGACGCGCCCCTCGCCGTCGTCGGCGAAGGGTTCGCAACGCCCGCGAAATTCATGGGCTCGGCGCTGTTCGCGGCCGCCGTCACGCTTCTGTACAAGCACGCGCGGGCGCAGGCCGAGAAGTGATTTCTGGCCTCGGGCATCCGCCTGGGACGCGGGACCCGCGCCAGGCGGCGGCAGCCCCGCGTCTTCGCAATCGCCGTTGCCTCAGGCTCAGCTTCGGGATTCTTGCACCCGGTCCGCTGGCATCCCAGGCCTAGAGGACCTCTTTTTCCCCTCGTATGCGGCAAAAAGAATGAAAAGCCATATCGGCATGACGGCGACGGACGTTCGATAATCGGGGTTGAATGCCATGAGGATGAAGACGCCGACGAGGCAGGCGAGGGCGACGCCGTTCGAGGCCAGGCCTCCGGGAAGCTTGAACGCCAGGTCGGCGACGCCGGAGCCGATCCTCTTTCGGAATGCCCTGTGGGTCAGCAGGATCATGACCCACGAAATGATCGAGGAGCCGAGGGCCATAGCCATGAGAATCGAGAAGGCCGTCTCCGGCAGGAAGTAGATGACGGCGACGGCGACGGCCGTCACCATCGACGAAAACAGAACCCCCGCGTAGGGGATCCCGCGGCGGGACAGACGCATGAAAGCCTTCGGGGCGTTGCCCTGGCGGGCAAGCGAATAGAGGACGCGGCCGTTGGAGTAGAGCCCCGAATTGTAGACGGAGAGGGCGGCAGTCAGGACGACGAAGTTGAGTACGTGGGCCGCAACGGAAATGCCCACGGAGTCGAAGATCTGGACGAAGGGGCTGAGCTTGCCGTTGATTTGCCTCCACGGCACCACCGCCATGACGATCGTCAAGGCTCCGATGTAGAAGATGAGGATGCGGTAGACCACCTGGTTGACGGCCTTGGGAATGGACCGCTGCGGGTTCTCGGCCTCGCCCGCGGTTATCCCGATGAGCTCGATGCCCCCGAAGGAGAACATGACGAAAACCAGAGAAGCCAGCAGACCCGTCACGCCCTTGGCCAGGAAGCCGTCGCCGAACAGATGGCCGAAGGAGGGGTTGGGCAGGTGCGGATTGGAATTGACCCCCGCCGCAATCACGTAGAGGCCCAGAACGATCATCCCGACGACCGCCGCCACTTTGATCGCGGAAAACCAGAATTCGAACTCGCCGAACGCCTTGACGCCCACCAGATTGACGGCGGTGATGACAAGCAGCACGGCGGCCGCCGAAGCCCATGCCGGAACCGAGGGAAACCAATATTGAACGTACTGGCCCACGACGGTCAGCTCGGCCATCGCCACGGCGATGTAGTTGAACCAGTAGTTCCATCCGGCCACAAACCCCGCCCGAGGGCTCCAGTAATCGTTGGCATAGCGGCTGAAGGAGCCCGAGCTCGGCCGGTGGACCGACATCTCCCCCATCGCGCGCACCACGAAGAAAATGACGATCCCGCCCAGCGCGTATGCCAGGAGAAGCGACGGGCCGGCCAGCTTGATTCCCGCCGCCGAACCGTAAAACAGACCCGTCCCGATCGCCCCGCCCAGAGCGATCATCTGGATGTGCCGATTGGTCAGCGCCCGGCGAAGCCCGCCGTCGGCCGAGTTGCCAGCCTGCGCCGAGCCGCGGTTGCCTTTCGTCTCTGTGCTCATCCCGTCCCTTCCCAAGGCTCAGGCCTCGGTTCAGGCCTCAGACTCGCCTTCGGAGCCGACAGTTCCTTCGCCTTCGGAGCCCGCCGCGCTTTCGCCCTGCTTGAAGCCCGCCACGCCGGGCTCGGAACGTTCAGATTCGAGAGTTTCCATCACAACCGCGGTTTGGGTTTCGCGTCCCTGGCGGCGCCCCCTGACGACCAGAGCGACGACGGAGGCGACAAGCCCGCCCCACACGATGAGCACGGTCACGAGCATGAAGATCACGGCGCTGGAAGTCATCGTGCACCCCCTGTGTTCGAAGCCTCGAGCGAAATGGGTTCGAAGTCATCGACCGGCGTGCGCCATCTGATCAGGGTGAAGACGAGCGCTCCGACGAAGACCACGGCCACGGACCCCCATCCGAAAGCGTTCTCGAACCCTCGCGTGTACGATTTCGCGTCGTACTGGTTGCGAATGTAGCCGACGATGCCGCTGACGAGCACATAGCTGAGGAAAGCCGGAACGACGACGCCGACGAGCCACCGCCACCACGCCCCGACGAGGTTCCCCGTTTCGGAGACGAAGTTGAGGTGCCGCTGCAACTGCTTGAGATTGCGCACCCCGTAAGCCGTTATGAGGCAGACGAGGACGGCGGAGGCAACCACTCCGATCGCGTTGATGTAGGCGTCTACGACGTCGAGCGAGTAAATTCCCGACTTTGTGCCGAAAACCATGAGGGAGACGGCTGCCGCGGGAATTCCGACGGCCATGGCCGAGGCGGCGGGCCTGAGATTGAATTTCTCGGCGACGCCCGCGGCGACGACTTGAACGAGCGAAATGAGCGACGTGATGCCCGCGAAGGCCAGCGACAGGAAGAAAAGGACGCCGAAAACTGCGCCGCCCGGCATCTCTGAGATGACGGCGGGGAACGTGATGAAGGAAAGCTTGATGCCCTGGACGCCTTCGAGATTGCCGATCGATGTGTTTTGTTGCGCGGCCATGAATCCGAGGGTGGCGAAAACGCCGATTCCGGCCAGAATCTCGAAGGAGGAATTGGCGAAGGACGCGACCAGGCCGGTTCCCACGAGGTTAGAGCGGCGTCTGAGATAGCTGGCGTAGGTCAGCATGATGCCGAAGGCAACCGACAGCGAGTAGAAGATCTGAGTGAAGGCCGCCAGCCAGACCTTCGGCTCTTTCAACGCGGAGAAATCGGGCGTCCACAGGGCGTTCAAGCCCTCGGAGGCGCCGGGAAGCGTGAGGGCCCGCAGCACCAGGGCGACGAAGAGGACGACGAGGAGCGGCAGGAAGACCTTGTTCGCAACCTCGATGCCGCGCGAGACGCCCCGCCCGATGGCCACGAGCACCACGATCCATACCACGGCGAGCGGAAGGGCGACGTTCCACACGGGGGCGAGCGAGTACTGGGGCGCGGGGGTCGCCTCGATAAAGTTGTTGAAATGATTGGCGGCGTTGCTTCCCTTGCCCCACGCGACGTTCGCCGAATAGAAGACGTAGCGCAAAGACCAGGCGATGATCACGGCGTAGTACGTCATGATGACGAAGCACAGGAGGACCTGCCACCATCCGAGGAATTCCAATTTCTTCGAAATCCTGCGGAAGACGGCCGGAGCGCTTCCACGGAAACGGTGGCCAAGGGCGTAGTCGAGGAAGAGAATGGGAATGCCTGCGCCGAGCAAAGCGACGACGTAGGGGATCATAAACGCCCCGCCGCCGTTTTCATAGGCGACGCCTGGGAAACGCCAGATGTTTCCCAAACCGATGGCCGAGCCGATTGCGGCTACGAGAAAGCCAAGCTGGCTTCCCCACTGCTCGCGCCCCGACGCATCGGTGTTCTTTGCTGCTGCGCCGCGGCTTTCGGTACGCGAAGTACTCACCGTGGCTCCCTTCTTCCCTTCGGTTCCGCGAAAGCACGCATAGACAACGGCTGTATCGCGCCAGACCGGACAACGTTACGCTATGGAGCCTTTGGCGTCAAGACTTCACCGTTCAAGGTGGCGCAGGAGCACACGGCGGAAGCGGGGCCAGCCGCCGGCGGGCGAACTTTGGCGGACGATCGGCGCCGACACGCGCATGCGGGCCTCCTCTCGCCGTCGGATTGCCGCATGCGCTGTCGAATCAGCGCCCGTTGCCGAGGATTCCCGATCCCCCCGGGGAGTATCCGCCGACGCCTCGCGAATTTCCCTGTTGCCCCTGCTGCCCGTCTGTCTCCTCGGGCGCGACTTCGCCGTAGGGCACCTGGGCGCCCGGGCCGTTCGGGTAGCGGGCGAACTCGCCGTAAGACGGCATGCCGAAAACGGTGGCCTCCGGGTCTTCGCTTTGCTCCTCCCCGCCTTCGCGAGGGCCCGCTTGCGGGGCCGAGACGGCCTGGGCAGGATCCGACGGCGGCGCGAGGCGGGAGGGAATCTGCTGGGCCAGACCTTCGGCCTCATAGGAGCGGACTCCGAGCACCGTGGCGTCCGGATCGGGGGCTTCCGCCGGCGGCAAGGGCGCGACGCCGGCCCCTCGACCGGTGAAGACCGTTTCGTCGGCATCGTATCCCTCAAAACCCGAGGGATCCATCGGCGCCTGAGGCCCGGCGGGTTGAGGCCCGGTCCCAAGGGGCGCGCCGGAAGGCTGAGGATAGCCGGGGACCTGCGGATAGCCCGAAGGCGGCTGGTAACCGGGGGCCTGCGGGGGGCCAGAAGGCTGCGGATAGCCGGGAGTCTGCGCGTAGTCGGCCGAGGGGGCGCTCACGGGAGGATAGCCCCCCGCCGCAGGGAAGCCTCCGGCGAGCTGGGGCGGCATGGCGCCTTGGCCCGCCATGCCGGCGCCTGCAGGAGGCACGATGCCTTGCCCCGCGGCTCCGCCGGCCTGCGGACCGAAAACGGTGGGATCGTCGTCAAGCGGGTCAGGCTGCGAATTGACTGCGGCGGGCTCGGACGACGCAGGCGGCTCGGGGCGGCGGAAGGCCGGATCGAGAGAATAACTCGAATCGACGTCGGCCGGATGGTCGTATCCCATCGGCTGCGGGGCCTCCGGCGCGGCTCCGAACTGCTCGGAATTCTGCGGGAATTGCCCCGCGCCCACGGGTGCGTTCCCCGCTTTCGGGGAGCCCCACGGAAACCGGGCATTTATCTGGCTGGGAACGCGGCCTCCGGGATGCTCAGATCCCGACTGCGACTGCTGGCTGAAGGCGCCCTGGTGATACATGGTGCCCGCCACTCCGGGAGCTCCTCCGGTGAATTCGTCCAATTCCTGAGGGGAGGGCCAGCGTTGAAACTGGTCGTAGAAGCCAAAGCGCGCCAGGATGGGCAGGGTGTCGAAAAAGGGCGCCGAAATCTGGAACCTCGTCCCATGCGAATCCTGCATCCTGAGGACATCGCCCTTTTGTCGCTGAATGACCTCTTTCGACACGATGTCCACAAACCTGATTCTCTTCTCGCCGCTGAAGGCAAGCCGGAAAGAGACGCCCTCAGGGTCGATCGAGTACCAAAAGTTCTTGTATGCAAACAGGGACGGCACGCCAAGGAGAAGCGCGAAGAGCGAACCTATGACTATCCCCGTTATGGGGTAGTCCTGTTCGATTAAAACAGAGGAGGCGACCACGAATATCCCGAAAAAGAACATTCCGGCGCCGGTCCACAGGACTAGCTTCGGCATCCGAATTCTCTCCGGGTGCCTCCGGTCGCGGTTGACCTTTTGCGAGCTCCTTTCGACCGTCCGATCGGCGATGTTCTTTGCAAGGCGTCGGGTTAGCAAGCTCATACGATTCTTCTTTCATTGTGCCGAGGGATCGACTGCACCGGCACGAACGGGGCGGAACGAACCCGCCCATTCGCGCACGCGGCCGGTCCTTTCACAGATTTGCGCCGAGGGTGACCGAAGGCGTGGCGCCCCAAGCCGAGAGATACCAGAGCCCGAGTGCAAGCAACACTCCCATGATCGCGTCGGCCCGCCGACGCCGCACCCGCGGAACCGCGCCGTCGGGCAGGAAAACTCTGCACAAGGCGTGGCCGAGGACGAGAACCGCGAGGAGTCTGCACGCCACCACGCTGCTCCACACGAACGCGGACGCCGCAACGGCGGCGAGGGAGACGAAGACAGCGGCATAGACGGCGTCTTTCGGGACGCGAACTTCTCGCGTCGGATCTTTGTCACCCATGGTTTTAACTTTAACCGCCACTTTGGCATTCTCAAACGGGCACAAGGCCCCAAACTGACCATAGGTTATTCATCTCTCACGGGGCCCTTGCCATTTGGACGCCGTTCTCCCCGCGCGTACACTCGCTTCGCAGTACGCATGTATGCAGTCCGGCACTACGCACCTGCGCACGGCCGGATGCAAGAACGACAGTGAGGAAGGTCGACGATGAGTTCAGACCCTCTGGAGCGCAGCGACGACAACCGTCTGCAGCGCAGGCTGCACAGCCGCCACCTGACGATGATCGCAATCGGCGGGGCGATCGGAACCGGCCTGTTCCTCGCCTCGGGCAAGACGATCTCCCAGGCGGGCCCCGGCGGCGCGATCGTCGCCTACGGCCTCATCGGCCTCATGGTGTTCCTCCTCATGCAGTCGCTCGGCGAGATGTCCACGTACCTTCCCGTGGCCGGCTCGTTCGGGGAGTACGGCACCCGCTTCATCAGCCCTAGCTTCGGGTTCGCCGCGGGGTGGAACTTCTGGTTCAACTGGGCGATCACCGTTGCCGCAGAGCTCGCGGCCGCCGCGCTCGTTATGAAGTTCTGGTTCCCGCACACCCCGGGGTGGATGTGGTCGGCGATATTCCTCACGCTCCTCGTCCTGCTCAACGCCCTTTCGGCCCGCGCCTACGGCGAGGGCGAGTTCTGGTTCGCTCTCATCAAGGTGGTCACCGTCGTCGTCTTCCTGGTGCTCGGGGTCCTCATCATCTTCGGGATCATAGGAGGAAAATCGCCGGGCTTCGAGAACTGGACCAAAGGCGAGGCGCCGTTCGTCGACGGGGGGCTGGGAATCCTCGCCATCTTCATGGTCGCGGGCTTTTCCTTCCAGGGCACGGAACTGGTGGCGGTCGCCGCCGGCGAAACCGAGAATCCCGAGCAGACCGTCCCGAAGGCGATACGAACGATCTTCTGGCGCATCCTGCTCTTTTACATCGGGACCATTGCGGTCATCGGATTCCTCGTCTCTTACACGGACCCGAACCTCCTGCGCAACGACGAAACCGACGTCGCCTATTCGCCTTTCACCCTGGTCTTCGACCGTGCGGGAATCGCCGCGGCGGCTTCCGTCATCAACGCCGTCATCCTCACGTCGATCC
>ERZ772971.272-NODE-272-length-34593-cov-6.849499_pt1 | contig 34593 bp, 34 predicted proteins | sample MGYA00511943_ERZ772971 | MGnify/ENA primary metagenome ERZ772971 (study PRJEB29015, sample SAMEA2737929) | human oral metagenome | biome: human oral; feature: human-associated habitat; material: dental | place: China | collected 2144 ... | reverse complement strand
CCAATAATATTTATTAAACTCGTCAAACGATGTAATTTTATCAAACTCAGGTCTATTTTTTGTCAATCTTTTATCTCCTTAAACCCAATTTGCTTTTTCATATCTAGTATCTATAGCTCCTCAACATTCACCCGCCGCTGCTCCGTCGTATCCCGCTCGCGTACGGTGACAGTGCCGTCCTCCAGTGTCTGGAAGTCGATGACCACACAGTGCGGCGTGCCGATTTCGTCTTGGCGGCGGTAGCGTTTGCCAATGTTGCCGTTGTCGTCCCACATCACTCGGCCTGGGTTGGCTTTGGTGAGTGCGGCGTAGACTTCGCGGGCTTTCTCCACTAGTTCTGGCTTATTCTTCAACAGCGGCGAGACGGCAAATTTGACCGGCGCCAAATGCTCTGGCAGCGCCAAATACACCCGCTTTTCACCATTCTGCTCATCCTCGCGGTAGGCACTCGACAGCACCGCCATCAGCGCCCGCTCCACACCGAAGCTCGGCTCAATGACGTGCGGAACAAATTTTGTGTTCGTCCCCTTGATGGTGTATTCCATGCTCTTGCCGCTGGCGCGCTGGATGTTCATTAGGTCAAAATCAGTCCGATACGCGATACCCATCAACTCCTCGCGGCCAATCGGATAATCGTACTCAATGTCAATCGTCTTTTTGCTATAGTGCGCCCGATCCTCCGCCGGTACGTCCAACTCGTGGATGTGCTCTCGCTTCAAACCTAGCTCTGCCAAAAATTCATGCGTCGCCGCCAGTAGCTCATCAAACGCCTCCTGCCAATGCTCAGGATCGACGAAATATTCAATCTCCATCTGCTCAAACTCGCGGGAACGGAAGACGAAATCGCGCGGCGCAATTTCATTGCGAAACGCCTTGCCCTGCTGAGCGATACCAAACGGTAGGTTTGGGTAGAAACTATCGACGACGTTTTTGAAATTGGTAAAAATTCCCTGAGCAGTCTCTGGGCGGAGGTAGGAAATCGACTGTGGATCGTAGGTAATCGCCTTCATGCCACTAGGACTACACTTACCATCGACGCCCCTCGTCAACTCATCAATCGCCAGCTCATTTTGCCCGCTAGCGCCGACAAATGTCTTGAACATCATATTAAACTGCCGCGGCTCACTAAAATCACCTCGCGTACCACAGTTAGGACATTTAATCACTCTTAGCACATGTGACCACTCTTTCAGCCCAAAATCGCTGGCCTCCTCGAGGTCAATCTCACTTGGGCCAAGTTCCATGTCCAGTATTTTCTTGAACAACTCGGGCTCTTTTTCTTTGATCTCATCATAGAAATTTGGCGCCGTGGAGTGTTGGCGATACCATTGGATCTTCTCGGTGAGAGCCTCGTACCCATCCAGTTTCTCCTTCTGATCTTTGAGTAGATGATCTTCACGAAAACGCGCCTTGCAGTGGTTACACTCCACTAATGGATCAGAAAACGTATCGACATGCCCACTCGCCTGCCAGACCTTCTGATTCATCAAAATTGCTGCATCAACGCCGTACATGTCGTCGCGCTCATCTACAAACCGGCGCCACCACAAATTCATGATATTACGCTTCAGCTGCACGCCCAGCGGGCCGTAATCCCACGTACCGCTCAAGCCGCCATACACGTCCGACCCCTGATAAATAAAGCCGCGGCGCTTGCATAGGCTGATAATATCTTCCATTTTTGTAGTACTCACAGTCTTCCCTTTCTCCGCGTTGGCAACGCGACGATTGTCATCATTATTGCTCCAGTATAGCACATTTGACATATCTTTAATTATCGTGGTACGCTTAAAAAATAAGAGCCGAGGGAAGCACGTGATATGGGTGAAAAATACGCACAACGACATAATATTACTGGTGATATTCTAGCCGATAGTCCTGACTTAACCCCTCCCCAAGCATCTATAGGTAATCTGGTCCGACGACTGGAGGCGATCATCAGTAACCCCGAACCCACCCCCGAACAAAAGCTGACTGAGTTTTGGCAGAATTTTAATACTCTCACTGACTACCCACCAGATCTAGATAATCGTATTTACTGGCTAATGGACATTCAAAAGCTACTAATTGGCGCTGGTTATCTTGAAAAACTCCTTGAGACTAATACCGATAAGAGTATCATTGGAGACGCCGCCACACCAGAAACACTACGAGAGCGCGCTGCTGTCGCTTTCGAGCAATATCGCACATCCTTTGATAGCATCGCTCCCGGCAATACTCCTAGTTTACCTTCCTCTCGGTTATTTGAGAGCGTATGGCGTGCAACAAAGAGCCAACAGCCCAGCCCTACCGTACCCGAAATATGTATTGCACCAGCATTACGAGAGATAGTCAATGAAAAGGAAGCTAGCTCCTTGGCTAGACTATGGCTCCAGAAATCATCACGCCTCTCAGATATTCAGGCAGTTTTCGATTATGCCCATCAACAAATCGACAAAGAACAGAAAGTGGCGCTGCTGTCAGTCGTCGGCGAGCGTATTGCCGAGATGTTAGTTGACTCTAAGACAGCCCTTTTCACCGGCTTTCTCAGACTGCGAGCCGCCCAGATTGCACACGACCTAGCCGAGCTTGGCTACTATAGCGAGGAGGAAAGCATCAACCGGCGAGCAGACGCCATCATAGAGCTGTCAGAACTTGCCACTAGTCTTGAGAACGATACGCAATATAGCATCATAAAACCCGGTATAGCGAAAAACCTGTACGAAAAAGCGAAGTATTTTTGTTCACTGTACAGCAATGAACAAGAGGCGCTAACCAGCAGCGCACCGCCTACCAGACTAGCAGACCACCTGGGTACGGTTGCCGTCGAACACACTACACCGCGGCATGCTGCCTAGCCACCAGCCAGCAACTGGCGATGACCGGGCCGAGGCCACCAATGTGGGTGAGATTTTCCAGCGGCTTGGCTTGGATGAGGCGCAGCAGCTTGATGTGATCGGCCGTTAGGTCACCCTGCTCGCTTGGCCTTAGGGCTTTTTCGCTTGGATCGTACATGTATGATTTATCACTCGTCAGTGTCCGCCCGGCCACGTCGGTGCGTAGATTCAGCTCGTCACCCAGCAACCCAGCGTACTGCATATAAAACCACGTCTCGACCAGCAGCCGATCAACCGCCGGCCGATCAAGCCACGCCAACACCTGGCTGAGCACCGCGAACCACTCCGGCCCATCAACGGTCTCGGTCGCCTGCGCCACCAGCTTGAGCGCCTGGTAAGCAAACCGCATCCGCTCATAATCCTCGAGGATATGCCGATAGAACGCACTGAGCCTGGCACTGGTCAGCAGCCCCAGCTCACCGCGGCCCGAACGAATCACCACGTCACACAGCGCCAGAAGCTCAATGCCACCAGCCAGCTTGCTCCGCTCGCGGCGCACCCCCTTGGCGATCACCGCCCGCCGCCCCTGAGGCGTTAGCAACTGCAACACCCGATCAGCCTCCGCATAATCCGTCCGCCGGAGCACAATTGCCTTCAGCCGCTCGCCGTCTTTCATTCAGCCTCCTCGCCCAGCACGCTGAGCACCGCTCGTACATCATCAGGCGTCATTCGCGCTTTGTCGAGCACCGCCCGCACCCCAAACGGCCGTAGCTGATCCAGGTCAAGCGCTACATTACTACACACCACCACTGGCAGCCATGCCAGATCCTCATGGCTTTGCAGCTCATTCAGCAGCGCCATCCCCGTCTCACCCGCCAACAGCATATCAAGCACCAAGCCATCCGGCCGCCACTCATCAATCATCGCCATCGCCTGTCCAGCCGCCACCACTGTTCGGGCCGTATAGCCCGCCTCCAGCGCATACCGCTCCAGCACTGCCGCCCACTGCGGGTCATCCTCGATGATCAGTAGCTTTTTCACAGCAAGCTCATCTGCTCGCTGAGCGGCACATCAACATAAAACGTCAGTCCGTCTCGGTGGCGTATCAGTCCGATCTGCCCACCCATCGCCTGTGCGAACGTCGCAGCGATATACACGCCGAGGCCACTACTGTCCGGTCGGGTTCTGACTGATTTACGCGTAGTCATCTCATCCACCAGCCGCCGATACTCAGCCAGGCTCATCATCGGCCCGAAATCCCGCACACCCAGCCGCACCATCATCCCTGTCTGGCGAATAGTCACGCGAATTGCTGCCCCAGCCTCGCTGTAGCGCATCGCATTATCGAGAAAATTCATCATGATCCGCCCGAGCAGCAATGGGTTGGCCACCACCAGCCGCTTTTTGCCCGTACGCGGCCACGTCACCCGTCGGTCATACAGCCGCAACATATCGCGTGACTCGTATGCTAGTTGCGTTAGCAGCGCCAGTGGATTAACCGGCTCCAGTGGAAACAGCGTCGGCTGTATATTCACAGTACGCGCCAAGTCCTGCACCAAGGCCAGCGAGCGCTCCGCCATCAGCGTCAGCCGCCGCTGCATCAGCCGTACCTCAACCGGACTAAACCCACCATCCTCGATCAATAAACTCATCTGCCGAATCAACGCCAGCGGCGCCTTCAGCTCATGCGCCGCCACCGCTATGCTTGGCATCGCGGCAAACTCCTTATCACTCCACTGTGGCTGCGCCATATACCTCTAGTATAGCAAACCGAGGCGCCAAAAAGAACCGCTGCCGCTCTGTATCATTTCATGCACCAGCCGCGACTAAGAAAACTATTGGACAAATTTCACTGTCTTGAGAATAGCCTCAAAATCTGGCTTGAACGTGTCAGCATCGGTTGAGAAACGCAGCGTCTTGTCGCGCACCTTCATCAGCACCACAGAACCGCGCAGATCCTTGCTAAACGCACCGTCAATGCGCGTGGCGGTATTACCGTTATATTCGACGCTACTTGAGGTCAAATCACCCTTTTTCAGCAGGCTGGCATATTGATTCAGTGTCTTATTGAAGTCGCTGTTAAGGATCTCGAGGCGCAACGCAAACTTGTTTTGATTGCTACTATGTGTATTTGTCGGCGGTACGATGACTGGGTGGAGATACGCCTTATAGTCACCACGATCGCCACCATCCGCTGCCACGTAAACGCTCCAGGTCTTTGGATACATGAACGACACGCGGCCGTACTGCTCGGGGCCGACGAATTCAATACGCGGGTTTTTGGCTTCTTCATTAAATTTCTCACGGTCAGCCTTTGATTGCTCTTCGCGCGCCTTGGCAGACGCGACCGCCATCCGACTCTCAACCGCAGTTTTTTCCTGCGAATATGCCAGGTACGCCCAAATCGCCGCACTACCAGCCGCCACGAACAGCACAATCGCACTAATCGCCACAATCATCCAGCTATTAACATATCCCTGTTCCATCTCTGTTTTTCTACTCATATGCATCAGTATAGCTTATGCTTCGGGCGATGTAAAGCCTCCCGGCAGCCGATAGAGAAAATAGCCGTGGTATTCTTTTGTCGGCTGCGTGCCGGGAACAGAAAATCCGTAGCTCACGAAGGTCAGCGGCTCGGTCTGGGCGGCCGCTTGGCGCCCCGCCAGCCGAAACATCTTTGCGATATCGCGGCCATCGCCAAAGGTGTACATCACCGTCACCTTGTCGAGCACCGGCTGCCGCCAGATGTTCGCCCAGCGCACCTGCGCGCCCGGTAATTTCCGCAGCCGCCAGCGCGACATTAGCACCAGAAATGGATTAATCTCATAGCCAATCGCCCGCGCACCCTGCTGGGCTGCTATCATGAGCACCACGCCATCGCCCGATCCGATATCAAGCACTACGTCGCCCTTACCAAGCGGCAGCGCCTCGGCAAACAACCGCTGCACTTCGCGCGACCGTGACGGCACATACGGCGCACCGATCAGCGCTGGCAGTGCGAAGATCATCAGAATCGCGCCACCAAGCCACAGCGTCCATGTCACGCGCTAAAGTCCTCGCTAAGCACCTCAATGTCGTGCTGCATATTGTCCAGCGCTGCCGTAATGTCTTTCGCCAGCTGCCGCGCCTCAATGAACCGCTGCTTGGCCTCGTCCAGGCTGAAGTCATCGCCCTGAAACCACGCGATGCGCTCGTTCAGCTCCGCCATCATCTGCTCAATCGTTTTCTCATTCGTTTTATCGTTTTTCACTACTCTCAATCCTTGCTTTCATGATCTTATCTTTTGTTGTAATTTTTACAATACTACCAATCTGGCAGTTGCCGCTAATCATCGAGTAACCGCGCCGCAGCGCCATCTCTGGGTCGTACTCAGCAATAATTCGTTGTTGCGACAATGTTGCATTCATGGCGATCTCGACGCGGTGCGACCACTGTTCAAGCGCCGCTTGTTGCGACATTATTGCACGTAAACGATGCTCCGCAATCTGCCGCTGAATCACCTCTGCCACACTACCCAGACGCAGCGCTAATTGCTGCCTCACCTCACACTTATCCGGAAATAGCAGCTGAGCGGCATTACTCGGCGTGGCCGCCCGTACATCAGCCGCTAAATCACACAAACTCTCGTCAATTTCATGCCCGATACCAGTCAGCACCGGCACGCGACTGCCCGCCACCGCCCGCACCAAGCATTCGTCATTAAAACTCGCCAAGTCCTCCGCGCTACCACCGCCGCGAATCAGCACAATCACCTCTGGCGGCTCCGCTAGCTGATTACAATGGGCAATCGCCCGCACCGCCTGATCAGCCGCGCCGTCGCCCTGAACCTTCACATGAGCGACGATAAACTGCACCCCACCCCAGCGCTGGCCAGCAATTTTCATAAAATCCGCGTAGCCCGCCGCCTGAGTGCTGGAAATGACCGCCACGCGGGCAGGATATGGCGGTAAGGGGCGCTTGCGTTCCGCATCAAACAGACCTTCAGCCGCTAATTTCGCCCTGAGTAACTCAGCGCTGCGCTTGAGGTGACCCGCACCCAGTGGCTTGACCTCCTGTACCGTTAGGCTAAACTTACCCTTGGCAGTTAGCTTGGCCGAGGCTCGCACCACCACGCGCATCCCTTCCTCGATCGGTGTCCTGAGCTGCCACGCCATCATGAAACAATTAACCGCGCTCTCGGCGTCCTTGAGCGTAAAAAAGACAAATTTTTGCTGACGCACCGTGGACTCGGCAACCTCACCTTCGACCTCAATAACCGGGACAGCGGTCTCCAGCACCTGATTGACGACCGCTACAAAATCGCTAACGCTAAACCGCGGCGCCATCGTCATCATCTGGCCGCCCATATTTGATCAGCGCGTGTTGATAGAACATATACCCAAAGACAATTGTCCCCGTTAGTAAAATCACCCGCGTCAGTACAATCCCAGCGATAGCAACGTCCGGCGCCACACCGGTCATACTCAAGAAAACGATCATAATTGCTTCGTATACGCCCGCCCCGCCCGGCGTAAAGGCCACCAGGCTAGCCAGCCCTGCCACGCCATAGCCAATGATCAGCACCGCTGGGTTAACCGACACGCCCAGCGCCCAAAACGCTACGATGAACATCAACACATCGAAAATGGCATAAATCGCGCCCCAAACCAGCGGCTTGATGAGTAGGCCTCGATGCTCCGACAGCTCCACGAAATCATCATGCATCTCGGCAAAAAACGCCTCAATTTTCGTCGAAACCAGCAGCCGCTTGATCTTGCCCAGTGTCGCCCAGCGCACTACCGCGTTGATTAGCCGCGACACCCGCACCGCCGTGTTGTGCATCCGCTTTCGCGACGAGAACATAAAAATCAGCCCAAAGGTCAATGCCAGCACCACTAGCACGAGGAAGAAACTTGACGTTACGATGTAGCGATTGACCTGCCCGTCAATTGACAAGATTAATACCGCTAGGATCAGCAGCACCATCAGCGACAAAAAGCCCGTCACGTAACGTATCACCTGAGCAAACGTCGAGCGCGCTGAGCTGACACCGAGCTTGTGCATTCGCCACGTCGTGTAGGAAATACCACTCACACCACCCGATGGAAAAATATGATTAACCAGATTCAGTTCCAGTGCAATCCGCGTCTGCTCAAACCGCGAGATATGCCCGATCAGTTTTTTGTCGCGAAGATAGGCAAAAATCATCTCGCCGCCCGCGAAATACACGATAATCTGAAACGGCAGCAGCAACATCAATAGCCAGATGTTCGCCCGACCGAGCAGCTCCCACGCCCGCACCAATTCCGCGCGCGACAGAAAAATAATCAACACCAGCACTGCTAGCGTCACGATGCTCATGATCGTCCGTGGTGACTTACATGCTTCCAAAAGTTGCCGTATCCCTTTCGACACCATATCACCCATTATATCACGCAGTTTTTGCTATAATCAAACCATGTATATCGCCCTGCTTGGCCGCCAGCCAGAGATCTCGCTCGCCGAACTTGCGGCGGTGTTTGGTGCGGACTGCGTCAATCGCATTGGCCAGCAGTTTGCCGAAGTTCAAACATCTCAATTTGACATTACCACCTTAGGCGGCACCATCAAATGCGCCAAAGTGATCACCGAGCTCCCAGCCAGCCGCACTGATAAAGCCTCGCTCCTCACTGCTTCACGCTTCATCACCCAGCATTATCAAGCCAAGTGGGCGCACTCGCCGCATAAAATCACCCTCGGCCTCAGCGCTTATAACCTGGCTGTGAGCGCCCGCGACATCCAAAAAACCGGCCTCATCCTCAAATCATCCCTAAAAAAATCGGGTACCAGCCTCCGCCTCATCCCGAACGACCAGCCCGCCCTCTCCACCGCCACCGCGCACAATAACAAGCTCGGTGGTTCGCCGCATAAAGTCGAGCTGCTGCTCATCAAAACAACCGACCGCCGCCTGATCATCGCCGAAAGCCGCGGTGTCCAAAATATCACCGCCTATACCCGCCGCGACCGCCATCGCCCCAAGCGCGACGCCTTCGTTGGCATGCTGCCGCCCAAATTAGCGCAGATTATGCTGAATTTGGCGCTGGGTGCCGGGTCGCTGACCCGTCAAAGATCACACGACAATTCTGTGACAAGGTCGGCTTCCAGCCTCTCCGATAAGTCGATGGTTCTGCGGACGGCGTTGCCGGATGCATTCGACTTGGAGGAGACGGCTGGAAGCCGACCTGTTGTGACAATCCTTGACCCCTTCTGTGGCACCGGCACCGTCCTACAAGAAGCGTTGCTCGCTGGCTACGACGTCGTCGGCACCGACCTCAGCCAAAAAATGGTTGATTACACCACCGAGAATCTATCGTGGCTGCAATCGACCTTCACCGCACCCGGCCGTGTTATCGACATTCATCAAGCCGACGCCACCACGCACCACTGGCCAAACAGCGAGAGTCTCGCTGCCGTCGTCTGCGAAACCTACCTCGGTCAGCCCTTTTCCGCGCCGCCCGCGCCCCAAAAATTAGCAGCAGTTGTCGGTAATTGTAACCATATTATCACTGGCTTCCTCACTAATATCCGCTTGCAGCTAGCGCCAAACACACCGCTGTGTATCGCCGTGCCAGCGTGGTACGATGCATCCGGCCAGACCACTCATCTGCCACTAATAAAAAACCTCCAAAAACTTGGCTATCACCAACTCAACCGCACACCGCTCATCTATCGCCGCCCTGATCAGGTCGTCGCTCGCGAGTTACTGATCCTGCAAGCTACCTAAGCACCGGACGATTGAGTTGTAGCGCCGGATCATAGTTTGCGAGCTGTCCCAAGCGACCCACCAATTCCTTTTCCAAAAGATCAAGCTGCGCTTGACGCGCCTCTACCATTTGCTTGGCCGCAGAAGGAGCGATCGCCTCCTGATGATACTGCTGACACATCGCCAGTAGATCCTTAGCGCCCAGACCGATCCGCCGTTGATTCAACGCCATGATCAAAAATGCCAATGTCGGCCGCGCCTGCTTCGCCATTTCCGTCGTCATCTGTTGATCGGTATCAGCAAACATATCTTGCCCGATCTGACCCAGCAGTCCGTCCACCATATTTGCCCCAATTGACGCATACGGCCCCTCGCCCGCAGCATAGTGCGCCAGCGGCTCGGAAAGCGCCACCTCAACCTTTGCCGTTTTATCACTCTCACGCCGCAGTATCGCTGCAATCGCCTCTTCTGATGTCGTCTGACCGTTCACGCCGCGCTCAGCAATTTCTGCCGCCGCCGTCTGTACCGCGTGCAGTGCCTGCAGCGCCTCTCCGTCGCGAATCTTTTCTCGAGAGTCGTGCACAGCACCACCGAATGCCACTGCGCCAGCGCCCAAGACACCCACCAGTAGCGTTCTTCTATTTACCGACTCACCTAACCCAGCTTTTCTTTCTGTCATATTCTGCTCGTTCATAGCCCCTAGTTATATAACACTTGGCTAATCAAGTAAAGCCCCTTGACTTTTTATCAGCCGTCACTTATACTGGTACGGATTAGGTTTAGAAAATTTAAGGAGTTTCAATGTCAAAAGTCAAAGCTGGTGGCTCAAGTAAAAACATCCACAACAACCCTGGCCAACGCCTCGGCGTCAAGCGTTTCGGTGGCCAAAAAGTTAACGCCGGCGAAGTGCTCGTCCGCCAAACAGGCGCTACGAAAGTCGCTGGTGAGGGCGCATACATGAGCCGCAACTACACCATCCACGCTGCTAAGTCCGGTGTCGTCACCTTTAAGCGAGTCAAGAAAACCAAATTCACCGGCAAAACCGAGCGACGCACTCAGGTTTGCGTCGGCTAGTCAAGTATCATCTTGTTCACAGCGCCGCCATAACATCCGGCGTCAGCACGTAGCGCACATCAACGTCGTACCTCGGCGCGTATAGCGTGAAATACCTATCAAAATCGCCCTCCAGACTGATGCGCTGACTGCTCGAAATCACCACCGGCAAATTACTGATCAGTGCCTTGCCCATCACAGTCCCATCGTTGGATTTCGAGTCCAGCACCAAGTGCGGCACCCTGCGAGGTAGGCGCATCCCAGCGTAGTACCAGGTATACATCCGCCGCTGTTTACCGCTACCAACCGTATATTCGTAACGACCGACTTCCAGCAGTCGCTGCCCGTCGCGTCCATACGACAACACGCCGCCGGCACTCCCTCGCTTCTGCCAACGAGACCGGCCGGCGTAGTACTGTCAGCGTATCTTCGGTAACGTTTGGCAACCATTCCATGCCCTTATTATAGCAAACTACCCACGAGTGACTTGATTTACAAATTTCTCAAAATAGCATTGATTGACTTTTCCTTGCCATAGCCAACCCAGATATCATGATCGTCATCATCATCGTCTAGTTCGACAAAGGTACTTTGCTTGGTTACACCGTATTTTTGGCGCAAATCCTGACGGCTATCATAGTCAACTTTCAAAATCTGCACACCGGCTGGAATTGGCCCTTTGCGCAGAACCTTATCAAAGGCTTGACATTCGCGACACTGCGGAGCGTGGAAAAACAGAATTGTCTTCCTATAGGCATGTTCCATGGTATTGCCGTCGACATAATCAGCGTAACGGCCGACGGCTGGATTTGCCGGCTGTGCTGAGCCAGATGGCTGCTTGGAGGCTGAACCGCCCGATTGCGCAGGGGCTTTTTGTGAAGTACCCTGCTGCGTTGTTGATTCGGTGGCTGGGGCCTGCGGGCGAAGTAACCACGCAGCCGCCGCTATACCGCCGACGACAGCAGCGGTGATGATACTTGTGATGATAATATGCTTTCGATTCATACTTCTAGTTAACACTATGACATGCCCAAATGATGCTTCACTCGCGCTACCACATCGCCGATCACCACCTGTGACTTGACGAGGTATTCATCCACGCCCAGCGCCTCTGCCCGCTCTCGGTCTTTCTGCTGGCTGAGCGCCGTCAGCATGATCACCCGCACGTTGGTCGTTTCTGGCGTATTGCGCAGGATATCGAGCACGTCAAAGCCGCTAATTTTCGGCATCATAGCATCCAGCACGATCAGATCCGGCCGAAACGCCACTGTTGCCGACAGTGCATCCTCACCATTATGCACCTCACGAATTTCAAAGCCCTCCAGCTCAAGCCGCGACCGATAGACCGCCGCCAGTGCCGTGTCATCTTCAACCAGTAGTATTTTTTTTCTGTGTTGCATATCTTTACCCTCCCTTTTTGAGCTTATACACTCTTTGCCTTCTCTAACTGTGGATCGCGTCCATTATCTGCCGCCCTAGCCGTCATCTCGACCTTAACATCCGGTTCGATACCCGACTTGTCAATATTCTTGCCGTGCGGCGTATACCAGCGCGCCTCGGTCACTTTTAGAACCGAGCCATCTGCCAAATCAATCGGCCGCTGTACACTGCCCTTGCCATACGTTTTTTCGCCAACTAGCGTTGCCTTGCCGTGATCCTTGAGCGCCCCCGCCACGATCTCGCTGGCACTGGCACTACCACCGTTAATCAACACAACCGTCTTGATATCACCGAGGAGCGGCTGGCCGGTTGATTTCTCGGTCGAGATAACCTGCTCACCGCGCCGTTGGGTCATTACCACCTCATGATTGAGCCACAACCCCGCTAACGCCTGTGCGGCCGCCACCGTACCGCCAGGATTTCCTCGAAGGTCGAGGATGACTTTCCTAACACCTGCCGAGCGAAACTCCTCGGCGGCTTGGCGCGCCTGCTTGCCGGTGTCATCATTAAAGCGACTGACCGTCAAAATACCAATCTCACCATCAATCTTCCACTCGGCAGCCGGCGCGACGACCTCCTCGCGTGTCACCGTTATATCTTTACGCTCGCCGCCACGCGACAGCACCAGCTTGACCGTCGTGCCAACGTCGCCACGAATACGCTGCACCACTTGATCAACCGGCATATTAGTCACCACTGTGTCATTGACCTTGACGATGGCATCACCGGCTTTGATGCCCGCCTTTTCGGCTGGGCTATTTTTGAGTGGCCGGATGATCGTCGGTACATTATGCCGCTTGGCAATTTCCGCCCCGATACCGCCACCAATATTGCCCGACAAGCTCTTTTCAAACTCCTTGGCTTCATCCGGATCCATATACGCCGTATGCGGATCATCCGTCGCTGCCACCATACCGCGCGCCGCCCCACGCGTAAGTGCTTGCTCGTCCAACTTGCCATCATAGTGAGCCTTGAGCTCACGATACACGTTCTGCACCGTTGATACATCCAGCGACCCCGTCGCTGTCCTGAGGCCAAATAGCGATCCAACCTGTGCCATGATCAGATCCGACCGCGTCCCGGCCACAAAACTCACAATCGCGATCAGCAGTCCGCCCAAAAACAAGCGAGCCCGCGTTCCTACCCTCCGTTGCTCTGTCATATATCTATTGTACACAAAAACCCCCGCTGATGCGAGGGTTTTATTGACTCATCGTGCTATTAAAAATACACGTAGGTTAAGCCCGAGGCTGAACGCGTATAGCGCCGATATAGACCATCCCACGCTAAGTTATAGTCACTGACCGTAATCGTGCCGTCACTATTGACCGATTCAACATACATCACGTGCCCATAATAACCAACGTGCATCACCGCTGCCGCGCCAGCCTTTGGCGTCGAACCACTCTGAATGCCGTATCGCGCCGCTGTTGATGGCCATTGGTTAGCGTTACCCGCGCCACCGAAGTGCGGCACAAACCGACCAGTGCTATGGATCTTCCACGCCACGTAACTCACGCACTCACGCGTATATAGGCCCCATGGATCGACGTAGGCATCTAATGGTGCATTTGCCCAGGCACCTGGATAGCCGCCACCACCCGGGATACCACCCGGAATTGATACCCCGCCAAGCGCTCGCCGGTTAGCCGCCGCCTGCTCTTCGCGCAGTTTCGCTGCTTGGTTATTCCGCTGCGTCGCGAGAGCTGCGTAAGCATTTTGGTCATTCTTGGTATCATTAACCAACTTGGCCTGCTCTGCTTGCTTGGACGCTAGTTGCGTCTGCTGAGCTTTCTGATTCTTGAGCACTTTCTCAACTGACTTTTTATTTTCTTCTAATTTAGCCTGCAATGCCTTAATTTCCTTGATCTTGTCGTTCAGCGATGATCGCAAACTACTACGTTGCTCCTGCTTATCAACATAATCACCGATCGACTTGGAGCTAGCCAGCATCTCAAGCGGCGAAATCTGATCATCAAGGTAAATATCTGACAAGATTTTACCCATGACCTTACGGCTTTTCTCAATTGCCAGCTTATTCTTGGTAATCTCCGCAACCAGTGCATTATGCTTTCGCTGGCTCTTGGCAATTTCCGTCCGGATCGAATCAATCTGGGCGTTAATGCGCCCCAGCTCTTCCTCCAGCGTCGCTGCCATCGTCCCGAGACGATCGGCCTCATTCTGTGCCTGCTGTGCCTGTCGGTTGAGGGCATCAATTTCTGCATCATAGTCACGTGCAAATACGTGTGGGCCGAGCTGGAACACGCCAGCGCCCAAAACAACAGCACTAACCGCCACGAGAGCTGCCCGTGTGGCTCGTGATGTTGAAACTGGTGTGGTGGACCTTATCTTCATTGCTTTCTATTTTAGCACAAGCGACATATAGACGTCAAGAGTCTTGGTTCATTACATGTTCAGGGGTCAGCGACAAAATAATTTATAATTTTAAGTATTTGCGCGTCGCGATCAATGACGAGACAATGCCGATCACCGCACCGATCATGATCATCGCCAGCACCACCAGTCCGGCATACGTGGTACCAATATTCATCAAATTATCCATCGGCAGCCGCACCGCCAGCTTGTCATGTGCCGAGAACAACAACAGATACCCAACTCCTGAGGCCACCAGTGCCGCGATAAATCCATACATAACTGCCTCGACGATAAACGGCCCGCGGATAAACCCGCGATCAGCACCGATCAGCTTCATCATCTGGATCTCGTCTTTACGGTTAAAAATTGCCATCCTGATGGTGTTAAACACCACCAGTGACGAAATCACCACGAACACCACCGTAGCGATCGAGCCGGCGATACTGGCAAACCGCACCCAGTCACCAATGGCGTTGATCGCATCACGTCGATCGCCGATGAACGACGGCTCTTTGGTCGGGTCTTTATGCTTTTTATACAGCTCGTCGTTTTTCGTAAACTCAACCAGCGCCCGCTGATCGTTCAAATCCTTGAGCGAGGCCCGGAGCGATGCTGGCATTTCATTGCTTGATTCCTTGATCGCCTCGAGAGTTGCTGGATCATTCTTATACTTCTCGATTTGCTCCTGACGCGCCTGCTCTGCCGAGATATACGTCACCTTTTCGACATTGTGCAGCCTGCTCAGGCGCGATGTCAGCTCGTCGATCACCTTTTGCTCGGTTGAGCCTTTGAGGAAAATCGACATATCGGCCCTGCGCGAAATCGTATCGACCGAGTCAACCAGTACCTGGCGAGCAGCCATAGTAATGGCAATAATGAGCAGCGTCACCGCCATCACCGCAGTCGCTGCAATCGTCAGCCAGGTGTTACGGCTAAAATTATTGATACCATACCGGCACATTCGCCAGAACGTCAGCACTCGACGGCGACGCTGCCGCGTGCGCTTAAGGACTTTGGGATCGACGCGCGCCTTGGCGGCGGCTTTACGTGAAATATCGGTCATTGTTTGTAACTCCCCTTGGCTTGATCAGAGGTGATTTTACCGTGATCAATGGTGATCACCCGGCGTTTGAGCTTATTGACAATATCGACATTGTGCGTGGTCAGCAGCACCGTGGTGCCGTATTTGTTAATCTTTTCCAGCAAGCGCACAATATCCCAGCTATGCTTGGGGTCGAGGTTACCAGTCGGCTCGTCCGCGATCAAAATCTTTGGTTGGCGCACCACTGCCCGGGCAATTGCCACCCGCTGGCGCTCACCGCCGGACAGCTGATGCGGGAAATTCTTTTCCTTGCCTTTTAGGCCCACTAGCTCGATCACCTTTGGCACCGTTGATTTGATCTCGCGGTTAGTCATCCCGGCAATCTCCAGCGCGAAGGCCACGTTCTCAAACACCGTCCGGTTTGGCAGCAACTTGAAATCCTGAAACACCACGCCAATCTTGCGGCGTAGCAGCGGGATATGCTTGTCCTTGAGCGTATCATAATCAATCCCACCGACGACAATCTTGCCACCAGTTGGCTTTTCCTCGCGGGTCAGCAGCTTGAGTAGCGTCGACTTCCCCGCACCCGATGTCCCGACCAAAATCACAAACTCGCCCGGCTTGACGTGAACACTAACCCGATTCAAGGCCGGCTTGTTGTCCTTGCCATATGTCTTGGTAACCCTATCTAACAAAATCATTGCCATTAGTATAGCAGATTTTTTAGGATGGTGCGAATAGGCACACCGGAACCATGCTACACTAGGTATATGAAACCTTCAGCTACATTACTCAATCGCCTCAGCATCATGTTTATCGCTCTCAGTATCATCGGGGTCGGATTAATAATTATCAGTAATCTCAGCGTGCCATTCCTGCCAGATACGTTTGACGCGGCGCGACCGCAAGACACCTGGTCATGCTGCGCGGCTCCTGGACAAACTGCCAATGCTCTACGCTGGCCACTCTTCCTGGTCGGTGGACTATTCCTATTTATCAGCATCGTCTGGGGTATATATTACCTCGGACGGGGGCTACGACAGCTCGTGGGGCAATCACCTGATGAGTCAGCGCAACCTGTACGGCGCACCTATAGGATACTGGAGATTGGCTTGCGACTATTGGCGCTACTTATGGTCATATCGCTTGGCGCCACGCTTATATGCCTATTCCTCACACCCCACGTCACGCTGCTACAAGACATAGCACAGCACAGCGGTATTTTCGTATATATCATGTACGCTGCGACTGGACTACTCCTCGCTACTGGCTGTCTCGCCTTGCCGCTTTATACGCTTATTGGCACCAACCGCTGGCAGAACAAGGCAATTACCGATAAAAATCGATGGCTCGCACGCCACACGTCGACACTGATATGGTACGGCCTCGCCATGGTGTGCTTTCTGGCGGGTACATGCGCGTGGCTCTATTACATCATCGGCGATGACACCAACCGAAAATATCCGATCGACGTTCTTGTCAGACAAACTGCTTGGCCATTTGGCGTACATTTCCTGTCCGTCATGGTCATCAGCCTCATCGCCTTTGCCGTGATGATCACCATTACTGTCTTTCGTCAGCCACGCGACTCACGCAAATAAGCCGTCATAAACTCATCGATATCGCCATCCAGCACCCCTTGGGCATTGCGGTTCTCGTGCTTGGTGCGGGTATCCTTGACCAGCGTGTACGGATGCAAGACATAATTTCTGATCTGACTGCCCCAGTTGGCCGACTCACCAGCCCTGAGATCAGACAGCGTTTCGGCGTGTCGCTCCAGCTTCATCGCCAGCAGCTTGGAGTGCAAGATCTTCAGCGCCGTCTCTTTATTCTGAATCTGCGAGCGCTCATTCTGAATCGCCACGGTAATGCCCGTCGGCACGTGCGTCACCCGCACCGCCGAGTCGGTAGTGTTCACACCCTGTCCGCCCTTGCCGCCCGAACGATAGACATCAATCCTCAGATCGCTCGGGTCAATCGCAATTTCATCCGGCGTATCGATCTTTGGCAGCACCTCCACCAGTGCAAAGCTAGTCTGGCGTAAATTGTCAGCATTGAACGGGCTGAGGCGCACCAGCCGATGCACGCCATTTTCTGAGCGCAATTTTCCATACGCAAACGGCCCAGAAATCTCCAGCACCGCCGTCTTTATCCCAGCATCATCATTAGTCGAACGCTCCAGCGTGTCGGCTTTCATCCCCGACTTCTCCGCCCAGCGTAGATACATCCGCTCCAACATCGCCGCGAAATCCTGCGCATCCAGCCCGCCCACGCCAGCCGAAATTCGCACTACCGCCTCGCGGTTATCATATGGGCCGCTGAATAATAGATCAGTCTTGCGCTGGGTAAACTCCTGCTCCAGCGCCGCCACCTGCGCTTCAAACTCCGGCAGCAGATCGTCGTCGCCCAGCTCCATCAACTCAGCGATATCCGCCAGCTGCACCCCGAGCGTCTGCCACGGCTCGACTGTCTGACGCAAGCTAGCTGCCTTTTTGGCCAGCGCCTGCGCCTCGTCCGGATTATGCCAAATCTCCGGCTGATTAAGCCGCTCATCCAGCGCCGCCATCTCCTGCTCCAGCGCCGCAAAATCCAGCGCCGCCTTGGCCTGTTCTACTTCTGACTGCAGGGTTTGGATGCGTTTTTTGAGTGGTTGCATGGATACCATTGTAACAATTTTGCTATACTTTTTGTATGAAGATCGGCATATTCGATACGGGAACTGGCGGTAAATTAGTAGCGAAAAGGCTAGAAAAATTACTGCCGCAACATTCGTACATTACGGCGATCGACCACGAGCACGCACCGTACGGCAATCGTTCACCGGAAGAGATTATCATGCTGACCAATGCCGCCATCCAGCCGCTGCTATCATGCGATATCATCGTTCTCGCATGCAATACCGCAACAACAATCGCCATCCAGCCGCTACGACAGCGCTATCCCAATGTCCGCTTCATTGGTTTTGAACCGATGATTAAACCAGCGGCAACGCTAACTAAAACGCATCACATTACCCTGCTAGCAACAGACACCACTAGACAAAGTCAGCGTCTGCATACGCTTATCGGTGAATATGCTGCTGGTATTCATATTGACACACCAGACACTCGCACGTGGGCGCGCATGATCGATCAGGGTTTGACTGATGACATCGCACTTGATGAAGTAGCAACCAGTGTCGCACATGGCAGTGATATCATCATCCTCGGTTGCACGCATTATTTGGCGCTTGAGGAACGATTGAGGTATCAATTTCCTCACTGCCTCATTATTGAGCCTACCGCAAACATCGCCAAACGTATTAGTGATTTTGCCAATTAACTGCTATACTACCCCTATGAATCAAGATATCGCTACCATCCTCGTAACTACTGAACAAATTAATGACGCGGTGGCGCGGCTGGGCCGAGAGCTGACTAACGAATACCGCGACAAGAATCCGCTGGTCATCGGCGTACTGCGCGGTGCGGCGCCATTCATGATCGATCTGGTGCGCGCCATGGATTGCTATCTGGAAATTGATTTTATCGACGTCTCTAGCTACGGTGATGCAACTGAATCATCCGGCGCGGTCACCGTTCTCAAGGACATCGATAGCGACGTTACTGGGCGGCATATTTTGCTGGTCGAAGACATTGTCGATACCGGCCGAACGTTGGAAAAATTGCTAGAATTATTCGCTGGTCGCGGTGCGGCATCAGTCAAAGTCTGCTCACTACTCGACAAACCCGAACGACGTATCGCCAACGTTACCGCCGATTACGTCGGCCTGTCAGTTCCTAACGAATTCGTCGTCGGCTACGGCCTAGATTTCCGCCAACAATACCGAAACCTACCGTATATCGGAGTGTTGAAGCCTGAGGTATATCAGGGCTAAAGTTTCTCCACCGCTGCCACAAACTGCTCGCCGCGGTCGACGTAATTTTTGAACATACCGAAGCTGGCAGCCGCTGGACTGAGGATGACAATATCACCTGGATGAGATAACTGACTGGCTTGGGTGACGACATCCACCATCGTTGTCTGGCCGAGCACTACTATCGTCGCCGTGACCGATGCTTGACGCAGTGACTGCTCAATCTTCGCCGCATTCGCCCCGATAATGATCACCGCCCGTACCGTTTGTCTGGCAATCTCCATGGCCATTTCATCATAATCCGCCCCCTTGTCGTACCCGCCGACGATCAGCACTTTCGGCGCTTCAAACGCCCGCAGCGCCGCGATGGCACTGCCCGGCGTGGTAGCGATACTGTCATCGTAATACTTCACACCGTTTTTCTCGGCAACGAATTTTAATCGATGCGGCAATCCCGTAAAGCTCTCTAATCCAGCCGTGTACTGCTCGTCGGTCACTGCGATCGGCAACTCCGTCACCGCGCTCATCGCCGCACATGCATTCTCGAGGTTGTGCGCGCCCGGCAGTCGCAAATGATCAATGCGACAAATCCGCCGATCTTGTACGCAGAAGTAGCCATCCCGGACATACACCTGATTCTCGTCGGGAACAGCATAGCGGTACGCGAAATTTAACTCATCATCCCCGCAGTATTCACTACATGTCTCACAGTCACACCCATACAATGGCCTATCAAGCGGCGTGGTGGCTACCTCCCGTGAGTATTTATTCGTTGGGTGATATAAACATATACCATCCTGTTGGTGACGATGAATATTTTTCTTGGCGTCGAGGTACTCGGCAAAATCCGCATGCACCTCCAAATGGTCCGGCTCGATCATCAATACCACGGCAATGGTCGGCGATTTCTCGAGATCCCACAGCTGAAAACTCGATAGTTCATAGACAACGATATCGTCCTTTGTGATGTTTGGTAGCGCGTCCAGTGCCGGCACACCAATATTCCCCACCAAATGCACCGTCTGACCGGCCACCCGCAAGATCGCCGCGATCAGACTACAGGTTGTACCCTTGCCTTTCGTCCCCGTGACACCGATAATCGGCGCTGGGCATTTATCGAAAAACTCATTGGTCGCCGACCATATTTTACCCGACGTTTTGAGCAGCCGCGGTGGCACACCCGGTGCTCGCACTACCATATCGGCATCCTGCAGCCGCTCAGCAAACACCGACTCGCCAGTTTGCACTGCCACCCCGTCCGGCGCATTCTCAACCGCTTTCTGGTCGGCAATGATAAATTCAGCATCAGGAAAAACCTGCTGGAAATATCTCAAACTTGATATACCCTCAAGGCCATAGCCAGCGATAACGATCTTCATAGTTTCTATTATACCATCAAGAACTTCGAGATATTGGAACATCTAGCGCTGAATTGGCTACATCTCTCTCCTGCAGCTTCTTGCCCCACTCTTTACTAAGAGCATCAAAACTAACTCGGGCAACCACATACGATTCTGCTTTATGCCGACATAGCTCCACGTTAACAGCAACTGGAGGGATTAATCCGGAATCTATATGGGGTTGAAGGCGATGCAAAAGATCGTCTCGGATAAAGTCGACGATATAGTCACCAGTAACCTGCGGCACAAAATCATAGCGTAGCAAAGGCCTGCGCGGGAACCGGGATGGAACTGTTGGGTTTTTGTCATTACTGTTTTGATTAACAAATATAGCCCGTTCTTGGCTGGCAACACTAGGGTATATTCCATCCCCTTTCTGCCGATCCTCCAGGGCGCGCTGGCGTACAACTCGTGCAAACTCAGCAATTTTGGAGCACCAATGCAATATAGCGAGGTCATCTGGCTGTAAAATAACCTCATCGTTCTCTGGAGTTAACTTTTCAGAACCAGCGGTACTATGCTGCGGAGCATCACTCCGAATCGCGTGTTCGCCTATCTCTCGCAACACTGCATCACTAACGGCCCCCTCTTTAACTCCTTCATCAATTTGTCGTGGATATACGTTAGCCCTAAAAATTACTGAGCCATACGGAAGCATTGGGAGTGGGTCATAGCCGCCATCAGTATCCCGTCTGATTGGATGTGCCGTGATAGTGATATCTTCAGGAAGAAGTCCAGAGTCTATATGTGGCTGGATTTGCTTCATCATATAGCCCTCAACGCAGCTCTTCTCACCCTCTGTATCCAACGAATTCCTATCAATATGAGACTCTTCACACACTTTCAGGAGAAAAATTGCGTCCTCCATATGCCGCACACCCCCCTGTTTATATGCATCGGTATTTTTAAGAGGCATTGATACCTCAACCCGACCACGAGAAGGATCGACAGGTTGCCGTCTATCTATAATACTCGTACGCAGATCACGTACTGCACGATACACCGTACATACGAGCGGCAAGACATCCTGACCCTCTAGTATCTCATGATTTCTAAGAGCATCCTGTATTTGGTCGGCAACTGCATCACTGCGCGCCTGATCAGCAGCCATTTGATCAAGCAATCTCGCTCGCTCCTGCTCCGATATTGCTGGATCAAGATCGGTCTCTACTAGATTATGTTCATGCATGTTCTGCTCCTCTCGCATTGCGACTAAATAAACCGGCCATTCCAAAGACAGTCCACTCACCTCAGTCCAACTGAATAACCCCATAGTAATAGTAATACACAAGGGTCGTCTTTCTCAAGCATAAGCAGGAAGATCCCGCCTAAAACAACCCCTCAAGCTTCTCCTGCAGTCGCTCGAGCAGTTCTTTATCGCCGCCACTCACGCCAGCAAGCACCCAGGTATTTGCTGCAAAAAACTCTCGTGCCACCCGAACAATTTGATCAGCGGTCACCGCCAAAATTGCCGTTGGTACGCCCTCATAATCCTTGACGAAATCATCAGCAAAATAACGCCCAGTATAAAAATTGCTGACCTGCGCCACCGTTTGCGCCCCCATCTGATAGCGGCCCAGCGCATACGACTTGGCATTCTCGATGTCCTCCGAAGTGATCGTCCCGTTCAGCACTCGGCGCAGTTCGCGCACGATGATATCGAACAGCGCCTCTGCTGTCTCGAGGTTGACCTGGCCGCCAAAGTCCCAGGCCGAATCATAAAACCCGACCGAAGTGTCGCTGAACACGCCGTAAGCCAGCCCCTTCTTGCGCGCCGCCCCGAAAATCCGCGAGCTCATCGTCCCGGTCAAGATATGATTCAAGCAGCCCATAGCGTCAGAATCCTCATCGCTCAGCTCACGCGGCAGATTCATCGACCAGCCAAATGTCAGATTCGAGGCCTCCTTGCGGCGGATAAAAATCGGTGCGGCACTCGACAGGTTATCGTGCGGAATGGTAAACCGCTCGCCCGGCTCTAGCTGCCACTGCTCCAGCGATTCACGAATTGTCGCCATCCGCCCGGTCAACTTGCCCGCCACCACAAACCGCATATTATTGAGCGTATGCGTCCGCCGATGATGCTCCTTGATATCCTTTAGCGTGATCGCGTCAATCGTTTTCAGCCGCTGATTATACGTCAAAATATCCTCACCTAGCGCTTGCTGCACCCGTGGCCACATCACGCGGTTGTGATTATTAAGATAACCGGTCAGCTCACTCCGGACATTGCCTTTCTCGGCCTCTAGTTCCTCGGCGTTAAAGCGCGGCGTGGTGATCGCCAACCGCTGCAATTCCAAAATCCGATCCCATTCAAAATCCGCACAGGCCGCCTCGTACACCATCGAATAATCAGAGGTGAACGCATTATGGTACGCGCCATTCTTGGTAAATTCCTGCTCATAGGCGTGCTCCGAACGAAACTTCTCATTCGCCCCAAACGCCATGTGCTCCATGATGTGCGCCGTCTCGTAGATGTCCTTGTCGCGGACGTAGCGGTTGCCCGCCCGAAACTGCACCTGAAAGCTCATCACTGTCGCGTCCGGCACATCAATGAACAGGCCTTTCGCGCCATTTTTCAATTTTATTTCTTTGACCGTATGTTTCATCTGTCTGTCGCTCTCTGCCCACCGGTTTTAGATTTATTTGCGATTCTTTTTGCGGTTTTGGCGTTGCGCTTTTTTCTTCTTGCGTGCTTGGTTTTTAGCGCGGTTCGACTCGGCGTTTGATTTACCCTTTTTCACTGAAAAGTCACCGTCGCGATTTTCCTCGCCCGTACCAACTTCATTAACGCCACGCTCGACTGCGCTTTCCGCTAGGCGCGTTAGCTCGGTGTCGTATTCATCATCCTGTGATCGGCGGATTACCGCGTCGGATTTATGAATATGAAAAATTGTGTTCAGAACTTCGTTACGCAGATTTTCCTGAAGGCTGGTGAACAATTTTTGTGACTCCGCCCGGTACTCTACCAATGGATCGCGCTGGCCAACGCTGCGCCAGTGAATCCCTTCGCGTAGGTGCTGCATGTTCTCCAGGTGCTGCATCCACAGGGTATCGAGCACCGCCATATACACCTCGCGCTCCACACCACGCAGCTCCTCAGCACCAATTTCTTCATCTTTTTCCCGGTAGGCCTGACGTGCTAGTTTCATGGCTTTTTGGAGGCGCAGACGGTCTTTTTTCTGGAGGCCAATCTTGCGCACCGCCGCTTCATCGACCGGAAAGGCCGACGTAAATTCCTCGATAAACTTCGGGTTATTTTTTGTCGGTAGCGTCACTAATTCTTTGACTCTGTCGCGCAACAGCCGCTCAATTTCCGGCTGAATATTGTCGCCTTCAAGGATTTTTCGCCGCATCGTGTAGACCACGCGGCGATGACGATTAATCACGTTGTCGTACTGAACAACATTTTTGCGCGTATCGAAATTGTAGCCTTCGACACGCTTCTGGGCTGCTTCCAAGGTCTTTGACACGGCGCGGTTTTGAATTGGCGTATCTTCATCAACACCCAACCGATCCATCAACGCCGCAATGCGCTCACCCTGAAAAATTCGCATCAAATCATCTTCGGTCGACACGTAGAACTGCGTCTCGCCCGGGTCACCCTGACGACCGCCACGACCGCGGAGCTGATTGTCAATCCGGCGCGACTCGTGCCGTTCTGAGCCGATCACTACCAGGCCGCCCAATTCCTTGACGCCCTTGCCCAATTTAATGTCGGTACCACGTCCGGCAATGTTCGTCGCCAGTGTAATCGCGCCCTTTTCACCAGCCTTTTCAATGATAGCTGCCTCACGCTCATTATTCTTGGCGTTCAAAATCTCAAACTTGATACCTTCTTTTTCCAGATATTTGGCAATCTGCTCGTTCTTGGCAATCGAGCCAGAACCAACCAGCACTGGTCGGCCTTGCTTGTGATAATCCTTGATAGCTTCGGCGACTGCCTTCAACTTGCCCTTTTCGGTCTTGAAAATCAGGTCTTCTTTGTCGTCGCGAATCACTGGTTTATTCGGTGGAATCTGAATGACATCCAGTGAATAAATTTGTTGAAATTCCTCAGCCTCAGTGAACGCCGTACCGGTCATACCAGAAAGTTTCTTGTACAAACGGAAATAATTCTGGAACGAAACGGTCGCCAGCGTCATGCTTTCCTCTAGCACGGGCACATTCTCTTTAGCCTCGATGGCCTGGTGCAAACCTTCGTTGTAGCGGCGTCCCTGCATCAAACGACCGGTGTGCTCATCGACGATAATCACCTCGCCGTCATTGGTCACCACGTAATCTTTGTCACGCTTGAACAATGTTTGTGCTCGCAGAGCCTGATCCATGTGGTACACACTGCGCACGTGGTCTGGCGTGTACAAATTTTTTATTCCCAGCAGTTTTTGGACTTTCTCCACACCCTCGTCGGTCAAGGCCACACTGCGGCGCTTTTCATCCAAAACATAGTCCTCTGGCACTAATTTGCTGGCAACCTTGGCGAAAGTATAATAATTGTCTGGGTTCTCCGCTGCTGGCGCCGAGATGATCAGCGGTGTACGCGCTTCATCGATCAGAATTGAGTCCACCTCGTCAACGATGGCGAAGTTCAGCTCGCGCTGCCTGAGCAAGGCAACGTCATTTACCATGTTATCGCGTAGATAGTCAAAGCCAAACTCGTTGTTGGTGCCATAGGTGATATCGGCCGCGTAGGCTTCCTTGCGAGTGACCGGGCGGAGCTTGCGCATACGTGGATCGTCGTGATGCTCATTATCATACTCTTTGTCGTACACAAATGATGCTTCGTTAATAATCACGCCAGTCGTCAATCCTAAAAAGTCGTACACCTGACCCATCCAGCCAGCGTCACGCTGCGCCAGATAATCATTGACTGTCACCACGTGAACGCCCTTGCCTTCCAATGCGTTGAGATATGTCGGCAGCGTCGCCACCAAAGTCTTACCCTCGCCAGTCTTCATCTCAGCCACATTGCCCTCATGAAGGACCATGCCGCCGATTAGCTGGACATCGTATGGACGCTCGCCGATGACGCGCTTGGCTGCCTCGCGCACCACCGCAAAGGCGTCCGGTAAAATCGTATCCAGTGTTACATTCTTCTTCGTCAGACGTTTTTTCAGCGCCTCTGTCTGCGCCCGCAGCTCCTTGTCTGACATTTTTTCATATTTTTCGGACAAGCCGTTAATTACGTCAACTTGCTTACGCAGCCGCTTCAGAATCTTCTTCTGTGGATCGCCAAAAATCTTGCTCAGCGCCTTTTGTTGTGTCATTGCCATAAACTCAAAACTCCCTCACTTTCAGGTATTTTCAAAAACTGTATATATTATACCGTGCAGGGCTGGAAAATTAAAGGGTGTTAATTAAAACCCCTTCTACTGCTCGCGCTGGAAACCGCGCTTGAACCGTGCCAGTACGCCGCGACTGCTGCCAACGTGCGCTAATACGTCATCCTTGTATTTACGCAGCTGCCCGTTCAGCTTTGCTTCAACGATATCGACGGCCGCCAGCACGTTCATCGTCGAATCTTTGGCGGTGATTTTCTTGTCCGGTACATTGATAATCACCTCAACCTCGTACTTGTTACCGCCAGGATTATCAATCTGCTTGATCTTTACATCAGCGGTCGCGCTCTTGCGGGCATGTCGCGGCAAGTACTTGCCCAGCGCACCGATTTTGCGCTCGACGTATTTCTTTGTGGTATCTGTCAATTCGTACTTGACACCGGTAATGGTAATATCTTTAATCATTTCTTCCTCCTATTATTATATGCTAGCGCGGTAAAACATAACATCATAGATCTCTTTAATGTCGTTCGTCAGTGCCATATACCCTCCTAGACTCCATTATATCATCTCGCGGCCATTCATATACGGATGCAGTGCTTCTGGCACCACGACATCACCCTCTGCGGTCTGGTAATTTTCGATAATCGCCACCATGCAGCGCCCCAGCGCAAAGGCCGTCGCATCATTCGTGTGGATCAATTCAACTCCGTTGTCCGTGCGCACCCGCGTCATCAAGCGGCGCGCCTGATAATCCGTCATGTAATCAGCAGTATGCGTCTCGCGGTACTTGCCCTGACCCGGTAGCCACACTTCCATGTCGACACCGCGCGCATTTGGCTTGCCAATATCAGCCGTACACTTCATCAGGACATGGTACGGTAGCTTGAGCTGAGCCAAAAGCCACTCTTGGATGGCAATAAATAGTAGATGCTCGTTATAGCTGTCTTTCGCCTCGGTGAAACTCTCCATCTCGAGTTTATCAAACTGGTGCATCCGAATCAGCCCCTCCATGTCCTTGCCGTACGTCCCCGCTTCTTTGCGGAAGCTGGTCGCAAAGCCTAAGTACCGAAGCGGTAATTGCTTGGCGTCAAAAATCTCACCAGCATGCATACTACCGAGCACATGCTCAGCACTTCCCTGTAGCCACAGTTCCTCACCCTCAATCTTGTAGCGGTCGTCACTCGGCTGGAGACGATCCATCTGATCATACGGCTCAGTTCGGATCATTAGCGGTGGCAGCACTGGGATGAATGGTTTTGTATTGACATCAAGGCCAGCCTTTTCGGCGATCTCTTTGATCACCGCTGGGTTGGTGAGAGACGTGATCACAAACTGGATAATCGCCTGTTGCAACAACACCAGATCACCCATGATATAGGCAAAACGAGCGCCAGCAACCTTGGCAGCGCGTTCTTTGTCGAGCCAGCCTTTTGCCTCGGCGATTTCGTAGTGATTTTTCGGCGCAAAATCAAAGGCTGGAATATCACCAACGACCTTTACTTCAACGTTTTCATCCTCACTCAGACCAACTGGTACGTCGGCGTGCGGCATATTAGGAACCTGCTTTAGTAGCGTTATGTAGCGTTCCTCGACGTCACTCAACTGAGCCTCAAGCCCGCTCAGCTTGGCCTTAATGGTCTTGCCCTGCTCAATCAAACTTGGCTCAGGCTTGCCGCCCTTCATTTTAGCAGCAATCTCATTACGCTGCTGGCGCAACTCATCAACCTGCCGCTGCGCCTCACGACGCTCGTCGTCTAATTGCAACAATGTCGCAATAGACACGTCACACCCCTTGTGTTTCGCCGCAGCCTGCACTGCCTCGGCGTTATCTCGAATAAAGCGAATATCTAACATGGTTTCATTGTAGCAGATATACGATAATTTATCTCGCTAACCTGACCGCTAATTTCACTAGTTTGAAAGCTTGGTAATTGTCAGGCTTGCATCGCTGAGTTGCACACTCTGGAGGTCTGATACGACGATCAACTTTAGCTTGGTACCAGCTGTCGCCCGCATCATCCGTGAATACGGCAGTGTCGAACGACGAACACCGGCTTGGTTAGATGACCACGCGCCCTCTGGGCGATCACCATTCACGTCATTAACAATTTGGTAAATGTTACGCATAGGTGAGTTGTCAACGGTACGAATACTGGAACGGATGAAATATACACCGTCGCTTGGAATGGTATACGTGTGATTCACTGGATCCCAGGTGCCACCACCGGTATTCGTGGTGATCGTTGTCATCGGAATGGCTGTATAAGTGTCAGCGTTAACATTTACCGCCGCGATATTGCCATTACCGACACCGATGGAACCGGCAAACATCGTTTCTTGCGGCAAGCTCCTCCACGCAACATCACAATCTGCCGCCGACTTTTTCATCAGCACCTGACCAATTGATCCACCGGCCGGAATGTTTGATCCGGTAAATGTCAGTCCAATATTCGGCGTACCACTGCCCGTGACAGTAAGGCCAGTCGAACATGGCTGAGTACTATTCGTCACATTAACTGTTGCATTTGCACCAGCTTCGCCCTTTTCACCTTTGTCGCCTTTTTGACCTTGGGGACCAGCGTCGCCCTTCGGGCCTTTAGCTCCAGGTGCACCGGCATCTCCCTTAGCTCCTTGCGGGCCGGCAGGGCCAGTGTCGCCCTTGGCTCCTGGCTCGCCTTTCTCACCTTTAGCGCCCTGTGGGCCGATAGGACCTTTATCCCCCTTAACACCTGGTATACCCTGGGGGCCGGGCAGGCCCTGAGGACCTACTGGGCCAGTGTCACCTTTGTCGCCTTTTTGACCTTGGGGACCTGTCGCTCCAGTATCACCTTTAGCGCCTTTGAGTCCTTGCGGGCCAGCGGGACCGACTGGACCTACCGGACCGGTATCACCTTTGGCTCCCTGAGGACCTGCAGGACCTTGTGGACCATCATTACCTTTTTCACCTTTCTCACCTTTTTGGCCTTGGGGACCAGCTGGGCCCTGGGGGCCGGCAGGGCCAGTGTCGCCCTTCGGGCCTTGTGGACCAGCAGGCCCCTGAGAACCTTGTGCACCGGTTGCACCTTGAGACCCTGCTGCACCTTGCGGGCCAGCAGGACCTTGTGGACCGGTATCACCTTTATCGCCCTTCGGACCCTTCAGGTCAGATAATGCAATGAGGTTATTCCAAGTAGCATCACCCCTGTAGCGCCACTGGATATACAACGCAGTTTTCTGTAACTCAATCTCTCGCCCATCGTTACCAGCATCACCCTTTTGGCCTTGTGCGCCCGTCGCTCCAGTATCGCCTTTAGCACCCTGTTGGCCAGCATCGCCCTTCTCACCCTTGTCACCTTTCTCGCCCTTAGCGCCGGCATCACCTTTATCTCCCTTGGCGCCGGCATCACCTTTGTCGCCCTTATCACCTTTTTGACCCTGTTGGCCAGTATCACCTTTATCACCTTTGGGACCCTGTGGACCAGCCGGACCGACGACACCATTGGCATCGCCCTTCTCGCCCTTGTCACCCTTTTGGCCTCGTGGACCAGCTGGACCCTGAGCACCGGTGTCACCTTTTGGCCCGGTCGCACCGTTTTTACCATTCGCCCCATCACGGCCATTGGCTCCACGCTGCCCTGCGTTCACACCGTTTTTACTGTCTTTACCAGCAGCTCCGGCCTCACCAGTGTCACCTTTGTCACCCTTGTCGCCTTTCTCGCCCTTATCACCTCGCAACTCAGAAAGAGAGACAATATCCTGCCAGTCGCCGTCCATAAACTGCCACTGCACCTTGCCATTGCTTTGGCGCAGGCTAATCTGATCTGGACGAACCCCCTTGTAAAAGCGATTACCGCCGCCCCACGGCCACCACCACAGCAGTAGAATGATTAGTATCGTGACGATAAATAAACATATTACCAGTTTACGACTCGCATATGTTTTATCTGAGCGCTCGTTCATATTGTATTATGTCCCCTATTTGATCTTGCTATACGCCTATCTACCGTGATTATAGCATGAGCATATTCTAAAAGCCATAATTTTTATCAAAAATCGCGGGTAATTACGACAGGTCAGCCACAATTACGTAGTATGAGCCAGTCATTCCGTACGCAGCGCCTCAATTGGGTCAAGCTTTGCTGCTTTGCGGCTCGGCAAGAATCCCGCAATGATTGCTACTAACATCAACCCGACAACGATGACGAGACCGCTAATTGGTACAAATATCAGGAGTGAATGTTCTCCTAAATTAAGCGCCCCGGAGATCATTGGGTTGAACAGCTCACCAATTCCCCACGCGCCGAGCACGCCAAGTGCACCACCCAGGAAGCCAACCCATGCTGCTTCGTAGCGGAACAGCCTGGCAATATCACGCCGACTAGCACCAAGTGCCTTCATCAGCCCAATCTGTTGCGTTCGCTCCAATACCGAAATGTATTGAGTATTGACGATGCCAAATATACTCACCACCAACGCCAACACGCCAAACCCAAACACGATCCACTGCAGCAAGTTTACGAACGTAAAGAGCAGTTCCTGGATATCTTTCGAAGTTACCGCTGACAGGTTTAATTCATCTTTAAGAGCTTTCTTGACGTCTTCGGGCTTTTTACCATCAGCCACCGTTGCTGAAGCGGTAATATACTTTTGGTATTGTGGTGTACCAAATGTCGCAAACTCAGTCAGCTCCTTGGCAGTCTCTGGGCTGACATAGGTATTTGGTATATTCGTCGCTTGCTCCGGCGATTTCTTTGATACCGCTACAATGGTCAGTTCTTTATGCTTCAACTTACTACTTGTTAGTTCACGCACGCCAGCCTCGCCGCGCTGCCGATACGCCTTGGCAATGTCCTCTTCGCTGACTTTCTGCGGCGCCTGCTCAACGGTGAGCGTCAACTTGCTACCAATGATCTTGTCCGCAGAGATTCCCAACTCCTCAAGGTAGGACTCTGGTATCATCACTTCATTATCCCCCAACTGAGTACCCTTAGACACCGCCTTGCCCGCCACTGTCTCAACACGAATACCGCTATCGCGCATCGCTACCTCGCCCGTATACTTTTTATCAGACTTGGTACTAAACGTCAGGTATTTTGGGTTCAATTGATATAGCGGCGTCACGTCTTTCAAGTCACTGCGCGCCTTCAATTTGGCTATATCGTCAAGAGTTAATAGCTCAACTTCCCCGCCACGATGCGCGCCAGTATCCGGCTTATATTCTTTGAGTGACTTACTGCTGCGACCAGTGAATGTCTCACTGGCCTTACTAACCATCAATCCTTGAGGATTAAAATTACTGCTAATAATCCGATCAACATACTGCCGCGCCCCTTCGCCGGCCATCAAACTCGCGGTAATCGCAAAGCCACCCACCGCGATAGCGACACTGGCGAGCAAGGTGCGCAGCTTAGCTCGCCGCAGATTCCGCCCAGCCCGACGTACGATATCTAGCGTTTTCACTTCTTCGCCTCCTTCTTGGTAGCTTTCGTGGTTCTTGACTGTTTCGTCTGGCGACGAGGCTTCTTTGGCTCGGGTAGAGGAGCTGCGGCAGCAATTGTCACCGTGGCGGCATGACGATGAGCTCCCGAGGCCACCGTTTTACCTTGAGCGATCCGAATCGCGTCTTCAATCGCCGAATCAGATTCAATTCGACCATCTTTGATGCGAATAATTCGCTCGCATCGTTTCGCTAAATCTTCATCATGCGTCACGATAATCAAGGTTGCGCCATGCTGTTTTTGATACTCAAATAACAGATCTTCAATCACCGCCGATGTTACCGAGTCAAGATTGCCGGTCGGCTCATCGGCGAACAAAATCGCTGGTTCACCGGCAATAGCCCGGGCGATCGCCAGGCGCTGCTTTTGCCCACCAGAGAGATATTTAGCACGCACCTTGGTCTTATCAGTCAAATCAACCGCTTTTAATGCCGACTCGATGCGCCGCTTGCGCTGAGCACGAGGGACGCCAGCAGTCTCCAGCGACAAACTGACATTGTCATAACACGTTTCACCACCTTCGACGAAAAAACTCTGAAAAATAAAGCCTATCTTCTCAGCGCGGAACCTATCCGTTGCCCGCGTCTTGAGGCGCAAAATATCCTCGCCATCAACCAACACTTCGCCCCGCTCAGGCTTATCCAAGCCTGAGATAGCATGCATCAGCGTTGATTTTCCGGAACCAGATTTGCCTAAAATCGCCACACTCGCCCCATCAGCAATCTCGATATTAACATCATCTAACGCCACGAAAGCATTTTTCTTACTACCGTACGTCTTGGTAATATGTTTGACTTCTATCATTCTCCCTCCTAACTCCTGCAGTTTCTCGTCATAACAAGGACAAGATGTCATGACCACTGACCTCTATATTATAATCGTATCATAGAATGAAGAACACGATCAAAACTTATAATTTCCTAGTCGCGTCCGTAGTCGCCCAATCCAAAGAACACGAGGTAGCAGCATAAAAAAGTGACCATGTGCTTTTAACAACAACTAAACCGCACTGATCGCACCGCTCATCAGCAAAACAATGATCAGGCCGCCCAGCCCAACTCGATACCAAATAAATAGCGAGAAGTCATTCCGCGCCACAAACTTAAGCAGCCACGATATCGCAATGTAGCCGACCACAAACGACACGATGGTCGCAAGTCCCGTCGCTGTCCAGCCGACGCCGCCAGCAATGTGCTTTGAGGCGGTCAGCATCTCCAGTAGCCCAGCCGCCACCAGCGCCGGGATACCGAGGAAAAAGCTCAACTTCGTCACCGTCACTCGGTCAAATCCCCGCAGCAGCCCCACCGAGATCGTTGCCCCCGACCGGCTGATACCCGGTATCAGCGCCAGACACTGCCCCACGCCAATCGCCAGCGTATCTCGCCATGTCGTCTGCTGCTCACTACGGTGATTGGCCTTTTCTGAACGCTTATCAGCCCACCACATTACCAGACTCCAGCCGATCAACGCTACCGCCACAAACCACAAACTACGCAATACCGTCTCGACCTGATCCTTAAAAAGCAGTCCAATCACTGCGATCGGCACCGAACCGATGATAATCGCCCAGCCATACACATAATCAAACTGGCGCCGCGCCCGCTTCCACCACAGCCCGCGCCACCACGCACTTAGCACCCGCCAAATATCGCTCCAAAAATAGATGATCGCTGCCAAGATCGCGCCGATCTGAATTACTGCCGTGAACGCCGTCAGACTCGGATCGTCAATTCTCATCCCCATCAATTTCTCGACGATCGTCAAGTGCCCCGTCGAAGAAACTGGCAGAAACTCCGTTACGCCTTCAATGATGCCGAGGATGATCGCTTGCCACCACGCCACTGCTTAATAGCTCCTTCTCATCCCTTCAGTGTAGCAGCTCAGTAAGCATTCGCCAACCTTCACGCTCACTATGCGTTGCTTGATTGTGGTACGGGCGATGGCGACAGCGGCCCAGACACGTGCAATCGCACAAACCCGAAGCAGTCGATGTCAAGCTCTGGCGAGAGGCCAAACCACGTTGTGCGACAGCGACTACGCTGATTTTCAACTCTGAGCACAAGCTTATCACCGTCACGCACCGCCGACACTTTTGGCTGCTGGCGCTTGCCCTTGAGGTCTATATAGCGCAGTTCAACCTTGATATCACCTCGAGTCGTATCCCCAAAATGTAACGGGATATTCCCACCCTCGACGTGGACATACTTTACGCCCTTCATATCGCTCGGCAGCTCAACTGGCACAACTTTCGTCAAACGCTCCTCGTCACGTGCTAGCTCATTCGCCATACCGACGCCAAACAGCGTCATCCCTGAAACCGACAGCGCCCCTACGATCAGCGCCACCACCGTCATAATGACCGATAGCCGCTTTAATGTCCACGTAAAGGCGCTGTGGCTCAATATCGCGCCCAGCCATACCGCCGCCACGCCACCAACGAGTAAGGATGCCCACAGACCCCACGCCCATGACTGTGCATAGAATCCATCAAGCAAACCAATCACCGCGACACCACTGACCGCCCCTACGATGAGTGCAACAAATAATCCCAGCGTTACCATGAGAATACCAACACCAAGAATAAATCGAAACACTTTTGCTGCCGTATGGCCCGTGTTACTATTCCGCCCTACGGATGACTCATTCCGACTGGCCTGACGCTTCAGCGAATCAAACGTTACCGCCTTGCCGCGCATTTGGAGCTTATCAGAGGCAGTCCGTGCCTCTGGAACTGACAGCCACATCACAACATAAATCAGTACCGCCGCACCAAAGGTAATAAATGGCGAGAAAATGAACAATAATCGTATCCACAAAGGATTGGTTCCCCAATAAGCAGCAATGCCTGCACATACGCCACCAATCAGCGCATGTTCCGTATCGCGCATCAGCCGTCGCTCTGAACGCTCGGGCTCGTCATCGGTCTCCACCACCTCGTCATCATCCGAAAAATCGCGCGGCTCGCCCATTTGTTTTTGCACCGCCAGGACGTCGTCATAACTAATCACGCCGTCCTTCGACACACCGCGCTCCGCTAAAAGCTCCACCATTCGCGCTTCGATTTCGCGCATAGCTTCTGGCTCGGCATGCATGTTTTTCTGAATTAAATTAAGATATTTCTCCAATGATTTTT
>ERZ772971.268-NODE-268-length-34696-cov-20.627320_pt1 | contig 34696 bp, 29 predicted proteins | sample MGYA00511943_ERZ772971 | MGnify/ENA primary metagenome ERZ772971 (study PRJEB29015, sample SAMEA2737929) | human oral metagenome | biome: human oral; feature: human-associated habitat; material: dental | place: China | collected 2144 ... | reverse complement strand
GTTTCTAAATATATACGCGATTGGGAAAAAATGACCTTGTCTTTGATAAGTTAAGGTCAAAGCGTTCTCAGATGGCAGTTTTAGAACAAGATAAAAGCCCATTGTTACAGGCATTAGTCAAGTAATCATAGCATTAACCTAAACGAAGTTCAGTGAACGTCTTTAGACATCGCTGGAGGGAAATGGCTATGAGTCAGTGTATAAGCCGCCCGTTTTCACGGGTGGTTATGATTTTTCAAAATGAGCAAAAAAACAGTAAACCTTTGTGATTTACTGTTTTAAAAATTCTTCTATTCAATTAGACAAACTTTTATGTTTTATCGTCTTTGCGTCTCCACTATTCATGATACCACAATAATCTCACTAGCAATCATGTATAGAGATGTTATTGCTAAATTCCAATTTGGCGCACTGTAGATGATCTTCATTTCATATACTACATCTGAAATGCTGTTATCCAAAAACATATTCCGGCTATAAGTGAAATCGGAGTCATAACATATTTTTCTTTCTTACTTTTTGAAATCATGTTCATAATCGTATTCAAGGATAGGTAAGCGGCAAAGAAGAAACAAATATATTTAGTAACCTTGAAAGACAGCCACAAGGGAATGAAACCTCCGGCTTGCAAAATAATGATCATGGCAAAAATTTGGATAGCCACCGAAATGACTGCCGCAAGTCTAAATTTCTTAGGTAAGATTTTATATTGTCCACCCATTGTATATTCGCCCAAAGGCAGACCGCAAGCAACAAGAACTGTCATAATTGCTATAACTCCAAATAATACTGCACCTAATATTGAAAACATAAATCACTATTCTCCCTTCGTAAAATACAAAAAATTTTAATTACAAATTCAATTTTGTTTCACTTAACATTCCTATAAAATTATAACAAATTCTTATCAAGTGTTCAAGTTTTATAGGTTTTTCTCAAGCTGGTCTGTTGATTTCCCTTTTCCTTTGTTCTTCCACCAATCGCTCAGGTCGACTAAGGATTGAGCGGCGGAAGGGATGAGAAGGAGGACATAGATATAGACATACTGGCTCTTGGTTTCCCAGAAGAAGTGGAAGAGGCCGCCCCCCAATAGAAAGATGAAGGGATAGAGGTCAAAAGGCGTCAGCTTTTCCTCGGCGACGAAAAATTTATGCAGGATAAAGAAACAGGAGAGCAGATAGATGCTGGCTAGCAGGGTTAAGAGCAGGAAATTAACAATCTGATAACCTTTTCTTTCCTCATAAATGCTGCGCAGGACAGCTGGCTTCATGTATTGCTGGCGCTCAATCTGAGGCCCAGTCCAAATAGACTGAAAAGTCGGCTCAGTCCAAGTCGACTTGACCTTTTCGTAGAAGAATTTGAGCGCATAAGCAGGATGCTTACTGAAGTGAATCAAAATATCCTTCAAATCCCGAGTGGCCATTTCTGTAGCCAAATTTTCATCATATTTGTTGCGCTTGAGAATCTTGGTATTGTAGGCATCGTACCAGCCTCCCAAGGTCTGCCGATTGGGATCATCCCGCAGGCCCATAGTGATGTAGGCGATTTTTGGGGTACCGACACCAATCTTGCCCCCAATCAGCTGCTCATAGTAGGCCGTCAGACCCTTGTTTGAAAGAAGGATGCCAGCTAAAATCAGGATGATGGTTAAGGGTTTCTTCCAAGACCATTTATAAAAAATGGACAGAAAGCAGACTCCAATCAGCATGATGGCAAAGATGATGTAGTTGTTGCGCAGGAGGCAGGCCAGACTGATGCTGGCAGCTCCCAGCAAGGCATAGAGCAGGTTTCCTTTCTGCTCCAGCTTGATAAAAGCATAGAGACTGAGCAGACAGAAGCAGAGCCCAGGAATGGTACCGTAGACAAAGAGGATGAAAAAGAGTTGTGGTAAAAATAGAAAGGTCAGCAGAATCGTGTATTTCTGAATCATTTCTCTGGCATTGAGCAGGGCAGTAATCTTGTAAATCAAGAAATGACTGAGTAAAGTCCAGACGACATTCATGCTAAAGGCAAATTGAGTCGTCGGAGAAATAAAAGCGTAAAGTCGCTCCAAAGTCATCAGTCCTAACTGATGGGGATTGCGATACATGTAGCTTCCGACGGTTGTCAGCGAGCTGTAATCTCCTCGGTTAAAGGCCAGCGCTGCATTGAAAACATGTTTGGCGTCAGCTCGGATACGGCCATCGTATGCCGTTATCAGAAAAATCGCTGCTGCTATAAAGATGAGGGAAAGAATCCAAAAAAGATGCTTGGTCTGAACCTTTTCCAGCAGGGGCCGGATAAAAAAGAGGCTGAGGAGAAAGAGCAGGAGGATAGGGTAGAAATACCAAGGATTACTGACGAATTGGACTCCTTCAGCAATTCTCAAAGGGATGTAAGTATGGGACAGCAGAATCTGCCCTGACAGGAAAAGCAAGGCAATCGCAGTCATGGTCAGAATCAGGAAGTAGCCCAGATTGAAGATGGTATTAGAAAATTGCTTCATGAGGACCTGACCTCCACCTTGATGAAATAACGGTCTTCTCCCAGCTCAATCAGCTCGACTGGTTGGGGATAAAATCGATCCATGACCTCTTTTTGAAGTATGTCTTCTTTGGGACCTTGGGCTATGATTTCACCTTCTTTCAGGAGCAGGACATGATCCATAGCTTCAGTAATTTCTTCTACATGGTGGGTGACATAGAGGATGGTTGGAGCCTGCTCCATCTGCGTAATCTTACCAATCTGTTCCAGCAGGCGCTCGCGGGCAAAGAGATCCAGACCGCTGGTCGCTTCGTCTAAGATAAGCAGTTCTGGCTTTTCCATGAGACTGCGCGCAATCAGCAAGAGCTGTTTTTCCCCTTGAGACAGACTGGCGTAGCTTCGGCCAATCAATTCTTGCCCGCTAATGGAAGCCAGCATTTCCCTAGCTTGATTCAGCTCAGTTTGCCCGTAAGAAGCATAGAGAATACTGCTTTTATACTTGCCTGTCAGGACGATTTCTTCGGCAGTGAGATGGCTGGGCAGACGCTCAGCAATGAAGGATCCGACTACTCCAATCCTAGTTCTCAGCTGAGGAATGTCGCCGGCACCAAATTCAGTACCCAGAACCGTTACCTTGCCCTGAGTCTTCCAATGCTCAGCCATGAGCAGGCGCAGGAGAGTGGACTTTCCTGAGCCGTTTAGGCCGAGAATAGCCCAATGCTCCCCCTTTTTCACCTGCCAGTTGAGATCTTTTAAGATAGTTCGGCCTTGTTTAGCCAAGCTTACATTTTCCAGTTTGATAATCTTTTCCATTTTTACTCTTTCTTTCGTTAAATCTCCTTTATTATAACAAAATTTATGGTAAAATAACTGATAGGAGGAGTCAAATGTTTCATAAAAGTAAGCTGATGTTTTGGACCAGTGAGGTCCTTTTGCTAACGATTATTTTCTTTATCTGGCGCCAGATGGGGGATATGATAACCCCGATTGTTAGCGTTGTGAATACAATCTTGATTCCCTTTCTTGTGGGAGGATTTCTTTACTATATTACGAATCCGCTGGTGAAATTTCTCCAGGATAAGCTCAAAATCAACCGAGTGATTGGGATTCTGATTACACTCAGTCTTTTGTTTGGCTTGATTGCTTTAGGCGTTATTTACCTCTTGCCGATTTTGATTAATCAGCTGAGCAGCTTGATTAATTCCACACAAGGCCTTTATTGGGAAATTCAAAGTTTTGTCAATCAATTATCTAAAAATCCGCTCTTTCGAAATCTGAATATCCAGTCCACCATCCAGCAGCTCAACCTGTCTTATGTGGACATTCTGCAGAATATCCTCAACAGTGTCACTAACAGTCTGGGCAGCGTTCTGTCAGCAGTTGTCAATACGCTGATGATTTTAATTATGACGCCGATTTTCTTGGTTTATTTCCTCATGGACGGCCATAAGCTTTTGCCCATGCTGGAGCGGACAGTCCTCAAGCGCGATAAACTCAATATCTCTAGTTTACTGACCAATCTCAATGCTACTGTTGCCCGCTATATCAGCGGGATTTCAATCGATGCCCTGATTATCGGTGCTCTGGCCTATATTGGCTATAGCGTGATTGGGCTCAAGTACGCTTTGGTCTTTGCTATTTTTTCAAGTCTGGCTAATCTGATCCCCTATGTAGGACCGAGTATCGGCTTGATTCCTATGGTCATTACTTATGCCTTTACGGATCCTCAGAAGATGGTGGCGGCCTTGATTTACATGCTGATTATCCAGCAGGTAGATGGTAATATCCTCTATCCCCGTATCGTTGGCGGTGTGATGAAAGTCCATCCTATTACTATCATGGTGCTCTTGCTCTTATCCAGCAATATCTATGGCGTGTTGGGAATGATTGTGGCAATCCCGACCTATTCTATCCTTAAAGAAATCGCTAAGTTCTTGGCTAACCTCTATGACAATCACAAGGAAGCCCAGCAGCAGAAGAAGAACGAAGAGTTTGGGATTATTAATAAATAAGGATGAGTTTCGGAATCAATTGATTCCAGAGTCTCGATACCAGAAAATAAGACGGAAGGAGGGCCTTCCGTCTTATTTTCATTTCCTGTGCACTAAATTTAAAAATATGATATAATCAGATTTACTTATACATTTCGAGGAGAAAGAATCAATGGAAGACCCTGGCAGTCAGAATATGTTATGGCAAGCCTTACTACTGTTTATATTGACTTTGTTAAATGCCTTTTTCTCAGCTGCTGAGATGGCAATGGTATCGCTCAATCGGGCGCGTGTGGAGCAAAAGGCTGAAGAGGGCGACCTCAAGTATATCCGGCTCTTAGCTGTCTTGGAAAGCCCCAATAACTTCTTATCAACTATTCAGGTTGGGATTACGGTTATCAATATCCTGTCTGGGGCCAGCTTTGCGGATAATCTGGGAAAACTTTTCTCTTCTTGGATGGGAAATTCCGAGACTGCACGTGCTATCGGAACTTTCTTGGCTCTGGTGCTGCTGACATATATTTCAATTGTTTTGGGTGAGCTTTATCCTAAGCGTATTGCCATGAACCTGAAAGATAATCTAGCTGTGCGGGCTGCACCGGTCATTATCTTTCTTGGCAAGATTGTCAGTCCCTTCGTCTGGTTGCTGTCAGCATCAACCAACCTGCTGAGTCGGATAACGCCGATGAAGTTTGATGATGCAGACGAAAAGATGACCCGGGACGAGATTGAGTATATGCTGACTAAGAGCGAAGAGACCTTGGATGCGGACGAGATTGAGATGCTGCAGGGGATTTTCTCTCTGGATGAGCTGATGGCGCGTGAACTAATGGTGCCGCGGACGGATGCTTTTATGGTGGACATTCAGGACGACACCAAGGAAATCATTGAAAGCATCCTCAAGCAGAGCTTTTCGCGGATTCCCGTTTATGATGGGGATAAGGACAATGTCATTGGACTGATTCATACCAAGCGACTGCTTAATGAAGGATTCGTCAATGGTTTTGACAATATCGTTCTGCGCAAGATTTTGCAGGAGCCACTCTTTGTACCGGAAACCATGTTTGTCGATGATTTGCTCAAGGAGCTACGCAATACGCAAAATCAAATGGCGATTCTCTTGGATGAGTATGGCGGTATGGCTGGTCTGGTCACACTGGAAGATCTCTTGGAGGAGATTGTCGGTGAGATTGATGATGAGACTGACAAAGCTGAAATTGAAGTCCATGAAATCGGTGAGAATACCTACATTGTCTTAGGAACCATGACCCTTAATGATTTTAATGAATACTTTGAAGTCGAAATCGAAAGCGATGATGTGGATACGATAGCTGGTTATTACTTGACTTGTGTAGGGACTATTCCAGATCCGAAAGAACGCATTAGCTACGAAGTCGAAAGTCAAAATAAGCAACTCATTTTGACCAATGACAAGGTTAAAAATGGCCGTGTTACGAAGGTGAAAGTTGAAATTTCTGACATTATTGAAGAAGTGGAAAAGGCTGAGAAATAAACTCAGCCTTTTAAGTTTCTTTCAAGTTTTTTATAAGTCTGTCTTAAGTTTCTGGGATTATACTAATAGCATCAAAATAGAAATGAGGACAGTCCAATGACATCTAAAGTTACCCTATATGATAAGCAAGTATTGACATTCTCACAGGCGCAAAAGTAAGAAAGGAAGTAATAAGAATCAGTAAATTTTAAAAAGCAGCAGAAGCCCTTAACTAATTTTTTCATATAAATCTCCTAAAACAAGTATAAAGAAATTTTGAGGCTCTTTGTCGCTCCAAAACAAGGCAGCCTTAGACTACTCATAAAAGAAACCACCTCTGCCAGCTGGAAGCCAGAGGTGGTTTTGTGGTCTAGATGGAACTCAAGATCATCCTTTCTGACGCTTAGCAAAATCCACAAAGCGAAATTTGTCGAGCTTATGGCGGCTCTCGGTATATTGAAACTGGCGGCCGTCTGCCAGATAGACCTGAGATTTGACAGAGACAACCTGCTGGTCCTTGCCTAGGTCCATGAGAATCTTGTCTCGGTCATTGGCGTGGTCGATGGTAAATTCCTTTTTGGCATAGGCGATGTTGAGCTTTAAGTCATTTTCCAAATAGGCATAAATGGACTGCTCACCGATTTCCCTTGTCAAGTCAGGTACGATGCCCTTGTCCAAATAGTCAATATCTAATACAGAGGCGACTTGGTCTACAACGCGCTGACGGACGATTCGCCAAACCAGTCGGTAGGGAGGGAAGCCAGTGGTGTCGGATAGTTTCTGATCTACGGTAATCTTTTCCAAGCTGACAACATTGGTTTTGGACTGCATATTATTCTGCTGGACTACTTCTTGATAGCTGGTCAGCTTAGACACAGGAAAGTCAAACTGTTCCTGCTTGATGACTTTGGAACCCTGTCCGCGGACTTTTTCAATCAATCCTTCTTCCTGCAGCAAGGCCAGAGCCTTGCGGACTGTATCGCGGCTAACCTGGTAGTCTTCTGTCAGCTGATGCTCGCTGGGCAAGAAATCTCCGACTGCATAACATTCCTCTAAAATATCTTTCTCAATCTGTTTGAATAATTGTTTGTATTTCTTCATTATAAACCCCACTTGTTTTCTTTTTTTCATACAACCTAGAAAATTTTATCAAAAATGAGGGCTTTTTTCAACAAACAACTTGCCTACATCTTTGAAATCGATTACAATAATTTGTAGGAGTGTGTTGAAAAACCGACTCGTAAAAAAATATAAGGAGAGTGCTGGATTCTCATTCAGCCAGTAGTCAAATGGGAAAATTTGAGAAGGAAGCCAAAGATCTGCTAGATGCAATCGGCGGCAAAGAGAATGTCACAGCAGTTAGCCACTGCGCAACGCGGATGCGCTTTGTACTTGGAGATGATAAAAAGGCCAATGTCAAGGCCATTGAGGCAATCCCAGTGGTCAAGGGAACTTTCACAAATGCTGGGCAATTCCAAGTCATCATTGGAAATGATGTGCCAATCTTTTACAATGACTTCACTGCTGTATCAGGTATTGAGGGAGTATCAAAAGAAGCAGCTAAGTCTGCTGCTAAGAGCAAGCAAAATCCCCTTCAGCGGATTATGGCCACTCTGGCAGAAATTTTTACCCCTATCATTCCAGCTTTGATTGTCGGAGGGTTAATCCTTGGCTTCCGCAATGTCCTTGAGGGCGTGCATTGGTCTATGTTGGATGGGAAAACAATCACAGAGGTATCCAAATTCTGGTCTGGAATAAACCATTTCTTGTGGCTTCCAGGAGAAGCAATTTTCCAATTCCTGCCAGTTGGAATTACTTGGTCTGTTTCTCGTAAAATGGGAACTAGCCAAATTCTTGGTATTGTCTTGGGGATCTGTTTGGTGTCCCCACAATTGCTGAATGCTTATTCAGTAGCATCGACACCAGCAGCTGAAATCGCTAAGGACTGGGTTTGGGATTTCGGTTTCTTTACTGTCAATCGTGTTGGTTACCAAGCTCAGGTTATTCCGGCACTTTTAGCAGGTTTATCTCTATCTTATCTGGAAATCTTTTGGCGTAAACATATTCCAGAAGTAGTGTCTATGATTTTTGTGCCATTCTTATCATTGATTCCTGCTCTGATTCTGGCTCATACTGTCTTGGGTCCTATCGGTTGGACAATCGGTCAGGGACTTTCAACAGTTGTACTTGCAGGTTTAACTGGCCCTGTTAAATGGCTCTTTGGCGCAGTATTTGGTGCTCTTTATGCTCCATTTGTTATCACAGGTCTTCACCATATGACCAATGCCATTGATACTCAGTTGGTAGCGGATGCCGGTGGTACCGGTCTTTGGCCAATGATTGCTCTGTCCAATATCGCTCAAGGTTCAGCTGTATTTGCTTATTACCTTATTAAACGCCATGATGAGCGGGAAGCGCAAATTTCCCTGCCTGCTACCATTTCAGCTTACCTTGGTGTTACTGAGCCTGCTCTCTTCGGGGTCAATGTCAAGTACGTTTATCCATTTGTTGCGGGAATGATTGGTTCGTCTATTGCGGGTCTGCTTTCTGTAACCTTTAATATAACGGCAAATGCTATTGGTATTGGTGGTTTACCAGGTATCCTTTCTATCCAAGCAAAATATATGATTCCATTTGCAGGAGTTATGCTTGTAGCAATTCTTGTACCAATGTTCCTGACTTTCTTCTTCCACAAGACTGGCTTTTTGACTAAAACGGAGGAAGACCCAGAATTGCAAGCAGAGTTTGCAGCTCAGGAAGAGGCAGAATTTGCCGGGCCATCCAAAGCCGAGTCATCTCCAGAGGTGAAAGCAGCTGATTTATCAGCTCCTGTAACGATTACTAGTCCGCTGGCAGGAGAAGTCAAAGAATTGAGTCAGGCAACAGATCCTGTCTTTGCGCAAGGTTTGATGGGGCGCGGAGTTGTCATTGTTCCTAGCCAAGGTGAGTTGGTTTCACCAGTCAATGGTAGAGTAACAGTCTTCTTCCCAACCAAGCATGCAATCGGCATCTTGTCAGATGAAGGGGTTGAAATCCTCATGCATATCGGAATGGACACTGTCAATCTGGAAGGCAAAGGCTTTGAAGGTTATGTGTCTCAGGGAGATAAGGTCAAGGTTGGCGACAAACTCATTTCCTTTGATATAGACATGATCAAGAAAGCGGGCTATGTAACGGAAACACCAGTCATCATTACAAACTCAGACAGTTATCAGGTAGAGGAGCTTGAACAACTTCCTCGGGCAGTTGAGCGAGGAAGTCAGTTGATGAACGCTAAGCCACTTTAAAGAAAAATGAAATGACTATAGAAAGGGACGGTTCTTTAAAATCTGTCCCTTTTCTCAAAAAAGGAGAAAATATGACACTTGATAAAACAAAGGTTGTCTACCAAATTTATCCAAAATCTTTTAAAGACACGACGGGGAACGGAGTAGGAGATTTTCGCGGGATTATTGAAAAACTTCCTTACCTGAAAGAGCTGGGAGTGGATATGATCTGGCTCAATCCTTTCTATCCGAGTCCGCAACGGGACAATGGTTATGATATTTCTGACTATACTGCGGTAGACCCTATCTTTGGAGATATGGCAGATTTTGAAGAGATGGTCAAGGTTGGCCAGCAGCATGGTATTGACTTTATGCTGGACATGGTTCTCAATCATTGCTCGATTGAGCATGAGTGGTTCCAAAAGGCGCTGGCTGGTGATTCCTATTATCAGGACTTCTTTATCCTGAGGGATGAGCCGACGGACTGGCTGTCCAAATTTGGCGGCAGTGCCTGGGCGCCATTTGGAGATACGGGCAAATATTATCTGCATCTTTATGATGTGACTCAAGCGGATCTTAACTGGCGCAACCCCAATGTTCGTCAAGAGCTCTTTAAAGTAGTGAATTTTTGGCGAGACAAAGGAGTAAAGGGCTTTCGCTTTGATGTCATCAATGTTATCGGAAAAGATGAGGTGCTGACGGACTGTCCAGAACAGGAGGGTAAGCCAGCCTATACTGATAAGCCAATTGTGCATGACTATCTGCGTATGATGAACGAAGCAACCTTTGGGCAGGACGATTCCGTTATGACGGTTGGCGAAATGAGTGCTACGACGATTGACAATTGCATCCTTTACACGGCACCAGACCGGCAGGAACTGTCCATGGCTTTTAATTTCCATCATCTCAAGGTGGACTATGAGGCTGGACAGAAGTGGACGCTTAAGGCCTTTGACTTTGAAGAGTTAAAACGCCTCTTCCATACTTGGGGCCAGGAAATGAGTAATCATGAAGGCTGGTCGGCTCTCTTTTGGAACAACCATGATCAGCCGCGAGCTCTCAACCGCTTTGTCGATGTAGAAAATTTTCGTAATGAAGGAGCGACCATGCTGGCAACCAGTATTCATCTGTCGCGCGGGACGCCTTATATCTACATGGGTGAGGAGATTGGCATGATGGATCCTGACTACGACTCCATGGAAGATTATGTGGATGTCGAGTCTCTCAATGCTTACCAAACTCTGCTTGCTGAAGGTCAATCGCCAGAAGCAGCCTTCAGGATTATCAAGGCTAAATCTCGTGATAATTCTCGGACGCCTATGCAGTGGGATGATTCAGTCAATGCAGGTTTTACAACAGGAACTCCATGGCTGAAGGTGGGCAAATCCTATCCTCTCATCAATGTGGAAAATGAAATCAAGGGACCAATCTTCACCTTTTATCAGAAATTGATTGCCCTGCGTAAGGAACTGCCTATCATCGCAGAGGGCAGCTATCAGCCAGCTTATGAGGATAGTCCTCAGGTCTATGCCTTTGAGCGGGAATGGCAAGGACAAAAGCTTTTAGTCCTTAACAACTTTTATGCTGATCCGATTACGGTGGACATCCTGCCGGATTATCAAAATGGTCAGGTTCTCCTATCCAATTACGGTAAGACTCAGATTGACCATGTGATGACCCTGCAGCCATACGAAACCTTGGCAATCTTAGTAGTTAAAAATTAAAGTCTCGAAAGAATCTGGAAAAAATTTCAGATTCTTTTTTATATATTGGGCCAGCCTATACAAGTATTTTTCTGAAGAGAGAGAAACTAATACAGAATTTTGAGAAAGCCTTTGCAAAATTTGATTGTTTTCTTTATAATAAAAATTAAATAGGATAATATACATTTATACAGAAAAGGAGAAGTTCATGAAAAAACAAGTTTCTTACAAGCAGCTTTTTCCCACAGTGGTTTTGTTAGCTGCTTTTCTGTCCCTGCTTTTTTCTGTCCGACCGGTCGGAGCAGAAGAAGCAGTAAGTTCGTCGACTTCAGATGCGGCAGCTCTTACAGAGAATCCAACTGTAAGCGATGCGTCGGTTGCCAGTCAAGCGGAGAGCTCTTCTGCAGACTCGGGAGAGTCAAGGCCAGCTTCTACAGAGACAGTGGAAAAGGCAGACCAGGCTCCTGCTGCAGCACAAGCTGTGACTAGCGGACCAGAAGTTGTTCCAAATGTAGGAACCATTCAGGGAGAATCACAAGCCTCTCCCTATGAGGACAAGGAAGTTCAAGTTTCCAATGTAGTTGTGACAAAAACAGACCGCTATGGTTTTTATGTTCAAGACGTGACTCCTGATGGAAACAGCAGGACTTCTGATGCTCTTTATGTTGTTTCTAAAGAAAAAGTCGATATTGGAGACAAACTTAGTCTTGAAGGACGCGTCAAAGAAGGTTATATGGAAGAGCTCAGCGTTCGTCAGGGGCAAACTTTCAACAAGCCCAGTGATAGCTTGACAGTCACCATGCTTGTCGCTTCCAAGGTGATCAAGGAAGGGAAAGCTGACTTACCTGCTCCAGTAGACATCGTGGCTAATATGCCTCAGGATACGGTCGATAACGATATTAATAACTATCAGCCTCAAAGTGAAGCTTTGGACTACTGGGAAAGTTTGGAAGGAATGTTGACGACGGTGAAGAGGCCCCGCGTTTTAGGTCCGCAGTACCGTGGAGACATTTATCTCTTACCTGAAGGTTACCAAGCCTTGCCATTAAACAATATCGGAGGTCTTAATCTTCGTCCAAACGCCCAAAATACCGCAACCATTCCAGTCTATGTTGGCAATAAATTTATTGCCAAGGCCAAGGATTATTTCAATGGTGATGTGGTCGGAGTCGTGACCTATCGTGGGAAGATTTATAAGTTGGAGCCAACTCAGCTGCCTGATTTAGTAGACGGGGGCTTGCAGAGACAGGTTTCTCCTATCTATCCAAGCGAGGACAAGCTGACTGTTGCTTCCTACAATATCGAGAATTTTTCTGCTAATGCTAAAAAAGGTGAAACGCCTGAGGAAAAAGTGACTAGAATCGCTAATTCCTTTATCAATGAAATTCATAGTCCAGATATCATCACGCTCATTGAGGTTCAAGACGAGAATGGCAGTATCAATGACGGAACGACCAGCGGTGTCAAAAGTGGTGAGAAACTAGCGGCCCGCATCAAAGAACTGGGCGGAAAAACTTACAAGTACACCGAAGTTGCCCCCCTTGACGGTCAAGATGGCGGCAAGCCTGGCTCCAATATCCGCGTGGCTTTTCTCTACAATCCAAATCGTGTAAAATTAGTTGAGAAAGATGCTGGTAATAGTGATGAAGCAGCTAGCTTCTCTGGTGGCCATTTGGTTAAGAATCCTGCCCGGATTGCTCCAACAAATCCAGCCTTTACCAAGGTTCGTAAATCCTTGGCAGCTGAGTTTGAATTTAAGGGACAGCATATCGTCGTTATTGCCAATCATTTGAAGTCCAAGATTGGAGATGATGCCGTTTATGGCTCCGCTCAGCCAGCAGTTCAGCATACGCAGGCAGCCCGGATAGAGCAGGCAAAAATTTTAAATAGCTTTGTTCAGGACGGACTGAGACAAAATCCTAATCTCAAGTTTGTCCTAACTGGTGATTTTAATGATTTCGAATTTTCCGAAACGGCTAAAGCACTGGCGGGTAATGAACTGATTAATCTCATGCAGGAGCATGATGCAGCTGACCGTTATTCTTATTTCTACCGTGGCAGCAACCAAAGCTTGGACAATATTTTCATTTCGAAGAACCTGGCAGGCAAGGCAGTCTTTGCACCTGTCCATATCAATGCCTCTTTCATGGAGGAACATGGCAGAGCTTCAGACCATGATCCAGTAGTGGTGCAGCTGGACTTTTCTAAGGATGTCGCAGCTTCAACATCTGACAGTTCTCAACCGTCTCAATCAACTGGACAATCTTCTGTAGCAGTAGAACAAGGAGCTCCGTCTCAGACTAATTCTCCATCGTCCAATCAAACCGGACAAGGTCAGACTGTTGGCAACAAGAAGAAGGGACTCCCGCAGACCGGCCAAAATAACAGTGGCTGGGCAGTCTTGGGATTAACTTTGCTGATGTTTGCTTTTGCTCTCAAAAAGAGAAGCAGAAATTAACTAAAATCAATTTAAAAAGTGAGATCAGGGTGGAATAAAGATTTTGCCCTGATTTTTTTGCCTACTGCTTTCGCCCTAAAGTTTCATCTGTTGTAAAACACTGAAAATGAAACTGAAAAACAGTTTGTTTTCTAAAAAATAGGCAAATTAAGTCTATTTTTGCCTTAATCATGTTATAATGTAGTTAGTTATAAAACGTTTTCAGAGTTAAGAGGTTGCGTGATGGTTGAAGAGAAAATTGAAGAAGCAGTTGATTATGGAAAGGTAACGGGCATGGTCCACTCTACTGAGAGTTTCGGTGCAGTTGATGGACCGGGTATCCGTTTTATTGTTTTTTTGCAAGGCTGCCATATGCGCTGCCAGTATTGCCATAATCCGGATACATGGGAGATGGAGACCAACAAATCTCAGCTGCGGACAGTAGATGATGTCTTGCAAGAAGCTCTCCGTTATAAGGGTTTCTGGGGCAACAAAGGCGGCATCACCGTCAGTGGAGGAGAAGCCTTGCTGCAGATTGATTTTCTGATTGCTTTGTTTACCAAGGCTAAGGAGCTGGGCATCCACTGTACTTTGGATACCTGTGCCCTGCCTTTTAGAAATACGCCTCGCTATCTGAAAAAATTTGACAAGCTTATGGCAGTAACCGACCTAGTCCTGCTTGATATCAAAGAGATTAATGAAGAACAGCACAAAATTGTGACCAGCCAGACCAACAAGAATATCTTGGCTTGTGCTAAGTACTTGTCTGATATTGGAAAGCCAGTCTGGATTCGTCATGTCTTGGTGCCGGGACTGACGGACCGGGATGATGACCTGATTGAATTAGGTAAGTTTGTAAAAACTCTGAAGAATGTTGATAAGTTTGAAATTCTACCTTATCATACCATGGGAGAATTCAAATGGCGGGAGCTAGGCATCCCTTACAAGCTGGAAGGTGTTAAGCCTCCGACAGCTGATCGGGTCAAGAATGCCAAGGAACTCATGCAGACTGAATCTTATACAGAGTACATGAATCGGGTGCATAGTAACTAATCTATTTTAAGTATGAATTCATGGGCTGGTGGTCTAACCAGTCCATTTTTCTTAAGAAAATGTCCTTCTGCTTTTGTGAAATGCCTGTAATTGTGGTAAAATAAATGCAATAAACAATATATAAAAGAAGAGGTTTATCATGTCTAAAATTTTAGTTTTTGGTCACCAAAATCCTGACTCAGACGCAATTGGTTCATCTTACGCTTTTGCTTACTTGGCTCGTGAAGCTTATGGTTTGGATACAGAAGTCGTTGCTCTGGGTGAGCCTAATGAAGAAACAGCCTTTGTTTTGGATTACTTTGGCGTGGCTGCACCGCGCGTGATTACATCTGCAAAGGCAGAGGGAGCTGAGCAAGTTATCCTGACAGACCACAATGAATTCCAGCAGTCTGTGGCAGATATTGCAGAAGTTGAAGTTTATGGCGTGGTGGACCACCACCGTGTAGGCAACTTTGAAACAGCTAGTCCCCTCTACATGCGCTTGGAGCCAGTGGGATCTGCTTCCTCTATTGTTTACCGCATGTTCAAGGAGCACGGCGTAGCAGTTCCAAAAGAGATTGCAGGATTGATGCTGTCTGGTTTGATCTCTGATACTCTCTTGCTCAAGTCACCAACAACTCATCCGACTGACAAGTCCATTGCACCAGAATTGGCTGAGCTGGCTGGTGTCAACTTAGAAGAGTATGGTTTGGCTATGCTCAAGGCAGGTACAAACTTGGCTAGCAAGTCTGCTGAAGAATTGATTGATATCGATGCTAAAACCTTTGAATTGAACGGAAACAATGTCCGTGTGGCACAGGTCAACACTGTTGATATTGCCGAAGTTTTGGAGCGTCAGGCAGAAATCGAAGCAGCTATTGAAAAAGCAATTTCTGATAATGGCTACTCTGACTTCGTCTTGATGATTACAGACATTATCAACTCAGACTCAGAGATTCTGGCTATCGGAAGCAATATGGACAAGGTCGAAGCAGCCTTTAACTTTGCTCTTGAGAATAACCATGCTTTCCTAGCAGGCGCTGTTTCTCGTAAGAAACAAGTGGTGCCTCAACTGACAGCAAGTTTTAATTCTTAAGCTAATAGTCAATAAAATATAGATTGACAGGACAGTTAGACTGTTCAAAATCTAACTAATAGAAATCCTCCTACATTTTTAAAATTGTAGGAGTTTTTTATTGCAATTTATCTTAAAAAAAATGAAAATATAGGTTCAGTAATAAGATTTCCTAATAGATAGGAAAAATTATTCTTTCCTAACTGAGCGGAGAAATGATATGATAAATATATAATTAATGTTTAATAAGGTTTATTTGAGATTTTTTATAACAAATCAGAACACATATAAATGTATCATAAGGGGAAGATATGCTAAAAAAAAGACAAAACAATATCATTGATATCCTAGATGATAAAGATCAATGGTTGACAGGAAAAGCTTTGGCCCAGATGTTGAATGTTTCAGATAGAACGATTCGCTCGGACATTGAAGCTATAAATAGGGAATATCAAAGAGAAATGATTATCTCAAATAAGCGCCTTGGATATAAATTAGACGAGCAAGCTATTTCAGAGATGGAATTAGTGACCAACAATATCATTCCTCAGACACCGCAAGAACGCTGTATTTGGATTATTAAAGAGCTTCTTTTCAACTCAAAGGAATTGAATCTGTATGATTTGGAAAACCGTGTTTTCATCAGCGGTTATTCGATTGAAAATGATTTGGGGCGTATTAAAAAGATGATTAAAGATTATCATCTAAATTTGAAACGTTCTAAGAATTTTGTCGAACTGATTGGAGAGGAAAACGAGAAGCGTAAACTTTATCGTAAATTATTAACTGATGAAGTACAAGGAAACTTTACCAACTTAAATATATTGGCGACTTTGTTCTCAGATTTTGATTTTCTAAAAGTATCGGATGTTTTTACAGAAACTTGCTATGAATATGATTATCAAATCAAAGAATCGCTTTTTCCTATTGTTATGATTCATGCAGGAGTTGCGATTGAGAGAATTATCAGTGGAAATTATGCTGAGAATATTGAACTACCAGATGAATCCTTTACGGAGACTTTGGAGTATCAGTTGTCAAAGGAATTCTTTGAAAGAGTAGAGGAAGAATGCAGGATTCATTCAGAAAAAAATGAAATTATTAAGTTTGCTATTCTACTTTGTAGCAGTAGTAGCCAGCAAGATTTTACACAGAGAGAAGAAATTCGAGCGACTGTAGCTGCAGTTTTGTCAAAGATTAATGACAACTTTGATATTGACTTTTCAGACGATGAGGCTCTGGTAAGTGGGCTTGGAAATCATATTTCATCATTGATTGAACGACAAAAAACTAATACTAGCATGTCGAATGTCTATCTTAAGGAAATCAAGCGAAAGTATCCGTTGGTATTTGAGATGGCTGTTCATGCAGGTGAAGTGCTAAGCGAGCGGTTAGAGAAAAAAGTCGGAGAAAATGAATTATCTTTTATCGCTTTACATCTTGGAGCCGCCTATGATCGAGTGAATAGTCCGAGTAAATATCGAGCAGTAGTGATTATTCCTAATAATCAAATGTTATCTAAGCCTTTTATTGATAAAATCAATTCACGCTTTGAAGAACGGATGTCAATTGTTTTTCACTATAAGATTTTTGATGAGCGACAAGTGGGAGCGATTGAGCCAGATTTAATTATTTCAACAGTTCCCTTGAAACATCAGCTAAAAATTTATACTTTGCAATTATCACTTCTTTTTGATTATGAAGATGAAAGTAAGATTTTTCAGTTATTGAATCAGTTAGACAAGGCACGCTATCATGAGAAATTCCAAAAGATGATGGAGCACCTTATCCAAAAGAAATTATTTTATCGAAAAGACCATGTAGCAGATGGTGAAGAAGCGATTGAATATTTGTGTAATGAACTGATCAAAGAAGGACTGGCTGATGAAGACTATAAGGCGGATGTTATTAAGCGCGAGCGGATTTCAGCAACTTCTTTTGTACAAGGCTTTGCTGTCCCACATGCCATCGAAATTTCAACAAGCGAATCTTGTATAGCTACATTAACGCTGGATAAGCCCGTTCAGTGGGGAAACTTTGAAGTGCGTCTGGTTATCTTACTAGCTATCCGAGGAGAAGATAATCAGTTAATGAGTATCCTTTTTGACTGGTTATCAAGTCTAGTTATGGATCCGCAAAAGCTATCTGCTTTATTGAATGCGCGTGATCAAAAAGACTTCATCGAGAGTATTTTAGAATAGGAGAAAAGAATGAAAAATATTAAAAAAACGAGGAAGCCTCAATCGCCTAGCTTGTCACAAACTGGGATGACGAAGCGTTTTGTGGCTTATCTACTAGACTGGTATTTAGGTGCAATGCTGGCGTCACTTCCGACTGGAATTGTTTCTCAAAAAATATATGGCAACATGCTTCATCAAAATTTATTGACACTTCAAAAACCATATGGTTTGATTTGCGGAATTTTGGGCCTTGTTTGTGCTATGTTTTACTATATAGCACTACCACTTGGGAAAAATAAAGGTCAGACCCTAGGTAAGATAATAATGAAACTAAAAATTGTCAAAGAAGATGGTCAGGATATAGATTTAAAGACGATTTTATTGCGACAGTTAGTAGGAATTATCCTTATTGAAGGTAGTCTTTACTCTGCTAGTGCAATTTTGCATCAGATTATTCAGTTAAGTACAGGCTTTAGAATAGTTGTCCCTTTGATGATTATTGGTCTAGTGATTGGGGTTGCTAGTGCTTTGTTTGTGGCCTTTCATCCTAAACATATGGCTTTCCATGATTTGATTGCCCATACAAAAGTAGTAGAAGTATAATTTTTTCCGCTTATTAGGAAAGTGCTTTCTTACACAAGAATATAAAAAATAATTATAATGAATACATAAAGTTAGAAAGAGGTTAACTTATGAATGACGAACAAATGGCAAGTTTCAAAATTATCTCTGCTGTTGGAACTGCTAAATCTTACTATATTGAAGCGATTCGTTTTTCAGAAAATGGCGAGTTTGAAAAAGCTCAAGAAAATATGGAAAAAGGGAAAGAATCGTATAAAGAAGGACATGAAGTCCACTTTAAATTAATCCAAGAAGAAGCCGGAGGAGGAAATCAAGATGTAACAGTTCTCTTGATTCACGCTGAAGACCAACTCATGTCTACTGAGACTATTCAGCTTTTGGCAGAACAAATGATTAATACAAATAAACGTCTTTATAAATTAGAAAACAATAGGAGGGAAAATTTATGAAGAAGATTTATCTATTCTGTAGCGCTGGAATGTCAACTAGTATGCTTGCCAGCAATATGCAAAGTGTGGCAAATAACCATCAACTACCGATTAAAGTAGCTGCATTTCCGCATGATAAATTAACAGATATTATTGCAGAAGATCGTCCAGATTGTATTTTACTTGGTCCTCAAGTTCGATACATGTATGATGAAACAGTAGCAAAATATGGAAACGAAGGCATTCCGATTAGCGTCATAGACCAAGAAGATTACGGTATGATGAATGGCGAAAATGTTCTTAAAAGCGCTATTAAATTAATTAAAGAAAATAAATAATATTATATGAAAGGTTGGAATTTCTTACCATGATTAAACAACTGGAAAAGTTTCTAGTTCCTGTTGCGGAAGCAATCGGGAAGAATAAATATCTCGTATCTATTCGGGATGGTTTCTTAATTACTACACCACTTTTGATTGCTGGTTCTGTCTTCCTGCTAATTGGGGAGTTTCCTTGGCCAGCTTTTAACGAATGGATGGGATCTGTCATTGTTGATCAAAAGGCTGGTACAAGCTTGACAGCCTTTATCGAAAAGCCATCAAGTGCAACTTTCTCTGTTATGGCAATCTTTGCGGTTATCGCAATCGCCTATTCATTTGCTAAACAAATGAAAACCAATAAAATTTTTGGTTCTGCAACAGCCGTAATGAGCTGGTTGCTCCTTATGCCTTATGTGGTAAATGGTGCAGCAAAAGTAGGAGGCAAAGATGTACCAGTTAGCTTAGCGGGTATCCCACTTAACTGGGTAGGTGCAAAAGGTATCTTTATCGGTATTGTAGTATCGTTCATTGCCGTTCATATCTATGCCTTTGTAGAAAAGAAGGGATGGGTTATCAAAATGCCTGCAGGCGTACCACCAACAGTAGTAGAATCATTTGCAGCGCTGATTCCAGCAACTGCTGTAATGACTGTTTTCTTCTTCATTAACCTTCTATTTGGTTTCTTAGGTACAAATGCTTTCCAAGTGATTTTTGACATTCTACAAGCTCCACTAGTAAATCTTGGTGGAACACTAGGTGCATCATTGACAGCCTACTTCTTTAACTGCTTGTTCTGGTTCTTTGGAATCAATGGTGGAGCAATTGTTGGTGCAGTATATAGCCCAGTTCTTGCAACACTTTCACTTGAAAATATTGAATTCTTTAAATCAGGTGTTGGTACACCTCATATCATCAATGGGCAGTTTCAAGATTTGTTTGCAGTCTTTGGAGGTGCTGGTTCAACTCTTTCTCTTATCATTGCAATGATTCTATTCTGTCGGTCAAAACGAATCACAGAACTTGGTAAATTGTCATTAATTCCTGGTATCTTCGGTATCAATGAACCGATTATCTTTGGTTTACCAATTGTATTGAACCCTGTTATGGTTGTACCATTTATTTTAACCCCGCTCTTCAATATTGTAGTATCTTATACCTCTATGGCAATGAAATTAGTACCAATTACAAATGGTGTGACTATACCTTGGACAACCCCACCAGTGATTTCAGGTTTTCTTGCAACTGACTGGAGAGGTGCAGTACTTCAAATCATTTTGATTACAGCAGGTATATTTATCTATATGCCTTTTATCAAGGTTATGGATAAACAGTATTTAGCAGATGAAGCAAAAGCTGTAGATGCTACTACAAATGATGAAATTGATTTGGATAACTTATCGTTTGATGACTTATAGGAGTAAACTGTGAAAATAGTAATGATATATGACCAGATTCAAGCAGGTGCTGGAATCAAAGATGACCACATGGTTCCTTTGGGTTTAAACAAGGGAATCGTTGGTCCGGCTATTATGATGGAGACCTATTTAAAAAGGGTAAATGGTAATGTTTTGGCTTGCTTGTACTCTGGAGACGGCTATTACAAAGAAAACAAAGAAGAAGTGAGCCGTAAATTATGTGCCATGGTCACAAAATTACAAGCAGATATCGTTATTTGTGGCCCCTGCTTTGACTATAAAGGATATGCTGAAATGGCGGCAGAAGTAGTTGCGGCTATAAATTCAAAAACGGATGCACGAGCTTTGGCCGCAATGGCAGAGGAATGTGAAGAAGTAATTGCTACTTATAAAGACAAGATTCGAATCGTCAAAATGCCCAGAAAAGGTGCTCCTGGTCTCAATCAGGCTTTGGAAGGTATGTGTGAATTGGCTTATGCAATGGCAAAACATGAAGACGAAGAAGCTCTTGCAAAAGAATATTGTTATTAATTATTGATAAATGAATATTGATAGGCTATCCTTTGTATGAGCTACAGTAGATTATTTTCTAAGAATTGATTCATTTAACAGAACAAACTAAAAAATATGTTTCATATCCCCTTTATTGTCAATGGTGATAGTTCTATGTGGCTGGTGCAGGGGATGCTTTGTTTAAAATGGAGGGAATGAAAATGAGAGGACTTGGTGTTTCTGTTTATCCCGGACACAGTGAAATTGAGAATATTTCAGACTATTTGCGATTGGCTGCTAAATACGGCTTTTCAAGAGTCTTTACTTGCCTCTTGTCCGTAGGAAACCAAGAAAAAACAATTGCAGACTTTAAAGAGGCTGTTAAACTTGCGACATCACTCGGTATGGAAGTTATTGCGGATGTGGACTTGAGTGTCTTTGAGAAACTAGAACTAAAATATGACAACCTAGAGTTTTTTAAAGACATGGGCTTAACAGGGATTCGCTTGGATGGTGGCTTTTCTGGTCAAGAAGAAGCTGGAATGACTTTCAATCCTCAAGGTCTGATGATTGAGCTCAACATGAGTATTGAAAATCGCTATTTGGAAAACATAGCAGCTTTTCAACCAAAGTTTGAAAAATTGATTGGATGCCATAATTTTTATCCACATCGTTATACAGGACTTTCTGTGCAACATTTCCTTAATACTTCAAAACGTTACAAAGATTTAAGTTTGCGTACAGCTGCCTTTGTCAACTCTAAAGTGGCCACAACAGGTCCGTGGCCAGTCGAAGAAGGGCTTTGTACACTAGAAATGCATCGTGAGTGGGAAATCACTAGTGCAGCTAAATGGCTTTGGGCAACAGAATTAATTGATGATGTTATCGTAGCCAACTCTTTTGCTAGTGAAGAAGAACTAAAAGCTTTGAGTGAAATTGATCCATATTTGTTGACATTAGATTGTGAATTGTCAGCCGATGATAGTGAAATCGAGCGTCATATTGTCCAAGAAGAGCCACACTTGGTGCGTGGTGATTCATCCGACTATGTTTTACGTTCATCTCAAAGTCGGATTACACACAAAAAGGATCACTTTGAATCACATGATACTCGTCCGATAGAGAAAGGGGATATCCTGATTGATAACTACCTCTATACGAAATATGCAGGTGAGTTACAGGTTGCCCTTTTGCCGATGGAAAATTCTGGCAAGACTAACATAGTAGGTCATATTCTCGAACAAGATTTGCCTCTTTTGGATCTGCTAAAACCATGGCAAAAATTCCAATTCAGTGTAAAGAGTATGAAGGAATAAGGAGGTTGACCTTTAATTTCTTTTTAAGAAGAGAATGGAGAATATTTTTCTATATCAATTCTCTAAAAACTTACTTTGCTCTCCATGAAGTAGATATTTTTACTGGAGAATGTATTTCTGGTTCAATGGTTTTTTATTAGCTTGCTTTATTGTTCCTTGTTTTTTTTGAAATAAATCTAGTTAATGAATAAACTAAACATGACTCGTAAGGGTTGTGTTTTTTATTTGTCTATATTATAATAAGAACGATATGTGACTAGAGATTAGGATTGTAAGAGTTAATTAAGGGATTTGAAAAAAATTACTAGATGGGGGCTATTCCCCTCATACTAAAAAGGAGTTTCGGCTCCTTTTTTGATAGGCGATAGAAATGAAGATTCAAGATTTACAAGACGGAGATTTGATTTTTACAGTCGGATCTTCAGAAATTGCTGCAGCAATCCGAGCAGCAACGGGTTCATATAGCCACGTGGCTATCTTTTTTAATGGTGAGATTTTTCATGCAACCGATAAGAAGGGTGTTGTCAATCAAGACTTGTCTGATTTTTTGCAGGATGAGGACGTTTATGACGTGTACCGCTATCCAGCTATTGAAGCAGAAGCTGTCTTTAAAAGGGCCAAAATACATCTAGGAAAGCCATACAATTTCAGCTTTTATCCTCAGTCCGATGGTTTTTACTGTTCGGAGTATATTGCGGAGATTTTACCGATTTTTGATACGATTCCTATGCAGTTTGGTGATGAGGAAAATCTGATTTCTGATTTTTGGCAGGAGTATTATCTGGATTTGGGCTTACCGGTTCCCCTAGGTCAGCCTGGGACGAATCCTAGCCAGTTGGCTCAGTCAAGAAAACTCATCTACAAAGGAGAACTACATGATTAAAATCATCAATCCCAGCCGCTTAACGCGCCAGCCATTTTTTCAGGACCTGATTGATTATTTGGATCAGCATGAGACGGTGATTCTACGTGAGATTAAGCGAGAGTTTGAGGGCGTGGCTAATATTGATCGCTCAATAGAGGACTATATCAAAGCTAGCTACATCCGGCGAGAGAACAAGCGATATTATCTGACGTTGCCTTTTGTGGAAAGTTTGGAGAACTTACGATTGGACCAGGAAGTTTTTATCCGTGATGACAGTCCCCTCTATCAGGAACTGTTGGAGCTGCGCTTTGAGACCCAGCTTTCCAATCAGACCAATGCGGCGGTCTTGCTGGAAGAGACAGATTTTCAGCGGGATAAGCTGACCTTGGCTAATTATTTTTACAAGATGCAGCGCCAATATCCGCTGTCTGAGGCACAAAAGCCCCTCTATGCTGTCTTGGGCGATGTCAATCCAGAGTATGCACTCAAGTATATGACAACCTTTCTCCTCAAGTATGTCCGTAAGGATGAGCTCATGCAGAAGCGGCGGGACATTTTTGTTGATAGCCTAGTAATCTTGGGCTATATCCGGCAAAACGAAGCAGGCAAGTATGAGTTACGGGCCAGCTTTGATAAGGAGAGATTGACTTTCAAGCTGGACTGATTTTCCCATGGAATGAGCAGAATATTTGACCTTTGAAAAGAAAAAACATATACTACTGTAAACGGTATCAGAAACCGTAAAAAAGAATGGAGGCAATCATATGTCACTAGAAAATAAATTCGATCAAGCTAAAGGCGCTGTTAAAGAAGGCGTGGGCAAAGTTACAGGAGATAACAAGACAGAAGCAGAAGGCTTTGTAGAAAAAACTGTTGCTAAAGCCAAAGAAGTTGCTGAAGATGCTAAAGAAGCTGTAGAAGGTGCCGTTGAAGGTATCAAAAACAGCTTGGATAAATAAAAAATAATCAGTCGATTATTCGGCTGATTATTTTTTTGGCTGATACATAAGGTAGAGGAAGTAGGGGGCTCCAATAATGGAAATCAAAATGCCTGTCGGGACGGAGCTTCCGATGAGGAAGGTTCTTGTGATCGTATCTGCTCCTGTCATGATAAAGGCACCTAGTAGCATAGCGGCTGGAAAAAGTAAGCGATGATCGCTAGGCAGGAATCGTTTGCTGATATGGCTAGCCAACATACCGATGAAGACTATATTTCCAGCTAGAGATAGGCTAAAGGCGACGAGAGCACTGGCCAATAGTAGGGTTATCTGCCGCTCTCTTTTTAGATGAAGCCCCAGACCTAGAGCTGTTTCATCATTTAGGCTGAGGATATTGAGCTTGTGGGAACGCAGATAGGTCAGCAGCCAGAATAAAAGCAAGAAAGGGCCAGCAATAGCTAGACTTTCCCAGTTATTACCCGTAATCTTACCAGCTAGCCAGCTAACTACATAGGTCAGTTTATTCTGATTGACACGGCCGGTGATTGCAATCATACTGGAAGACAGGATGGTTGACAAGGTCACACCAGCGATAATGAGCTTGACAGGGCTGATTGCTTGGCCTTTTTGATGTGAGATCAGGTAAATAAGTGCTACAGTTAGCATACCGCCAAAGGTCGCGATGAAGGGAAGATAGCGGATATAGAACGGCTCGGTCACTTCTAGCTTGCTGATAGCAAGAGTAATGATAACACCAGCTCCGGCATTGATTCCCAAGGTTCCTGAATCAGCAAGTGGGTTTCGGGTAAAGGTCTGCAGCAGTACACCGCTCATCCCTAGCGAAGCTCCTGCTAGAAGGCAGACTAGAATTCGAGGCAAACGAATCTGCTCCATGATAAAGGCGCTGCCATCATCTCCCTGCCCCAGCAGATATCGAAAAGCTTCTCCGATGTTAAATTCTTGATTGCCTGATGATAGAGACAGTAGGAAAATTAGGAAAGTCAAGAGGATGAGGCTTACTAGAATCAAAAGAATCCGTTTTTTATCTCTCATAGAAAGCCCCCTTTCTCATCAGCCAAAGGAAGACTGGCAGAGTAACGAGACTGATAATAGAGCTAAGAGGCAGACCGACCATATGACTCGCTGCAAAATCACAGATTAGTAGAAAGAGCGCACCTGTTAGCATCGTCAGTGGCAAGATTTTTTGGTAGTTTTTGCCGCTGATGGTTTTGACAAAGTGTGGAATAATCAGTCCGACGAGGGCTAGGCTTCCTACTAGGGAAACGGCTGCTGCTGATAACAGTAGAACAAGACTTAGAAAGAGCAGGGTTATATGAGTCGTTCGCTGGCCTAAGCCCTTGGCTACTGTTTCGTTGAGGCTGAGAATGGTTAGTTGGTGAGAAAAGAGCTGAGCCAGTAAGAGACCTAATAGGATAAAAGGAGCAATGATTTGCAGCATTTTCCAATTGGTTCCTAGAAGTCCTCCAGCCTGCCAACCGATGACAGCATTGGTCAGGTTGAGGTAAATGGTCAAGCCTTGTCCGATAGCAGTCAGGAGTGTTGTTACCATGGCACCGGATAAGACGAGTCGTAGTTGCTCAAAACCTTTTCTAGGATGGTAGGAGAGACTAAAAACCAGAATACTGGCTAGACAGGCTCCTGCAAGTGAGAGCAGGAGGATGCTACTGTAGTGTATACTCTTAGAAAAGGAATAACCGCAGATGAGCGCTAGGCCAGCTCCAGAGTTGATCCCCAAAAGTCCCGGATCAGCAATGGCATTGCGGGTAATCCCCTGCATGATGGCTCCTGAAACGGCCAAGCTAGCTCCGACTAGCAGAGCTGCAATTCCTCTAGGTAAGCGCAGATCTATGATGATGTTCTGCGCTGGACTTTCCTTGAAGGGATGGCTCAGTGTTTCTATCAGTTGCCGATGGGAGTAGCTGGGAATGCCAAAGCGCAGGTAGAGATAGAGTCCGCTAATCAGCAGGAGAATGAGGGCGAAAAAAACAAGCCAAAAAATATTTGGCCTATTTTTTTGAGTGAAGAGTGTATGAAGCGTCATCTGGTATCCTTTATATAGTCGAAAATCAAATAGCTGTCAGGAGATATATCGCTTACTAGCAATGTTTTTTACTAGTCTAAGTTTTCTGCAAGGAATGGCCTAGTTCATTTTTTCAAGGCCGTCTTGAATGGTTTTGAGTTCGTATTCAAGTGTCAATGGATCGTTGAAATAAAAGGCGTTGGCATCCACTTTTAAGATGTGGTTCTGTTGGACAGCGGGAATAGATTTCCAAACATCGCTTTCGTAAAGAGCACTGCCCGTTTTATCATCTTCAGCTGCAACCAGGACATAATCGCCAGTATACTCACTCACCGTTTCTTGGCTGACTTGCAAGTAGCCACTCGGGAATACTTCCTCCTTCACCTTTTGTGGGGCATCAAATCCCAGAGATTTGTAGATAACTTCTCCGCCTCGTCCCCAGTTGTTACCGAAGAGGTAGATTTCCTTTTCATATAGCCCGACAACCGTGAAAGTGACATCTTGTCCCAGCTTTTCTTTTAACTGCTTGCCAATATCAGCTGTTTTACTCTTCCAATCAGCAATCCATTGATCAGCGTCTTTTTCCTTACCAAAGATTTGGCCAAAGCGATTCAGGATTTCTAAATAGTCATTTTTTCCATAATCAATGGCAATAGTTGGAGCGATTTTCTTTAGTTCATCGATATTTTTGTCACTGGCATCTACCACGATAAGGTCTGGCTTTTGCTTGGCGATAGACTCCAAATCTTCCGGCATCAGAACCTTGGCATTTTTGACTTTTTCCTTGAGGACAGGATTTTTAGCATCATAGGATGTTACAGTGACAGGGTCGAAACCTAGTTGCAGCAAATAGCCTGTGTAGGTAGAGGAGAGGCTGGCAATCCGTTTTGGATTTTTAGGAATATCGCCGTAGTAGTGGAATCCGTCAATTTTGGGCTTGCTGGATAGCTCGACCTTGTCTGAAGAGGCAGAGTTTTCAGATTTAGATGAGCTGCCGCAGGCAACTAAAAGGAAGATGGTGACAGTAAGGGTAGCAAATGATAAAAACTTTTTCATTTTTTCCTCCAATTCTATAAAAAGTTTAGAAGCTGTATCCATGAAGAAGATATGGGAACTTATCAATGAATACATGACTTATTTAACGAGCTGATAGCTGAGGCAGAGCGGCTTATCCTGAATAGGATCCCGAATAATCTGAGCTTCAATCTGAAAAATGTCTCTCAGAATATCCGAGGTCATGACCTGCTCAACACTCCCTTGGTACAGGATATGCCCGTTTTTCATAGCGATCAGCTGATGGGAAAAGCGGGCAGCTAAGTTGATGTCATGCAGAACCATGATAATGGTTTTTCCGCTGAGTCGGTTGAGGTCGTTCAGCAACTCCAAGATTTCCAGCTGGTGATTCATATCCAGATAAGTAGTCGGCTCGTCCAGAAAAATAGTCTCTGTATCTTGAGCTAAAGCCATAGCAATCCAGACACGCTGGCGCTGACCTCCAGACAAAGCATCTACCTGCCAGTCCAAAAATTCGCTGACTTGAGTTGCTTCCATAGCCCAGCAGATTTTTTCCCGGTCTTCTATACTGAGCCGCCCTAAGCCAGTTTGATGCGGAAAGCGGCCATAAGAGACCAGGTCATAAACAGTGATGCCATCGGTCGCCTCCATGGTTTGGGGTAGCAAGGCAATCTTTTGCGCCACCTCCTTGGTCGGCAGTAGGGCGATGGACTGTCCATCCAGGGTTATGCTGCCGACTTTTGTCGGTAAAATACGGGTAAAAGCCTTGAGAAGAGTGGATTTACCGCAGCCATTGCTACCGATAATAGTTGTAATCTTTCCCTCGGCTAGTTGGCAGTCCAGACCGTCAATAATAACCTTTTGATCGTAGGCGACCTGGATACTTGCTGCAGAGATAGTGGACATAGACTTCCTTTCTGGCTGATTCTTCTATCAGAATCACGTCTTTTATTATACCATAAAAATTTTTCTAAAAAAAGAGTTTTCTGACAATTTAATAAAAATAAAATAAAAAAGTTTTATAAAATTGTAAATAATAAAAATTTAAGCTTTTCATGCTAAGATAGAAATATAAAAAAGAACCTGCAATGATGATATAAATTTACAGGTGGTGAAAGGAGAAATGATGAAATTATTGACAAACCTACGCCCCTCTACGCCTTTGAAAGAGCTGAGGTGGTTTGATATTGCTGTGATTACCCTGCTCATGTTTGGGCAGTTTATTTACCGCTCAACGGAGCTTTATTTAGCTAGCTTTGCACCAGCTTCCAGCACAGGAGCGACTGAAACAGTGACCAATACAGCCACTGAAGGAGCGGCTTTTTCTAGCAATTTCAATTTTCAGCTGCTGATGCTGGTCTTGACCATTCTTTACCTATTGTTTCGGCGCTTTGACTTTAAGCAGCTTCCTATTCGTCTGAGCTGGTCGGTTCTCCTCTGGACCCCTCTTATTTTTGTAGCAGTAGGGTTCTTTGGTGACATTGTGACGACGCTGAGCGGCGAGTATAATTACTTTGATCCAACTCTCTGGTCTTATGTAGATATTCTGGAAATCTTCCGGAAATTTGCTGAACTGACACCTATGGCCATCCTCTACGGACTTCTCAATGGCTTCTATGAAGAATTCTTCTTTCTGGGTCTTATGACCTCTGTTAAGGATAAGTATAAGTGGTGGGCGCTGGCCTACTCTACTATCATTCGGATTTCTTTCCACACCTATCAGGGCATGCTGTGGGCCTTGGTTATCGGAGTGGTGTACGGTCTCTTTTACTATTTCATTTACAAGTACAAGGTCAAGAACCTCTTGCCTTTCTTTCTCATGCACGCCTTGGCGGATATGTTTGGCTCCAGCTTGATGTATGTGCTGATTAAATGGCGGTAATTTTTACAAAACGACAATAAAAAGGCGATATGTTCGCCTTTTTCCTTATAAATACTTTTCTGCAAGAGCATAGTCTCCTGGATAGGCTACTTTTTCTCCTTCTACGATTTGGTAAGCATCTGCTCCTTTACCGGCCAGAATGACGGCATCTCCCTCTTGGTCTGTCAGACTGAGAGCTTTTTTGATGGCTTCTTCTCGGTCGGCTATTTTTTCCACTGGATAGGAGATGTAGGATGCGATTTCCTCCGCAATGGCTATAGGATCTTCATAGTTAGGGTCATCCGCAGTTAAGATAACAGTCAGCTCAGGATGCTGATTGAGTAAGAGACCGAAGTCTTTGCGGCGACTTTCACCCTTGTTGCCTGTAGCACCTAAGAGGAGGATAATCTTGCCCTTTTGGTGTTCCTCTACCACAGACAGTAGTTTGCTCAGGCTGACGCCATTGTGAGCGTAGTCAACGAAGACCTTGGCGCCGTTTTTCTGAGTCAGAACTTCCATGCGGCCTGGGACTCGGGTTGCGGCAATTCCTTTTTTGATGTCTTCGAGGCTAGCACCCAGACGCAGACAGGCAAGACCAGCCGCTACTGCATTTTCCTGATTGAAGTGGCCGATGAGCTGGATATCGTAGCGGCCAGCTAATTTACCAGCCGCTTCAAAGCTGAAAGCCTGAGAATCCGTGATGGTATTGCTAGAGTCTGCTCCATAGAAATCGTGTTCCATAGAAGCGACTTGCTCTTTCACGATTTGGAAATGGTCCATATCACTATTAACAATAACTGCTCGGCTATTGTCCATCAAGAGCCGCTTATTGTAGAAGTAATCTTCAAAGGTCGGATGCTCGATAGGGCCGATATGGTCGGGGCTGATATTGAGAAAGACACCCACATCAAAGGTCAGGCCATAAACCCTTTTCTTGAGATAAGCCTGACTGGAAACTTCCATGATGAGATGAGTCCGGTCGTTGGTAAGGGCTTGGGCCATCATTTTAATAAGATCCAGACTCTCTGGTGTAGTCAGTGTTGACTTGAAGAAAGTCTCGCCATCCAAAGTAGTGTTCATAGTCGAGAGCAGGGCAGGCCGATGACTTTGGGAAAGGATTTGATAGGCAAAATAAGCTGTAGTTGTCTTGCCCTTTGTGCCTGTAAAGGCCAGCAGTTTGAGCTTTTTCTCAGGATGGCCGTAAAATTCCATGGCTAAGAGACTCATGGCCTGCTTGACGTCGTTGACCAAGAGGACCGGAATACCCACTTGAAAGTCTGTCTCGCTGATATAAAAGCGCAGGCCAGCTGTGACGGCTTTTTCTAGAAATTCTTTCTTAAAAGCCTCACCCTTGACAAAAAAGAGGGTAGAGGCATCCGCTTCCCTGCTGTCATAGCTGATACTATCGAAAGTCAAGCCGCTATATGAGAAGAAGTATTCTCCGTCTTTGACAATATCACGAAAATTATGGTCTTCTTTTAAAATAGTTAATACGGTTTCAATTTTAATCATAAATCTATTGTAAACCTTATGGCTGGGTTTTACAAGAGGCAAGGAAAAGTTTATAATAAAAGAAGAATAAATAGAAGAGGTTTTCTATGAGCCAAGAAACAACAAGCCAGCAGCAGCAGATGCTGCGGGGAACTGCCTGGTTAACTGCCAGCAATTTTATCAGTCGTCTTCTGGGTGCCATCTATATCATTCCTTGGTATATCTGGATGGGCAAGCACGGCGCCGAGGCCAACGGCCTTTTTACTATGGGCTACAATATCTATGCCTGGTTTTTACTGATTTCGACAGCTGGCGTGCCAGTGGCAGTGGCCAAGCAGGTAGCTAAGTACAATACCATTGACAAGGAAGAGCACAGTTTCACTCTCATCCGAGAGTTTCTCAAGTTTATGCTGCTTTTAGGAGCTGTCTTTGGGGTGATTATGTACCTGCTCTCACCAGTTTTCGCTTCCATGTCCGGTGGTGGCTCAGACTTGGTGCCTGTTATGCAGAGTCTGTCCTGGGCTGTTTTGATTTTCCCATCAATGAGTGTTATCCGAGGCTTTTTCCAAGGTTTTAACAATCTCAAGCCTTATGCCATCAGTCAGATTGCGGAGCAGGTCATTCGGGTGATTTGGATGTTGCTGACAGCCTTTTTCATCATGAAAATCGGTTCTGGCAACTATGTAGAAGCAGTTACCCAGTCAACTTTTGCCGCTTTTATCGGTATGCTGGCTAGTATGGCTGTCTTGGTCTTCTATCTTTGGAAGACAGGAATGCTGACTTCTATCATCCATAAGCCTGCAAATGCCACAGAGATTAATGGCCGTGCCCTCCTCTGGGATACCATTCGTGAAGCCATTCCTTTCATTATCACAGGATCGGCCATTCAGCTTTTTCAGATTCTTGACCAAGCTACCTTTATCCATGTCATGAGTTGGATTAGTAAGCACAGCAGGTCCGAGCTCTTGGTTCAGTTTGCCTATTTCTCAGCTAATCCTAATAAAGTCACCATGATTTTAATTGCTGTGGCGATCTCTATCGGCGGTGTCGGGATTCCGCTTTTGACCGAGAACTATGTCAAAGGTGATTTTCGCTCGGCTGCCCGCTTGGTGCAGGATAATCTTAGTATGCTGATTTTCTTTATCTTGCCAGCAACCATTGGTGCTGTTTTGGTAGCAGAACCCCTGTATACTGTTTTCTATGGCAAACCAGATAGTTTAGCACTGAGACTTTTCATCTTTGCTATGCTGCAGACCATTATCCTCAGTCTATATACGGTGTTGGCTCCGATGATTCAGGCCCTCTTCCAGAATAGAAAGGCGATTATTTACTTCCTCTATGGAGTGGGAGTCAAGTTGGTGCTGCAAGTACCCTTGATTTATATTTTTAAAGCTTATGGTCCTCTTCTTGCGACGACAGTTGGTTTGATTATCCCAATCCTGCTCATGTATCAGGAAATTCGCAAGGTAACTGGTCTGAATCCTAAGAACCTCTTTAAACGGAGTCTCCTGTCAGTGATTTTGACAGTTCTGATGACCATCTTTGTCTTGGTGGCAGAGCTTCTTATCGGTCTCTTCCTTCATCCAAGCGGTCGGATTTCCAGCTTTGTCTATATAGCGCTTATTGGCGGCATTGGCCTCGCTGTCTATGGTGGACTGGCGCTCAAAGTTCGCCTTATGGATCGCTTTATCGGTTCAAAAGCAGCCAGTTTGCGTCGACGCTTTCATATCTATTAAAAAGCCGCAGGGCTTTTTAATTTTTAGCTTTGTTTTTCTAAAACATCAACATTATAGTTTCAAACTATAGCTAGCTCTTGAAAAGAAAAAAGAAAAATGTTTTCAAAAGATGTTACAATAGAGAGTGAAATATTAGCGAAGGATTGGAAGGTTAATATGAGTAAGGACGTAAAATTAAATACACTACTGGCTCAGGCTGGGGTTAAAAAAGATGAAACAACTGGTGCTTTAACAACACCCCTGCATTTTTCAACGACCTACCAGCACCCTGAGTTTGGTCAGTCAACAGGTTATGACTATACTCGAACCAAGAATCCAACGCGGGTTAGCTTGGAAGAGACTCTGGCTGCTATCGAAAGTGCAAATTATGCTCTAGCGACTAGCTCTGGTATGTCGGCTATTGTGCTGGCCTTTAGTGCCTTTCCAGTTGGCAGTAAGGTTTTGGCTGTTCGGGATCTCTATGGCGGCTCTTTCCGCTGGTTTGCTCAGGCTGAAGCAGAAGGGCGCTTTGCCTTTACCTATGCCAATACAGAAGAAGAACTACTGAACAAACTGACAGAGGATATAGATATTGTCTATATCGAGACACCGACCAATCCTCTTATGGTAGAGTTTGACATTGCCCGCATTTCCCAAGCGGCTCACGAGCGAGGAGCAGCTGTCATTGTGGACAATACTTTCTATAGTCCTATTTACCAAAGACCGCTGGAGGATGGAGCTGATATTGTTCTGCACTCTGCGACCAAATATCTGGGCGGGCACAATGATGTCTTGGCTGGAGCTATCATGACCAATGACGCTGCTATCTATGACAAACTTTTCTACAACCTCAACACAACTGGGCCAGTCCTGTCTCCTTTTGACAGCTATCTGCTTTTGCGTGGTCTCAAGACACTTGCTCTCCGCATGGAACGTTCTACTCAGAATGCGCAAGAAGTAGTCGCTTTTCTGAAGAAATCCCCTGCGGTCAAAGAGGTTCTCTATCCAGGTAAGGGTGGTATGATTTCCTTTAAAGTTGTGGACGAAGGGAAGATTCCTCATCTCTTAAATAGCCTGAAAGTCTTTACCTTTGCGGAAAGTTTAGGAGGAGTGGAGAGCTTGATTACCTATCCGACGACCCAGACTCATGCAGACATTCCGGTGGAGGTGCGTCATTCTTATGGCTTAACTGATGATTTGCTGCGCCTGTCAATTGGAATTGAGGATAGTCGAGATTTGGTAGACGATTTACGCGCAGCCTTGGAGAATGAATAATATGGGAAGATATAATTTTGAAAAAGCCCCCTGTCGTGTGGGTCATCATACTTATAAATGGAAAGAAGTGGAGAAGGACAAAGAAGTCCTGCCAGCATGGATTGCAGATATGGATTTTGAAGTCCTTCCTGAAATCCAGCAAGCCGTTCATGACTATGCTAATCAGCTAGTCTATGGCTATACCTATGCTAGTGAGGAACTGATCAATGCCGTTCTAGATTGGGAGCGGGATGAGCATGACTATACCTTTGATCGGGAAGCCTTGGTATTTATTGAAGGGGTTGTTCCTGCTATTTCGACGGCTATTCAAGCCTTTACTCAGGAAGGCGATGCCGTTCTCATCAACACTCCTGTTTACCCACCTTTTGCCCGCAGTGTCAAGCTCAATAATCGTCAGCTTATTACTAATTCTCTGATAGAGCAAGACGGACTTTTTCAGATTGACTTTGAGCAGTTGGAGCGGGACATTGCAGATAATGAAGTCAAGATTTATGTTCTTTGCAATCCGCACAATCCCGGAGGTCGAGTTTGGGAACGGGAAGTGTTAGAGAAAATTGGCCGCCTCTGCCAAAAGTACGGCGTCCTCTTGGTCTCAGACGAAATCCACCAAGACTTGACGCTGTTTGGCCATGAACATCAGTCTTTCAATACTGTTTCGCCTGATTTTAAGGACTTTAGCTTGATTTTAGCCAGTGCGACTAAGACCTTTAATATTGCTGGGACTAAAAATTCCTATGTTGTGATTGAGAATCCTAGCTTGCGGCATCAGTTTAAAAAACGCCAGCTGGCCAATAACCAGCATGAAATTCCTGGTCTTGGATTTCTAACGACAGAAGCAGCCTATCGTTACGGTTGGTCTTGGTTGATGGAGCTCAAGGAAGTTCTGGAGAAGAATGTGAATTTTGTGGTTGATTATTTTGCCAAGGAAGCGCCGCGTCTGCGGGTCATGAAGCCTCAAGGGACTTATCTGATTTGGCTGGACTTTTCAGATTATGGCCTGACAGATGACCAGCTTTTTCAGCTGCTACGAGAAGAGGCAAAGGTCGTCCTGAATAGAGGAAGTGATTTTGGTCAAGAAGGCAAAGGTCATGCCCGCTTAAATGTTGCTGCTCCAGAGACCATGGTTGAAGAAATCTGCTCCCGTATTGCAGAGGTATTGCCAAAATAAATCAAAATATTTTTGAAATTTATCTCAAGCGAGAAAAGATGATTGACAATCCTCCCAAAGAGGAGTATAGTAATAGTGGAAAATCGGTAGGTGAGGCTACCATAAGGATACGGATGACTACCGCAAAGCAGTGGAG
>ERZ772971.265-NODE-265-length-34876-cov-5.112805_pt1 | contig 34876 bp, 26 predicted proteins | sample MGYA00511943_ERZ772971 | MGnify/ENA primary metagenome ERZ772971 (study PRJEB29015, sample SAMEA2737929) | human oral metagenome | biome: human oral; feature: human-associated habitat; material: dental | place: China | collected 2144 ... | reverse complement strand
TGTCGCTATCTTTAGAGCAGCCTGCCAAGGTGGCAGCCACTACAAGGAGTGCGAAGATTCCTTTTCGGAGGTGGTTTTTCTTTTCCATTTGAGTTGATTTATAGGTTTGCCGATGAGTCTATTTAGCAAATCGTCTCATTGACACATTGACACATTGACTCATCATCTCATTGTCTCATCGGCAAATTTGGTTAGTGTAGCAATCAGAGGGTGGTGCTGTGGTCAGTTTTAGGGAGTTTCGTGGGGGGTATTAAGGTTGCCGTTATAGTCTATCAGATAACCTTTTTTGCTAATAAATTGAGCCTTCCATTTTTTTGCACCTAGCTTGTCTAAGATTTCTTGGTTGAGCTTATTGTTTTCTGCTTCTTGCTTCCCATCTACTATTTGAAAGGTCTGTAAAGTAATATATCCTTCCTTACCTTCTTTTCTTTGAGGTAGTTTTTCTACTATTTTGAGCATTGCTTCTTCACCGAGCTTATTGCCTATTAAATGTACCTCATTGAGTTGGGTATCTGTGCTGAGTTCCAATGCGCTGAGTTGGTTGTTATCTACATCTAATGTAGTAAGAGACTTGTTCTCTCTGAGGTCTAATGCGCTGAGTCGGTTGTTAGATACATATAACTCAGTAAGCACTGTGTTTTTAGAAAGGTTTAATTCTCTGATTGAGTTGTTTTGCAGCTGTAAGCTAGTAAGATATTTGTTTTCAGAGAGGTTCAATTCTTCAAATTGGTTGTTATCTACATCTAATGTAGTAAGAAACTTGTTCTCTTTGACATTTAACTCACTGAGCGCATTTTCATTTACGCTGAGCTCTTGGAGGCTAGGAGCGTGAGAAACATCTATGTCTTTCAGCGCACAAGTAGACATCTCTAAAGTATTAATAATGCCATAAAGAGTGAAGACTTGGCTTTGTAGAGTGTAGTTTTTGTTCTTGCCGTCAAATACTTCAGTTTTCTCATCAGCATCTTGTACCCCGTTGTTGTTCAGGTCTATCCAGCCATTCCCTTTAAGATTAAATATCAATACTTTGCCTACTTCCCTTTCGGTGTGGAGACTAATGTAGCTTGTCTCACCTTCTTTTATCTTGGGTTTTATAGGCCACTCCTTGTACGGGTCTTGTACTACAGGTGGAGTGGGGGTATCGTTGCTGTCGCTATCTTTAGAGCAGCCTGCCAAGGTGGCCGCCGCTACAAGGAGTGCGAAAATTCCTTTTCGGAGGTAGTTTTTCTTTTCCATTTGAATTGATTTATTAGTTTGCCGATGAGTCTATTTAGCAAATCATCTCATTGTCTCATTATCTCATTGACTTATCGTCTCATCGTCTCATTGACACATTGACTCATTATCTCATTGACACATTGTCTCATTGACACATTGACACATTGACACATCATCTCATTGTCTCATCGGCAAATTTGATTAATAGAGCAATAAGGGAGGCTTAGGGATTTTCGTGAGGGGTATTAGGGTTGCCGTTATAGTTTCTCACACTATCTTCTTTGTTGAAAAATAGAGTCTTCCATTTTTTTGCATCTAGCTTCTCTAAGATTTCTTTATTGAGTTTATTGTTTTCTACTACTTGCTTCCCTTCTAGTATTCTAAACGTCTGTAAAAAGATAATTCCTTTATCAGCTTCTTCTCTTTGGGGTAGATTTTCTGCTATTTTAAGCATTGCTTCTTCACTGAGCTTATTGCTTACTAAATTTACCACATTGAGCTTGTTCTCAGAGTTTAAGTTTAATGTGGTAAGTTGATTGCCATCCACATATAACTGATGTAGCTCCTTGTGCCCCTTCAGATCTAAATTTGTAATCTGATTGTCAGATAAGAATAAAGCAGTAAGTTTTGTGTTCACTTTCAGGTCTAATTCGCTAAGGAGGTTGCCAGATGCGTATAATTCAGTAAGATATTTGTTTTTAGAGAGGTTTAATTTTTTGATTTGGTTGTTTCCCAGATGTAACTCAGTAAGAAGTTCATTTTCAGTGAGATCTAACTCTTCTAGTTTGTTGCTTGTCGCATCTAAAACAGTAAGCATTTTGTTCTCTCTGAGGTCTAATTTTTTGATATAGTTGCTATGCATAACTAACCTACTAAGCGCCTTGTTCTCTTTGAGGTTTAACTCAGTGAGCTCTTGTTCGTTTACGAGTAGTTCTTGTAGGGCAGGTGCGTGAGAAACATCTAAACCTGTCATATCAGAACCTGCAGATATAGAAAAAGAGGTAATGATGCCATAGAGGGTGCAGACTTGGCTTTGTAGGGTGTAGTTTTTGTTACTGCCGTCAAATACTTCAGTTTTTTCATCGGGATCTTGTACCCCGTTGTTGTTCAGGTCTATCCAGCCATTTCCTTTAAGATTAAAATCTATGCTGCTGTCTTCTCCTATTGGGGTGTAGAAACTAATGTAGCTTGTCTCGCCTTCTTTTATCTTGGGTTTTATAGGCCACTCCTTGTACGGGTCTTGTACTACAGGTGGAGTGGGGGTATCGTTGCTGTCGCTATCTTTAGAGCAGCCTGCCAAGGTGGCCGCCGCTACAAGGAGTGCGAAAATTCCTTTTCGGAGGTAGTTTTTCTTTTCCATTTGAATTGATTTATTAGTTTGCCGATGAGTCAATTTAGCATTGCCTCATCGTCTCATTGACACATTGACTAATTGCCTCATTGCCTCATCATCTCATCGTCTCATTGACTCATTGACACATTGACACATTGACACATTGTCTCATTGCCTCATCGTCTCATCGGCAAATTTGATTAATAGAGCAATAAGGGCGGCTTAGGGTTTTTCGTGAGGGGCATTAGGGTTGCCGTTGTACTCTCTATGATACCCTTCTTTGTTAATAAATAGAGTCTTCCATTTTTTTGCCTCTAGCTTCTCTAAGATTTCTTTATTAAGCTTATTGTTTTCTGCTACTTGCTTCCCTTCTAGTATTCTAAACGTCTGTAAAAAGATAATTCCTTTATCAGCTTCGTCTCTTTGGGGTAGGTTTTCTACTACTTTAAGCATTACCTCTTCACTGAGCTTATTGCTTACTAAATTTACTTCTTTGAGTTGGTTATCTATGCTAATGTCTAATGCGCTGAGCTGGTTGTTAGATACATTTAACTCAGTAAGAGCCTTATTCTCTCTGAGGTCTAATGCGCTGAGTTGGTTGTTATCTACATTTAATTTAGTAAGAGCCTTATTCTCTCTGAGGTCTAATGCACTGAGTTGGTTGTAAGATACATATAACTCATTAAGAGCCTTGTTCTCTCTGAGGTCTAATGTGCTGAGTTTGTTTTCATATACATATAACTTAGTAAGAACTTTATTCTCTTTGAGGTCTAATGTGCTGAGCTGGTTGTTAGCTACATTTAACTCATTAAGAGCCTTGTTCTCTCTGAGGTCTAATGTGCTGAGCTGGTTGTAAGATACATTTAACTCATTAAGAGCCTTATTCTCTTTCAGGTCTAATGTGTGGAATCTGTTATCATATATATTTAACTTAGTAAGAGCTTTGTTCTCTTTGAGGTTTAACACACTGATTACGTTCACACCGGCCTTTACTTCTTGGAGGGTAGGTGCGTGAGAAATATCTAACCCTTTGAGAACATTATCTGTCGCTATAAGAGAGGTAATGTTGCCATATACAGTGAAAGTTCGGCTTTGTAGGGTGTAGTGTTTGTCACTGCCGTCAAATATTTCACTCTTCTCATCGGGGTCTTGTACCCCGTTGTTATTGAGGTCTGTCCAGCCATTTCCTTTAAGATAAAAATCTACACCGCTGATTTCTTTGTCTTCGACGTAGAAGCTGATGTAGCTTGTCTCGCCTTCTTTTATCTTCGGTTTTGTAGACCACTCCTTATAGGGGTCTTGTACCTCAGGCGGAGTGGGGGTATCGTTGTTGTCGCTATCTTTAGAGCAGCCTGCCAAGGTGGCAGCCACTACAAGGAGTGCGAAAATTCCTTTTCCGATGTAACATCTCTTTTCCATTTGAATTGATTTATTAGTTTGCCGATGAGTCAATTTAGCATTGCCTCATCATCTCATTGACTCATTGACACATTGACTCATTGACTAATCATCTCATCGTCTCATCGGCAAATTTGATTAATATAGCAATAAGGGGAGCTTAGGGTTTTTCGTGAGGGGCATTAAGCTTGCCGTTGTACTCTTTCGGTTTCCCTTCTTTGTTAATAAATTGAGCCTTCCATTTTTTTGCACCTAACTTCTTTAAGGTCTCTTCATTGGGCTTATTGTTTTCTACTTCTTGCTTCCCTTCTACTATCCTAAAGGTTTGCAGAACAATTTTTCCTTGAGAGGCTTCTTCTCTTTGAGGTAGGCTTTCCACTGTTTTGAGCATTGCCTCTTCACTGAGCTTATTGCCTGATAAATCCACCCAAGTGAGTTGGGTATTTGCGCGGAGGTCTAATGCAGTGAGCTGGTTGTTACTTACCTCTAAATCAGTAAGCGCCTCGTTTTTAGTGAGGTCTAATTGTTGAAAGGCATTTTTAGCTGCATATAAATTAGTAAGCGCTTTGTTTTCAGCGAGGTTTAATTGTCGAATTGCGTTTTCAGCTATATCTAAATAAGTGAGCGCTTTATTTTCAGTGAGGTCTAATTGTTCAATTGCGTTTTTAGATAGATTTAAGTAAGTAAGGTCTTTATTCTCTTTGAGGTCTAACTGAGGAAGCTTGTTCTCATAAGCCGATAAATAAGTAAGCCCCCTATTCTCTTTGAGATTTAACTCAGTGAGGGAGTTTATATCTACTCTCAAATCTTCTAGGTTACTAGTGTGAGAAACATCTAACCCTTTCAGCCTACAATCAAATGCGTTTAAAGTATTAATCTTCCCATAGATAGTGAAGACTTGGCTTGGGAGGGGAGAGATTTTTTTATCGCCCATAAACAATTCAGTTTTCTCGTCGGGGTCTTGTACCCCGTTGTTGTTCATATCTATCCAGCCATTCCCATAAAGATTAAATATGAATGCTTCGCCTACTTCCCTTTGGGTGTAGAAACTGATGTAGCTTGTCTCACCTTCTTTTATCTTAGGTTGGGTAGGCCAGCCCTTGTACGGGTCTTGTACCTCAGGCGGGGTAGGGGCGTCATTGCTGTCGCTATCTTTAGAGCAGCCTGCCAAGGTGGCAGCCACTACAAGGAGAGCGAAAATTCCTTTTCCGATGTAATGTCTCTTTTTCATTTTTAATATGATTGATTTGTTAATTAGTACAACAGATTAGGGAAACCTACTCCCCAACCATCTTTGTACGCTGCAAAGATACGACACCTTTGCCCTAACAGGCCTTGCATATTTGGCCAAAAACCTGTCAAAATTGGCCATTTTTAACTAAAACCTCTTTTTCCTCAATCTTGCATATTTGGCCATCGACCCCTCTCAAACCCTTATGTACAAAGGCTTGAGCACTGACAGGTGCTCACAACTAAACGCTCTCCCCCATACCCCCACAGCCCATTTCCCTCCATAAAGAACTCCAATCCTTAAACCCTATTGCTGCAACGTCAATATCACTTGGATTCTTTCTAAATTACAACTTTTTTAGAAAAAAAGAGGCAATGCCCCAAACCCTGCTTTTTTGCCGATAACGCAAAGACGAAGCAGCTATTTTGTCAAAACCATATTTTTTGATAGCCTATATTTTAATTGTCATAAAATCTTAAAAAAATACACCGATGATGAGAAGAAAAAGCAACGAATAGAAGATTTTTAATTTATAGAAACTTTTGTACCTTTGTCCAAGAAAAGAAGTAAAACAGAGCCTCCCAAGAGAAAGAAAAAAATTCTAGGAGAGCCATCCCGAAGACGAAGTGAAGACAAAGTGTAGACGAAGTGAAGAACAAGCCTATTTTTCAGCCTACTCCCAGTTACTTCCAAACACTCAAAAAATAGAAAAAAATGCTGTCTTACGTGCATTGCACCTAAAAAAGAGGCAAAACGCATTAGGTGCCGATGCCCGCTCAAAAGTGTCTTTCTAAAAAAAGAGGACAAACCCTTCTTCATAACGAAGAACTATTGATTTTGAAACTTTTAAATGAATATACTATGGCTTTTGATGTTGAAATGATTAAGAAGGTGTACCAACGTATGCCCGAACGGGTAGACGCCGCCCGCCGCTTATTAGGGCGTCCCCTTACCTTAACCGAGAAAATTCTCTATGCGCACCTTTGGGACGCTACCCCTACCCTCCCATTTGAACGAGGAAAAGACTATGTCGACTTTGCCCCCGACCGTATCGCCTGCCAAGATGCCACTGCACAAATGGCTCTCTTGCAGTTTATGCACGCTGGAAAAACACGCGTAGCAGTACCTACCACAGTCCATTGCGACCACCTCATCCAAGCAAAAGTAGGAGCCGCTACCGACCTGAAAGTAGCTACCGACCAGTCCAAAGAAGTCTTTGACTTCCTCTCCTCTGTCTCAAACAAGTACGGAATAGGATTCTGGAAACCCGGCGCAGGTATCATTCACCAGATTGTATTAGAGAATTACGCCTTCCCCGGAGGAATGATGATAGGCACCGACTCCCATACAGTAAACGCAGGAGGCCTCGGAATGATTGCCATAGGCGTAGGGGGTGCCGATGCCGTAGATGTAATGGCAGGAATGCCTTGGGAACTCAAATTCCCTAAACTCATAGGAGTAAAACTCACCGGAAAACTCAATGGTTGGGCAGCTCCAAAAGATGTCATCCTTAAAGTAGCCGATATCCTCACCGTCAAAGGAGGAACCGGTGCAGTGGTAGAATACTTTGGCGAGGGGGCAAGGTCGCTCTCTTGTACAGGAAAAGGAACCATTTGCAATATGGGAGCCGAGATAGGAGCTACCACCTCTACTTTTGGCTACGATGAGGCGATGCGTCGTTACCTCTTGGCCACAGGTCGCGAGGAAGTGGTAACAGCTGCCGATGCCATTGCCCCTTATCTCACCGCCGACCCCGAAGTCTATGCCGACCCCGAAAAATACTTCGACCAGCTTATAGAAATCGACCTTTCGGCCTTAGAACCCTACTTGAATGGCCCCTTTACACCCGACAGAGGTACCCCCGTACGCGAAATGAAAAGAGTAGCCCCCGAAAACCAATGGCCACTCAAAGTCGAATGGGGATTGATAGGCTCTTGCACCAACTCTTCTTACGAAGACCTCAGCCGCGCTGCCTCAGTCGTGAAGCAGGCCGTAGACTTAGGCATTACCCCAAAGGCCTCCTTTGGTATCAACCCCGGCTCAGAGCAGATACGCTACACTGTCGAACGCGATGGCATCATAGGCATCTTCCAGCAGTTGGGTACACGCGTGTTTACAAACGCTTGTGGCCCTTGTATAGGGCAGTGGGACAGAGAGGGAGCAGAGAAGCAAGAGAAGAACACTATCGTACACTCCTTTAACCGCAACTTCTCTAAACGTGCAGACGGCAACCCCAATACCTATGCTTTTGTAGCCTCTCCCGAGATGGTAGCCGCCTTAGCTATCGCAGGTCGTTTAGACTTTAATCCCATCACCGATACTTTGCTTAACGACCGTGGCGAAGAAGTCCGATTAGCACCCCCCTCAGGAGAAGAACTGCCCCAAAAAGGATTTGCCGTAGACGACCCCGGCTATCAAGCACCAGCTGCCGACGGTAGCGCGGTAGAGGTAGTAGTAAAACCTGACTCTAATCGATTACAACTCCTCAAACCTTTCCCCGCTTGGGATGGACAAAATATCCGAAATGCCAAATTACTCCTCAAAGCCCAAGGCAAATGCACTACCGACCACATCTCTATGGCTGGCCCTTGGTTGCGTTTCCGCGGCCATTTAGACAATATCTCCGACAATATGCTTATAGGAGCCGTGAATGCCTTTAATGGGCAAACTAATCGAGTGAAAAACCAACTCTCTGGTCAGTATGAAGAAGTGCCTAAAGTACAGCGTGCCTATAAGGCCGCAGGCATCCCAACCATAGTCGTAGGCGACCAAAACTATGGAGAGGGCTCCTCACGCGAACACGCTGCAATGGAACCCCGACATCTCGGAGTGAAGGCTGTTTTGGTTAAATCGTTTGCTCGTATCCACGAAACAAACTTGAAGAAACAAGGTATGTTAGCGCTCACTTTCGCCAACGAAACCGATTACGACAAAATTCAGGAAGACGATACCATCCACTTCTTAGATCTTACTGCCTTTGCACCCAATACTCCTTTGCACTTAGAGTTTGTGCATAAAGATGGCAGCAAAGACGTTATCGCCTGCAACCATACCTACAACGCACAGCAAATAGCTTGGTTCAAGGCAGGAAGCGCCTTGAACTTAATTGCCTCTCATAAGGCAGGCTAAAGCTCTGAAACTATTGTACAAAAAAGAGCTGTCTGAGGAAATGAACTTCTCAGACAGCTCTTTTTCATTTGTAGGGAGCGCAGTACTTATTGCGTGAAAAATATCAGCTTTCTTCTGTAGATACTCAGTAGCTTAGACTTTGAGATGAAACCGTAGTACTTCCCATTTTTTACCACAGGGAGATTCCACGCACTAGTGTGCTGAAACTTATCCATCACACTACTCATCTTGTCAGTCCCTAAACTGATGATTGCAGGAGGCTTTTGCATTAACTCTACTGCAGGAATTTTGTCGTACACCGAAGTGTCAAAAATCAAATGCCGAATATCATCTAAGAGAATAATCCCTTGCAAAGCCCCCGTATGGCGGTCTAAAACAGGGTAAATGTTCCTGTTAGATACCCGAATGACATCATACACTACCTCGCGAAGCCGCATATCGGTGTAGACAGGGGTAAAGTTGTGCTCTATAACCTCTTCAAAATCCATCAGTGTCAGGATAGACTGGTCTTTGTTCTGCGAAATCAGCTCCCCTTTGCGTCCTAGCTCCATCGTATAAACCGAATACTTGTTAAAATACTTAGCTACCGAAAAAGAAACTGCTGCGGTGAGCATTGCGGGCACAAAAAGAGAGTATCCTCCTGTTACTTCGGCAATTAGGAAGATAGCAGTCAAAGGGGCGTGCAGTACGCCCGTCATTAAGGCAGTCATTCCTACCAAGGTAAAGTTAGGCAATTCGGCTTTATAGCCCAACCACGAAAACTGATTGATGATGCGTGCCAAACAGTTGCCCATCACTCCGCCCATAAACAGCATAGGCGAGAAAATACCCCCTACACCTCCACCTCCAAAGGTCAGAGAGGTAGCTACTACCTTGGCAAAACAAAGCCCTGCCAATAGGAGAATAATCACCCAGGTATTAGACAAGTCCCAGCCAAAAAGGTTGCTGCTGAGCGATAGCTCTGGGTGCCCCTCCTTCAAATGATTGATGATTTCGTGCCCTTCGCCGTACAACGGAGGCATTATGAAAATGAGCAGGCCTAAAAGCCCCCCACCTATCAAGATTCGTTGCCAAGGAGCACTCCATTGCTTGAAAAACGCATTGATTTTCTCATAGACAAAAGTGAAGTATGCCGACATTAGCCCGCCAACAATTCCTAACAAGATGTAAAAAGGAATCCCCTCTAAAGAGAAAGCACGTGTGATGGTCATCGGGATGAGAACTTCGCTGCCAAAGAAGAAATACGAAGTGAAAAGTCCGCAGAGAGAAGCTACAAACAGCGGAATCAAGGACGAGAGCGTGAGGTCTAGCCCAAAAACTTCGATAGCAAATAGAATAGCTGCAATAGGAACTTTAAAAATGGAGGCCAAAGCGGCTGCGCAAGCACAAGCCAGCAAAAGCATTCTGTTAGACTGATTGATGTGAAAGAACCTACAAATATTTGAGCTAATTCCTGCTCCTGTAACCACCATAGGCCCTTCCAACCCCACCGACCCTCCAAACCCAATAGTAATAGGGGCTGTAAGCAAGCTGCCATAGGCCTGAAAGCGCTTCATTATCCCTTTTTGGTGGGCTACTGCGTGTAGAATAGAGGGGATCCCGTGGTTTACATCGTGTCGGATAACGTACTTTTTGACTAAGAAGACAACCGCAAAACCTATGGTCGGAAGAATGAAGTAAAATCCATAGGTGATAGTTTGTGCCAACTGCCCATCTAAAAGCCACTGTATAAAGTGAGTAAAGGTACGCATTGCCATTGCGGCTAATCCTGTAACAATGCCAATCACCCCACTGAGCAGCAAGATGAACTGCCTTTCAGAGATGTGTTTGATACGCCAAATCAGTAGGCGTTTGAAGAAGAGCTGTTGGGTTATCATAGGAATAGTTTACATTTTATGAATCCAGAACTCAGGATTCAGTCTTGTGGTGTTCTTGTACAAGAAGAATTTCATCTCGGTTTTCCCGTGGGCATCGGTAAAGATTTTGCCTAGGGGTTCTTTAGCTTTCACTTTGTCGCCTTTTTTCACATACACGTCGGTGAGGTTGTAGTAAATAGTGATGTAGTTACCGTGTCGCACTTGTACTACCTTGTTGCTGCCAGGGATAGACTGTATGGCAGAGACTTCGCCTTGGAACACACAGCGTGCTTCAGCCCCTTGTTCAGTAGCAATGGTTACCCCATTGTTGTAGTGCTGCAATTCGGGATACACAGGGTCATAATACACCCCAAACCCTTGCGATTTGTACCCTTTAATCACAGGCCAAATTAGGTTGCCCTTGTTAGCTTCAAAACTGTCAGCTACCTTGCGTGTTTCAGGGGTGAGTACGTAAGACACTTCCGCATCAGAGGAGCTACTGTTGGCGGCAGAGCTTTTCCCTTTGCGATTAGCATCGATAATCGCCATTCGTATCAAATGCTGTATTTGGCGGTCAATGGCATTTGCTTGTCGCTGTTTGTCGCGTATTTGGGCTTCGTAGTTTCGTTCCACCAAACGAATATTGGCAGCAAGCTGTTCTAACTCTCGCTTTTCTTTTTGCAAGATAGCTTGCTCGCGGCGTTGTTCGTCTAATACTTGGTTTTTGATGTTGCGCTGAGCGACCAAGGTGTCGTTCAGGAACTTGATTTTGTTAGTTTTTGTTTGAATCAGGGTAGCCTGCTCTTTGCGGTAGTTTACGTACTGTTTCATATAAGCCAAGCGTTTGTACGCTTGCGAGAAGCTTTCAGAAGAGAGCAGAAAGAGCAATCGGTTTTGGGCAGACTTGCTTTTGTACGATTGTTTGATGATTTTGGCATATTCGCCTTTGTGGAAGTCTAATTCTTTTTTCAAGGAGCGCAGCTGTTCCTCGTTGTCGGCAATTTCTTTAGAAAGCAAATTGGCCTGCTGCTGATTGATTTGAATCAGGCGGGTGCGCATCAGTATCTTTTCGTTAGCCGCTTCTATCTGCTGGAGTGTGGTGTGGTGCTGCTGACTCTGTTGTTGTCGCAAAGCCGACATCTGCTTGATTTGCTCCATCAGAGTTCTTTTGCGCTGTTCCAATTCCTTTTGTTTGGTTTGTGCTACCAGTAGCATAGGGAAACAACACAACAGTAGAAGCGCTATTTTGAGTCTTTTCGTCATTTTAGTGTAATCTCTTTGAGACCTGAAGGAATTTTAAAGGGGAACGATAAGTCTTTGTCCAAGCTGACTCCTTTTAGCTCCATACCGATTTGGGTACTGTCGTCGCCCTGACTGGCGGTTATCAGGAGGGTAAGGGGCAGCAATATATCTTGAACTTGCTGGTAGGTGTAGGTGGCAACTGCTTTTTGCGAGCTGCCAATATGTCTGACTTCGGTAGTCTCTACGCGGTAGCTATCGGGCAACAAACTGTAGCGTACCTCTATGGGGGTACTGTCCTCTATTTTTAGATTGTAACGCTGGTTGCTTTCGGGCAGTAGGTGGATGTATCCTTGTTGGGGAGTTGAAGGGAAAGGGTATAGGGCATTGCCCAATAGTAGGTTTTGGAGTTCGTTGAATCCTATTTCTACCCCAAGTAAACTGCTGAGGTAGCTGAAATCTCCGTCGAAGAAAGTACTGTCTAAGCGATTGTAATATTGTACTTTCTCTGGAGTAGCCATCATCTTGGCTATTCCTAAGGGCGCAGAAATCCAAATAACTTTGTCTTTTTCCATACGGAAAGAGAAGGGCAAAGACTGTTGGTTTTTACCGTCGTCGAAAGTTAGTTGCAGGTTCCCGCTAAGGGTTTTAAAAGCAGGAAAAGAAGCCAAGTGGTGGTTTACAATCTCTTGGGCTTGTTTGTCGGTTGGGGCAGCATTTACAGAGGTAACGGCTGCTTGTTTGGTTTTACAGCTGGCAAAGACCAAGACTGCAAACAGCAAAAAGAGTCTTTTCATTGAGTTTTAATTTGCCTATTGGTTTTATTCCCAAAAGGAAGGTTCTATGTAGAAAACAGTGTCAATGAAGAAAAGAGAACCCTTGGCGGTAAGTACATTTTCTTCGTGTAGGTCTTCTAAAATAATACCTAATTTAGGGTTCCTATAATCATTATTGCGGATGTTTTCAAATCCATTAGCTTCCATAAAAGTTCTCACACTTTCTAACGAAGTAGGGCTGTCTTCCTTGATGAAATCTTGTTTTACAACCGCATAAAGTATGCCACTTTCACGCCGAAATCCTTTTAGTTGGTATGCTGTGTCAGGAAAAAAATAATTGTTTAATAGTAGGTTGTAGAAGTAGTCTAACCAAGAAGTGTAATAAATGGCATCATTTAGCTTGATGACTTCTTTTTCATTATTTAAGAAAACTTTTTGTTCAGCTCCTTCTGATACGAATAGCGATAAATTAATCTCAGGATACCAAAGTTGTTCTGATGCTATCCATTCACAGAGGTACGCTGTTTCTTTATCTTTGAGTTGTTTCGTACTCTCACTCTTCGAGCTTGTTCTCGGGCTTCTTCTAAGGTAACGGGCGGCTGCTTGGATAGTATCTCCATAGCTAACTTTGCTCGTTCCGCAAAGGATATTTTGCAATTCATATTTCATTTGAGTTTTAAGTGGCTATTCATTATTTTCCGGTGCTTCCAAACCCTGCGCTTCCTCTTTCAGTTTCAGAAAGAGCCGTAGCTTCTTGGAAGGTTACTTGCTCGTACTTGGCAAAAACCATTTGTGCGATTCGCTCACCGTGTGCAATGGTGAATGTTTCGTTTGAGAGGTTTACGATGGGAACCCTTACCTCGCCACGGTAGTCGCTGTCAATAGTTCCAGGACTGTTGATCACTGTGATGCCGTGTTTGGCAGCCAAACCACTGCGCGGACGTACTTGCGCTTCGTAGCCTTCGGGGATTTCTAAATACAGCCCTGTGGGTACCAAGGTGCGTTCTAACGGAGCTAACGAGATGGGTGCCTCTGGTAGGTTTGCCCTCAGGTCTACCCCCGCTGCTCCTGCAGTTTGGTAGGCAGGGAGCTGGTTGTTCGAGAGGTTTTTGATTTTTACAATCATCGGTGTTTTGTTATGTATATAGTTCTGGTTATTCTGTTTGAAAAAGCTCAGACACATTCTCGTTCGCTGTTTTGAAATCGTCGAGGGTCATACTCTCGCCGTTTTTGAAAAGAACGTATGGAGTGTCGTCTATTAAGCCAATAGCGAAACCTTGTTCGGTGAAATCGTCTACATCGTCGTATTGCAGTGGGATTATGTTGTTCCCATTGGTGTCTACAAAGCCCCATAGGTCTTCTCGGCATACGGCTGCAAAGCCATTAGAGAAGTCGCGAGCATCGTCGTACTGAGGGGCAATAATCTCTTCTCCTTTGGCGTTAATGAAGCCCCATTGGTCGTTTAAGAGTACCATAGAGAAGTCTTTTTGCTCGGTAAAATCTTCGATGAGGTCGTATTTGAAGTCGCAAATTTCGTGCCCATTTTCATCTATGAGCCCCCATTTGTCGTTTTTCATTGCTGAGGCAAATCCGTTGCAGAAAGTAGTTACATCGTCGTATTCAAAAGGAATGAGCAAATGGTTTTCCTGATTGATAAGCCCCCATTTGCCATTCTTCATAGCTTTAGCGGTTTTAGCAAAGAAGTTCTCAACTTCTTCGTATTCGAAGGGGATAACTGTGTTGTTGTTTTTGTCTATGAATCCCCATAGGTTGTTTTGTTTTACTCCTGCCAAAGTGTCAAAGAAAGGCAGGGAGTCTTGGTATACAAAAGGGATGACTTCTTTTCCTTTGGTGTTGATGTGTCCAGCTTTATCGCCAATGCGCGCTGAGGTGGTGAATGAAGAGAAAGATTGGGCATCGTCGTAAATTAGGGGGATTACTACGGTGCCTTTCTTGTTTACAAATCCTGTTTTTCCGTTTTTCACTACTTTGGCTAACCCTTCAGAAAAGTAGAATACTTGGTCGTAATAAATGGGGACTAACTCTTTCCCTTTGGTGTCGATGATGCCCCATAGGTTTCCTATCTTTACAAGGGCACTTCCGGTTAGAAAAGGGAGAACGCTGTCGTACTTAAAAGCACAAATCTCCTTGCCGTTTCGGTTTACAAAACCCCATTTGTTATTTCGTTTGGCTGCGGCGAGGTTGTCAGTTGTGAACATCATTGTCTCTTCGTATCGGCTTCTCCAACTTTCTTCTTGGTTTAAAATCATCTGGTGTTTTCTTTTAAAATTATTGGCCGCAAAAGTAATAATAATAAACTAATTGACAAACTAACAATTACTAAATTATGTCAAATGTACGGAATTTAGACGATGAAAAAAGAAGTGCACTATTAGAGTGCTTCCTTTCAAAACAGAAATAGAAGCGTTTTACCTATTTGTGTGTTGCCAAGAGAGAGAACAAGAGGTGTTAGAACAGCGATAGTTGTGTTTCAGGAAGGAGCTGGAAGGTTTTGCGGTGGTGTGGCGTAGCCCCATAGGTCGCTATGGCTTTGCGGTGTTCGGGGGTGGGGTAGCCTTTGTTTTGCTGCCAATGGTACTCCGGGAATTGCAGGGCGAGTTTTTCCATATAGGCATCGCGGTAGGTTTTGGCCAAAATAGAAGCCGCTGCAATGGTTTGTATTTTCCCGTCTCCTTTTACGACACAAGCATAGGGTATTTTTTGGTAAGGCACGAACTTGTTGCCGTCTACAGCGATGAACTCAGGGAGCACATTCAGCTGAGCGATGGCGCGATGCATTGCGGTGATAGAGGCGCGCAAGATGTTCAGGGTGTCAATCTCGGCAGGGAGCACGTGGGCTACGGCATAGCTTACGGCCTCGCGCTCAATGATAGGACGCAAAGTGTTGCGCTGTTTTTCAGAGAGCTGCTTAGAGTCGGTCAGGAGACTGTTTTTAAAGTCAGGGGGAAGTATTACGGCTGCTGCCGTAACGGGGCCTGCTAAGCAGCCACGACCAGCTTCGTCGGTGCCGGCTTCCAAAGGGGAATGGTAGAATAATGTTAGTGGCAAGATGTAAGGTTTAACGTTTAAAGATGAGTGTCGAACAGTTGCCTCCAAAGCCAAAGGAATTGGATAGGACGTATTTCAGAGGTTTTTCTGCCCACTGTGTGGCAGGTTGTAGGGGCACTTGCTGCATAGGAGTGCTGAAATTCAGGTTGGGGAGTATGGCTTGGTGTTGTAGGGCTAAAAGGCTGAAGACTGCTTCTACTGCAGAAGCTGCCCCAAGGGTATGCCCTGTGTAGGGTTTGGTCGAACTGAATGGTGGTATATTCTGGCCGAAGAGGCGTAGTAGTGCGCGTGCTTCAGAGAGGTCGTTGTTTGGGGTCGCGGTGCCGTGGGCATTGATGTAGTCTATCTGGTCAGGGGTTAGTTGTGCTACTTTTAGAGCTTTTTGCATTGCTAAGAAGGCTCCTTCGCCCTCTTCCGAGGAGGCTGTTTGGTGAAACGCATCGTTGGCATTGCCCCACCCAGCGAGTCTTCCTAAGGGGGTTGCACCCCTGCTGATAGCTTTTTCTTCGGTTTCTAAGACAAGAAAAGCCCCCGCCTCGCCCAAGTTGAGGCCTTTGCGGTTGTCATCGAAGGGGGTGCAGTAGCTGTCCGAGAGAATCATAAGGGAGTGGAAGCCGTTTACAGTGAATTTAGAAAGGGCATCGGCACCTCCTACCAGTAGCTGTTCGGCTCTGCCTGTGCGCAGTAGGTTGGCTGCTGTTATGAATGCGTTGGCTGCCGATGAGCAAGCAGTACTGACGCTCATTAGGAGCCCTCCAAGGGCGCTGTCTGTAGCTATCTGCCTTGCTACGGCACCTATAGGGTGCGTATGTAGGTAGCTCAGCAATGAAGGATTTTCTGCGAAGTCGAATAGGTAGCGCTCCGTCATATCCATTCCGCCTACGGTAGAGGCGAAAACAAGTCCTGTTTGCGCTAAGGCGTCGGGGGTCAGTTGGGCTTGAGCAATGGCCTGTCGGGCACTGAAAATTGCTAAGAGGGCTGTGCGGGAATAGTTGTTTTCAGGGGGTAGGCCTAATTGTGCGGCGAGCTGTGCATTAGTGCGTTTGATTTCGCCTACTTTTATGGCACTTTTATGGCGTGTATCCAGCACTTCAGGCTCGCTGAGCAGCTGTTTTTGATGTTTTAGTTGTTCCCACTGAGCCTCTAACGTGTCGCCTAAGGCCGAGAGGATACCCATTCCTGTGATGACGATGTTGGGGTACATATTACTTGGTGCGGTGTGCTGCTACATAGTCAGCTATGGTCTTCACCGAGGTAAAAATTTCTTTTCCTTTCTTGGGGTCGTCTAAATGGATGCCGTAGTGTTTGTCTAATAGGACAATCAGTTCGAGGGCATCGATAGAATCTAATCCTAACCCTGTGCCGAAGAGGGGTGCATCGGTGAGAATGTCGTCGGGAGTTACCTCTTCAAGGTTTAGGGCTTCTATAATTTTGTTCTTTAGTTCTAAAATAAGTGTGTCCATTGTAATCAGATTATTTCAGGGGACAAAGGTATGAAAAAAGTTTCCAAGAAGCAAGTGGGCAATCCGCTTGGGCAGCTTGAGTAATGTCAGTATAGACAAAGCGAATACATAGTGAAGACGAAGTATAGACGAAGTATAGACAAAGTGAAGACAAAGCGAAGACATAGTGAAGACGAAGTATAGACAAAGCGAAGACGAAGTGAAGACGAAGTGAAGACGAAGCGAAGACGAAGCGAAGACGAAGCGAAGGCGCGCAGGGGGCAGCTGATAAAGACTCTCTGAAAATTCAGTGAAAATTGCAAACAATGATTGAAGTGCTCGAAATAGGGGTGCGGTTAGGAGTGTAGGTAACCTATGGCTTGGTAGTCTTCTCCTAAGATTTCCACCCAAGCAGTGAGTACACGGGGGGCAATGCCTTGGGCAATAAGGGTTTGTGCATACTGATGAAGGAAGGGGCTAGCTTGCTGGTAGTTTTCGAAGATGAAGAAACTACTCTCGGTGTGGAGGTGGTGTCTAAGACTGATTTCACCTAAGCAGATGTTGGGAAGCGTGTACACAAAAACGGCTGGACTAGGGTAGTAGGCCTCGGGTTGGGCTATAGAGGCTTGGTGTTTTAGGTCGGTGTCTAAGCTAGCGCTTTTGTTAGCAAAGACCAAGGCTGTTTCTTGTCGCACTTCTTCGGGTAGAGAAGATAGTAATACCTCGGCAAGGAGGAAGGCTAATTTGCTGAGGGAGTCCATTTTAAAGAACTTAGGGTAGTCGATTTCTAAGGTTTTGAGGGCTCTTTTAGCAAAGTCAGCAAACGGCATTTCTCCCGAATGGAAAAGGGTTTCGCCATTGTGTTTGATGCTGTTGTGTTTGATTTCGCAGGTGTTCATTACTTGTTTATTTTAATGAGGAGGGCTGTGTTGCTGCCGCCAAAACCTGAGGCTGTTTTGAGCAGGTACTTAATGGGCTTGTGTAGGTTTTGTGTGAGTACGTTGATGGGCTGAGAGACGCCTAAAGTCTGAAAGTTGAGACTCTGCAATAGGGTTTGCCGGTGAGCGAGCGCTATGCTCAGCAGTGTTTCTAACAGTCCTGCCGCGCCTAAGGTATGTCCGAAGTAGCCTTTGTAGCTGTTGAGCGGTACACAGAGGAGTCCAGCTCGCATAAAGGCAATACTCTCCATCTCGTCGTTGTATTGGCTGCCGGTGCCGTGGGCATTGATGAGGTCTATTTGCTGGGGAGAGACGTTGGCTTGTGCAAGTGTGCGTTTGATACTCAGGTAAAGGCCTTCTCCGGTGCGAGAGGGGCCTGAGATATGGTTCGCATCGTTTATACTGCTACTCCCTATTAGCTGGGCAAGTGCTCCATCTGGAGTACGGGTGAGCAAGGCAGCGGCAGCGGCTTCGCCCAAGTTGATGCCATCGCGTTGTGTGTCGTAGGGGCGACAGGCGAGGGGGCTCATCGCTTGGAAGGCTGCAAATCCTGACAGAACAAAAGTGCTGACTTGGTCTGCAGCGAGTACTAAAACCTTGTCGAAAGAGCCAGCGTACAACAAGCGTTGGGCTACCGAGAGTGCCATAGCCCCTGACACGCACGCGTTCGATACCACCAAAGGGGTGGTGTTTAAGCCTATTGTGTGGGCAATGGTTTGAGCGAGCTCTTGCAAGTAGGGTAAGGGGTTCTTTGGGTGCAGTTGGTCTATATCTCCTTTGGTGGTCGAAAGTATCAAAAGAGTGCGCTGCTCTGCTGAGAGGCCTTCTAGGAGTGGCGCTACTGCCAGTAGCAAGGTTTTTGCCAGAGGGGAGAACTGCCCGCGTAGGCCTAAGGCACTGAAGTGCGCTTGAACTTCTTCTTGATTGAAGGCAGCTATAGCTACTTCTTTTGGGAAGCCTTGCCACAACCTATTCCGAATAGCAGACTGCCCCTTGAGTACTGCCGCAGTGGTTTGTTCAAGGCTAAGACCCAAGGGGGTGATGATGTTGTAATGTTGGAAATACATTATTTAAATTTGGTAGGCAAAAGTAGTGTTTAATAAGCAGATTTGCAAATGGCTGCTGTTGGCTTCATTTTTTTCTTGCTAATTAAAATTAAATTCGTACCTTTGTGCCTTGATGAAAGCAATTACACTTTTGAAGGCAGCGCGACTGCGCACCCTGCCGCTTTCGGTATCGGGAATCATTGTGGGTAGTGCCTTGGCATACAGCGAGGATGCGGCTGCTTTTAGCTGGCGTGTCTTCGGTTGGGCGTTGCTTACTACAGTGCTTTTTCAGGTACTTTCTAACTTTGCAAACGACTATGGCGACGGGGTGAAAGGAACTGACAATGCAGACAGATTAGGGCCTCAGCGAGCTTTGCAAAGTGGCCAAATAACAGCTGCAGAGATGAAGCGTGTAGTGGTGGTTTCAGCATTGCTGTCGCTACTTTCAGCAGTGATGCTCATCTATCAAGCCTTTGGCTGGGAGCAGTTGGGCTATGGGCTGTTTTTTTTGGCTTTGGGTGTGGGCTGCATTGTTGCTGCTATCAAATACACCGTAGGAGCTTCAGCATATGGCTATCGCGGTTTGGGCGACCTTTTTGTTTTTGTCTTCTTTGGTTTGGTCAGTGTGGTAGGAAGCTATTTCTTGTACACGCAACAGCTGAGCAAAGTGGTTTGGCTACCAGCTGTAGCTATCGGATTGCTGAGTGTAGCTGTGCTGAACTTGAACAATATGCGCGACTATGAGAACGACCAACGCTCAGGCAAGTACACCTTAGTCGTGAAGATGGGCGTGTCGCTGGCTAAATACTACCATTACTACTTGGTAATAGTGGCAATGGTGGCGATGCTTTTGTTTTCGGTCATCCGTTTGCAGATGCGCTGGCAGTTGCTTTACCTCTTGTCTTTTTTGCCTTTGGTAGTGCACCTCATAGCAGTGAAACGCAATACGAACCCGAAGGACTTAGACCCCCAACTGAAGGTGGTTGCCTTGAGTACTTTTTTACTTTCTGTACTTTTTTTTGTAGGACTCTTAATTTAACACTATACTATGGAAATTACTTTTTACGGACACGCGTGTGTGGGCATACAAATAGGTGATACCCACCTACTAGTAGACCCCTTCATTACAGAAAACCCTTCGGCAGGGCACATCAATGTAGATCAAGTGAAGGCCGATTACATTCTCATCACTACAGCACAGCAAGACCACACTTCAGATGTGGAACGCATAGCTAAACGTACTAAGGCTAAAATTATCTCAAATTTTGAGATTGCAAAATACTTTTTTAACCTTGGTATAGAAAGCAGTCACCCTATGGACTTGGGCGGGGCTTTCAATTTTCCATTTGGTTCAGTAAAGATGGTGCCTGCCCTACACTCGTCTACTTTTGAGAATGGTAGCGACGGAGGTTGCGCTTGTGGCTTCATCATCAAAACATTGGATAGAACTATTTACATTTCGGGCAGTACTGCTTTGCACTTCGATATGCAGCTGATACCTGTGCGCTACAAGTTGGATTTAGCTATCCTTCCTATAGGAGGTAACTTCACAATGGATGTAGAAGATGCTATTATGGCTTCTGACTTTGTAAAATGCAACAAAGTCTTGGGCTACCACTACGACACAATGGCGCACATACGCATAGATAAGGAATTGGCGGTGAGAAGCTTTAAAGCTAAAGGAAAGGAATTGGTATTGCTGAATGTAGGAGAATCTATCTTGGTATAGGCTTTAACAAAAGAGGGAGCAAAAGCTCTCCCTTGTTTTTTGAATTAATTAAATAACTATCACTATGAAACTAAAAAACGCAGTTGCGGTAGCGGCAATAGCTTTGGCTACCTGCTTAGCTACGGGCGACCTCTATGCCCAAAAGAAAAAGGGGAAAAGTAAAAAATCTGACGACATAGTACGAGTAGCTGTTGTAAGAGCATCCGCCTATGGTTTGCCTTCTGAAGTAACCGCTCCTCCAGGTGCTTTCGGCGTAGTACCTCTAAAATATGACTATTATGCCCTAGAAAAATACATTGACGAAACAACAATGTATATCCATTTTTCTAAGCACTATGTGGGCTATCTGAACAATCTGAATAAGGCGGTCGAAGGGACTCCTAAAGCCTCTATGAAAATAGAGGACATACTCCGCACAATGGATATGAACAACGCTACTTTGCGCAATAACGCAGGAGGGTACTACAACCACAATATGTACTTTGATGTAATTTCTCCTGAAGGAGGAGGACTTCCTCAAGGTACTCTGGCTGCTGCTATTGATCGCGACTTTGGTAGCTTTGAGCAGTTCAAAAAGGTGTTTTCTGAAGCTGGAGGCAAACGCTTTGGTTCGGGTTGGGTATGGTTGGTAGTAAACAACGAGAAACTACAAGTGGTAACTACTGCTAATCAAGACAATCCGCTGATGCCAGGTTTGGAGGTGTCAGGGACTCCTATCTTAGCGATGGATGTTTGGGAGCACGCTTACTACCTAAAATACCAAAACAAACGCGGCGACTATATTTCTAACTTCTTCAATGTGATAGACTGGAATAGAGTAGCAGAGCTGTACAGCCAGACGCTTAGCAAATAGTATTTTTTAACAAGTTTTTATAAGAATCGGTAGTGCCAAGAGGTACTGCCGATTTTTTTTTGTCCTAAAGGGGCGGAGATGCGAGCCGTGCAAGCAAAGAATGAGGCAGGAGAGAGTGCGAGTTCTACGAGCGATGGTAGGACGTCCGAGGCAAATGCGGGTGAGAAAGGTTTAAAAGAATGCAATGAAAGACCTTTTGGTTCTTTAAAAATATGTTAATAGAGCAACAACATTTGTATTTTTCCCATTGTTTAAAAACACATTCTAATAAGGCGTTATTGTGTAGTAAAAAGAGGTTGTTAAATGATTCTTTACTGGTTTCTTTTTGTTTCTAATAGCTGTGCATAGTAGGAAATTTTAGCTATTTTTTCAAATAATTATAGGGATATTTTTTCGTTTTGGAAAATGTTGTACTTTTGCCTTGTTGATTTTTTAACATTTATTTTATGAAGAATATTGTGCAATGGCTTGCGTTCTTATGGTTGGTGCTTTTTGGCACAGCTGTTTTTGCGCAAGAAAAGACAGTAACTGGTATAGTTACTGACGAGAGCAAAGCCCCGCTACCTGGGGTAAGTGTGGTGGTGAAAGGCACTACACGAGGTGTTTCGACAGACTTCGATGGGAAGTATACCCTTCAAGCACAAGCTGACGAAATATTAGAATTTAGTTCTATTGGTTTTCTTACTCAAAGCAAAAAAGTAGTAGGTGGAGGGAAAGCCGTAACCATCAATGTGGTACTCAAAGAAGAAACCCAACAGCTCACTGAGGTGGTGGTAACTGCATTGGGTATCAAACGCGAAGAAAAAGCTTTGAGCTACAATGTGCAACAGGTAAAGGCAGAAGAACTGACCAAAGTAAAATCGCCTAACTTTGTGAACAGCCTTAACGGTAAAGTAGCAGGGATTACTATCAACAAGAGTGCCTCTGGTGTAGGGGGTGCTACCCGCGTCGTGATGCGTGGTGAAAAATCAATAGAGGGAAGCAACAACGTACTCTATGTGGTAGATGGGATTCCGCTTTTCAATACCAAGATTGGGGATGATAGTGGTGCCATAGGAGGTAAAAGGGTTTCCAGCGAAGGGATTGCTGACTTTAACCCTGAAGATATAGAGAGTATCTCCGTACTTAGTGGCCCTTCAGCAGCCGCTCTTTACGGTAGTAATGCTGCCAACGGCGTGATTCTTATCAACACCAAGAAAGGGAAAGAAGGAAAGATGCAGATAGCTGTTTCTACTACTTCAGAGTTTAGCAGACCTTTCATTTTGCCTAAATTCCAAAATACTTATGGCAACCGCTCAGGCGAGTTTAGCAGCTGGGGTAGCAAATTAGAAACTCCTAGCAGCTACGACCCTGCTAAAGATTTCTTCCAAACAGGAACTAACTTTATCAACTCATTGACCCTTACTTCAGGCAATAAGTTTAACCAAACTTTCTTCTCAGCAGCCTCTACCGATGCCCGAGGAATTGTACCTAACAACTCATACAACCGCTACAACTTCACAGTGCGCAATACTACTTCTCTTTTTGAAGACAAAGTACAGCTGGATTTGAATGCTTCGTATGTCAAACAAAAGGATATGAATATGGTATCGCAAGGGGAATATTTCAACCCTATCGTAGCTGCTTATTTGTACCCTAGAGGAGAAGATTTTGATAAGATCAAGACTTTTGAACGCTACGACCAAGACCGCAACTTCCCTACCCAGTATTGGCCTATCAGCGAAAATAAATATGGCAACCAAAACCCTTATTGGACAGCCTACCGCAACTTGGCATCGAACAATAAAGACCGTTTTATGTTCAGTGCAGGAGCTACCTACAAAGTAACACCTTGGGCTAATGTGGCTGCCCGTGCGCGCTTAGACAAGAGCTACATCAATTTTGAGCGCAAATTGTACGCTTCTACCAATAATATTTTTGCGAAACCTAACGGGGTGTACGATTATACCAACTACCGCGACCACCAATTCTATACCGACGTGATTGGAACTATCAACAAACAGTTGTTCGATGATTGGACTCTTGCTTTGAACGTAGGTAGTAGCTACTCTGACTATGAAGCTATAGAGCGTGGTTACGGAGGAAACCTTAAAATCTCAAACCTTTTCGCTATCCAAAACGTTATTCCTTCTGACGGTAAAATCACTGAAGAACACGGAGGTTCCCGCCATAGAAATGTAGCTATCTTTGGGAATGCCGAAATAGGTTTCAAACGCTGTGCTTATTTGACACTTTCAGGTCGTAACGAGTGGGACTCTCGCTTGGTGAACTCAGCCGAAGAATCATTCTTCTATCCTTCTATAGGTATGTCGGCAGTTGTGTCAGAGATGGGAGAAATGCCTTCGTTCATTAACTACTTTAAAGTGAGAAGCTCTTATACAGAGGTGGCTTCACCTATTGCATGGTCAGGCCGCACCCCTGGTACTATTACCCAAAAGATAAAAGGAGGAGTTATTCAGCCAGAAGAGGTGTATCCTTATGCTGACTTTAAGGCAGAGCGCACAAAATCATACGAATTAGGATTGAGCTTGCGTCTGTTCAAACACTTCAACGTAGAATCTACTTGGTATCGTTCCAATACCTATAACCAAACCTTTATTGCAAACTTGCCTAGCGGTACTGGCTACAAGTATATTTACCTACAAGCGGGTGATGTGCAAAATAGCGGTATTGAGCTAAATGTAGGCTATCGCAACACCATAGGAAAAGTAGATGTGAACTCTACTGTTTCGTACTCACGCAACAAGAACGTGATTAAGAAGATGGTGAAAGACTACAAACACCCTTTCAGTGCACAAACCTTTAATATTGATGAGGTAAGCAAGGAAGCAGGTCGTACTATTCTGAAAGTAGGAGGTAGCATCAGCGATGTATATGCCTCTAAGTTCTTGAAGAAAGACAACCAAGGCTTCATAAACATTCCAGAAAGTGGCGATTTGAATTTGGAAGACACAGAACCAGTATATTTAGGAAGAGTAACACCAGATTTTATGTTGGGCTGGAACAACTCATTCGGTTACAAAGGTTTTGGTTTGAGCTTCCTCATCAGTGGTAGATTCGGAGGAATTGTTACTTCGGGCACTGAAGCTATTTTAGACAAGTTTGGAGTATCAGAAGCTTCGGCATTGGCACGCGACAACGGAGGGGTTGCACTTCCTGGCCAAGGACGTTATAATCCGAAGAAGTACTACGAACTGATAGGTACTGGAGAAAACAAATTGGCAGGCTATTATACCTACGAGGCTACCAACGTGCGTTTACAAGAGCTTTCAGTAAGCTATACTTTCCCTAAAAAATGGTTTAAGGACAAGATTGATGGACTCACAGTATCGGTAATAGGAAATAACCTTTGGATGATTTACAACAAAGCGCCTTTTGACCCAGAACTGACTCCTTCTACTGCTACCTACGGACAAGGAAATGACTATTTTATGCAGCCAAGCTTGCGCAGTGTAGGATTTAACGTAAAAGTAAAATTGTAAGAATATGAAAACAAGAATCTTTTTAAGTATATTAACCAGTGTCGCGTTGTTTTCGTGCAACAAGTTTGAGGAAATAAACACCGATGCTTTTGGGGTTACACCAGAAATGGGAAAAATGGATGGAGTAGCCATTGGCGGAAAAATTACCTCAATGCAAGCGCGAGTTTTCTGTGTAGGAACACAAGCCGATGGTACAGATTTAGTGAACCAGTACCAAACCGCCTACCACTTGGCAGCAGACACTTGGAGTGGCTATTTTGCCCAAAACCAAGACTGGAATGGGGGGGCAAACAATACCACCTACTACTTGTTGGAAGGATGGTACGAGAGTTCATACGACAACTCTTACACCAAGATGTTGCCTTTATGGAGCAGTGTGAAGGAAGAAGCTGAACGCTCTAACTTTCCAGAGGCTTATGCTTTGGCACAAATTCTGAAAATATCAGCTTGGCATAAAACAACTGATATGTTTGGTCCTATTCCTTACAAAGAAGCCGGTAAGGGACTTTTCGTAGTTCCTTACGACAGTCAGGAAGAGGTGTATCAAGCCTTTTTTGATGATCTAACTGCGGCCATAGCTGTATTGCAGGCAAAAGTAAACCAAGGGGGAGCTCTTTTGGCAAACTACGATGCTGTTTATGGTGGCAATGTAGCACAATGGGTCAAATACGCCAATTCGCTAATGTTGCGTTTGGCAATGCGCATCCGCTATGTAGATCCTGCTAAGGCACAACGCTATGCAGAACAAGCAATGCACCAAACCTTAGGCGTAATGACTGCCAAAGCTGACGAAGCAAAAATGGGAGAAGGAGCAGGCTTAACCTTTGTGAACAACATTGAAACTTTTGCTAACCAATACGGAGAAACTCGTATGGGTACCTCAATATTCTCTTATTTGGTGGGCTATGAAGATCCTCGTCTGATGGCCTATTTTCAAACACAACCTAGTGATAGTCCCTACAAAGAACTCGTAGCATTTGCCAATGGCAATTACGCTGCAATTCCTACAGGAACAGGACAAAAGGCAGACTATTATAGTTATTTCTCAAAACCCAATTTGAGCAAGACTACCCCCACCTACTGGATGCGCGCTTCCGAAGTGTATTTCCTAAGAGCAGAAGGTGCCTTAGCTGGTTGGGATATGGGCGACACTGCCGAGAACTTGTACACCCAAGGGGTAGAGTTGTCGTTTGAAGAAAACGGCATTGACAAGAGCAAAGCAGCGGCCTACTTAACTTCTGGAAAAACACCTGCTGACGCCTTTTGGGGGCAAGTAACAGCAGTTTCTGATGTTACTACTCAATGGACAGGTACCGATGAGCAGAAATTAGAGAAAATCATTACACAAAAATGGATAGCACTTTATCCTAATGGCCAAGAAGCTTGGACAGAATGGCGACGCACAGGATACCCTAAACTGCACGAGGTAGTGAACAACAAGAGTGGGGGAGTTATCAATACCGCTCAAGGCGTACGTCGCTTGCCTTATCCCGTATCAAAGCTTTCTACCCAAGACCGTGCAAATATCGACAAGGCACTTATCCTATTGGGCGGAGAAAACACGGGGGCTACCAAACTCTGGTGGGACAAAAAGAACTAATTTTAAAAATCATTGAAATTTATGAAGTATACATATAAAGTCATTGCGATGGCAATGTTAGCAGGAAGCCTTTTCTTAACTGCGTGCAGCAAATGGACGGAGATAGAGAAGAAGGAGATAGACCACAACGGAGGTAGCAATACGCTGAGCACTGAAGAAAGAGAAGCTTTCTACCAATCGTTGCGCGATTGGAAGAAAACAGCAGAGAACTACGGTAGACCTGTGTCTTTTGGATGGTTCAGCAACTGGGCTCCTGAAGGTAGTGTGCGCAAAGGCTACTTAGCAGCCTTGCCAGATAGTATTGATATGGTATCGATGTGGAGTGGCCCTTTCGGTATCAGCGATGCCAAAAAGGCCGACAAAGAGTACGTCCAAAAAGTGAAAGGAACTAAAGTGTTTGCTTGTTTCATCTTGCACAATATAGGGACAGGTATTACTCCATCTTCGATAGCTGATAAAGTGAAAGCTGATAATCCTACAGCATCTGAATCAGAAGTAAATGAGAAAATTAGAAAAGCACGCGAGGCTTATTGGGGCTTTACCAGTGGTGTGAAAGGTTCTGACGACCATACGGTAGCTATTAAGAAGTACGCTAAAGCCCTTTGCGATACCATTGTGAAATATGATTACGATGGATTAGATATTGACTGGGAACCTAATGTGGCAGGCGATGGCGATGGAAGCCTAAAAGGTTCCAATGGAAAATACCTGCACGTTTTGGTAGAGGAGTTGTCTAAGTATTTAGGGCCTAAAGCTACTGTGGATACAGGCAAACGCCGCTATCTATTAATTGACGGGGAACTATGGGCAATGAACAAGAAGTCAGCTCCTTACTTTGATTATTTTATCTCTCAAGCGTATGGAGATTCGCATCTTGACTATCGCGAACAGCGTGTCTCCTCTGCCATAGGAGAAGCGTATAATACTCGTAAACACATCTATACCGATAACTTTGAGGCAAGCTCTCAAACGGGTGGAGTATTGCTCCGACAAGCAGTGTACAATTCTAACAATGGCCCCAAAGGTGGTGTGGGCGCTTATCGTATAGATAACGATTACGACAATCAGCCCGACTACAAATATACTCGCAAGGCTATCTACCTAATGCACAAAGCTTATGCTGAGTATATGAAAGAACATCCTCAACCCTAAAAAAGTAATGTTATGAAGTTTATAAAATATTGTATCTACGCACTTCCCCTATTGGGTCTTTGGGCTTGTGGGGAAAAGGAAAGCGACCTGTTAGAACCTAAGGTTTATTTTGAAAATGAGCGTCAGCAACTCAAGCTGGAAGATGAGGTAGAGACCTACGATTTTAATATCGTATCAAGGGTTTCAAACATTACCAGTGCCGATGTAGAAGTATCTTATCAAATAGGCGATGCCAAAACAGTAGCCGATTACAATGCAAAGAATGGCACTAAGTATGAGATGATGCCTGCAGAGAACTTTTCATTAGAGAAAAACAGCTCTGTGATAAAAAGCGGAGGGGTATATGCTCAACCTTGCAAGCTGACACTTAAAAACCTCTCTCAAGTAAAAGAAGGGAGTACTTACGTAGTACCTGTTACTATTACAAGTGCAGGTCTTCCTACTATTGATGCTAAAACTACTTTTGTAGAAATAACCAAACCTATTGTCATCAATAAAGTGTTTGATTTGAACGGTCGTTATCTTTCTATCCCTATGCCTACCAATGCTAAGTTTAACGCTCTTACCTACGAAGCTTTGATTTACATAGACCGTTTTGTGCTCCTCAGCACAGTGATGGGAGCTGAAGGTAACCTTATCTTCCGTTTTGGAGATACTACTGTAGACCCTAATCAAATACAAGTAGCGGGCAATGTACAGTTTAATCCATCAATGCAGTTTAGTGCAAATCAATGGTACCACGTAGCTTTTGTGTTCAACGGAGCAACTAAATTGGCAGAGATATATGTCAATGGTAAACGTGTTGCCGACAAAACAGCAGCTGTAAGTAGCTTTAACCTTACTGGCGACTTCTTTATAGGTTATGCCTACGATTATGACCCTAACCGTATTTGGCGTGGTAAAATGAGTGAGTGCCGTGTTTGGAAAGTAGCACGTACCGAAAATGAACTCAAAAACAATATGATGGGGGTAGATCCTAATACTGAAGGCCTCTTTGGTTATTGGAAAATGAACGGTACTGATGTGTACGAAAAGGATGGTAAGCACTATGTGAAAGACCAAAGTAAAAACCATCTAGATGCTACCTCTAGACAAGGACGCTACCGCGGAGGAGCAGGAAGCTCTGTAGAACCAAGAGTAGTAAACCTAAAAGTTGAGGTTAAGAATTAGCACTTCATTCAATTCGTTTTCATTACATTTTTTTGAAGTTTATAGAAAGAGACCATCTGCCATAGGTGGTCTCTTTTTTTCTTCTTATGCGATGCTATATGTGCTAATTTTACTACTTTTGTGCGCTAAGAATTTAAGAAATGAAAAAGAATTATTTTGGAACCTTTGTCAAGTATTTTTTTCAAGGAATCCTCATCATTGGGCCACTGAGTGCTACTATTTGGATTATATGGTCAATTTTTAAAAGTGTAGACAACTTGGTACCTCATATTTCTGAAGAATACCCAGGATTGGTGTTTGCAGTAGTGCTCTTTGGAACTGCTATTATAGGCTTTTTAGGGAGTAAGTTTTTGGTAGGACAACTGCTTGTCGGACTAATGGACTACATTGTAGCACATATTCCAGGGGTCAAGGTTATCTATTCGTCTATCAAAGACATATTGGCATCATTTGTGGGCGATAAGCGCAAGTTTACCACTCCTGTGTGGGTAAGGGTAGGCAATACCCCTGAAATATGGCGTATAGGCTTCTTAACGCAATCTACAATGGATTTTGCAAATCTCCCAGAAATGGTAAGTGTCTACCTGCCGCACTCGTATGCTATTTCAGGGTGGGTAATTGTTACGCCTGCCAGCAATATAAGGCCTGCCGAAGGCTTTTCGGCACAGAAAGCAATGGAGTTTGCCCTCAGTGGGGGGATTCTTAAAAAATAGCCTTAAAACAACCGCGATAAAAAAGGCTGCCTAAACTTTGGGCAGCCTTTTTTGTGTAGGAATATCAACAGATAGTATGGGCAAGAAGAAGCCTCTAGGGGCTTCTTTAGGGGGGCAAAGATACAGCGTACTTTTTAGATAGCTTGTTAATTAAAAGTTAAAGTTGTCTTTTATAAGATTAAACTCCTGAACAACAACTGTTTTTCTAACAAAGCAAAAGGCTATTCCATTAACTTCTGGAATAGCCTTTTGTTTTTGCGCACCTTGTAGCGGTACTTCTTGAAATAATTAGAGCCTATCTTTTTCCTAAGCTAAAAAGGTAGCGCACTCCTGCAAATATCTGAAGCCCTTGCGAGGGGTAGTGCGCCCAAAGAGTATGATTTTGAGTGCTGAGGTTGTTAGCTTTTACAAACACTTGCCAATGCTTGTTAAAAGTATAGTCTGCGTGCAGATTTACATCTATGTATCCTTCCAAAGTGAGTTTAGCTGCGATAGGGGTTGCTGTTGTAACGTAATCTAAGTCATAGCGTGTGCCTACATAAAACAGGTCTGCCCCAGCAAAGAGATTAGGAAGAATCTTAAAATCGGTGTATAGAGATATCTCTATGTTCGGTAGGTTCCAAGCCGTATGCCCCTGCTGTTGGGTAGCGCGGTAGTTGTGTAACTTTCCTTCGAAGTTAAAGTTGAGAATGTCTTTCAGCTTTCCTCCAACGCCTGCCAAAAACTCAAAGTCGCTGAGCTCGTCATACACTACCCCGAACGAGTTGCGGTACTGGTAAGGCAGTATGGCCGTAGCTACCAGAGGGTCTTCGCTAAAGGTAGTAAACAGAGGCATCTCCTTGTATTTTCTATAACTGCCTTGCAAGCGGTACTGCAAATCAGAAAGCTTTCCATTCAGGCCTACAAACGCATCTACTTGCACGTTGGTAGGCTTAATTTCCTGCATAGGGGCTAAGAAAGGATTCTTTTTGGAGAGTTTCTCTATTGTGTTCTGTTGCATTGTACCCCGTACACCTGCGTGCAGAATAGCCTCAGAACTCAAGGCGTACGATGCTTCTACGTCTGGATACGCTTTAAACTTATCCTCGCTTGACTTGTTGGCGTCCATATATAGCAATGCCAAACCTAACTTTACGTTCAGCTTGTCAACAGATAGTTGGTAAGAGGGGGTTAGACCGAAAAACATCCATCTGTTGTCCATACTATTGATAAGATTGTTTTCCCGACTGAAGCTACTTTCGTAGTAGTCTACTAACATTTTAGCGTGGATGCGCTGTCCATCGGTCAGGGGCACCTCGAACGAAGGCGATGCTTTTAGGTTGAGTTCTTTGGTATTGAAGTGGTCAGATAGCCCATCAATGCTGAATTGAATGCCTTTGAAGTAAGGGTTCTCCCACTGTAGATAGCCTCCTGCACCATAGTCAAAGTAGATTTGTTGCATCTCGTCTATTTTGCCGCGCAAGTCGTTCTTGTTGTAGGTGTTAGGGCGTATGCCGTACCAGTTGTGCAAGCGTCTGCCCAAGTCGGCATTCAGCCCCCACTGCAAGGCTTGACTCTGAAAGTCGTACCGCAGTTCAGCTCCCGAAACGGAGTAGTTTGTTTCGGGCAAGATATTGTCGATATTGTCATTGGACGATAGGTGGTTCAGCAGGAAAGAAAACTTGCTGAAATCCGACACTTGGTAGCTGATGTTTGCATCAGCATAGAGGGTGTTAGCCATTCCAAAGCCGCCTCCTACATAGGAGTTGGGCGAGTCTTCGCGAACGATGTTCTGGCTCATTACCGCTGCTTTTCCTTTTTCTGGAACAAAGGTAGAGGCTACCGGTACTGAATGGATAGTGTAGCTTATTTCTTTCTTCTTCACAGTAAGCGAATCCTTGATTTTTGCATCGTCGCGTTTCTTGGTGGCGTCGGCAATGGTAGGGGCGTACGATTTTACTACGTCTACCACTTTAGTAGTAAGGCTATCCTTACGGCTTTGCGCTACAGAACAAACTGTAGTAGCCAATAGTATGAAAAGGACTGTAATATATTTGTTCATTTCTTTTTACAATGTTTTGCGGAAGTATCTTAAAGCAAGTACTGTGCTTTCTACTTCACCGATGAATTACTCTTTGCAGCTTCGGCTTTGATAGCGGCTAACTCTTTTTTCGCTTCAGCGACTACCTCGGGGTATTCTTTGAAGTTTTTAGTTACACTTTCTAGTACGTAAGTAGCTTGGTAGGAGTCTTTTAGTCCGTAGAAGTTCTTAGCCATTACTATAAGACTCTTCGCCGCAAACTCCTTGTGTCCACCGTAATCTTTGGCCAACTTCTGCACAACTTCGTTAGAGCCTTTGTAGTCCTTATCCTTGTTCTTGTAGTAGGCATCGTAGTACATTGCTTCAGCAGCAAGGCTACCAGTTGCGGTTTTTTGTACCTCTTGGTAGTATTTGCGCGCTTGGTTCTCGCTGCCGCGCTGAGTGTACGAACGCGCCAATACGATGTAAGCATCGTTTTTGATGCGGGTGTCAATAGATTTTTCGTCCAATACTTTTCCTGCGTAATCGATAGCGTTGTCGTACAGTTTCTCGTTGTAGCACACTCGCATAAGGTTGCTTTGCGCATAGGTCTTGTTTTGGGCGATAGTCGCCGTTTTCTCAAGAGCCTCTAAATAAGGTTTGGCTTTCAAGTAGCTGCCTGCATCTAACAGAATCTGACACATACGGGTCAGCGATTGTTCTACGAACTCGCTCGCACCGCTGTTGTATACCTGCTCGTAGTAGTTTAGGGCTTGTGCGCGCTTGCCGTTAGCAAAGTGCAACTGTGCCAAATAGAATAGCGCATTGGTACGGCGCATTCCGCTTGGAAACTCTTTCAGATAGCGGTCAAACGCTTCTATGGCTTCCTTGTTGTTGCCTTGTAGGTATTGGCGTTCGGCAGCATCGTAAGAGGCTCCTTCCAGCTCTAGGTTGCTCACCTCTACATAGCCCAAGCTCTTAGCCCAAGCAGCGTATTGGCTAACTTGTCCTTTGTCTACATAGATAAGCTTAGCCGAGCTGATAGCTTGAGAAGCTTCATTGGTTTTGGGGTAGTCTTTGGCTATTGCTTTGAAAAGTTGCAAAGCCTTGTCATCTTCGCCTTTGTTGTAGTACACCAATCCCTCGCGAAGCATTGCGCGTGGTACTAACGCATTGCTCTTGTAATCTTTAGAGAGCTGCTGGTAGTAAGGAAGTCCTTTTTCAGCATTGCCTTGTACTACACAAGCGTTGCCCAGCTCGTAAAGAGCATTGGGGTGCAGGTTGGAAGAAGGGTAGTTCTTGATGAAGCGTTCCAAATCTTCAATTTTGCTGTTCGGGCGGTCTACGAAACCATAGCACAGAGCTTTTTGGTACGCAGCGTAATCTTCATCAGCCGATTTTTCGGTAACCAACTGGTTGTAGCCTTCCATCGCTGGCCAATACTTTCCTGTTACGAAGTACGAGTCGGCCAAGCGCAGCATTGCATCGTGTTTCCACGCTGTTTCTTTCGGATTTTGTTTTAGGTATTTTTCGAAGTTGGTAATAGCGGCAGCGTAGTTTTTCTGATTGAAGTAGGCATATGCCAAACTGTAAGTACCTTTAGGGTACTCTTCCGTTTTAGCAGCTGCCGAATTGCTCAAGAACTGCAGGTAGAGGGTCTCTGCCCCTTTGTAGTCTTTTTGCTGATAAGCCGCTTCTCCAGCCCAGTAGGCCGCTCTTGCCCCAATGGCAGAACTGCCGTCAATGGCTTTTTTCAAGTAGGAAAGTGCTTGTGGGTAGTCCAGCTCATTAAACAGCTCTAACCCGCGGTAGAAAGCTACCTTCTTGTAGTTTTCCTTGTCCTTCGGGTCGTTTGAATTTTCTAATAGGCCGATAGCTTCTTGGTAGTTGCCCGACGAAATGTAAGAGTCTACCAATAGCCCCTGAACTTCTTCCTTATGGTCGTTGGGGTAAGTTTTTGCGTAGGCTTGTAGTACACTTGGCACACTCTCGTAGGGGTTCCCTATTTCATACCCCAAGCGAGCGTAGTTCAGGTGAGCGTCTTTTTTGATATTAGCGTCGAAGTCAAGCTGGTAGGCATTGCGGAAAGCGTTCAAAGCTTGTTGCTTTTGCCCTAATTTCAGATAGCACTCTGCCAAATGATAGTACGCGTTTTGCGCTACTTGGTCGTTGCCTCCTATGATTTTGTTGAACTGGTCAATGGCTCCTGCATAGTTGTTCGTTTTGTAGAGTGCGTAGCCTATGTAGTAATAGTCTGTGTTCGAGAACTTACCTTTTTTGCCTTTGTACTTTTGCAAGTAGGGAACAGCCTCTTGGTATTTCTTTAAGTTGAAGTAGCTTTCGCCTATGATTTTGTTCAGTTCAGATTGTTCTTCAGCGTTTTTGGTTTTCGATAATTGTTTGAGTCCTTCTTCAATGGCATCTTCGTATAGCGCTTGTTTGAAGTACATATTAGCTTGGAAGTAGGCTACGTTCTTGCTCAGTGCGTTGTCGTCTTCCACTTGTTGGAAGTACTTCTCGGCTTTTGTAAAGTCGTCAGAATCGTAGGCTATATAGCCTAAGTAGTACTTGGCATCAGCACCGTATTGGGCTGTGCCTTCTACAGCTTCAAAGTAAGAGCGTGCTTCGGTTTGTTTTCCTGTGTGAAATAGGCAGTAGCCCTTTTGGAAGTTCAGCCGTTCTTTGTCTTCACCTTTGACTCTGAGGGGGTCAATGGCTTCATACCACATTAGGGCTTCTTCGTAGTTCCCTTGCTGGAAGTATAAGTTTGCCATTTGTAGGTAGGCTTCAGAGCTTAAGGGCGATTCGGGGTGATTGACAATAAAGTTATTGACCAATGCATCCGCACCCTCTTGGTTTAGCAAGGCTGCAATAGTAGCGACATAGTATTCGCTGTGTGTGCGCACAGCCTTGTCGGGGTTGGTAGCTTGTTCTTGTCGGAAGAGGTTTTGTGCAGGCTCGTATAGCTTGCGGTTGTATAAGGCAATGGCCTTTTGGTATTCCGACTGCGGATGAATGATGATTTCAGATTCTTGCGCCCATAGCACTGGCGAGAGCGCCATCAGCCATAGGACGGAGAAAAGGGTTCGCTTCATAAAAAACCATTAAATTGATTGATGCGGCAAAGATACTAAAAAAGTTTTAAAGCACCAAGAATAGAAGATGATCTGTCAGAAACGAATGGCAAGCGGAGACATAGTGTAGACGAAGTGTAGACGAAGTGTAGACAAAGTGTAGACAAAGTGTAGACATAGTGAAGACGAAGTATAGACGAAGTGAAGACATAGTGAAGACGAAGTGTAGACGAAGTGTAGACAAAGTGTAGACATAGTGAAGACGAAGTGAAGACGAAGTGTAGACATAGTGAAGACGAAGTGTAGACATAGTGAAGACATAGTGAAGACGAAGCGAAGACATAGTGTAGACGAAGTGAAGACGAAGTATAGATGAAGTGAAGACGAAGTGAAGACGAAGTGAAGACGAAGTGAAGACGAAGTGAAGAC
>ERZ772971.264-NODE-264-length-35007-cov-8.325189_pt1 | contig 35007 bp, 37 predicted proteins | sample MGYA00511943_ERZ772971 | MGnify/ENA primary metagenome ERZ772971 (study PRJEB29015, sample SAMEA2737929) | human oral metagenome | biome: human oral; feature: human-associated habitat; material: dental | place: China | collected 2144 ... | reverse complement strand
CGATTACCTTGCTGTCGACCTCTACTTCAGGTAGTGCCGGCTCTCCGCCGCCACCTCCACCGCCGCCGTTATCATCTACAAGATCTTTATCAGCTTCTGTACCTGAAAGCTTAAACTCCACATAGATTGTCTTAGGGGTATTAGGATTCTCGTCTTTATTAAGAGTATATTTTACCTTCTTATTTACAGGTTTTTTATCAGGTGTATACTCATAGCGATGTCCGCTCTTTGAAACAACGCGAAGCTTAACTGTTTCGAACTCGAACGATAAAGGAGCATCAACAATCTGTTGATCATCAATTTTACGGATATCAGTAGGATCCTTCTTAATGTTTTTCACCCTGTACCATTTTGAACCGTCAGCACTATATTCCAGTCCGACAATATAATCCTTGCTGTAGCGTCCAATCAAAATCCTAAAGGTATCATATGAAAGTGATTCCTTATGAACTACCTTTGCTTTGATTATCTTCTTATCACCGTATGATTTTAGTTCACTTCCATTTTTGATAACTTTGCCGTCCTCATCTGTGATACTGAGTCCATTAGCTACAAAATCTTTCCACTCTACTTCCTTAACAGAGCCATCCTTCTTAAGAACCTTAACTTTAAGTTCCGAGAAGTCAACGGAGTCGCCCTTATTAACTTCTACTGTTTTGGCCTTTGGCTCAAGAATTGAAATCTCCTTTACATCAGAGTTAGTTTTGTAATCGTTAGCTGATTTATTCGCAGCTTCCTTTGTCGCCGCCGAAATTCCGCTCGCACTCACGGTAGCTCCGGTCACACTGTCAAACATTTTCTTTCCGGCATAGCGGTCACCCATGTATGCCTTTACAGTACGTGAAATAATAGATATATCAGACACTGTATTATTTCCTGACAATCCGCTGAGCATACCTACATACTTGTTTCCAAAAAGCTCCTTTACTTTAGCCTTTGGATTCCCACTATTTCTAATAGCTTCAAAATACTCACGGTATAGTCCCATCTTTGCGATGTTCCAACGTCCGTCCTTGCCTTTCAGGAACGGAAGTAATCTCTCCGCTTTACTCCTAAAAGGACCCATGTCGTCACGGTAGTCAGCGCCTGTTCCGACTCTTACATCGATAATCTCACCACCCTTGACGGTTATATAAGTCTTGATTCCTCCCGGATTATTATACCCGATACCGATGCCGGTGTATTCACCGTCCTTCAGCTTGCCTTTAGGATAGTACCTGCGAAGAGCTTCGTCTACATATGACGGTTCCCCTGTTTCAGGGTTTATAGATGGATTCGTACTATTGCCATTTTCAGGTGTATTGCTGTTTCCACCATTACCCGGTTTATTGGCATTAGTTATATCAGAAATACCGGCTTTTGACAGGGCATCTCTTACAGCATCAATAATACCGCGACTTGAATAGGTGGCACCGGATACAGTATCTACACTCTTGCCTGGCTTACCTATCAGTCTACTGATTACAGCTCTAGCACGATTAAAGTACGGTGCATCATCACTGTATGAAAGTATTTCAATATTAACGATATTTCCACCTGATACAGTTACACGAACACTAATCGGTCCATTGAAACCCTGACCGGTTCCAATGTAAGTTCCATCCTTTAAGTTGGTATTTGCAATGGCAAATGTTCCTCCTGCATTACCTCTTCTGCCATTTGCTTTCCTTGCATCCTTCTTAACGGTTGACACTTTTGCTTTCTGTTTAGAACCCGCTTTACGAAGCGCATCAGCAACAGCTTTCTTGATTGCATTTGACGATATAGTCGCTCCTGAAACAGAGTCAACATCTACGCTACCACTGCTTAGAATCTTACCTATGACAGCTTTTGCTCTGTTGAAATATTCAGGTGTCTCCGTCTGAGATATAACTTTGATATCTGTCAGCTTTCCATCCTTGATGGTAATGCGGACAGTAAGAGGGCCGCCGTAACCGGTTGCAGTACCTTCGTATTCTCCATCCTTAAGATTGTCGGTGGAAACTTCTGAGCCTGCAGCTTGTTCCTTGGCCTGTTCCTTTGCCTGTTGTTTGGCAATGGAGTTATGCTTCTCAACGATCTGTACTGATGAATACACCATAACTACCGTTACGGCTACAGCCACAATGAAAGCGATAACTCCCTTGATACCAGTTGTTTTCATTATTCCTCCTGTTCCTTAGTATGTGAGTTTTAATAGTTTTTGTGTAATTTAGAGGTATTTTAAAAGAGTTAGTTAAAGCAAACTAACTCTTAATTATTGTACAGGATTACATGCAAATATGCAATGATTTTTGAACTGATATTTTACTTTTTTTGGTAAAGTTTAAATTGTGAACTACATAGATTGTATTGTGATTCAATAGACTGTTCTATCTTGATGGCTGCATCCATGCATACCTAATCAAGCACAAAATCTCTGATGGTCTCTATCACCTTTGAACCGTCAGCCTCAGGTCCACCGTTGTGAATCTCATGGTAATATCCATCCCATTCTCTGTAGATGAAGCTTTCCACATTCTGATTTTGCTTTGCAATTTCTCTTGATCCTTCAACGTCACAAATCTTATCAGCGCTTCCGTGCATAAGAAGAGTCGGCTTAGCGTCAGCTCTTCCGTTTGACTCATGAGTTCCATCAAAGAGAGCATTTCCTATATCAAAACCATCAACCGCACACTGCATGGTTATATATGGATGCACCAGCGGATCTGTGTCATAAGACTTAACTATCTCTATATTTCCAAGGTCGCTTGCACTGCAACCTGACGAAATCGATTTCTTTGGCATGAGCTTTGATCCTGCTTTAACTACTACATATAGAGGCTTTGGAATGGCTCTAACAAGCTTAACCCAAGGTGCCGAAATTATATATTTGCAAGGCAGGTCGTTCTTCTCTCCTCTACTTCTATAGTCCAGGCAGATATTTCCGCCCATACTATGTCCATAGAGAACTATGTCAACACCGGGATATCTCTCTGTTGCGAAATCAAGCATCGCAGTAACAACATCGAGCACATACGCTCTAGGTGCAGCGTGGCCGCGCTTTCCTTCCGATAATCCATGGCCGGGAAGGTCTACTCCGATTACAGCAATTCCGGCATCGTTCAGAACCTTTGCCATCCTGTCGTATCTTCCGATATACTCACCGATTCCGTGAATTATGCACATCACCTTACTCGGATTTTCAACATCCCAGGTGTATGCTACTGTCTTTGTATTTGTACTTTTCAATACTTTATTTTCGTACATTACTAGCTTCCTTTCTAATCCATTTTGATATAAAAATATCCCACAGATGTTTCGCTATATTTCCCTTGATATAAAGTCTTCCCCAAACTATACTTTCCATTAGGCTAAACCGAAAAACAAAAAAGGGGGTATTTTATGAACTTTCAGTGCTCATTATGCGGAAACATATTTCACAACATAACCTTTAGGGGAGGTTATATATGTGAAGACTGCTTAAGCTATATTAAATCTGAAGCTGACGGTATCTAGCTGCTTCCATTACTTTAAACTACTAAATTAGACAGTGTTTAATTAAATCAAATTCACCGAGGTTTATGCCGAGAGGGGAGAGATATTTTCCCCTTTATTTTTGTCCGGCAAGTCTCTTCGCTTTTTCTATCGCCTTGATGAAGTATTCAGGAGGCTCGCTATCAAAACTTACCGTCTCTCCACTTCGCGGATGCACAAATTCCAGATGTGCAGCATGTAGAATTTGACCGTCTGCACCGAATCTATCCTTCTTTGATCCGTATAGTTTGTCACCAACAAGGGGATGTCCTATACTCGTAAGGTGAACTCTTATCTGATGTGTCCTACCGGTCTCAAGTATAGCCTTTATCAGAACTATATTACCAAAGCGCTCCATAACCTCATACCTTGTTAGAGCTCTCTTTGGGTTTTCTCCATCTATTGCACGTCTTAACCTATTCTTTTTATCTCTACCTATTGGTCTATCAATTTCACCACTGTCGTCACCAAAATTGTTATATACTAGTGCGTAATACCATCTTTTGATGCTATGTTTGCTGAACTGCTCTTTGAGTGAATCGAAGGCGAGCTTTGACTTTGCTACAACGAGTATTCCACTCGTATCCTTATCTATTCTGTGAACTATACCCGGTCTATCCGCCTCTCCAAGCTTTCTTAAGTCTTCACCGACATGGTGAAGAAGTGCATTTACCAATGTGCTGTTGTAGTTACCGGCTCCGGGATGAACAACCATTCCCCTTGGCTTGTCTATAACGATTATATCCTCGTCCTCATAAATAATGTTCAGCTCTATGTTTTCTGCCTTCGGTATATATTCATCCTCAACCGAAAAAGAAATCTCAATGCTATCTCCGGCCTTTATCTTGTACTTTTTCTCTTCGCAAACAGCAGAGTTTACAAAAACCTCATGCTTGCTAAACAGCTTTTGAATTTGGCTTCTTGAGAGCTCATCTATCCGGCTTCCAAGGAATACATCTATTCGTTTTCCTCTATCCGAGTTATCTGTGTTGAAAACATACCTGATAATCTTCGCATCCCCCATCTAAGCTACCTCTTTATTAGTCTTATCGTCTTTCATAAAGAAAAGTACATAGATTATCAAAAGTCCGCAGCCACAGACCACGGAAATGTCAGCTATATTGAAAACCGGTGGAAATATTGAAAAGCTAATCATATCGGTCACATATCCAAGCAAAAATCTATCTATCAAATTTCCTATTCCGCCGGCAATTATGCAAAGCAAGGCCACCTTAAACAAGCGGCCCTCAGATTTTAATTTGCGTAAAAAAAATGTAGCTCCGATAATTGCTATAATGGATACAGCAATTAGGAACGCCTGCTTTCCTGCAAATGAACTGAATGCAGCGCCATCGTTTTGAATATATCTTAGTTCGAAAAAGTCGCCTATCACACTTAAGGACTCATTCACACTAAAAAGACTTCTAATCGCATACTTGCTAAGCTGGTCAAAAGACACAATCGCAATTACAAGCAAAATTTCCCACATAATAAATCACGGGGCAAAACGCCCCGCCTCCATCCTTCTTTTAGATTTCGTCTAAATCTTCGACATTACCCTTAGCCTTGTTCTCGGCCTTCTGTATCAATTCCTCGATATCCTTGCTGTTAAGGGCAACTGTTTCCTTTGGAACACCAATCTTGGTTTCCATATGCTCAGGAATAGTCTCGATTACCTTAGTTTCATCAAGGCTATCAAGCTTGTCCTCAGCTTCATCTACATCTCTTTCAAGTTCCTTTAGAATATCACTACCTGCATCTTCCTTGCTTAGCTCCTCTGTGCGAAGCACGCTATTTGGGCGCTTTGTCTTATCGACAGGAGAAACGAATAACTCCTTCTCGAGATCTGATAAAAGATCACTACCTTTGTCCTCTATATGGTCGATTTCGTCTCTCAAGAGCTTCTTATATCTGGCTCTGAACTGCAAAATTTTGTCTCTAAGCTGAGCACTTTCGTTTCCATAATGTGATGCCGAATCCTTGGCATCTCGTACTATCATCTCGGCATCGAGCTTAGCATTCTTGATAATTATCTCAGCCCTCTTCTCGGCACTCTCTGAAATATCCTTCATAAGCTTCTTTGCCGTATCTATAGTGTTCATCACGTTTACCTGAGAGCGTTTATAGTCTTCGTTCTGCTCCCTAAGATCAGCGTTTTCATTTCTTAACGCAATCAGTTCCTCCTGTAAAGTTTCAATGTCTTCTATGATAAGATCTAAAAATTCATCAACCTCATCAGCGTTGTATCCACGTATCTGCTTGGAAAACTCCTTGTTTTCTATCTCTAATGGTGTAATCATAAAAACTCCTTACATCATAAATTTATATAACACTAAAAGAATTCCTCTCGTCACTATTTGAACTAAAAGTACTGCAACTAATAGAGAAAAATCAAATATACCCGTGTTAAAATGCTTTGATAAAATATTTCTGCATGGAGCCACAATTGGCTCTGTTAGCATAACTACCACATCATAAATTTTTCTTGCATATGAATATGGATCTGCCGCAAACCAGCTGAGTAATGCTCTAGCTACAAGCAACAATACCAGTAGGTTTCCGAACCTGCTTACTGCATACCCCAAGATGGTAAGCATCTCTTACCTCCATGGGTTCTTATCGTCCACGTCAGCAACATTGCTTATGCTAGGTTGCTGTGCTGAAACTGCAACATTTTCCGGAGCGAAGATGAAGATGTTATTTGCAATCTTCTGTACGTTTCCGTTTAGCGCATATGTGGCACCGCTCAGGAAATCAAAAATCTTACGAGCGGACTCTGTCTCTAATCTCTCAAGATTTATAATAACCGGCTTGCGTGCCTTTAGACAGTCGACTAGTTTGGTGCAATCCTCATATCCCTTTGGCTCAATCAAAATGAGCTTTAATGAACTTGTATTTGTCACTGAAAACCTCTTTTCTTTTCCTCTGTATGGGCTGGAACTTGACATTCTTTCGCTTGTATTAATAGATTCAGGTTTCTTAAAAGAAGGCATAATCTTCGTCTCTTTCTCTGTTTCACGGACGATTTTCTTCTTTGCCTCTTCTAACTCCTGCTCTGTGACAATTTCATCGTCTTCGATTTCTTCCATGCCTATAACTTTCATCAATGAATCTTTAAATCCCATCTGTTTCTCCTTAATTAACTTATCAATTGACTTGGACTGATTTACTTAAATTTATTTTTCCTCTTGGCGATAATTTCTTGCGCCGAAGATTGCTGTACCAACCCTGACCATGTTTGAACCCTCTTCAATTGCAACCTCAAAGTCGCCACTCATACCCATGGAAAGAAATTCGAAATCGACAGCATCTCTTTCATCTGACTTGTATCTGTCAAAGATGTCCTTAACCTCTGCGAAATAAGGTCTGCAATCGTTGACATCCTCCTCAAAAGGAGCAATGCACATTAGCCCTTTAATCCTTACATACTTACACTCATTTACTATATCATCTATCAAAGAATCCACCTCTTCGGACTTGATGCCGAACTTGGATTCCTCTTCAGCTGAATTGACCTGTATCAAAATATCCATCGTTCTTCCTATAGCTTCAGAGCGCTTATTTATTTCCTTAGCCAGCTTGAGAGAATCGACTGAATGAATCATAGCGACCTTGTCGACTATGTACTTAACCTTATTAGTCTGGAGATGTCCTATCAGGTGCCATCTTGCATCACCTACAGCCTCGTACTTGTTGAGGATTTCTTGAACCTTGTTCTCAGCTATGTCGGTTATACCGGCATCGAGAGCCTCGTTTATCTCAGCTGGTGTATGAAGCTTGGTTACCGCGATAAGCTGAACCTCATCCTTGCTTCTTCCCACTCTTGCGCAGGCACTCTCAATCTGAGCTTCTATTTCTAAAATATTATCTTGGATTGACATCTGATCACTTCCCTTACGGACGCTTGATTACATCGGCAAACGGGTCAAGTGTCCTTACCTTATTTCGATTCTTGTCAGTGTAATATGAATCGGAAACGACAACCTTGTTGCCATTCTCACCAATCACATTTACCGGCACAAATTTTTGCTTACCCTTCTTGTCCTTTACATAAACGCCTGTTTGACCTTTAAGCTTGGTAATGCTGCTCTTCTCGAGTATCAATCCCCTGGCGTTAAATGTAGTCAATCTGACAGGCACACTTCTGACTGAACCCACACTATCAAAGTATCTGTTGGACTCTAAGAGAAGCTTGGCCTTATCACCCGACTTACTCACATCAACAACATTCATCTGGATTAGATCGGAGTCCTTCTGCGCAATATCTCTATCCTTCTCAGGATTGAACATCACATCTACAGTAGCGCCCTTCTTATACTTCTTTGCTGAGTTATTGCTTACAAAGGCTACGATATACCAATTGGTGCTATCTACAACCTTAAACAACGGATATCCCTTGTGCGCTGTGTTTTCCGGCAGTTTTATAGCCTCGAGCTTATCCAGCGACGAAAAGAACTTCTTTCCGGCTGACTTTGCATATTTCAAGGTGAGCTTGCTCTCCATACCATCCACATGGTAATAAACAAGCCCTCCCTCTGTTACCTTGTAATCAGCAACGCTTATCATCTTTCCCTTGAGCTTGTCCTTAACACTCGTAAACTCATCGGATTCCTCAGACTCCTTACCATCACTTACTTCAACAGCAGCAGTTCCCTTCCGCAGAAGCTGCCCCTCCTTAGCTAGACGGTTAAGCTTACCATTGTTTGTGGCCTCATACACATACTCGGTGCGAACCATATAACCGGTAGTGTCGTCATATACCGATAACTCTCCGTACTCAGCCACATAGCTCACCTTCATCAGATTGCCCAAACCGGGTAATACATAGATGATAATCATCAGCAGAATGCACAAAATAGCGAATATGAATATTCCCTTATTTTTCAATCTAACCATACGTATATATTACATCATTTCAGAAATTTTTCCAATACTTTGAGCTCATCTTTTGACAATTCACTACGTTTATTCACATATTGTTCAAAAATATCGGGTCTGCGCACTTTTGTAAGCGCTAGAGACTGTTCAAACTTCCATAATGCAATAAGTTTATGATTACCTGAAACGAGTATATCAGGCACATCCATTCCTCTATATGAGCGCGGCTGTGTGTACTGTGGGTACTCCAGAAGTCCCGAGTAAATCGATTCATCAAAAGCAGAAGCTTCCTTTGGTAGAACATCAGGAACCATTCTCGAAACGGTATCAATCAAAACCATAGCAGCAAGTTCACCACCGGTCAAAATATAGTCACCTATCGAGACTTCCTGCATGTCCCATGCATCAATTATTCTCTGGTCAATGCCCTCATAGTGACCGCAAAAAACAGTGATTTCCCTTTCCCTTGCAATATCCTCAGAAAGGTCCATATCTAATATCTTACCGCGGGGAGACATATATATGTTTCTTGTCTTTTCTGCTCCTACGCTCTCCAGTGCACGAAAAGCCGGGTCTGCCATCAGAACCATGCCGTGACCACCACCAAAAGGATAGTCATCAGCCTTGCAATGCTTATCCTGACTGAAGTCCCGTATATTCACAATATTAAACTCTAAGATGCCCTTATCCGAAGCACGTCCAAGCATGCTGCTTGTAAGCGGCGTAAACATCTCCGGAAAAAGAGTCAAAATATTAATCTTCATTATCTCATTCCTTCTATGAAATTTATGGAAATTCGTCCTGCTTTAATATCTATATCTTTGATAAATTCCTTAACAGCCGGAACAAGTACTTCAGCTCCATCGCAGGTTTTTATCAAATATATATCCTGAGCCGTGTTTTGGATTACGTCTTCAATTGTGCCTACCGGCGAATTATCACCTGCATCAAAGACACTAAGACCAATCAAATCCTTGATATAGTATTCTCCATCATCCAGTTCTGCAAGCATACTCTCATCTATATAACAGGGCTTATCCTTGAAAAGCTCGGCAACATTACGAGTGTCAACTCCGGAAAGCTTAAGTGCCGCTGTGTTTCCCTTTGGTGATCTTACATTCTCAACATCATACTTTATTTCATCCTTGCCGATATATATGTATTCCAGATCTGCAAGTCTCATCGGTTCATCGGAAAAGCTGTAGAATTTCACCTCACCTTTGATTCCTATGGCACTCACTATTCTGCCAATCTCAATTTTTTCCATATCTCTCCCAAAAATTTAAGCACATGAAAACAGGCATTTCGCAGGCCTAAATCATATGCTCAAATAAAGTTCATAATTAAGTTAAAGGGTTTCACCTTGTTCTTCTGTCACTGTTTCAGCAGCCTCAGCTTGCGGTTCCGATACGATATCCACCGTTACCTTAGTGTTGCTTTTAATAGCGGCAGCTTTTACCACCGTGCGAAGAGCTCTGGCGATTCTTCCCTGTTTACCGATAACCTTACCCATATCATCCTTTGATACCTGCAAAGTTATCAGCATGCCCGTATCACCTGTCGATTCGCTGACCTTCACATCCTGAGGCCTATCGACCAGTGCCTTGGCAATCATTTCTACCAGATTAGTCATTTTAGCACCGCTTTCTTATTCGATGACACCGGACTTCTTAAGTAGCATTCTTACTGTATCTGTTGGCTGCGCACCATTACCTAGCCACTTGTTCGCCTTCTCAGCATCAATCTTAATTACTGCCGGCTCCTTTAGTGGATCATAGTATCCGATTTCCTCGATGAATCTTCCGTTTCTTGCATTACGGGAATCTGCAACTACTACTCTGTAGAAAGGCTTCTTGTGAGCACCTAATCTCTTCAATCTAATCTTTACCATAACTATTTCCTCCTTATTTATATCTCTTTATTTACTTTATATTTCCCCGGATTTCCGGCTAATTGTCTATTTGTTTATGAGCCATCAAAAGCATCTCGCTTTGCTATGCAAGGCTTTTAGAAAAGCCCCTTGAAAAGCTTGCTGCCCTTCTTCATAGCATTAGGATTTGAAAACTGCTTCATCAGTTTCTTGGATTCCTCATACTTGCTTATTACTTTGTTTACGCTGTTTACGGTCTGTCCGGAACCCGCTGCAATTCTCTTACGCCTTGAGGCATTTAGCAATCCCGGGTTCTTACGCTCGGCTACGGTCATTGAACGGATGATAGCTTCCATAGTTCGGAATTCTTTCTCACCTTTCTCTATGTCAGCCTCGCTTATCTTAGCTCCGCCCATTCCGGGAAGCATATCCATAATCTTAGCAAGTCCGCCCATCTTACGAACCTGTCCCATCTGCTCAAGGAAGTCCTCAAGTGTAAATTGGTTCTTACGAATCTTACGTTCCAGCTTCTCAGCCTGTTCCTCATCATAGGCCTGCTCCGCTTTCTCGATTAGTGAAAGCATATCTCCCATACCGAGGATTCTGCTGGCAAGCCGTTCCGGATGAAAAGGTTCAAGCGCATCCGACTTCTCACCTGTTCCTAGGAATTTGATAGGCTTACCGGTTACCTTCTTAGCCGAAAGCGCTGCGCCGCCTCTTGAATCACCATCCATCTTGGTCATGATGATTCCGTCGATTCCGAGCTTCTGGTTGAAGCCGTCAGCAGCATTTACCGCATCCTGTCCTGTAAGAGCGTCTACAACGAGAAGTATTTCGTGAGGTCTTACCGCAGACTTCATGCTTGCAAGTTCCTCCATCAAGCTCTCATCTATCTGAAGCCGTCCTGCTGTATCTATAATCAAAACATCAAAGCCCTTGCGTTCTGCATCTTCCTTTGCTGCCAAAGCAATCTGCACGGCATCCTTGCTCTCTCTCATTGTGAATACAGGTGTATTAACCGCTTTTCCGACAACCTCGAGCTGGTCAATAGCTGCAGGCCTGTAAATATCGCATGCTACCAGCATAGGCTTCTTGCCGTTTTGCTTTAGGAATGAAGCCAGCTTACCGCAGGTTGTAGTCTTACCTGTACCCTGAAGACCTACCATCATCAAAACAGTAAAACCTGAAGGTGAATATGTCAGCTTGCTTCCGGCTCCACCCATCAAATCGATGAGCTCGCTATTTACTATCTTTATAATCTGCTGAGCAGGTGTGAGGCTTTGGAGTACCTCGGCACCCAAGCACTTTTCTTTTACTATCGCAACAAATTCCTTAACTACCTTGAAGTTTACATCGGCTTCCAGCAAAGCCAACTTGACCTCTCTCATAGCCGCATTTATGTCAGACTCAGTGATAACGCCCTTGCCCTTTAATTTGGAAAAGGCATTCTGCAGTTTATCTGAAAGACTCTCAAATGCCATAATCATCCTCCATTAACTAATCAAGTTCATCTATCAATTCTGTCGCTTCTGCCAGATATTTGTCCAGCTTATCCTTACTCTTACAATCTATCGAAGCCTTGTTCAGAAGCCCTCTTGCCTCCGATACACAATACCCAAGCTCCTCTGCAAGTTTTCCCCTACGTAGGTAGTCGTCCAATATTCCAAGCTTTTCCTCATATGAGTGAAGCAGGCTCTCGGCACTCCTCAGCGAATCGTATACAGCAGCCCTCGAAACCTCAAGTTCCTCTGCAATTTCAGAAAGCGACATGTCGTCCTCGTGATACATCTCCATCACGCGTTTCTTTTTATCTGTAAGCAACCCTCCGTAGATATCAAAGAGCATACTTGTCTTTGCAAAATCTTCCATTCTCTCTTCCTCTGCCGTCAAGTATTTTAGCTTAACATAGACAATATATCACAATAGAAAAATGGTGTCAAGCAATTTAACTTAACACCATTTGATTTTCTTTTGATTTTCTAGCAGAAATTATTGCTTCTGAACCGGAGCAATATACTGAATGCTGGCCTTGTTACTTTCCTCCAGAATATTGAGCAGTTTGTCGAAACCATCCTCTTTCTTTTCTGAGCTGAATCCAAAGAGGTCTCTGAAGCTTGTCTTCTTCTCATATACTATGCTCTCAAAACTCACATTTCCTAAATCGCATTCTTTACGCATTGCGTCTATGGCATCATCAAGCGATCCAATCTTATCGATAAGCCCATTTTCCATAGCCTGATTTGCTGAGTAAATTCTACCGTCTCCAAGCTTTCTAACCGTAGACTCATCCATCTTACGACCATCCATAACAGCCTTCACAAACCTATTATATGAATCGTCGACTAAGCTTTGCATTATGCTTCTCTGTTCATCAGTCATATCCCTATAGTTTGCTCCGATATCCTTGTTTGTTCCGGACTTGAAGCTGTATGGCTGAATACCAAATTTTTCATACAGACCTGAGAGATTATATAAAGGACCAACGATAACACCGATTGAACCCGTCCAGCACTCCTGGTTAGCGTATATCTTATCGCCTGCCATAGCTGCGTAGTAGCCTCCCGATGTAGCCTGTGAACCGAAATAAACATATATATGTCTTCCGGTGCTCTTCTTATAGTCGAGTAAAGCATTATAGAGTTCCGCTGTCGCATAGGCGCTTCCGCCAGGCGTATTTACACTGAGAAGAATACCTCTGTTGTGCCTGTCCTTTTTCATCTGGTCTATTCTATCTAAAATCCAGTCCTGATTATATCCATCTTTACTCTCACCGTCTGTTATGGTTCCAGAAAGAGCTAAAACTCCAACGTAGTCCTCCCTGAACTCATACCGCATGTTCGTGTTATCCCCTTTGGAAAAAACTCCTGATATAAGAGCATTACACCCTATACCCGCTACGAACATAACCCCCACTATTACCAAAATAATTATTAATCCGGTCTTAAGTCCGCTGTTTCTTCGAACCGGCTGTGGTGCCATATTGAATCCTTGACCGGTGCCGGTGTATTCGTATCGTCTCTGCTGATTTTGACCATTCTGCTGTTGCATAGACCAAGGCACAAACCCGCTGCTTGTCTGCCTTTGCCGGTTTCCATCATTTTCAAAATTTCCATTGTCATGTTTATCGAATTCTCTATCGTCTCTGTCCATTTTGCCTCCTTTATAATCCGGAATAAATAAACTTCTTCCTAAGCATCAAAACGAGCTGTCAATCCACTGTGTCAATGCTAAATTGAAGCTTATCTCCTATAATTAGTTTTCTCTAGCGTTATCGGAGTTTGATTATTAAGAACCCATACAACCGCAAGCTCACATATGCGATCCAAAATCTCATCAGGCGTACCATGACCTTTGATTTTTGATATTAGAGTCTCAATCTCAGCAAGCTCATCATCTGAAAGCGGATTACCTTTCGAAAAATATCTAGGTAGCGCATCGACCATCTTCCTATACTCCCTATCCCAGTTAACTCCGCCATTTCTATAAAACTCATCAGTTATACGTCCACCTATACGGATAAGTTCACCCTGAACAGTCTTGGCAGCCCCGGAAGAAGGAACCAGATAATCCCAAAGGTAATTAAACTGCTGTCTCCAGGTTTCATCGCATACAATTATAGGCGAAACTCCGTCATGAACTATACTCCGAGCTACAGGTTCTACCATAAAGAACTTGTACATCTTCTGAAGAGCTTCATCAACATTTTCTGCTTCTCTCTTACTGAAGTTTTCTCTATGAAACTCAAAGTCCTCGCCAATATTTTTTACACACTCTTGTATCTCCGGTGTAATTGTGTTTCCTGCATTCAGCAGAATCTCAGCAATCTCAACCATCGGAACGGTATATATTCCTCTACAGTTCATCAAAGCATAGTGAAGTGCATTCCATCCTCTATCGTTTTTGGCGAAAATATCAGCTCCATTTGCAACTAGGAATTTTACTGTATTAACGTGATGGTAATCAGCAGCCATGTGCAAAGGCGTCATACCATACCTGTCAGGTTTATTTATATCTCCACCAAGCTCATAATAAAGCTCTACAATATCGTTTCCATTTGATGCCTGTTCACATAAAGGTGTTTTTCCATAGTAGTCCAAAACATTTATATCAAGACCCTGCTCGACAAGCCATCTTGCACATTCCTCATTTATATATCTGTGATGGAGCGCTGTGCGAAGTCCAAAGCGCCCATCATAATAAGCATTCAGCTCGCACTTATCATAAAGAGCCTTAAAGGCTTCAAAATCCCCTGCCTTAAGTACCTCTTCAAAATTATCCGTTAACGATACCCTCTTCTTTGCCATGGTATATCTCCTAAAATAAACATACTATATTGTGATTATATCAAAATCGGATACATTTTAAAAGTTCCATAATTAAAATAAGGAGACAGCCTGAGCCATCTCCTCTAATCATTGTTTTATTGTATTTGAAGTATAGATTGCTTACTTAACTCTCTTTCTGAGCACTAGTACAGTCATCATTGTTGATGCGAAAGCTAAAAGCATAATCATGTAAACTAGTCCTGAAGCATCTCCTGTGTTAACAGCACCTGAACCTGCACCTGAAGCTGCTACAGTGAAGCTTGTGCTTGCTGAACCGTTACTAAACCTTACCGTTAAAGTGTGCTTTCCAGGTTTTAGCGTCTTTAGATATGATGCTTTTAGGTTTATTCTTACGCTTCCGCGACTTGCATCATAGCTTGAAGCATCCAGCTTCTTTCCGTCTACCTCTACACTCTTGAAGTTATCAAATGTGTGGCTATCGTCTGTCTTCGATTTAACAACGAGAAGAATATCCTTATCGCCGTTTTTCCAAACAATGTTTGCACCTTTTTCGAAGTAGTAGTCTGCTGCTGCAGGCTGTACAGGTTGAACAGGCTTAGCTACGAACTCCCAGCTTGCGACAAAGTGCACATCTGCACCGTTTATAATTGCTGACTGAGGGTTCCAACCCTTGAATACCCACTTACCGCCTTCAACTTCAATTTCTTTGTGATAAGGATCCACTACTGCAACATGTCGGTGATCCGGAAGGTTTTCAACAGTTGCCGGGGTAAATCTTGTAACCTCGTAAGGTAGTTCCTTGCCCGGAGTTATTGATTTGTACTCGTGGGTTACCTTATATGTCACAGGACCCCTTTTGATTGTGAACTCAGTCTCGACCTTACCGTCCTTTGTTTCAACCTCAAGTGTGTGTTTTCCGGGAGCCAGTGTGTTTAGGTAATCCTTCTTAAGGTTTAGAATTATGCTTCCCTCTTCAGTCTCGTAGTTCGATTTGTCGATAACCGCCCCATCAACCTTAACATTTAAAAGTCTGCTTAGGACTGAATTGCTAACATAGTATGTAGCCTTATCAGAAACTCCCTTGGTGTATGTTAGCTTTCCGCCTTCGATTTCAACATTATTGTCCTTGTTGAGCTCTCTGTTCGGCTTTATTGTCATAGTACCAAGAACGTGTATTTTAATCTTAATAGGCTTTGCTCCGCCTGTTGTATCCCAAGGTGTTGCAGTAGCTGTAACAGTTCCCTTCTGAAGTCCTGTCAGCTTATGAAGGAATGTTGGAAGTGCACCGGTAACTCCTGATGACTCTACAACCTCTTCATTATCAACTATTCCCGTCTTATCAAAAGTCCAATTGAATCTCTGTTCTGAAGGTTTAACCGGATTAAAGTTGAAATTAACATTCTTTGTTTCGCCTACCTTCAGTACGATTTCCTGTTCCTCAGGAGTTGCTGATACCATAGGAATTTTGTACTCAAGCTTAACTTCGATAATCTTTGATACATTTGGATTTGCTTTGCTTGTTACCTTGAACTTAGCTATCCCTGCTTTTACAGGAATGATACCGTTCTTGAACAGCTCCATATATGTTGCGATTTCAGGTGTTAAGGCTTCCCAAGTGACCTCAGTGTTTGAAGCATTCGCAGGCTTAGGAAGAATCTTGTAGTTGTCTGTTCCTTCACCTTCTATGATACCGACATAGTAGCTACCACCGGTCTTGCTTGACCAGCTTCCTGCAAGGTTGTTCCATGCACTAATCTTATATGTTGTTGGGAGTTTTACATCAAAGTCGGTCATTGCAACAGGCTTAATCTTTGCTCTGAAGGATACCTTTTCGTTAGGGAATTCCTCAAGAGTTGCCGTAAATGTAGCTTCTTGATCTACAGTAATCCAAAATGCACCATTGAATACACGGCTTGTTGCACCGTTGCTGATGTTCCACTTAATCTTATTCTTATCAACATCTACATACTGACCGTTCTTCTTAACCTGTACCTTTAGTGAGTGAGGCCCCTGTTTCTCTGTCTCAAAAACCTTGGTCATATCCCAAACCGTTCCGTCGATTAAAATCCTTGGCTCAGGCTTCTCCTCTGACTTAGCCTTTACCGTTACTGTCATCGTGTCAGCAATCTCGTTTGGCGTCTCAATTCTTATTTCTGTCTTTCCTGCTGATTTAGCGGTAATTTTAACGCTGTCACTCTTGTTATCAACCTTTACAACTTTATCATTATTTACCATGAAGAAGAATACATCAAAACTCTTTGCCGATGACCAGTTCTCCGGCTGATATTTCAGCTTATCCAGTGGAACATTATATGTTTCACCCACTGTCAGCTCTAAGTTCTTGATTGAACCGTCAACAGTGAAAATCTGCTTATACTCATTATCAAAGTCAGCTCCATCAACAGAGTATTTTATATCTATGCTGTCTCCGTTCTTAAGAGCAACTTCACCTGAAGCAAGCTCAGCCTTGTTCTTCATCTGACCTAGTCCCAGGTTTTTGTTTGCTCCGTTTAGAAAATTATACCATCCCGAGAAATCATCAGTTGTTTTTTTCCCGCCCTTTGTTACGTTAGACAGGATATTTATCTTTTCCTTTAATCCCGCAATACTTTTGAAACCCTTGTTTCCGCTGGTCTCATATGCGATATTTGATGCACCAAGCTCTCTCTTGATTGCATCCAGCAAGCTTTCACCGTAATTTACAGTAATCTGCTTTTTTAGAATCTCATTCTTTGCCGTATTAGGCACCTTGATATTACTACCAAAATCATCCTTGAGATCATTTAGTGCTGTTTTGTTTGAAATTGTCAGGTTAACAGTAATTGGTGCATTTGTTCCGCTCTCTGCATATACCTTACCCATGCTAGATGGAACTACCACGGTAAACAGCATTGCGAAAGCCAGCAAAAACACACTAATTCTCTTAACCCAATGTTTTCCTGACATGTTTGTCATCTTGTGCTTCCTTTCTTTACTATAACGATCTGTAATAACTTAGTGTATTGTAAATATATAAAATATTATTACCGTATTTGATGTGCGGATGCTGTTTGCCTTGTCCCCATCTTCGATATATGATTTATCCGCAAGAAAACCAAAAAATAACGAATCACATAAGCAACCCGTTTACTACTTTTATACTTTTGTATGAAATGCTTTGATAACCACGTCAAAACAATTCTCGCAAAGAAGTACCTGACTTAGCCTCGTATCAATCATAAGTGGATACATATAGCAATGTTAATTCACAAAGATGACTGAAACACATCGGCATCACAGTGGCGGGACCGTACCGGAATTTCACCGATTTTCCCTCTTAATTAGCCTACAATTATAAATTGTAAATATTAACTTGTCTCATCCAAATAGAATTTTATATTTTCTGTAATAAAATGTCAATATTTTAATCAAAAAATACACATAGTTTGTTTTCCAGTGTTTTTAATAGCTACTTGCTTAGATTAATGCTGACGATTTTCTTCGCCTCATTCAAAAAAGCTTTAACTCTATTCATTGGCAACTTCTCAAACTCACTGCTCTTAAGAGTCTGTCTGTAATATAGAACGCCTGTATCCCTCGCAGTATACTCTGCAATTATCTCAGCTTCTAATAAATCCTTTATATAGCCCTGAAACTCATCTTCATGAATCTTATATAAGGCTGCACAAACGTCAAATCCCTTCATCGTTGCTCTTACTATGCTGATGTATATTTTGTCACCCTTATATGCCCTATTGTTATAGTACGGAACTTTGGCGCTGGATGGAATATCGTATTCACCGGTCTTCTCGTCAAACTTTATCCCTCTGATCAGCTTCTTCTCACACCAGCCCCTAACTGTGGACTCTAACACGTTCTTCTCTAATGCAAACTCTTTGATTGTCATATCTCATACTCCTGCTTTAATGTTAGTATAATATACTCAAAAATAATGTTCTTTCCCACCATTTATATATCGGAAAATGAATTATGTTTATAGAAACTCTTTTTTAATATCTCGGCAGTTAATGCATATATTGATGAAACTCCAAGCAAAGCTAGTAGCACCTTAATAGGAAGCTTAATCAATCCTAAATACATATTTATTGGACTATATATAATCGCTAGCAAAGCCGCGGCTACGCATATTATGGCAATCAGTAATTTATTGCTTGGTCTGCTTACAAAGACCGGTCTTGCTGTTCTAACTATTATCATTACAACCATAGCAGAAATTATTGACTCCAGCATCCATCCGGTATGAAATAATCCTTCATTAGCTTTAAAAACAAATAGTAATACTGCAAAAGTTAAATAGTCAAATACAGAAGAAATAATCCCAAATAGAACCATAAATTTTTTTATAAACTTCATGTCCCATTTTACAGGACGCTTTAGCCAATCTTCATCAACTGAATCCGAGGCAATTTGTAGTGACGGAAAGTCTGTCATCAGGTTTGTCAAAAGAATTTGCTTTGGTAATAGAGGCAAGAAATTCAAGAATAGACTTGCACCTGCCATTGAAAACATGTTGCCAAAGTTTGCACTTGTAGCTATGAATATATATTTTAGAGTATTTATAAATGTCCTTCTACCTTCGTTTATACCTGATATCAGTACCTTTAAACTATTCTGTAAAAGTACTATAGATGCTGCATCTTTAGCAGTATCTGCTGCAGTGTTTACAGATACTCCGACATCTGCTTGTTTTATAGCAGGAGAATCATTGATACCATCACCCATATAGCCTACTATTTCACCTGCCTGCTTATAAGCCATAATTATTTTTTCCTTTTGATTAGGGCTTATCTCAGCAAAGATATCTATATCCAAGACTTTTTTATTTAGCTGGCTTAATGAATATGAATCCAGTTCATTCCCCAATAAAATTTTAACCGGATTAAGTCCTATCTGAGCACCTATATTCTTAGCAATGAGATGATTATCGCCTGTAATCATTTTTAGAGATACACCTAATCTATTCATCTCAGCAACAACATCTTTTATATCATCTTTTAATGGATCTATAAATAGCAATAGACCCGAAAAAATCATATCTTCAGCCTTTTGACTTTTGACATCTATGCCATCTTCTATCAATTTATAAGCAACTCCTAAAACCCTATATCCTTGACTTGAATACTTATCAAACATATCCAGTATTTGAGATTTAACATCCTCAATATTTCCAACGCTGTTATCTGAGTTTTCGTAGGTCTTGCATACATCTAATACATTAGTTAAAGCACCTTTTGTAACCATTATATTTCTTACTGAAGAATTCCGGTCCGTTCTTACTATAACGCTTAAAAGTTTTGTTTCAAAAGAATATGGTATCTCAGATAGTTTTTCGTAATTGGAAAAATCATCTGTGCGGGTATCCAAAATAGCGCTGTCAATAGGATTAGCATATCCTTCTTGGAAGTATGAATTTATAGCAGCAAGTCTATATATATTATCTGATTTATTTCCATTACAATCTAATGCCCCATCAAGTTTTACCTTCCCTTGAGTTATAGTCCCTGTTTTATCAGAACACATCACAGTCATAGACCCAAAGTTTTCTATGGCATTTAATTTCTTTACTATAACACCTTGCTCCGACATTCTTTTAGCCCCTTGCGAAAGATTTACGCTTATAATAGCCGGAAGCATCTGAGGCGTTAATCCTACTGAAAGAGCCAAGGCAAACATAAATGATTCTAGAAATGGTTTGTTCAAAAATATATTAAATACAAAGATTAAACCAATCAAAAATGTTGTGACATGAAGTATTAGGTTACCAAAGCTTTTTATACCTTTTTCAAAATCCGTAGCAGAATCTTTTTCGCCTAAAGATGCAGTTATTTTTCCAAACTCCGAATCTTTAGCCAAATTTACTATAACTGCCCTTCCGGAACCACTTATAACGTGAGTCCCCATCCAAAGTGAATTTTTTCTATTTGAGAGTACTGTATCAGCTGAAACTTTTTGATTATTTTTTTCGACAGGGAAGGTTTCGCCGGTCAAACTCGATTCGTCCATCGAAAGTGAATTAGCTTCGATAATCAGGCAATCCGCGGGTATCATGTCTCCTGTTTTTACCTTTATAATGTCACCCACTGTCAGCATTGCATTGTCTATTTCTTCAAACTTTCCATCTCTTAAAACTGAGGATGTCACACTCACGGATGAGAGAAGTTTTTTTACTGCATTATTTGCTTTACTCTCATGGCTATAGCTCAAAAGCGATGAAATCATAATGATTATTAGTATGATGATACCATCAGTGTAGTCTTTTAAGAAAATAGATAAAAAAGCTGCAAAAATCAATATAATAATTATAGGATTTTTGAATTGATTTATGAACATCTCTAAATTAGAAGAAGACCTTCTTTCTTCTAAAATATTTTGTCCGTATTCATCTATTCTTTTCTCCGCTTCCCGGCTGGATAAACCATTTTCATCGGCATTTAGTTTTTTCAACATATCCTTTGATTCATATGTCCAAAATTCTTTCATAACGCCCTGCACCCTCCTTATGCTTTCTCTGTGAGAATTATTCGCTTAATTTTATGCATTGATTTTACATATTATTCTCAAACCATTTTTCGAGTTCATCAAAATTGTAATCTCCCCTTAATGCTATTCCATCTTTTATAATAGAATTTTTGCATTCCCTTTTGTAATCTTCAATCATTCTGCCGAAGCCGCCTCCACCATGCGTACAAAATGGAATGATTGTCTTGCCGCTTAAATCGACTGACCTTAAGAACGATAAAACCGGTGGGGCAAAAGTTTTGAGCCAATTAGGAGAGCCTACAAAAATCACATCTGTATCCTCTATTGGTTCAGCTCCCTGAAGCAGAGGAGGACAATATCCTTTTTCAATTTCAGCTCTCGCTTCTTTTACTGCTGTATTATATGAAAAAGAATAAGGTTTCTGAGGTTTGAGTTCTCTCAAATTTCCATCTGTAATAAGTGCAATATCTTCTGCTAATCTTCTTGTTATTCCTGAATATGAATAATATACAATTAATGGCTTCATATTTACTCCTTCTTAATAATATACTTTGCATTTTTTACTCTTCAAAACTATTTATAGAAATCGACTTTTGCATCTCCATTTTCAGACCTTACGTTGTAGTATTTTTTATCTTCCTTAAACTCTCTAGAATAATCCGACTCTTCGCCTTTTAGCTTAGCATGTATGTCTCCGTTTTTTGATTTAGCTATTAGACTGCGTAAATCCGCCTTAATTGAAACATCTCCATTATCCAGGTATGTTTCAGCTAAATAGACTTTGACATCTTCAATAGACACATCACCATTTTCGCTATGCACTGTTATCGCCAAATCTTCATTGTTTATTGATTTGATGGTGCTATCGCCATTATCGTTTAAAACATTAAGTACTAATATGTTTTTTGGTACCTTTACGACGGTCTTCTTTGATGAGGTGTTAAAGAAAAAGCCAAAGATTGAGCTTTTGTGCTTGCTTTTATAAACTACTTGACCTAGTTCATCCCTAGGTGCATCACTCTTTCCATTACCGTAATATGTTATGTGAACCATATCATCATCTGATGGCTCAACTATTATATCCCGATTCCCCTCATTTATGTACACTTCTATGGTATCAGGTGATGAGACGAACTCCTGCTTTGATGAAACAGATTTATGTATCAATAGAAAAGCCATTCCTAAAAGTACTAGTACAATTACTATTATTGAAATCACTGGTATAAATTCTTTATTTTTCATTGTAGTTGTAGTTATCCTCCGTAAACATTATTCTAAGCTTTTTATTAAATAAATCTTTTGCCTGATTTTAGGGTTTAATTCCCTAACTACATTAGTCTATCTCTTCCCATCCTCCTGCCTGAACATCATATTTTGCAAACTCACCGGTATCCGTAAATTCAGATGCCGTCATTCCCACTTCAAAAATACAATCAAAGTCATAAGAAGTCGAAAAATATAGAGCTCTGTCCGTCAAAAATGCTTCTCCAAAACCGGCATGTTCAAATATTTTCCCGTCGCTGTTATTCCCTACCGGCTTATACTGATATTTCAACAAGCGGTTTTCCAGTGCCGACTGCTGTGCCATCGTGAATTTCTCAAGATTTTCCTCATTTTCGAAGAAGTCCGGTTGTGCAGATTCCTGTTCTCTCTGCTTTGTTCTAACAGAGTATAAAGATATTGTATAACTCATTTATGCTCCTTCCTCTAAATCAAAGAAATTTTTTCAATCATATCAAGCAAAATATTTGCTCTATATAAAGACAAACTTATTGTATTTTTTGCAATAAATATACATTATCATACATCCTATAAACATTAGTGTTATTGAGAGTGCTGCCCCTTCCAAGCCAAAGTTTTTATCAAAGGCAAAACTGCTTGTCGCGGAATTTACATCCATTATAAAAAGGGAATATTTAGGTACTGTTCCACTATTTGGTAGACCTAATAGAATGTTTTGTGTAAAGTTCCATGTTGTATGGCATGCCATAACAAGCCAAATGCTGTCAAATGCGCAAAACATCAAACTAAAAAATACACCGGAAAGTAGTATATCTATAAATCCCGTAGTTGATATTCCATTATTTCCTAAGTGAAGTACTGCAAACAATATTGAATTTAATATTATTGCAAATTTAATATTGTTATATCTATTTTTCAATCTTTGATAAACAAATCCTCTAAAGATTAATTCTTCGCTCGAAGACTGAATGAAAACTGCAATAAATAATAGAATTAGGTTCAATATTTCAAACTTGTAAAAAGTAAGCTTAATATCACCGTGTAAAATTGCAACTGCTGCACAAAATCCATTCAATACAAAGCCAATCAAAAAACCTAACATCAACATTTTAAAATTATTGCAAGTTCTGTTATATTTAATGGAGTCTAAAATTGCTTTGTTCTTTTTCCTGAAAATTATACAAAACAATATAAATGCAATCCAAATTCCCCAAAAATTAGCGTATATATTAAATGTGAATTTGAAATTATTATTGAAATATTTCGGAAGAGGAAACGGACCTGTGAAACTTGAAATAAGCTGTCCCGCAAATAATAATCCGACCCCTAAAAAACATATCCATATTAAATTGTCCCTTAACAGTTCCTTTATCGATGTCTTCATAAGTTTTTCAATCTTTCCGAAGTAGGCGATACTCGATTAATGTCTTTTCTTTTAGAATAACAGGTACACTGAAAACTATAATTTCTGCTAATACTGTAGCAAGTATATCATATAAATCAAATCCTGCACCGGTATTAATAAATGGTAATAATTCATTAACAAAAGACATGAATATAACAACTATACATATATAAAATAGTACTTTTTTAGAAAACTCAATATTTAGGACTTTGTTCTCACTGAATACAGGACTAAAAGCTTGTTTTAGCATAGCCGTGGCAATCCATGCTCCTCCAAAATTAGGCATAACGCAAAATATAGGTATAATCGAGTTTATCGAATAGTATTTTCTTAGAAAAATCGTTGCTAACCAAATTAAAATTCCTAAGACCGCCATGATTTCAATAGAGCTTATTTTCAAATTTCTTTTATTCACATTTACCAACTTCCCGTCAAATTCAAATTTTATAATCCTTATTTTCTTTCGGTAAGCATCTCTGGTGTAGATATTTTATAGAGTTCTTTTCTCAATGCTTCAACCTGCTTGGCCATATCTTTGGTATCATCTTCACCTATCATCTCACCTAGATCATATTCTAGTGGATTTTGAGTAAAATCAAGCAAAGCCTTATCCATAGCATTAAGTTCCTCTGTTGTTGCAATGATGCGTATATTACGCGACGGCGCGTCGTACTCATCTAGGTCGTAAAGATTTACAACTTTATTTATCTTGCACTCAAGCAAGATTGCAGCAATATCGATAATCACGTCTATTGCGAAGTGGAAGTCTGTTTCCACACCATTAGAGTGAGTAAATCCAAGGTACTCTACTGTCTGTCGAAAGTTCCAGTTCAGCTTATCTAAACCTATCTTATCAAATATTTCGCTAAGCGAAATCTCTTCTTTCTTCTGATCTTCCAAAAATGCCACAAGGCTCAAGCTGTCATCAGATCCTCCAATATACTCTCCCCAATATTTTTTTATATACATTCCTTATCCTCCGTAAATAATTTTACTTTTTAAATGTGCTATCCTTGTCTTCTGTTTGTGTTTTGGCGAAATAGCTCTGATAGTTCTTTTGTCAGCAAGCCCTCTTCCTCGAGTCGTTTTACAAAATTCTCTTCATATCGCTCAAAATCCTCTGCGCAACCCACATTCTCTGCAAGAAGCAACAATGCTTCGGGTAATATCTTTGATTTTTGATTTTTCAAAAGCTCATTCTTTATATATTCACAAAGTCTATCTAAAATCTCATAGTTTTCCTTGTCCGCCTTTTCAAAATCAGTATCCCAGTCTATAGAATCAATTCTATTTTTAAAATAAATTAAATCTTTTTTATCCATTTCTCTCCAAATCATACTTGTTTCAGTTTTATAATATTATTATATAACATACCATTCAAAAATGGTATTATAAGCTGGAGGCACAATGTACAAAGCCGGAGGCGTAATGGAGGAATTAGGTATGTTTGATACTATCGACTTTAATAATTTTTGGAAAGAAAGCGACTACATAAATGAAGTTTGCACTGGTGAAGCTCTAACGGATGAAATGGTGCGCGAAGCAGAGGAAAGACTTGGATACAAGCTTCCTGAATCATATATAGCACTAATGAAAACGCGAAACGGTGGCAAGCCACTAAAAACTGTTTGGTTTGATGAAAAAAATCGATATCGTGTTGATGTAGAAGAAATCTTCAGCATATCAGAAGATAAAAAGGATTCCCTATTTGGAACATATGGCAATGAGTTTTGGTACGAAGAATGGGAATATCCCAGGGATGTTGGTGTTATTATAGCTGACACAATATCAGGCGGTCACGAAATGATATACCTGGACTACAGAGATTGCGGCAAGGATGGAGAACCAAAAGTATCGCTCTGCTCAGCAGAAGACGACCATGAGATAATTGTACTCGCAGACAGCTTTGAGGAATTTATATTAGGGCTTACTCCTTCGGAAGAACTAAAATATTAAAATATTGAATTCGACTGAAATAGAGTGTGAGACTTTTTCTGTAAATTAGCCTTCTGTGGTAGATTGGTGAAAAGACCATAGCAATTAAGCTACGGTCTTATTTTGTTTGCAAAAGTTAAATGACATGCCACATTTCGCAGTCTAAAGCAATATTTTCATGTACCCTATCCCTTAGAATCATCCAATTCTTGTAAGGGCGACTTCACTCACAAAGCACTTTGTATTCCCCGTATCCATTGGCATCCATCTCTTCATACGGGACGAATTCAAGGCTTGTACCATTAATACAATACCGAAGTCCGCCTTTGTCTTTGGGACCGTCTGTAAATACATGACCCAAATGAATATCCGAATTTTTACTTCGTACCTCAGTTCTGATCATGCCGTGACTTTTATCAATTCTTTCCTCTATCTTGTCGCTTAAAATAGGTTTTGAAAAGCTAGGCCATCCGCAACCTGAATCGAATTTGTCCTTAGAAGCAAATAAGGGCTCTCCGTTTAGTTTATCTACATAAATCCCTTTACGGTACTCCTGATTTAACGGACTGGTAAAAGGACGTTCCGTTGCCGAATCAAACATAACCAACCTTGAAAGTTCATCAAGCTCATTGATATTTTTCTTTTGCATGAGCTTTAAGTCTTCATCTATCAAAGGTTGTTTCGCCATGTTTAAATTTATATGGCAATATCCATTCGGATTTTTCTCTAGGTAATCCTGATGATATTCCTCTGCCAATATAAAATGCTTTAATTTCTGAGTTTCTACAGCAAGATTTCCGTGTTTATTTCTTTCATAACCCATAACTTTATCAATAATCATCGCATCCTCATCCTTTTCATAATAGATTCCGGTGCGATATTGACGCCCTATGTCATTTCCCTGTTTATTTACTGAAGTCGGATCTATAATACGGAAATAATGAAGCAAAATTTCCTCCAAAGAAATCTTGGAACAATCATATTCCACTTTTACTGTCTCCGCATGATCTGTTGTCTTAATATGCTCATAATCCGTATCTTGCGTCTTTCCATTGGCATATCCCGTTTCGGTGTTTACAACACCGTTAATCCTTTGGAAGTATCCTTCCACACCCCAAAAACAACCTCCTGCCAAATAAATAGTCTTTTTATTCTCAGGTAGAACTTTTATTTCTTTTCGTGTGTTTTCCATAAATTCCCCCACGTTCTTATTACAAGCTGTTGTCAGAAATACAATGAATATTAAAAGCTATATTCATCTTCCTGCATGTTAATAGGGCTCCCATAAATGTCTGTAATCCCAGTCTTTTCATCATCCGTTAGATTGTCAATAAAGATACACCATTCATCAGGATGTCCACCGACAAATTCCATTTTAGGAATACTAATTTGACTTGGATTTTTTGCATATAAACAAAGTCTATTATCGCCCCAAAATCGTGTAAGTGTTAAAATCTGTTCCTTATATAAAACATTTATACCTTTCATTTCCGTCCCCACAATTTTATTCATTATTTCCATAAAATCCTTAACCATAAGCATATAATGCTTTATATATTATTATACTTGATTAAACGCTTCTAATAAGTATTCATTCCCATAAATACTTATTTGAAGCTAGATTTTCTCATATTCTTTTCTAATCGCAGTAGTTTAGGGGCTTGACCTTCGCGCTATCGCACTTGCTCTCGTCTCGTATTTGTAGGTAGATATCTCTCACTCAAACTCTTCTTTTTCTGCTGTTCGATACATTCAAAACCTTCGAAATGAAGGTTTTGCATTTGTTGTGTTCTGAGGAATTTATCTAATTTAAGCTCGTTTTTAGATTTTTTAACCAGTTCCAATTAAATTTATAAGTTATCATTGTTTGTCAAATCATCTTTCAAGCAAAACTCTTCATTAATTTTGATAATTATTAAAGCAACAATCTTTAACAGTTTATAATAATCACTTTCATGTTCTTCTATGCTTTGAGGATTATTACCATGTAAATACTTATTTCTAATAGAAGGTCCATTATCAAATTGCCTGTCATTAAGAATATAGTTTAAATAATCCTGCTCTGGTTTGGAAAAAAGTGTAGATTCAAATATAATTTTTTTATTAGTGATTAACTCATCTAATAAATCACTATTTTTGTAATAGGATATGCATATCACATCATTATTATAAAAATCCTCTAAAATTCTCACTATTTCCATTCTAAAACGTATATATCTATGGTTATCTTCATAAATAATATTTTTATCTTTTAGCCAGTTTAGGCTTAAAAACTGATACTCAAAGAAATCTGAAAATAGCATATCCTCATTCTTTATTAAATCTGCAAAATTATTATAGTCTTTCTTGCTTTCAACATAAGCTAGTTCGGATTGATCCGAAAACAATAAGTACGAAATATTTAATAATTCTGTATCGACTATGTATCCATATTTTTTTACAAAAAAACTCGGAATATCTTCTATTAATGGTGTGTTTCTTGATATTTCTAATAGTTCCATATCTATCTCCCCGTTATTAACAAAAAGCATAAATTGTCTTAAAATTGAATCTAACTCAGAACACATTGTTCTCATTTTTTCCAAAAAAGATGATTCCGAACTTGGTATTAATAGGGAAAAACCTTCTGCTTTGAACTCTTTATTAAGATATTCTTCAAAAAACCACTTAAAAATATTTTCCAATCTTTTGTCTAATTTATGAAGTTCATAATAATATGCTCTAATCTGCATGCTAGATATCATTTCTTTAAGCCTAAAGGCGGCTCCAATCGCGTACTCTCTATTTCCTTTTACCCCAACTAGTCTTTCAAGACTTCCAATATGATTTTTATTTGATGGAAAAGTTGATCTGAAAAAACGATCTACATATCCAAAAAGATATATGAAATTATTTAGTAGTGTTGGATTATCTAAGTTTTCTTCTAGCCATAAACGACTATATATAATTTTAGGATTCAATCCATCTTCATAAGAAATCTCAATCTCTTCATTGCTATTAGAAAAGCCAACAATAGCTCCAAATGAAAATCCTGTGCCAGATTCAAAGAGTTTTTCAATATTTCCTTCGTATCGTCTTTTTGACTTTAATCGAATTTTATCACTAATAGGAAACTCTTTTGTCCCTCGAGATTTAGAAAGTAGAAATAAATAATTCGGGTTAGCATCTTCTCTATCAATATACTTTTCTATTATCTCGATTTGCTGGTCTGTTTGTAATGCGTTTGGAATATAACATGTCTTATGGTTTCTTTCTTTACTTGCTATATGATACGAAATCAAAATCTCAGCAGTAGACTCCGATTGCTTCATGTAATCACTAATTTCATTATTATAATATTGAACTATGTCCTTATGCTCTAAGATTATATAAAGTGGAACATTAAATATTTCTAACAAACTTTTAAATTCTTCAGAAGATATATTTTTATAAATTTTATAGGTGTTAAACACATCCCAAAAAGAATTCTTATAGTGAATGCTAATTTCAGAATAAAAAGTTTTAATACATGAGTAATCGATGTCAGAAAAAAATCTTCCTATTATGGGTCTGAAACTATCTGCCACTAAAGTTAATTTTTTATAATACTCTTTACTCCATGACTGCAACCTAACTTCAGAATCAAATAGCAAACAAATATTATACATTTCCAAAATATTGTTTATTTTATATTCCATATTAGTTTCATCAAAAGCATTAATTATTTTTTCAGCTTTTTCTAAATTCCATCCAATACTCAAATCCGATTTGCTATAAAACTTCGCTCCAATATACTCTAAATCCACTGGCTCACCCTCTTTTCTAGCATTGTTTAATCTTAACTATGTTCACCTTTGACCTTCATTTTCTTTTACAATATCCTATTGTTTTGCTTATATCACAACTAGTTTTATCGTTTTATTAAAATTACCGGAACACTTATACTTCTTTTTGAAAAAACTTTTATTAGATAAATTTACCATCTCTCTATCTCACCTTATTTACAAGACTCATAATCAAGTCCTTATCTTCTATATTTAGTGATTCCAAAACTCTTTTTCCCTGAATCCTTAATTAATGCTCCATTTAGTTTTATCTATGATTGAAAATCTATCAAGAAAATCTGTATTAACTTTTACTGGGAATTTGAGATTTTGAACATTAAACTTATTAATGTATTGGATAAATAAATTCCCTTTGCCGGGAGTTGCAGTAACGATGTCCATACTCTTATTTTCATTTCATAAAAGATTAAGTGTATTTATGTTAACATAGTTATCAATTAAAACATCTCTTTTTAGCCTCGCCAATAAGCCTTATAATAAAGCTAAAGACATCTTAAATTTGACCGTAAAAAAAATATTATACCTATGTGTTTTTTCCTATGCAATTAAATATTTTTGACCGTTTATTATCTTTTTGTAATTGTTTAAGCTCTACTCTGTAAAAAAAGCAAACATGTCTTTATTAGAAAGTAATAAATTACGCATTTGAACAAATGTATCCATAATTTTTACGCCAACATCTACTGCAATATCTCTTTTAAACACTGCTGAAAGCATAGTTATTCCTTGTTCAGTGCATATATAAGTCATATCACTTCTGCCCCCATAATTATTCTAATTTGAACTTCCATTTTGGAAGTTCAAATTGATAAATTCGAGTTTAAGCAATTCCTTAAAACACTTAAAATTTCCAATTTTTACCTTTCTTATTGCTACGATTATTCATCTCAACCAAATAGATACTTATTGTCTGTAGCTTTATTGTATTCAAAATTATTATAATATTTATTGTGGAGGGTTGCGACTATGGATATTATTAAAGTTTTTGGCTCTAACCTGAAGAAGTATAGAACCGCTATGGGTATATCTCAAGAGGCTTTTGCTGATAAATGTGGTATGCATCGAACCTATATCAGTGCAATCGAATGTTATCGCAGAAGTATATCTCTTGAAAACATACAACGTATCGCTGATACGCTTGGAATTGAAACATACAAACTATTTTTGGAGGATTAAACTATGCCTACTTACACTTGTGATTATAGATTACCGTCTGGTAATCGCTCTCAAAAAAGACAATCTCTTATTTCCTGTTTTTTGAATGAGGAAGCGGGAATTGGCAGAGGCGACTATGCCTCGCGTTATCAGTACAATGTTGAGTCATACGGTGATTATAGAATCTTTTTAAAGCGTCCAACACGGCTTAACAAAGGATTCGATTTCACCGTAAATGTGCAAGGTATGTACTTCAAAAATAATCGAAGATACAGCAACCCCAGCCATAGTGATATTTTTGAAGCTTTGACTTGTTGCAGAAATGAATGTCCCAATGAATATTATTCTGTTAGAGATGCCATTATCTCCATTTACGAATGCGATGACATTGATTTATCCCATATCAACGCACATTTCCTCGATTTTGAAGGTGATGAGCACCCTATCCAAATCATTTTGTTAGCCATTAAATGGTTGTTTATGGAACAGGATTGCGCTTATTGGAATTATTCAGGACGAAGAATGCTTTTTGAGGCACTTACTGAAAATGACTTGGTATAACTCTCACTTTTTTAAAACAAAAAGATATTCATGAGCAATAAGTAAAAAGTTATATTTCACACTATTTGTTTTCCAATAACCAGTTGCCTTGCAATTATGTTGCTCTTTAATAATCAATTCTTTTAGCTTAAATCCGGCATTCTGAAATATTTTCATCACTTCGAAAGACATAGGAATCATATGTCCTTTTTGACGAGTATCGCCCATAAGAACAGCACAAAATTTATCTTTTTTTAGAACTCGGTAGCTTTCATCAGCTACCCTTTTCATTTCTTCAAGAAAATCCTTCACTTTCAGATGTGACAAATCCTCAATAATATCCTCACTATACCTGATAATATCTGCATACGGTGGATGCGTACATATTAGATCAACACTTTCATTAGGAATAAAATCTAAATTTCGTGCATCGCCTTTATGTAGATATACCTTTCCATTAGCTCCATAATGCTCAAAATTTGTTTTTTCTTTGCATCTTTCAAGTGCCACATCATTCACGTCAATGCCAATTATATTTCTATTAAGTAACTTCGCTTCTACAAGCGTTGTACCACCCCCCGCAAATTGATCAATCACTAAATCTTTTTCTTGTGAATATCGAAGTAATATATTTCGAGGGATATAGGGAGACCAATTACCCCTCCATTTTGCATCATGGGTTGCCCAGTCTCCACGTTTTGGGAAAGACCAATGCGTGGTCATTTCCAACTCAAAATCTTCTGGCTCCCATTTTGTTATTTTTTTTGCCATTATCTAAAAACCTCTTTAATTATTCCCTCTTCCAAATCCTTGATATTATAAATATGTTGCATCACATCAAATGTTTCTTCAAGATTGTTACGGGCGCTCATCCAACCTTTTCCATCGGTAAACCAAACAAATGTAAATCCTGTAATTTCTTCGGTTTCCCAAGCAAGTGTCTTATAACTGCGTGCAGTTTCATTTAATTTGCTACCACCACTTCCATAAAAATTAGTTTCAACACCGTAAATCATATTCGGGGTTTTAACTACAAAATCAAAACGTTTTTCCATTTTTCCTTGATTAGAAATAGCGGACAAGTCTATATTCCATTTATCTATAATTTGATGAATGTAGATTTCTTTAAAATAATTGTCATCTTTTATAAATCCCGCTTGCTGAATAAAGTTTTCAACCAAGTCTTCCATAAGATGTCCGCCACGATTTTTACGACCATTAGAATCCAGTCCTGTTTCAACACCAGTGGCATAGTCAACCAAATTATTTACGATATGATTTTCCAATAAATCAAATAATCCCGTCTCTCGCATAAAGTACTTATATCTCTCATAATATGTGTGACTGTTTGGCGGATACTTCCCAAAGTCAAATTCATATAAATGACTGCCATTTTCATCCTGACAGTAAATCTCATTTGCTCTTACTGCCAAAAGCAGAGGAACGCACTTTAAGACTTCAGGGTATTTTCTCATTAAACTCTCAAAATCATCTTCAATATTTTTAGAACCGATAAGTGAATTTAAAATATTAAGCTCAACCTTGATATTACCCACATTTCTATGAACTTTTTCAAAATCTATGTAATAACCATAATCTGCTATACTGTCACGAAATCCTGATAGCCAAGTATTAAAATTTCTACTCATATCAAGTCTCCTTAAATTCAACTGTAAACTTGAAATTTTCTTCAATATGCCATATAGCTCGCTTTGATATAAAAGCACCATCGGGCTGTCTCAACCCGAAATCTCTATAAGCTTTTGAAATACCACCCACATATCTTCCTTGTGCGTCAATTCGATATTCCTTATATAAAGAATCACCGAATCTAATATTAATAACAGAAGCATCTTCGGGAAGGCACTCTTTAATGGCACGTGGTAAAATTAAGATATAAGCCCTTATATCGTTTTCAGTTACCAACTCTCTCAATTGTGGCTTCTTCATCTACTGTATCGGATATTTTTTTCATAATGCTGTCAAGAGCAGTTTTGCTAAATACCGGCTTAAATGTAAATCCGATTTCTTTTTCAATACAAGTGCTAACCAACTCTTTGCCGTCCACAACTATAATAGGTCTACTTGGATCTACCTTTTGAGCATCAACCTTTGCATTATCAGACACCTTTCCGGTGGTTATGAACATTCCGATACGGCTACTAAAGGAACCCCTTAATGCACGGATTTTCTCCGGAGATACGGTGCTGCCAGGCGAATACCGCTTTGCCTGTATGTAGAACAGTTCATCAACCGAGTTAGATAAACCACCAATACCCTTTCTTACAGCGGTTAAATCAATTCCTCCATCTCCAGATTTCTTAGTTACAAAAACTTCTTCCAAACCAATTTTCTGTAAATATATCTTCAAGAATTCTTCAAATTTATATCCATCCTCAAAGTAATTGTAGAAGCTATCCACTATTTCGCTGTATTCAGATGCTGATAGATCAATATTTTTTCTCATATTGCAACCTCCTCAAAAATTGCTTATTAACAATTCCTTAATTTTTCCTCTTGCGTCACTGTTACAATTAATCATACGAGTTGCTTCAACACGCTTAATTCGATGTGAGGAATAAATGTTATCAAAGAAATCATCCTCTGTATTTAAGTTTTTTGGATCGGAATTGCTAATAACTATCTTTGCTCCTCTACGGTGCATATCATCAACAAATTTTGCAAGGTTTATCTGTTCTTCATCATTAAACAAGTTTTCCGTATATGCGGTAAAGCTTGCAGTGTCGGTGATAGGACGATAGGGTGGATCAAAATAAACAAAGGTATTTTCATCAATAAAATTTGCAGAGTTTCTGTAATCACCGCATACAATGGTCACATTTTGAAGTTTCTCCGATACCACACGAAGATTGTTTTCATCGCAAATCAAAGGATTTTTATAAGTTCCCATAGGAACATTAAATAATCCTTTTTTATTAACACGGAACAAACCATTAAAACAGGTCTTGTTAAGGAAAATCATCAATGCCGCTTTTTCAATACTGATAGTTTCATCACCATTGATTTTTAAATCATTAAAACGCTCTCTCTTTGCCGTATAGTAGACTTTACGTTCGTTTGTATCCATTGTTACAAACTCATCTTGTATAGCTTGTAACGTAGTAATAAGTTCATCTATATCGTCTCTAATAACGCGATATGCATTGACAAGTTCTGCATTAATATCACTAATGTATACTTCTTCTAACTCATATCTACTCAATATGTCAAAGAGGACAGCTCCACCACCAACAAACGGTTCCGCATATTTTGTGATAGTGCTATTTTCAAAAGGATAATACTTTTCTATTTCTCGAAGAAGTTGACCTTTTCCACCTGCCCATTTTAAAAACGGCTTGATATTTTTATCTTCTTTTTTCTTGTACCTTATGCTTCTTGCATCTATCGGCTTTTCAGCTGAAGCAGGAATAATCCACATGTTCCCTACCATAGTTGCATGATTAATTCTGTTTTCCGAACAAAGAACAGCAACTCGTCTTTGTGAAATTCCCCACTTGTCAGCTGCTTCTCTTGTAGACATATATTCCATAGCGGTACCTCCATTTTTACTATTATATTCTAACTCTGGAATAATAGCAATATCATTCAAAAGCTTTTAGTTACATTAACAACATAGCTCAATTGTCTTTAAGCTAATTATAATATCTATCCTTGTTTCAAAATCTAAGATCATTTATCTACATACTTCTTAGACTATTATTTTAATATTACTAAAAATAAGAAATCATCAAAAATATTGATTATAAGAAATGTAAACTTAAAAGTTGCATGTATAGGAAAAACACAAAAAATAGTTGTCAAATTATACTTCAAATACTATCAATCATGACCACCCGTAAAACGGGTGGTTTGTTCTTTGGCTATAAGCCATTGTTA
>ERZ772971.260-NODE-260-length-35243-cov-8.117199_pt1 | contig 35243 bp, 37 predicted proteins | sample MGYA00511943_ERZ772971 | MGnify/ENA primary metagenome ERZ772971 (study PRJEB29015, sample SAMEA2737929) | human oral metagenome | biome: human oral; feature: human-associated habitat; material: dental | place: China | collected 2144 ... | reverse complement strand
CGATGAACTCGGGGACGGTGTTCGAGGAGGTGCCGGGCATCGAGACGACGGAGCCAGCATTCGGACTGCCCGCCCTTTGGATCTCGGAGAACGAGCGCGAACAGGCAGAGCTGAACGGCTACACCGTTGTCGATGCGGTCTCCGTGCTCGCGACGCATCTCACGGAGATCATCAAGCAGCATGCGGCTGAAATTCTTGGACGTCAGGAGACGCAGAACCTCATCGATAATCTGCGCAAGACAAATGGTGCGTTGGTGGATGAGGTCGTTCCGAACCTCCTCAGCGTGGGTGAGGTACAGAAGGTGCTTGCCAACCTTCTGCATGAGCGCATATCCATCCGCGATATGAGTACGATCCTTGAGGTGCTTGCCGACTACGGCACGGCGACAAAGGACACAGATATTCTCACGGAGTATGTCCGTCATGCAATGGCGCGCCATATTACACAGCAGAATGTCCAGAACGGGGTGCTGCCGTGCATTACCCTTGATCCCGCCATCGAAAATAAAATTGCGGGCAGCGTGCAGCGCACCGAGCATGGATCCTATGTCAGCCTTGACCCGGATTCCATGCAGAAGCTGCTCATGGCACTCCAGAAAGAACTGGGCAAGCTGACCGATCAGGGGTATCAGCCGATTGTGCTGACGAGCCCAACCGTGCGTCCTTACTTCCGCAATCTCGTCGAGCGCTCCATTCCGGGGCTGATTGTGCTCTCCCATGCGGAGATTGAACAGAATGTTGAGATCCAGATCCTTGGGGTGGTGAGAATCTAAGTGCAGGTCAAGACAGTCCGCGCTTCCTCCGTAAAGGAAGCGATGGAACAGATCAAGGATGAACTTGGCAGCGATGCCGTACTTCTTCATACCAAAAAATATCGTGAGGGCGGCGTTCTCGGCGGGGCTGAGATGATCGAAGTGACCGCTGCTGTCGATGAGAATCAGGCGCGCGTGCCGCGTGCTGCTTCCGCATACGTTCCGCCGGCATCCCCCATTCTTCCGACCAGTGTGCTCAATCAGTACCGTATGACAGAGCCGTCCGTCACCGATGGCGCAATGGCACAGCCGGCGCGTGCCGTCCTTCCCGCTTATGAGGCGTACGGCAGCGAACCTCCTATCATGTCAGCCTACCCCGTGCAGGAAGCAGCCCCCCCCTATTCGCCGGAGGCGTATGACATGTCTACAACCGCTCAACCGACATCGATACCTGCATACGAGGCAACAGCGCCTCCTCCTGCGGCAGCTGCCATGCCGCAGCCTCCCGTGGAGCCAGTGCCCGCTGCGGAGTCCGTTCCTACAGCGGATGAAGGTTCTGCGGAGCGGATTCGCTTCCTCGAAGATGAACTGGCGCAGATGAAGACCATGCTTGCCTCCATGATGGCGGCGAATCAGCCGAAGGAGATCGTCTCCATCCGCGATGCACTGCGCAGGCAGGAGGTGCGGGAGGATCTTTGCGAGGAACTCTCAAGCAAGATTCCCATTGCCGATGTGAACTTGGACAGCCTCGACCCGCGTGCGGGAAGCGTCCTTGCGGGCTATCTCGGACAGGTGATGAAGTTCAGCGATGGGCTGCAGCCCGGCGCACACGGCTCCCGTGTCGTCGCCTTTATTGGGACGACGGGTGTCGGCAAGACGACGACACTTGCCAAGGTGGCGGCACACTTTGTGTTGGAACAGAACCTCAAGGGAGCGCTCATTACGGCGGATACCTATCGCATTTCGGCGGTTGAACAGCTCAAAAAGTATGCTGAGATCCTAGGTCTTCCCGTGGAGGTCGTCTACTCGGCGGCAGAACTCAAGAAGGCGATTGCGCGTCACCGCAGCAAGGATTTTGTTCTCGTGGATACGGCGGGACGAAGTCAATACAATGAGTTCCAGATGGATGAACTCAAGGAACTCCTTGCGGCACATCCACGGATGGAGAAACATCTGGTTGTCAGTGCGACGACGAAGGAACAGGATGCTGCAGAGATCATGAAGCGTTTCGCCGCATGCAGCCCGGATCGTATCATCTTCACAAAGACGGATGAAACGCGGACGATCGGTATGGTGCTCAATCTTCTCGCAGGTGAGAAAACGCCCCTTTCGTTTCTCTCGAATGGGCAGAGCGTACCGGACGACATTATCCCTGCGACGGCAGAACGCCTTGCCGCGCTTCTTTTGAGGGAATGATATGGAAGATCAGGCAGCGCGGCTGCGCCAAATGGTCGGCGCAGAGAGTACGCAGGGATCCGTCGCATCTGCACAGGCGGAGGCATGGTCGAATGTGCGTGTGATCGCGATTACGAGCGGCAAAGGGGGCGTCGGCAAGACAAACATTGCCGTCAACCTTGCGATTGCACTGCGCAAACGGGGGCAGCGCGTCCTCGTCATCGATGCGGATCTGGGCATGGCAAATGTGGATATTCTGCTTGGTGCCACCTCGCGAAAACATTTGCTTGATCTGATCCGTCCGGAGGTCAAGCTGGACGATGTCATCGTGGATACGCCGCACGGGATTCAATACATATCCGGCGGCTCCGGAATTGAAAAGGCACTCGAATACGATCAGGCAGAGAAAATACTCCTTCAGCAGAAACTGGCGGACTGCGCAACACGCGCCGACCTCATTCTGGTCGATACGGGCGCAGGGCTTGGGCGCAATGTCATGGACTTCATTCTTGCCGCAGACGAAGTACTGCTCGTAACGACACCGGAGCCGACCTCTCTTACCGATGCCTATGCGGTGATGAAGGCGTACAGCATCTATGCGGCACAGAAAAATCTCAGACTTATTATCAACCGTGTGTACGAAGTGAGGGAGTGCCGCGAGGTGGCGCAAAAGCTGCAGCGTGCCTCTGAGAAGTTTCTGCACATGCCGGTGGACTGCCTCGGGTATGTTTTTGAGGATACATCGGTCACAAAGGCGGTGCGTCGGCAGACCCCCCTGCTTAGAGCAGAGCCGAATACCGCAGCGGCACGCTGCATCGATGCACTGGCACAGACACTCATTACCGGAAATGAGATGCGGATCAAACGTGGGTGGAAAGGTTTTTTACAGCAAATTTTTAAGTTTTGATCATTGTCAAGGAGGAAAATTTAGATGGCGGGCGAATTGGTACAGGCAAGGGGTGTTTTAGCAATCGGTCAGAGGCTGGAAATATTCTTTGAAAACAGCGAGGAAGAAAATTCCGGCTATACGAGCAGGGTGGAGGACATCGTCGGAGATGAACTCGTCGTTGCTATGCCCTTGGACGAACGCCACGTTCCTGTTATCCCGCGCGTCGGAGAGAACCTTTATGTGCTTGCTGCAGGAGACGGCTGTCATTTTCGTTTTTTCAGCGTCCATCGCGGGCATGGCCGTCACGATAACATTCCTGTCCTGCGCATCTCCATTCCAGAAGTGGCGGAGCGCTATCAAAAACGTGGTTTCTTTCGACTCAAGGTGAATCTCACAGCAACGGTTCGTTTGATTGACTACATGGGAACGATTGCTGCTCCGAAACGTGTGCCTATTGTCGATATCAGCGGGAGCGGGCTTGCATTTGCGTGGTCCAGGCAAGTGCATCTCGATGAATTTGCTGCCCTTGAAATCAACGACATTCCTGGAATCGGGACGATCGAACTGATGACGAAGGTCATGCGATGCACCCGCATTGAACGCGAGGACGATGCACCAATCTATCATGTCGGCGTGCAGTTCCAAGGAATCTCACGCAGTATGCGCGATAAGATCGTTCGTTACCTGTTTCAGGTACAGCGAAGTCAGGTGGGGCGCGTGAAAGATGAGTGAGTCAGAAAAAAAGGCATTGACCATGCGGCGCCAGGGGGCACCCCGTACGCGGATGCGACTGGTTGTCATTGGCTCTTCCACCGGTGGGCCACAGGCTTTGCAGACCGTTATCACAGGGCTTTCCGAATGTTTTCCCTGCCCCGTGATCGTTGTGCAGCACATGCCGGCGGGATTTACCGGTGCGTTGGCGGCACGGCTGGATGGTGTTTCGAAGGTTCGCGTACGCGAGGCGCAGGATGGAAACGTTTTGGAAGCCGGCTGTGTCTATATCGCACCGGGCAACTACCACCTGCGTGTTCTGCACGATGCGGGTACGCGGCGCATTGCACTCAGCGATGAGCCGCCCGTTGGGAACCACCGCCCTGCAGTGAATGTGATGTATGACTCGGTTGCCCCTCTTGGAAAGGATGTCGTCGCTGTGATCCTTACGGGGATGGGCAGTGACGGGCGCGATGGGATGCGCAGGATCAAAGAAAACGGCGGCTACTGCATTGCGCAGGATGAAGCAACCTGCGTCGTCTACGGAATGCCCAAATCCGTGATTGAGGCAGGTCTGGCCGATGAGATATGCCCATTGCCGCAGATCGCAGAGGCGATTGAGGCGGCTGTGAGAAGATAGGAAATAGGGGGAATATCAATGGATAACCAGTATATGGACATGTTCCTGGATGAGTCGCATGAGCATCTGCAGTCGCTGAATGAAGGACTCCTGCGCCTTGAGGAGAACATGGAAGAAATCAGTGCGGTGAACGACATCTTCCGCAATGCGCATACACTCAAAGGCATGTCGGCAACGATGGGCTTTGCCAAGATTGCGGAACTTACGCATGAGATGGAGGACGTTCTGGATCTCGTCCGCAAGGAGCAGCTCAAGCTCAACGAGGACATCATGGACACGCTGTTCAAATGTCTGGACTCCCTTGAGCAGATGGTGGACAGCGTTGGCAACGGCGAGGCTGAGGATGTCGTCGATGTTTCGGATCTCGTAGCAAAGCTGAGCTCCATCTCCAAAGGAACGCCTGCGCCTGCTGCGGCAGCCCCCTCAGCAGCGGCACCGGCACCGACAGCAGATGGTGCTGCGGCTGCCAATATTGACCTCGATGACATTGACCTCGATGTCATGAAAAAGGCAAAAGAAGCTGGGATGCACTCCTTCCATGTCAAGGTTACGCTCATGGAGACCTGCGTCCTCAAGGCGGCGCGTTCCGTCATGGTCATGCAGGCATTGGATGAGGTCGGTGATGTCATCAAAAGCGTTCCTCCTGCTGAGGATCTTGAGCAGGAGAAGTTTGAGCGCAGCTTTGATGTGATCGTCGCCACAAGCAGCGATGCTAAGGCCGTCCAGAATGCCGTGGATACCGTCTCGGAAATCGAGGACATTGCGGTTGAGGAGATTGACCCGGACAAGGTCGGTAAGGAAGCAGCGGCGGCGCCTGCTGCAGCACCTGCCGCCGCTCCGGCAGCGAAGCCGGCAGCAGCCCCTGCGAAGAAAGAGGCGGCCAAGCCCGCTGCGGCCCCGCCGAAGAAGCAGCATCAGAGTCAGAGTGTCCGCGTGGACATTGAAAAGCTTGACACGCTCATGAACCTCATGGGTGAGCTGGTTATCAACAAAGTTCGTCTGGAGCAGATCGGTCAGACACACCGTTTGAGCGACCTTATGGAAACGCTTGAACAGATGGATCGTGTGACGGGCGATTTGCAGAACATCGTCATGAAGGTGCGCATGGTTCCGGTCAGTGCCGTGTTCAACCGTTTCCCGCGCATGGTGCGCGACGTATCGAAGGAACTCGGCAAGGAAATCAACCTCACGATCGAGGGCGAGGAGACAGAGCTGGATCGTACCGTTATCGACGAGATCGGTGATCCGATCATGCACCTCCTGCGCAACTCGCTCGACCACGGTGTTGAGAGCCCCGAGAAGCGCGAGGCGAAGGGCAAGCCGCGCACCGGCGAGGTCGGTCTTATCGCGCGCCACGAGGGCAACAACGTTGTCATCATGATCACGGACGACGGTGCAGGCATTGATGCGAACAAGATCCGCCGCAAGGCAGTCGAGAAGGGCATGATCTCGCAGAGTGAGGCGGACAGCCTCGACGATGCGGATGCCGTTCGACTGATCTTCCTGCCGGGATTCTCGACGGCGGAGCAGATCACGGACATCTCCGGCCGTGGCGTCGGTATGGACGTTGTGCGCAGTAAGATCGAGGCACTCTCGGGACATGTCGATGTGGAAACGCACATCGACGAGGGATCCATCTTCAAGATCAAGCTGCCTCTCACGCTTGCCATTATCCAGGCGATGCTTGTGCGCGTGCAGGAGGAGATGTACGCTATTCCGCTCACCTCCATCGACAGTACGATCAACATCGAGCCCACGGACATCCAGACCGTCCAGAACAAGGAGGTCATTGTCCTGCGCGGCGAGATCATTCCGATTATCCGCATGGAGGAGGCTCTGCAGGTTCCGCACACGAAGGACTCCGACGAGCATTTCGTTGTCGTCGTTCATGCGGGCGAGGCAAAGGCGGGCATCGTCGTCGACAATCTGATCGGTCAGCAGGAAATCGTTATCAAGACGCTCGGCAACCTCTTTGCCGGACTTAAACTCTTCGGCGGAGCAACCGTTCTTGGTGATGGCAGGGTTGCACTGATTCTTGATGTTGCAACGATGATTCAGCAGTAAAAGGGGAGGGCAAAGAAGATGGCAGATGATATGAATCAGGGAAATGCGCCGCAGAACTCGCAGTATGTGGCATTCAATCTTCGCGATGAAGAATACGGCGTCAGCATTCTGAACGTGCAGGAGATCCGCAACCTTACGGATATCACGCGCGTTCCGTTCGCGGCGGACTTCATCAAGGGCGTCATCAATCTGCGTGGCTCGGTTCTCCCCGTCATTGACCTCAAGCAGCGGCTCGGGCTTGCGGAGACACCGTATACCGACCGCACGCGCATCGTTACGGTTTCCGTCGAGGATGTCCATGTCGGCATGCTCGTCGATGCCGTGACCGAGGTGCTGAGTCTCGAGAATGCGCCCATCGATACAAAAAAGGCGATGAATGCGCGCGAGAGCAGCCGATTCCTCAGTGGAATCGGCAATATCAGGGGCAGACTCATTGTTCTCCTCAACCTCGAGGAGATCGTCGGACTTCCGAAGGATGCGAAATAAGCCTGCTCCGCGATTAAGAGGTAATGTCAATGACCGTAGATGAGAATCTGACAGAACTGTCGGAGCTGCAGCTGGATGTACTCAAGGAGATCGGAAATGTCGGAGCGGGCAACTCCGCGACGGCGCTTTCCCGTCTCATTCAGCGGCGCATCGAAATGAATGTGCCCCATGTGGCATTGGTTCCAATCGAAGATGTCCCGGAATTTGTCGGCGGCCCAGAACTGGTGGTCGTCGGTATTTTCCTGCGCGTCTACGGAAAGGCACCGAGCAATATCCTGTTTCTCATCCCGCGGGAGAGTGCGTTTGCACTTGTTGATACACTTCTCGGGCGGGAACGCGGTGAGACGATTGAACTGGATAACATGGACGAATCAGCGCTTATGGAGATCGGCAATATTCTTGCCGGCTCCTACCTGAACGCATTCTATACGTTCACGGGCATGAGCATGCTGCCGTCCATTCCTGCACTCGCCGTGGATATGGCAGGTGCCATTCTCAATGTAGTTTTGGTTCAGCTTGGCGAGATGGGAGATCACGCGCTTCTCATCGAAACGAATTTCGTGGCAGAGGATCGGAGCATCAGCGGACATTTCTTCCTTGTACCGGATCCCGGGTCGCTCAGCACCATAATGAATGCGGTAGGAGTTGAATGATATGCCGGATTTGATAAAAGTCGGTATGGCCGACTACAAAGTCGGCACAGCTCCATCCACACTCATCAGCTATGGATTGGGCTCCTGTATCGGCCTTTCTCTCTATGATCCCACGGCAAAGGTGGGGGGACTCCTCCACTATATGCTGCCGGACAGCAAGCAGGCGCGTCCCTCGGATACGCCGGCAAAATTTATCGATACCGGATTTCCGCTGATGCTCGCGGATGTCCTGCGGCTTGGTGCGTCGAAGTCCCGCCTCGTGGCAAAGATTGCGGGAGGTGCGCAGATGTTTGCGTTCTCCAATACGACGAGTGTCATGCGCGTCGGTGAGCGCAATGCACAGGCGGCAAAGGAGCTTTTGGCGCAGCACGGGATTCGCCTCATCGCCGAGGATACGGGACTCAACTATGGGCGCACGGTGTCGATTGATCTGAACGATGGAACCTATACCGTTAAGACCGTGAGCAAGGGAGATAAAACGATATAGAGAGGAAGGTGAAATGTATGTTCAAACTCGGTATGACCTTGGTATTTTCCGTCATTGCTGCGCTTGTTGTATTCCTTACGGGGATGATTGCTGATGCGCGTGTGACGACAGCGCTTCTGCGCAGCCTGATCGCGTTTCTGTGTGCAGGAATATTCACCTATCTCGTTGTATTCATCCTGGAGGCAAAAGGCTGGGCGGTCTTTGACAAGATGCCAGAAGAGCGCATGCAGGATATGCAGGCACAGCTCTATGACCCAGAGGATATTGATTTCAGTGCAGTGGAAAACAGCGACAAGGCGGCAGAAGACTTTGCGTCTACGTCCAGCTTCCAACCCCTTTCGGAAGACGCATTCGTCCATCTGAAAAGCCCGTCGGAACATCATGCGGAGGAGAGCGGCGGCGTGGCAGCACCGGCTTGATCGGTGTAGGAAGACGATGGGGAGGAGATGAGAGGAATGCCTGAGCCGTCGACAGAGAATATCGAAGAACTCTGGCAGATGTACGCAACCGAGAAATCAGTCACTGTACGCAATCGTATTGCAGAATACTATCTTCCTCTTGTTCGCCTTGTCGCCGGCCGCATCGCGATCAGTCTGCCGCAGCACGTTGATCGCGAGGATCTTCTGAGCAGCGGCTTCTTTGGTCTATTGGATGCGATTGAGCGCTATGAGCTCGATCGCGGAAATAAATTCGAAACGTATGCCGGGGTACGCGTACGGGGTGCCATGCTCGATCATCTGCGCGCGAAGGACTGGATCCCCGTCAGTGTGCGTCAGAACATCAAGAAGTACGAAAAGGCCGTTGCGCATCTTGAGGGGGAACTCGGGCGTACGGCAACCGACGAGGAGCTTGCAGCCGAGCTGGATCTCACGATTGATGGGCTGCATCATCTGGAGGGGCAGGTCAGCGCAGCAACGATCATCCCGTTGGAGGAATATCTGCGTACGGATTCTCCCGCGTCCATGGAAGATGGTCCTGTCGAGCACGCAGAGTGGACGGAGGTCAAGGAGACACTCGCCGCAGCGATTGAGAAACTTCCGGAAAAGGAACGCATCGTTGTCGGGCTTTACTATTACGACGAAATGACGCTCAAGGAGATTGCAGCGATTCTGCATTTGTCCGAGGCACGCATCTCACAGCTGCACACGAAGGCTATCTTCCGTATGCGTGGCACGCTTGCCCGTATGAATGACGAGGAATGATGCGCCCTATCTTCGTGCAAATAGTTGAAATAGAGGTGCAGTTTTGATAGATCGGGAGTGATATTGTGGAACGAACCATTGGAGGGTTGCGCGAGGGGTTTCAACTCGTCATCAAGGCGGATGGAAATTATCTCACCGTCTATCCGGAGGAACGCGAAGGTGCCGTTATTGAACTGTCCGTACTGAGAAAGCGTCTTGAGGATGCAGAGGTTACGGATTACGACATCATTCAGCTCGCCCGTCTTGTCCGTGCAGCGGACGGTGTCGAGACAAAATTGGAGTCGCGGACGGAGCAGGGGGAGGAGAATGCGGTCATTCCCTTTTCCATCGAGATTGCACGCGATGGGATGACGGCGGCCGTACGCTTCGACGAGAAGAAGGGGAACCTGCCGCCTGATATGACGGATGTGCTGGATGCGCTTGCCGCGAAAAAGGTCGTTCATGGCATTGACCGCGAGGCGATCGGGCGCGGTGTCGCGCGTCTGACGCCCTTTTTTGCTGCACGCGGTACGGAACCCATACCGGGAACGGATGCACGCATTGAACGAAATTTCGATATGGGGGTCAAGGGACGCCCTGCCGTGCGTGCATTTGACCGCGTTGACTACAAGGATATGAACATCTTTATCCGTGCGCAGATCGGCGATGTGGTTGCCGTCCACATTCCGGAGACGGCAGGGACACCGGGGATCAATGTCTTTGGTGAGGAAGTTCCGGCAAAACCCGGAAAGCCCGTTTCCCTGCCGCAGGGGAAGAATACCAAGATCGTCAATGGACATGAACTTGTCGCTCTGATCGATGGACAGATTGTCGATGATGGAAAGAAGATCAGCATAGATCCGCATCTCGTCATTGATACCGGTGTCGATGTGGGAACGGGGAATGTGAATTTTGCCGGAAGCGTCGAGATCCATGGAGATGTGGAGAGCGGCTTTTCCGTCAAGGCGACAGGCGATATTGAGATCAAAGGCGTTGTTGGCGGCGCACAGGTGGAAGGGCGCAATGTGATCGTGCACGGCGGCATTCGCGGCATGAACATCGGAAAGATTCGCGCACTTGAGGATGTGAGCATCTCCTTTATCGAGAATGCAGACGTCGTCGCCGAGCGCGACATCTACGTCAATGATGTCGTTTTGCACGCGCAGATGCGTGCGGGGCATCACATCCGCGTCGAGGGGCGGCGCGGCATCATCACGGGGGGGAACATCGGTGCGGGAGAATCCATCCGCGCCAAGATTCTTGGCAATGCGTTCTACGTGCAGACAAATCTTCACGTCGGGGTAGATCCAAATCTGAAACATCGCTATGAACAGCTGAAAAAGGAATGCGAAACGGCAGTCAAGCAGCTGACGGAAATTCGTCTCTCCCTGAATACCCTCAAAAAACAGCCGCTCATGAGTCTGTCCGAGCGGCGCAGGGAGCAGCTCGTTGAGATGACACATGCACAATTCCCGCTTGCGATGAAGATCAAACGGATGCAGGAAGACCTCGCCCAGATGGATGAGGATCTCGAACAGATGAAGAACGGTGTGATTCTCGCCTCGGATACGATCTATCCCGGCGTTAATGCAACGATCAACGGAGTGAAGAAAACCATTGAGGGTGAGCTGCACAACGCGCGATTGCAGATGATCGATGGGGAGATTGCCGTAGGCATCTTTTAAGAGAGAGGCAGGTACCGCCATGAATGTTACGCCGATCAGCATGCAGATGATGTTTCCTCAGTCAAATGAAGCGGGAAACGTTCAGAGCAATATGCAGAACCAAGTCAATATCCAGCAGAACTTTGAAACCCTGCGTCAAAAAGAGGATGCGGAGCTTGCGCGCAAGCAGGTGCGTGCAAAGGAAGAGGCGAGCGAGGATGCGCGCGTGAAGGATGATCCGGAACGTGAGCGCAGGCAGGGGGGCGGCCGCGGCAGTCAGGGACGCAGGTCGCGCGGTGAGGATCACGGTGCTGAGCTCCTTCAGCGCCTTGCTGCCGACCCGAGCCGGGGCGTACATCTCGACATCAGTTTATAGGAACCACTGATAAGGGAGGCATCCTATTATTATTTCCATCACCGAAATTTTGGGCGCACTCATCATTCTCGGCGCTGTTCTTCTGCTCGTTGTCCGGTACATCATCCACCGCAGACAGCGCAGTGAGGAGGACGATGAGGATCTTGCCGCCTCCATTGAAAAACTGAAAAAAGAGCTGCAGCAATCCGCCGACACCATCATCAAGCGGCTGGGATCTCATGTGACCAAGCTTGAGGGGCTGCTGCGTGAGGCCGATGATCGTCGCGTGCGGCTGGAGACACGCGTGGCTGATGCGCAGCGTCTCGAATGGGCGCTGCGACAGCGTATTGAAGAACTCGAACGGCGGCTCAGCGACCTTGGACAGACCACGGCGATTCCTCCCGCACGATCTGCACAGCGCGTGCAGCAGCCCATGCCTACGCCGCAGGTACAGGAGGCACGCCGTACCGATGGCGACGAATTCGCTGCCGTGCTGCACCAGTCCATTCTGCGGGAACAGGCGCGTGCCGCAGTCGAGCGCACGCCGCCGCCCCAGCCAGCGCCTGTGCCGCAGCCGGCAGCACCAAGAGCCGTGCCGCATGAGATCCCGCCTCCTCGTCCGGAGGTCGGGCATACCCCTTATACCGCACCTTCAGCACCCCTGCGACAGCCGCCTCCATCGCCCGCTGACGAAAGTACGGAGGCACCCGTGCGCGAGGATGAGGCGCTCATCAAGGCGCGCGCCCTTTTGCGTGCCGGACGCAGTGTCGAGCAGGTGGCGCGCGAAACCGGCGTTGAGATCGGTGCACTGCGCCTGATGAAACAGATGACGCAAAGGGATTGACAAAAAGCAAAAATATCGCTATAATACCTGTTGTTCGGGACGTAGCTCAGCTTGGTAGAGCGCTTCCTTGGGGTGGAAGAGGTCGTGAGTTCAAATCTCGTCGTTCCGACCATTTCAGCAGTAGGAACCTCCGCGCAGCGTGCGCGGAGGTTTTTTGTGTAAGGAGGCGATGCTTGTGAATCTCATTGTAGACAACAGCGTTTTGCAAGTCCTCTTGCTTGCCGTCATGTTTCTCTCCATCATGGTCGAGATCAAGACGGGGGGACTTGGCGTGGGTGTCCTGCTCGGCATAGTCGCGGCTGCCGTCTTTTGGGGCAGCCAATATACGCGCGGGCTTGTGGAAATCTATCACATCGCGGTCTTTCTCGCAGGGGTTCTGCTGATTATCGTAGAGATTCTGCTGCCGACCGTCGGGCTCCTCGCGGGACTCGGTGTCGCGGCGATGCTCTACAGCATCGTGCTCGCACTGGGCGGGGACATCGGGGCGCTCGCCGCACTTGGCATTGCGCTCGTCCTTTCGATTATCTTCTTCCTGCTCATCGTTTCGCGTCTGCCGTCGAGCAAACTCTGGAACAAGGTTGTCCTGCAAAAGAGTTCGCGTACGGAGGAGGGCTACGTCAGCGCAGCAGAGCGGGCGGAACTTGTAGGGAAAACGGGCGAGGTGCTCACAGAACTGCGTCCTTCGGGAACGGCACGCATCGACGGCTGTCCCGTGGATGTGATCTCAGAGGGCGCCTTTATTCAAAAGGGAAAGAGTATTGTTGTCCTGTCCGTGAACGGCAGCCGCGTCGTCGTGCGCGAGTCCTGATGTTTTGCGGGAATAATCAAGGAGGTTCGTATGGGAGCACTGTTTGGAGGAGCATTCCTCGTTGTCATTGTTATTCTTGCCGTGTCGATTTTTCTGCACTTCGTCCCGCTCGGGCTGTGGATATCCGCGATCTCGGCCAATGTCTCAGTGAGCATTGTCTCGCTCATCGGGATGCGTCTGCGCCGCGTTCCGCCCGGGCGCATTGTGCTGCCGCTCATCAAGGCGAACAAGGCGGGGCTTGATGTGAGTGTCAACCAGCTGGAGGCACACTATCTTGCGGGCGGCAACGTGGACAAGGTCGTCGATGCCTTGATTGCCTCGCATCGGGCGCAGATTGCGCTGCCGTTTGAGCGTGCGGCGGCGATTGACCTTGCGGGACGTGACGTGCTGGATGCCGTTCAGATGAGCGTCAATCCGAAGGTCATTGAGACACCGATTGTCTCGGCGGTAGCGGCAAACGGCATCGAACTCAAGATCAAGGCGCGTGTCACGGTGCGCGCGAACATCGACCGGCTTGTCGGCGGCGCAGGGGAGCCGACCATCATTGCACGCGTCGGCGAGGGCATTGTCACAACGGTCGGTTCCTCGGAAAACCATAAAGATGTGCTTGCAAACCCCGACGACATCTCCAAGACGGTGCTGGGAAAAGGTCTTGATGCCGGAACGGCGTTTGAGATCCTCTCCATTGATATTGCGGACGTCGACGTCGGGCGCAACATCGGCGCGGAGCTGCAGACCGATCAGGCAGAGGCGGATAAGCGCATTGCACAGGCAAAGGCGGAGGAGCGCCGTGCCATGGCGGTTGCACGCGAGCAGGAGATGAAGGCGTATACGCAGGAGATGGAGGCCAAGGTGGTCGAGGCACAGTCCGAGGTGCCGCATGCCATGGCACAGGCGCTGCGTGAAGGAAAGCTCGGTGTCATGGACTACTATCAGCTGAACAACATCCAGTCCGACACCGACATGCGTCAGGCGATCAGTGCCTCGGGGAAGGTGGACGGAAAGCTGCCGACATCTCCCGCAAAGTGAGGGCTGCGGTATGGAATACCTCATTGTCATTGCTGTTGCCGTAGCGCTCGCTGTTTTTGATGATCGTGTGCGCGGCAGGAAGAAGGTACCGCCGCCGACCGTGCCGCAGGATATTCCACGTCCGAAGCGGCGCACAGAGCGGAACGCGACCTTCGAGATTCCGCCGATGCGTGGGATTCCTGCGGATGTGAAGATCACTGTGGACGCGGAGGTGCTGCGTGCGCAGGAGCTGCGGGCAAAGTGGGAGGAAGCGCAGAAGGAGGCGCAGCGGGCAAAGCGCGCACGCGAGCGCGAGGAGCGCGCGGCTCGTCTTGCCGCAGAGGAGGCACAGGCCGCCGCGCTCGCCGCTCCACGCGGTTCTGCTCGTCAAACGGCTGATCTGCTGCCGCATCTCACGCCGGATACGATGAAGCAGGCGGTTGTGCTTGCCGAGGTGCTTGGAAAGCCGCGCGCGCTGCGCAGATTTCCGAGAAGATAGAAGAAGGGCTGCTGCACGAGGTTTTCCCTGGTGCAGCAGCCCTTCTTTTTGTGTGCGGACACGGCAGCGTGCTCATAGAATTCTTGACACTATAGAGAAAAAACATTAAAATGAATAGGAGTATTCTATAGGCTTTTCTACATGATAAAAGAGGAGGTGGCCGTTATTCTTACGGAATTACTAGCGGTAATTATTGCTGTTGCCGTCGGTGCCGCTGCGGGCTATGTTGCGCGCAAACGCACGGCGGAGGCTCAGATAGGATCAGCCGAGAACGAAGCAAAGCGCATTGTCGAGGAGGCCGAAAAGAAGGCGGAGACAAAGCAGAAGGAAGTTCTGCTGGAGGCGAAGGAGGAGATTCAGCGTCAGCGGCAGGATTTTGAGCGGGATACAAAGGAGCGCCGCAGTGAACTGCAGCGCCTGGAACGTCGTACGATTCAAAAGGAGGAAAATCTCGACCGCAAGCTCGAGTCCATCGAGAAGAAGGAGGAGGGTCTTGCACGCAAGGAGGCGCGAATCGACAAGACACAGGCCGAGGTCACAGCGCTCTACGAGAGTCAGAAGCAGGAACTCGAACGCGTGTCGGGGCTTTCGGCAGAGGAGGCGCGGACGATTCTCATGGCAGAGGCCGAGGACGAGCTGAAACATGAGAAGGCACGCAAGATCAAGGAGTACGTCCAGCAGACGAAGGACGAGGCGGACAAGGCGGCACGCGAGATTCTGAGTGTTGCGATCCAGCGCTGCGCCGCCGATCATGTGGCGGAGACGACGGTTTCGGTCGTGGCGCTGCCGAACGATGAGATGAAGGGTCGCATCATCGGGCGTGAGGGGCGTAATATCCGTACGCTCGAAACGCTGACGGGCATCGACCTTATCATTGACGATACGCCGGAGGCGGTCATCCTCTCCGGATTCGATCCCGTGCGCCGCGAGATTGCGCGCATTGCCCTCGAAAAGCTGATTCAGGACGGACGCATCCATCCCGCACGCATCGAGGAAATGATCGAGAAGGCACGCCGTGAGGTCGATCAGCGCATCAAGGAGGCAGGCGAGCAGGCGACGTTTGAAACGGGCGTCCACGGTATCCATCCGGAGCTGGTACGCCTTCTCGGACGCATGCGCTACCGGACAAGCTACGGGCAGAATGTGCTTGCACACTCCATCGAGGTTGCGCATCTCGCGGGACTCATGGCGGCAGAGCTCGAGTGTGATGTCATGCTCGCCAAGCGCGGCGGTCTCCTGCATGACATTGGCAAGGCGGTCAGCCATGAGATCGAGGGACCGCATGTGACCGTTGGAGCAGAGCTTGCACGCAAATATCGTGAGTCCAAGGAAGTCATCAATATCATCGCCAGTCACCACGGTGACGAGGAGGCGACAACGATTGAGGCAGTGCTCGTCGCGGCGGCGGATGCCGTCTCAGCAGCACGTCCCGGGGCACGCCGTGAGAGTCTTGAATCCTACATCAAACGGCTCAAGGCACTTGAGGAGATCGCCGAGTCGTTCGAGGGCGTGGAACGCTGCTTTGCGATTCAGGCAGGGCGCGAGATCCGCGTGATGGTGAAGCCGGACAAGGTGGATGATGCGGGCGCAGCTGTGCTCGTGCATGACATCGTGAAAAAGATCGAGGGCGATCTTGAATATCCGGGGCAGATCAAGGCGACGGTCATTCGTGAAACGCGCGTTGTGGACTACGCCAAGTAAAGGAAGCACTGAGGAATTCAGCCACGCCAATCTGAGGGGGTGTTTTATCAGCGATTCCGAAAGGCTGTGCCGTTGTGATGGATCACATAAGGGGGGCATCGCCCCCCTTTTCTAGGAATCCCTGTGCTGACAGAGATTCCGCAAGGAGGACGTATGCAGCAGCTGACATACATCGTTTCCGGCACCGCCGACGCCCAGCGCAAGGCGGAGCAGGCGAAGGAAAAACTGGAGCGTATTCCACACATTGAGTCCCTGCTGATTACGATTGCAGCACCGTGCGAGATGCCGGCAGAAAAGGCTCGTTCGATCCAGTGCGCCGTGCGGGAACTGTTTCCTGCGGCGCGCATCCTGGTGTATACCTGTGCCCTTAAAATGAGCGATATGCACCTCGATATCGATGGGATCATGCTGACCTTTTCGGCATTTGAGTCATCGCAGGTGGATTTTTTTGTTGTCAGCGGAAAAGATTCGGAAGCAAATGAGCAATTTGTAGACTTTATTGCGGCGCACCCAGATACGAAGGCCACGGCATTCTATGTGGTTGGTCTGATGGAAAAGATTGACGACCTGTTTAACGACATTTCCGTCATGGATGAGCGTATTCAGATCTTTGGCGCATTTGCCGATGCACCTGCCATGAATGCGTACGGTTATCTCATTGCGGATGGCACGGAGATGCGGTACGGTGTCCTTGCGGTTGTGTTCCGTGGGGAAAATCTGGAGGTGCTCGTCACACGCAATTTTGGCTGGAATATGCTTGGCCGTGAAATTGTCGCGACACGCGTCGAGGACTATACGATCAAGGAACTTGACGGGGACGCGCCGATTAAAATTTATGAACGCTATTTCGGCATCAAGGACGACGGCAATTTTGGTTCGGATGCGGCACTCTTCCCACTTTGCTTTGAGGAGGAGGACGGCTCTGTTTCGGCACGTGTTCCTCTCCGGATCAAAGAGGGGACAGGGGAACTGGTCTTTGGACTTCCCATGCAGCAGGGGACAAAGTTTCGCCTTGCCTATGGTGACCCGTACGGCATTCTCTCGAAGGCGGCAGAGAATGCACGGGCGCTGTCGGCGTTCTCACCGCAGGCGATTTTTGGAGCTGCCTGCATCGGGCACTACCTCCTGCTCGGCGATGATGTTGTGTCGGAGATGACGCCGTGCACGGGCTTTCCGTCCTCCACGGCCTTTGTGTTCGGTGAGGTACGCCGCATAGGGAAACGGATCGCGACCGCGAATCTGAATGTCCTGCTTGTGGGGCTGAAGGAAGATCTGGGCTACGTCAAGAATACCCCTCTGCAGACGAAGCGCGTGGCGCATCTTTCCTATGACCGTAAGATGCTTGCGTTCATGTCGCACTTTATTCGCGTCTCGGAGGAGGAACTCTTTACGGCGAATCAGCGACTCACCCAGCTCGCGAGCCGTGACGCCTTGACGAATCTCCTGAACCGCCGCGCGATGGAGCGCCTTCTGAAGACTGCGGTCACGCGCGCACAGGAACATAAGACGCCACTCTCTGTCATCCTGATGGATATTGACCACTTCAAGGGGGTTAATGATACCTATGGGCATGATATGGGGGACAAGGTACTGCTGACGGTCGCCAATGCGATTTCACACACGATACGCGGATCGGATGCCGGCTGCCGCTGGGGTGGGGACGAGTTCTTCGTCATTTTGGAGGGCGCGACGCTCTCCGTTGCCGGCAGGGTAGGCGAGCGGATCCGCCGTACGGTGGAGTCCTCCGAGATGCCATTTGATCGAAATGTTACGGTGAGTATCGGTGTGGCAACCTTTGATGCGGAGAAGGACAACGAACTGCAGCTCTTTAAGAATGCCGACGAGGCGCTCTATCAGGCGAAAAAGGCAGGACGCAATGCGGTCTACGCACTCGGACTCGGGCGTGTGGAATCGTGTGAATGAAGGGGGGATCCGCTGTGTTTGATTTTCTGCGCAGGCGCTTGTTCGGACGCCCTGCGGGCTCCGGACGAAGTGAGCAGGCACGTCCCGGCGTGCAGCTGCTTGCCTCCGTGCTCGTCTGCTTTCCGGAGATCGAGGCGGTTTCCTACGACCCCAGGCAGGAACTTTTAACGATGGATTTCGTTGTGCGCGATGCACTTCCTTTGGCAGAGATTGAGGCTTTTGCCGCACTGCTCGCCGAGAGCATTGCGACCTATCATGCGCTTGAGGGGAGCGTCGCAAGTGCGCTGGACTTCTCCTACGAGAAACACGAAGGGCTTACGATGCTGCATCTCGCGCGCCGGATGGACGAACTCTCCGAGCGCGAGCTGAGCCTCATTGCACAGCTTCTGACGGATCGCTTTGGGGAGAAGCTGCTCGTCGATCAACACGGCGCGGATGTACTCGATGCGGAGTTTCGTACGATCCAGCACGAGACGCTTGAGCGGATGCTGATGGCGGTGCGCGAACTCCCGCTGCGGGATCGTCTCGTCGGTATTCGTGAGCGCGACCAGGTGGTTGTTTACAATCGATGAGGAATATGAGGAGGAAGTGCCGTGCGCATCATGTTGGTCGGTGACGTTGTCGGACGTGCGGGACGCCGTGCCTTTCGCACGATGACCCCGCGTCTGCGGACAGAGCGCAAGATCGACGTTGTCATCGTCAACGGCGAGAATGCTGCCGGTGGAAAGGGGTTCACGCGCAAGGCACTCGACGAACTCTATGAGGGCGGTGCCGACATCGTGACCTCGGGCAATCATGTCTGGGACAAGAAGGATGTCTTTGCCTTTATTGACGATGAGCCATTTCTCGTGCGTCCCGCGAACTATCCGGAGGGGACGCCGGGGAGGGGATACTGCATCTTTCCGTTCAAGGCGGCGAACATCGCCGTACTCAATCTCTCGGGACGCTCCTTCATGCCGGCACTCGACTGCCCCTTTCAAAAGGCAGATGAAATGCTCGCGGAAATCGAGGGACAGGCGGATATCATTGTGCTGGATTTCCATGCGGAGACAACCTCGGAGAAGCTCGCCATGGGGCACTATCTGGATGGTCGTGCCGATATCGTCGTCGGTACGCATACGCACGTACAGACTGCAGACGCGCAGATTCTGCCCGGCGGTACGGCGTACATCACGGATCTCGGCATGGTAGGACCACACGACTCCATTCTGGGCGTGTGCACGGAGATTGTGATCCGGAAGTTCCGCACGGGGATGCCCGTCCGCTTTGAGATGGCGGAGGGGGCGGCGGACTATGCCGCCGTAATTGTGGACATTGATCCGGATGGACGGCGTACGGCAACGATGGAACGCGTTTTGCTGCGCGAAGAAGTCTAATCGAGGAGAGTGCTATGCCAAGCGATTTGCATATTCATACAACCTTTTCCGACGGAAAGGATACCCCGGAGGAGATTGTGGAGGCGGCAAAGGCGGCGGGACTTCGCTACATCGCCATTACCGATCACGATACGGTGGAGGGCGTTACGGCACTCTACGAAAGCGGGCACTACGCCTCAAGCACGCTCCGCATTATCCCCGGGGTCGGTTTCAGTGCGGGCGATGAGCAGCATGAAATCCATATTCTGGGCTATAACATTGATCTATATGATGCGGGACTGCAGGAAAAGCTTGAAGAGATCAGTGAGGCGCGCTGGGTGCGATTCACCGAGATTGTAGAGCGCCTTCGGGGACTCGGCTATGAGATCGGCGAGACGGAGGTGCTCACAGACGAGAGGTTCTGCAAGGCGGTCGGGCGTTCCCACGTGGCGCGTGTGATGGTCAGGAAGGGCTACTTTGATTCGACCCGCGCCTGCTTCGATCAGCTCCTAAAGCGTGGCTGTCCCGCCTACGTACCGCATTTTCAGCTGAGCAGTGAGGAGCTGATTCAGCTCATCAAGGGAGCCGGCGGCATCCCCGTCCTCGCGAATCCCAAGGCACTTGGAGATGAAAAGCGCATTGCACGTCTGATTGCGCAGGGCATTGAGGGGATTGAGGCGTTTTATCCGACGTATGATCGTCAGGATACGCAGCACTATCTGGACATTGCGCAGAAGGCGGGGCTTCTCGTCTCGGGAGGCTCGGACTATCGGGGGTTTGCCGGACGTGAGCCGGATGCCATCGGGAAGTTTACGATTGAAAATATCTATGCGGAAAATTTCTACCGCCCACCGCATTCCAGGTGAGTGATTGGTCGATGAACACAGAAGAAGAGGAGGGACACGATGGACGTTATCGCTCTTGTCGGTCCGAGCGGAACCGGCAAAAGTCACCGCGCTCTTTGGGTGGCGCAGAAAAACGGTGCGGACGCCATCATTGACGATGGGATCTTAATCAAGGATGGAAAGGTGATCGGCGGCTCCTCAGCCAAGAAGGAGAAGAATCGGATCATGGCGGTACGCCGTGCCATCTTTGTGCTGCCCGGGCATGCCTCCGATGTGCGTCGGGCGATTGCAGAGTCGCAGCCGCGCCGCATCCTTATCCTCGGCACTTCGGAAAACATGGTGCAGAAGATCGCAAAGGCACTAAAGATCGGCCCCGTGAGCAAGATCATCCGCATTGAGGACATTGCCTCGAAGAAGGATATGGAACTCGCACAGTATCATCGGCTGCGGCGCGGTGAGCACATCATTCCTGTGCCGACCATCGAACTGAAACCCCACTTTTCAGGCTATCTGATCGATCCCATCAAGAGTTTTTTCAAGACCTCCTCATCGAAGCGGCGGCGCCTTGGGGAACGCTCCATCGTGCGGCCTGTATTCAGCTATTATGGAAAACTTGTCATCGACGACTCGGTGATCAAAAGCATCGTGCATATCGTTGCAGAAAAACTGGAGGAGGTATACCGCGTGGGCACGACCCACGTCAAGCATATCGTCAACGGCGATGACGACCTCGGGATCATGGTGACCATCGAGATTGTCTTTGCCTATGGACACGTGATTACTGAGGCGATGGCGGAGCTGCGCAGCCGACTTCAGACGGCGATTGAACACATGACGGGAATGGTTGTGCAAGAAATTGACATTCTCGTCAAGAGCCTGCATGTCGACAAGGCGATTGCCGAACGCGCGTAGGCTCGTGAACTATTTTAGATAGGCTGCCCAAAACCATTCTTCACTTTTTATGGAAAAAATGTTAGAATGAAAAGGATTTTTTTTAGGGATGTAGAACTAAATATATATCTGTTTTGTGTGCAGTTTTTCCTGTGCTCAAAAAATACGGGGAAAGGATTGTGACGTTTCATGCTTGAGCAGCTGGTCAATACCACAACGCTTGATATCGGCAGCCGTGCACTCGCGGCGGCCTCCCTCCGGCATGAGGTACTCAGCAACAACATTGCCAACGTGAACACACCGAACTTCAAGCGGAGTCATGTCCGCTTTGAGGATTTGCTGAAACAGGAACTCGGGTTGGGGAATGATCCCCTGATGAAGGTTGTGCGCACGCACGACCGACATTTTCCCGTCGCGTTCCGTGGGAAGGCACGCGGCGTGATCGAGCAGGACGAGAGGACGAATATGCGCCTTGACCGGAACAACGTTGATATCGACGTGGAGATGGCGGAGGTTGCAAAGAATCAGCTTTATTACAGCGCACTGGCGACGGCGGTGGGCGGACACATCAGCAAGCTGAAGTCTGTCATCACCAGCGGACAGAGTGGCTAATGAGCGGGAGGACACGATATGGGAATGTTTTTGGGAATTGATGCAGCGGCTTCCGGGCTTACGGCGGAACGGCTGCGCATGGACGTGATCTCCAACAATATTGCGAATGCCAACACGACGCGCGCACAGGGCGGCGGTGCCTATCATCGGCGCTACGTCGTCTTTCAGCCGCGCGAGAAGGGCACGGGCATCGGGTTCGAGTCCTTTCTCGCGCGTGCATCGAACCGCATGCGCCCCGGGGATGGGGTGCGTGCCGTATCCATTCAGGCAGATCGTTCGCAGGGACCATTGGTCTATGAGCCGGGGCACCCGGACGCAAATGCGGAGGGCTATGTCGAGCGCCCCAACGTCAACATCGTTTCGGAGATGGTGGATATGATCTCAGCATCCCGCGGCTACGAGGCGAATACGACGACCATCAATGCGGCAAAGTCAATGGTGACGGCGGCACTCCGCATCGGTGGCGGGAACTGATTTCTTGCGTACATTTTAAGGGAGATCAATGTATATGGAAGTACAAGCACTGCAAATGACCCCCGTAACGATGCGCGCAACGAGCCATCTCGGGGAAACCGTCGAGAAAGAACCGCCCAAGAACTTTGGCACCTATCTGAAGGATGCACTCGCGGAGGTAAATCAGCTGCAGCTGAACGCGGACGAGCAGACCAAGCTGCTCGCGGCGGGCGAGGTTTCGGATGTCTCTCAGGTCGTTGTGGCCGGACAGAAGGCAGAGATCGCACTTCAGCTGACACTGCAGCTGCGCAATCGCGCCGTGGCTGCCTATCAGGAAATCATGCGGATGCAGGTGTAATCATTGCCTGCCGTTTTCGTGTGCCCCATGAGGGGGCGACGCATAACCGTGATGACTTGAAGGGAAAGAGATTATGGGAGAGTGGAAAGAGCGCGGACTTGCCGTGTGGGAACGCTTCGACAAGCGACAGCGCTACATTATGCTCGGTTCGGCGCTCGCAATTCTCGTTCTCATCTTCGGACTCAGCTTCTGGTATGGCAGCAAACCCGATATGGTACCGCTGTTTACCAATATGGAGACCAAGGATGCAGGCGAGGTTGCCAATCAGCTGCGTGAATCGAAAATCGCCTATGAGGTACAGGAAAGCAAGACGGGTACAACCATTCTTGTACCGACGACGAACGTCCATGAGGCACGACTGAACCTTGCGACGCAGGGATTGCCGCGCGGCAACAAGGGGTTTGAGATCTTTGATGACAGCAAGCTTGGCGTCACAGAGTTCCAGAACCGTGTGAACTATCTCCAGGCGATGCAGGGAGAACTGACACGTACGATCGAGCAGCTCGAAGCGGTCGAGAAGGCGCGTGTTCACATTGTACTCCCCGAGGACAGCCTCTATAAAAAAGAAGAGAAGCCTGCAACGGCTTCCATCATGCTGCGCCTCAAACCCCATGCGGAGCTGACGAAGAAGGAGATCAAGGGGATTGTCAACCTCGTGGCACACAGTGTCAAGGGACTGACGCCCGAGAACATTACGATCGTCGACGACACGGGCAAGATCATGAACGATCCCGACGATCAGGATGAGAACTCCATCGGCGTCAAGACCCTTACGCAGCTGGATATGACGCGCAAGGTGCAGGACAGCATCGAGAAGAAGGTACAGTCCCTGCTCGATCAGACCCTTGGTGATGGGCGTGCCTTTGCACGCGTCAGCGTGGAGCTGGACTTCGATGACCGTCTGACGGATCGGCAGACCTTCACGCCGGTGGTGGATGATGCAGGCATCATCCGCAGTCAGCAGGATATCTCCGAGAGCTACGTCGGCAGTTCGACGAATCCGGGCGGTCCTGCGGGCGTTCAGAGCAATGTTCCCGGCTATGTGGAGCAGGAATCGAACGCGAACGCCGAATACGAGAAAAAAGAATCCACAAAGAACTATGAGATCAACGAGGAGCGTCAGCACGTCATCGCCTCACCGGGCTCGATCCGCCGTCTGACGGTTGCCGTCCTGGTCAACGATGATGTGACACAGCCACAGCAGGAGAGCATCCTGCGCACGGTGAGCAGCGCTGCCGGCATCAATCCGCAGCGCGGCGATACGATCTCCGTGGAACCCCTGCCGTTCAGCACGGAGGCTGCAGAGCGCCGTGCGGCAGAGGAACAGGCGGAGAAGGATCGTCAGGATCGTATCTTCTACACGCAGGTCGGGCTTGCACTGCTCGTCATTGCGCTCATTGTCGGCGGCATCCTCATGTATCGTCGCAAGAAGCGTCTGGAGCGCGAGGCAGCCGAAGAGGCGAAGCGTCTCGAAGAGGAGCGTATTGCAGAGGAGCGCGCATCTGCGATTGCGGCAGGCGAGGTCGAAGAAGAAGATCTCTCCGAGGAGGAGCAGCAGCAGCTGAATCAGAAGCAGGCACTCCTTGCGCTCATTGATACGAAGCCCGAAGAAGTGGCGCTTCTCGTTAAGACGTGGCTTTCGGAGGAGGAGTAAGTATGCCGGATATGTATGGCAGCGGTGATCTGACAAATCAGCAGAAAGCTGCAATCCTCTTCATTGCGATTGGACCCGAGTACTCGGCAAAGCTGTTTCAGCACATGGACGACGATGAGATCGAGCATCTGACCCTCGAGATCGCGAATCAGAAACAGGTTTCCTCCGCCCTCAAGGCGGAGGTCATCTCCGAGTTCTACTCCATGTGCATGGCACAGGACTATATCTCCTCGGGCGGTCTGCAGTATGCGCAGAACGTTCTGGAGAAGGCGCTCGGTCCCGACAAGGCACTCGAGATTATCAACCGTCTCACGACGAGTCTGCAGGTGCGTCCGTTCGACTTCCTGCGCAAGACCGATCCTGCACAGCTGCTTAACTTTATACAGAACGAGCATCCGCAGACCATTGCGCTCATCATGGCGTACCTTGAGCCGGATCAGGCGGCAATCGTTCTCGGATCGCTGCCGCCGGAGGCGCAGGTCGAGGTCACGAAGCGCGTTGCCATGATGGATCGCACGTCGCCGGACTTCATTCGCGAAGTCGAGCGCGTGCTGGAGAGAAAGCTGTCCTCGATGGTGACACAGGACTTTACAACGGCGGGCGGCATCAAGGCGATTGTCGAGGTGCTCAACCGCGTCGACCGCACGACGGAGAAGGCGATTGTCGAGACCCTCGAGGTCGACAATCCGGAGCTTGCCGAGGAGATCAAAAAGCTCATGTTCGTCTTCGAGGACATCGTGCAGATCGACGACCGCTCGCTGCAGCTCGTCCTGCGGCAGGTCGAGACGAAGGATCTTTCGCTTGCACTCAAGGCGACGCCGCAGGAGGTCGCCGAAAAGGTATTCAAGAACATGTCGACGCGTGCGGCAGATATGCTGCGTGAGGAGATCGAGTTCATGGGACCGGTCAAGATTCGCGACGTGGAGGAGGCACAGCAGAAGGTTGTCGGTGTCATCCGCGTCCTCGAGGACAAGGGCGAGATTGTGATTTCGCGTGGCAAGGGAGACGAGATGATTGTCTAGGGTTATCAAGGCAGCCGTCTGGGAAGAGAATCCGCATCTCATCGATGTCCCCCCCCCTCCGCCGCCGCCCCGTGAGGACGGTGAGGAGGAAGGACTCAGCGAGGAGGCCGTTCAGAACCTCTTGGCACGCATTGCAGAGCGTGAACAGGCGATGGACGAGCGTGTCAAAGAGGCGGAGATACAGGTCGCCGTCCTCCGTGGGGAAGCCCAGGAGGAACACGACCGTCTTCTGAGTGAGGCTCAAACACAGATCGAACAGGATCGTGAGGACGCGCGCGCCAAAGGGCACGAGGAAGGCTTTGCCGCAGGCCGCGAGGCGGGGGAAGCCGCTGTGCGGGAGGAGCTTGCAGAGCTGATTCGCAAGACCAACGCACAGGCGGAAAAAACCCTCCGCGATGCGCGCGATGCCATGCGTGACTATGTGATTCATGCGGAGCAGGACATTGTTTCCATTGCCATGACGGCGGTGGAACGCATTCTGCCCCAACATTTCATAGACGTGCCGCAGATGGTACTGCCCGTTGTGCGCGATGCCATTCTGCGCGTCAAGGATCAGAAGGAGATCCTCGTGCACGTTCCGCCGGACAGCTATGACTTTGTGCTGATGGCACGTGACGAGCTGCGCGGATTGCTCACGTCTGGGGATTCAAATCTGACAATCACCTCCGATGAGGGATTAAAGCCGGGCGACTGTCTCGTAGAAACACCGAATGGGAGCGTGGATGCCCGCCTTCAGACGCAGATCGAGCAGCTGAAAAAAGCGGTGCGGGAAGTTATGCTATGAATACGAGTGAAACGGGGGGGAATCCCCCATTTTCCATAGATATCCAAAAATTCCAGGATGCTCTGCGCAGCTCCTCTCCGATGAAGCTGACAGGCAAGGTTTCACAGATCATCGGACTCGTCATTGAGTCGCAGGGACCGACTGTCACGGTGGGGGAACTCTGCTACGTGAGCTCTCATTTTGTGGGAATGCCCCCGATTCCCGCTGAGGTCGTCGGCTTTCGTGAGGGCAGCGTGCTGCTCATGCCCGTCGGTGAGATGCAGGGCATTGGACCGGGCTGTGAGGTCGTTGCAACGGGACGCCGGCTGCGCGTCAAGGTGGGACCCGAACTGCTCGGCCGCGTGCTCGATGGTCTTGGGAACCCGATCGACGGCAAGGGACCCATTCTCGCCAAGGAGGAGTATCCGCTGCAGGCACCGCCGCCGCCGCCGCTCACGCGGCCGCGTATCCACGACAATCTCTACGTCGGCGTACGTGCCATCGACGGTCTGATCACGCTCGGCGATGGTCAGCGCATTGGCATCATGGCGGGGTCGGGCGTGGGCAAATCGACGCTGCTCTCCATGGTGGCGCGCAATACCGAGGCGGATGTCAGCGTCATTACGCTTGTCGGTGAGCGTGGCCGCGAGGTGCGCGACTTTATCGAACGCGATCTCGGTGAGGAGGGGCTCAAGCGTTCCGTCGTCGTCGTTGCAACCTCGGATCAGCCTGCACTCGTGCGTATCAAGGGCGCGATGACAGGCACGGCGATTGCCGAGTATTTCCGGGATCAGGGGCGTAAGGTCGTCCTCATGATGGACTCGGTGACGCGCTTTGCCATGGCACAGCGCGAGGTGGGACTCACCATCGGTGAGCCGCCCGCAACGCGCGGCTATACGCCGTCTGTCTTTGCGATGCTGCCGCGCCTTCTCGAACGTGCGGGCACGAGTGAGAAAGGCTCAATTACCGGCATCTACACCGTCCTCGTGGACGGCGATGATATGAATGAACCGATCGCCGATGCTGTGCGCTCCATTCTTGACGGACACATCGTGCTCTCACGAAGGATCGCGGCGCAGAACCACTTTCCAGCGATTGATGTGCTTGGCAGCGTCAGCCGCGTCATGTACGAGGTTGTCGATAAGAGTCATCTTGAGGCGGCGCAGGAGATGCGGCAGCTGATGGCAGTCTATGCCGAGGCGGAGGATCTTATTCATATCGGCGCGTATGTCAAGGGGTCGAGTCCGAAGATCGACGCTGCAATTCAAAAGATCGAGGGGATCAATGAATTCCTCCGTCAGGATATTTACGAAGTGACTTCCTATGAGGAGACGGAGCAGCGATTGCTCACAGCCGTGGGCAAGGCTGCCCCTGCCGCGGATTCTGCGGCGGAGGAGACTGTGGTCACTGAGGCGGCATCATGAAAAAATTCCGTTTTCAGCTGGAAACCCTGCTCAAGGTGACGCGCATGAAAAAGGAGGAGGCGGAGGTTGCCTTCGCCGAAGCCGTGCGCCGTCTTGAGGAGGCGCGCAGATATCAACGCCAGCTGCTTGAGGAAATGCACCGTGGGCAGATGGACTACGAAAATCTGTCCAAGGAGGGGACACGGATCAAGATCGGAACGCTGATGAGCTTCAATCGATTCTTTGGATGGAAGCGTCAGCAGATCGAGGATCAGCAGCGCGTTATTCTGGAAGCCAATGGGGAGCGGCAGAAGCGGCTCAAGATCCTGATGGAGCAGATGAGTGCGCTCAAAAGCATTGAAAAATTAAGGGAAAAACGCCTAGAGGAATACAAGGCGGCGGTCTTGCAGGAGGAGCAGAAAATGCTCGATGAGATCGGCCTGCAGCTGACCATGCGCAATAGGGAATTGGAGGATGCGGTATGATGGATCTATCCGGCGTCAGAGAGATACAGGCGCGCATTGCGGAGATCGAGGGACAGTTCTCCCTCTCAAATCAGCAGCTGCCGGGCATGGACTTTGCCGCGCGGCTGCAGCAGGAGATCGATAAGAACGCCACATCTGCCGCAGATAAGGCACATGCCGCACAGCGCGTGCAGCAGAGTGCCGCAGTAAAGAAAACGGCGGGCGTGGAGGCGGAAAACTATGCGAATCCCGCACTGGCACGCACCATTCACTCTGCTGCCGCCAAGTATGCGGTGGATCCTAGACTCGTCTCTGCGGTGGCGGAGGTGGAGTCCGGCGGCAACCAGAATGCAGTCTCGCCTGCAGGAGCCGTCGGCGTGATGCAGCTTATGCCGGAGACGGCAGCCGGTCTTGGGGTCAACCCCTACAATCTTGAGGGCAATGTCGAGGGCGGTGCGAAGTATCTGCGTGAGATGCTCGACACCTTTGGCGGCGATGTCAAGAAGGCCGTTGCCGCCTACAATGCAGGTCCAAACGCCGTCAAGGCGTATGGCGGTGTTCCGCCATACGCAGAGACACAGGACTACGTGAACAGAGTTCTGGATATTTACCGCTGAGCGGTTTACTGATGTAATCTGGGGAAGAGGGAAGGGGATTCCATGCGGAAGATATTGAAGATCGTAGTTGGGCTGATCTTGCTTCTCGTATTGATCGCGGGAGGCTTTGCACTTGGTGTTTATCTCCGCCTCTTTGATACGAAGGCACTCAACGAGGAGTACGGACTGCACGAGCTCCCCCTTGTTGGCTCGTATTTTGTTCCCCCTGCGGACGCGGAACATACGGCATCGTCGACCGAGACAGCCTCTCAGCCTGCAAGTGCGGCAGCAGCGGCAGCACCGAAAAAGGGATCTGAGAGCGTGAAGATCACAAAAGAGGAGATCGAGAAGCAGCAAAAGGAACGCGAGGCTGCAGAGAAGAAGCGCGTCACAAAGCTCGCGCGTCTCTACAACGACATGAAGCCTGCGGACGCGGCAAAGGTCATGGAGACGCTGGACATCGATCTCTGCATTGCCATTCTTCAGCGCATGGACGAGGGCAATGCCGCGAAGGTCATCACATCGTTTGATCCGTCGCGTGCGGCTGAGATCACGCAGATCATCTATGAGGGGGTACCGCGCAAAGCGGCGAAGGCACGCAAGGCGACAAATGCTGCGGTGCCGGGCATGGATTTGCCGGAGGACGCTGTGCCGGCACAGTAACGGGGAATTGCAATATCGGATGGAGAGAACCTGCGAAGCAGCTGAAAAGCATACTTCGCAGGTTTTTGTTGGGAGGGCAGACTCTTGCGCCGTATATATTTATTGCTCACGGTATTCCTGGTCAGCATGCTTGGAGTCCTCTTCGCGCTGCGCCCTGCGGAGGCGGCGTTCAGTGACCACGCCAAGGAGCTCACGAAGATCACAGGGGTACGCATCGGAAAAACGGATGGAAATGTCCGCATTGTCGTGGACTCTGAGCAGCCTGTTTCCTACAAGCAGAGCGTGCTCGCGAATCCGACCCGCATTGTTCTGGACGTGCAGAACGCATGGATTACGCCGGAGACCAAGAAGGATATCAGCGTGGATTCACCCCTTGTCTCGCGCATACGCGTCGCTCAGTTTGATGCTGCGACCGTACGCATTGTTGTGGAGACAACGGTGGGGAAGGGCGGTTGGAAACTCTTTGCGCTCAGTGGGGACAAGCCGCGCATCGTCATGGATTTTGGCGCGGCACCCGACAGTGGAAGAAAGGTGCAGCCGTCGCAGACGGTGGAAAAGCCTGTGCCTGTGCAGCCGCCCGCGGTCGATGTGGATGAGGAGGAGCCGGCGCGTGATCGGGGTCAGCTCGACCGCGATCTCTCGGCGATCACGGGATTGAAAGGGCGCACAATCGCCATTGATCCCGGCCACGGCGGCAGCGACTCAGGTGCCATCGGTCCGACGGGGATTATGGAGAAGTCCATAACCCTGCGCGTCAGCCGCGAACTCAAGCGACTTCTTGAGGCGGAGGGCGCGACCATCATTCTGACGCGTACGGGGGATACGGAGGTTTCCACGAAGGGGGCGAATGCCACCTCGGTCGAGGAACTCGAAGCACGATGTGAGATTGCAAATCGTGCGCATGCGGACATCTTCCTCTCGATTCATGCGGATGCCTTCACGAACCGTGAGGTAAAGGGCACAACGGCGTACTACTATACACAGGGGTCAAAGCAGTCGAAGCTTCTTGCCGACTGCGTGCGCACGGCGCTCATCGATGCCATCGGGACGCTCGACCGCGGTACCCAGACGAGCAATTTCTACGTGGTGAAGCATACGGATATGCCCGCGATCCTCGTGGAGATCTCCTTTATCTCGAATCCGGATGAGGAGAAGATGATGAACAGCGAGGAGGGCATCAAGAAGATAGCACAGGGCATTGCGGACGGGATTGCAGATTATTTCGGATGATATCAGTGATTCCTTAGGGAAGGAGGGAGAATTTGCAGGAGGTTCACGGCTATCCGGCGCGTGTGCGCCAGTTTATTATCGTTCTCCTCCCGATCCTTGTCACACAGATATCGCTTATGGCGCCGGGCTTTTTCAATACGGTTATGGCGGGGCATATCAGCAAGGAGGATCTCGCGGGGATTGCCGTCGGAGCGAGTATCTTCTTTCCTGTGTTTGGGGCTTTTATGGGGCTCGTTTCGGGACTGACGCCCATCATCGCCCAGCATTATGGCGCACGCCGCACACGGGAGATTCGGAGCGTCGTTCAGCAGAGTTTCTACTGGGCGACGCTTCTTGCCGCGCTCATGCTCCTCGTCGGTGTGCTTACCGTTCCGCATCTCGTGCGTGCCCTTGCACTTGAGCCTGTGGTCGAGCGGATTACAATGGAGTACCTCTCCTATATTGCACTTGGACTCATCCCCGTTGCACCTGCGATTGTTCTGCGCAACTTCATCGATGCGCACGGACGGACGCGTCTCACCATGTATATCACGATGACAACGATCCCGATCAACATCGTTCTCAACTATATCTTTATGTACGGCGCGTGTGGGATCCAACCGCTTGGAGGACCGGGCGCGGGGCTGGGGGCAGCATTGAGCTACGGTGTGTTTCTCGTGCTGAACAGCATCGTTGTCCTGCGAATGAAACAGTTCGCACGCTATCATGTCTTTGCGCGTCCGCCGCGGCCGATCCCGCGTGACTGGTGGAAAATGCTCGCTATATGTGTGCCCATCGGGCTTACGGTATTCTGCGAGCAGAGCATCTTCGGTGCCGTGGGACTCCTCATGGCGGCGTACGGGACGACCGTGGTTGCTGCGCACCAGGCGGCGATGAACTTCACGACAATCGTCTATATGATGCCCCTTTCCGTCTCCATGGCAGTCACCATATTGGTCGGCTTCGAGGTCGGCGGCAGACGTGAAAATGGGGCGCGCGCCTACATCCGTCTCAGCCGCGTGCTGACACTCGTCTTCGTCGGCGTGATCGCTCTCGTACTTGCGGCGATGCGCGACTCTGTTGCGGCACTCTACACGACGAATCCGGAGGTACAGGAGCTTCTGCGCGTCTTCCTCCTCTACGCGCTCGTCATGCAGTTCTGCGACTGCGTCAATGCCCCTCTGCAGGGGGCGCTGCGCGGCTACAAGGATGTCACCGTCACGTTTTGGCTTGCTGTCCTCTCGTTCTGGGGGCTCGGTCTGCCGGCGGGCTGCGTGCTCGCTGCTTGGACGGAGCTTGGACCATACGGCTATTGGGCTGGGCTGAACGGTGGTATCCTCGTCGGAGCCGTGCTGCTTATGATCCGTCTGCGCATCATTGAAGAGCGCATGCGGCGTATACAGCATTCATAATTTTTCTTAAAGCCATCATAGAAAATTATTCTATTGAAATTCCGGTGAAACATGATATGATGTAGCCATGCTGTTCAAAAGGGACAGAAAAATTTTCGAATGGTGGGTATCGTTCAATATGTGATTTTTTTCACTATAAGGAGTGGGGTTATTATGGCAGATCAGAAGCATGTTGTCATCGTCGGAGCCGGATTCGGGGGCGTGCGCCTCGCCAAGGAACTTGCCAAGGAAAACGTGCGCGTCACGCTTGTGGATCGGCATAATTATCATCTGTTCCAACCGCTGCTCTATCAGGTGAGTACGGCTGTACTCTCTGCGTCGGAGATCGCCTACCCCACACGCCAGTTCTTCAAGAACAACAACAATGTCAACTTCTTTATGTCGAAGGCGCTTGGTGTCGATCAGGATCGGCGCGTGCTGATCACAAAGCACGGTGAGATCTCCTATGACTATCTCGTGCTCGCGGCTGGCGCAACGACGAATTTCTTCGGCAACGAGAGCGTTGCGCGCAACTCCTATGCGATGAAGACGCTGCAGGAGGCAATCGCGCTGCGCGGTCATCTCATTCATGAGTTCGAGCGTGCCGCACGTAAATCCGGCCCCGATCAGCGCGAGGCGCGTCAGCGTCATCTCAACTTTGTCATCGTCGGCGGCGGTGCAACGGGCATTGAAATGGCGGGCGCGCTGATGGAGCTGATCGACATCTTCAAGAAGGAGTTCCATACGCTCGACTTCAGCGAAGTCCACGTGACCCTCCTTGAGGCGATGGGCTCTGTGCTGCCGATGGTACCACCCGATCTGCAGCAGCATACCATTGACGTACTGCGCAAACGCGGTGTCGATGTGCGGCTCAATACGGCTGTTACGGAGTATGACGGCAACGATCTCAAGCTCAATAATGGAGAGGTCATTCCAACCAAGACGGTGATCTGGGCGGCGGGGGTGCGCGCGCAGGACTTCATCAAGGACTGCGGCGGAGAGGTCGACCGCGCAGGACGCATTATCGTCGAGGAGAATCTGCTCGTGAAGGGCAGCGACCGCGTCTTTGCCATCGGTGACTGTGCGAATTTCCAGCATGGGACGGAGCGTCCGCTCCCGACGGTCGCACCTGTGGCGACACAGGAAGCCATGCAGGTCAAGGAGAATATCATGGCGCTGATCGCGGGCAAGACCCCCGACCAGCTCGGCAAATTCGTCTACAAGGATCTCGGGGCGATGGCGACCATCGGAAAGGGCGAGGCGGTCATGAACGGTCCCATGCCCGTGCTTGGATTCAACCTCAAGATGAGCGGCTTCTTCGCATGGTTCGCGTGGATGCTTGTCCATCTCGTCCGCCTTGCGGGAAAATACGCAGACTTTACGGTTTCCGTCAAGTGGATCTGGAACTTCTTCTTCGGCACGCGTCTTGCGCGCATCATCCACAGCAAATTGGAGTAACACTTGCACCCTGCGCAGATTTGTGCTATACTTGCGCGGTAATGAACGCAGGGCGTTTGTTTATGACTCGTTCTCGGCGAGACAGCCGAGTTCAACCAAGTGTGCACAAGCGCGCTTGTATCCGGCAAAAGAAACGAGGTGTATTTACATGAAAGAGGGCATTCATCCCGAGTTCTTCGAGGCGACGGTGACGTGCGGCTGCGGCAATACGTTCACGACCGGCTCGACGAAGAAGGATCTGCGCATCGACGTCTGCTCGAAGTGCCATCCGTTCTTCACGGGGCGTCAGCGCGACGTTCAGGCGGGCGGACGCATCGAGAAGTTCCAGAAGCGTTACGCGCGGAAATAGCAGCGTAGGTGAGGCGCACTGCGCCTTGCCTCTTCGCCGCACGACAACAGGGAGAGGCTATTGTACGAGAGATCGTGCAATAGCCTCTTTTTTCTACGAAAAATGTCATGGAAAATTTCAAGCGTGTGCCCCACGCAGAACCCTCGTTGCGCAAGCGGTCGGGCACTTATCTGCCGAAATACCTGCGGATTCCAAACGCGCTTCGCTTGAACGAATAAAATCCGCAGGGGGCAGAACGTGCCCTCTCTTCCGCTTACTTCACTAGGGGGTGCTTAGGGGCATCACGCATTCGCACAACAGATTCATTTTTCGCAACAGTATCATAGAGCAAAGGAAATCCTATGCCAAAGAAAATAACTGACCTTGCGGTCGGCGGGCAGGCGGTCATCGAGGGGGTCATGATGCGCGACGCGAATAAGACCGCGACCGCCGTGCGCCTCCCAAACGGGGAAATCGAAGTGGAGACGCATCCCGTCACGTCGATCCGTGACCGCTATCCAGTCCTCAACCTGCCGCTGATTCGCGGCTCTGTTATCATGGTCGAGTCCCTCGTCATCGGCATGCGTGCCCTCTCGTTCTCCGCACAGGCGGCGGGCGAGGAGGACGAGCAGATGACAAAGAAGGAGATCGCGATGACGATCCTCTTTGCACTCGTCCTTGCGAGTGTGCTCTTCATCGTCATCCCGACGGGAGCGGCGCATCTCGCTGCCTCGTATACGGACGATCCCGTTGTGTTCAACCTCATCGAGGGCGGAATTCGTCTCGCCGTATTCCTCCTCTATATATGGGGCATCTCGTTTATGGGCGGCATCCGCCGCGTGTTCCAGTACCACGGCGCGGAGCACAAGACAATCCACTGCTATGAGGCAGGGGAGGCGCTGACGGTGGAGAACGTGCAGAAGTTCCCGCGGCTGCACCCGCGCTGCGGTACAAATTTTTTGCTGATCGTTATGGTCGTCGCCATCGTCTTTCACGTATTCTTCGGCTGGCCGGATCTCTGGCTGCGCATCCTCTCCCGCCTTGCCGTCCTGCCCGTGGTCGCGGGTGTCTCCTATGAGATCATCCGCTTTGCAGGACGCAGTGAGAATCGCATCGTGCACATCCTGATCACACCGGGGCTGTGGCTGCAGTATCTGACGACGCGCCCGCCCGCTGATGAGATGATCGAGGTTGCGATTGAAAGCCTCAAGGCGGTACTGCCGCCCGAGGACATCCCCGCAGGAAGTGGAAACTACCGAAAGGAAGTAACGTGTTAAGCAAACTGAATGCCGTTGCGGACAAATATCATGAGCTTGAGGCGCTTCTCAGTGATCCCTCTGTGATGGCGGATATGGAAAAATGGCAGCGCTATACGCGCGAGCACGCCGCGCTTACCCCGATCATCGAGGCGTACAATGCCTATCGACAGGCGCTCGCGACCATCGAAGAGGATAAGGAAATGCTCGCCGAGGCGGATGCTGAGATGAAGGAAATGCTCGCCGAGGAGATCGCAGAGGCGGAGGCGCGCCGTGATCAGCTGGCGGAGCAGCTGCCGATTCTTCTCCTGCCGCGCGACCCGAACGACGATAAAAACGTCATCGTCGAGATACGCGGCGGCGTGGGCGGCGAGGAGGCGGCGCTCTTTGCCGCGAGCCTCTTTCGGATGTATGCGCGCTATGCCGAGCGGCAGGGCTGGCGGACGGAGATCCTGAGCAGCA
>ERZ772971.259-NODE-259-length-35280-cov-4.167296_pt1 | contig 35280 bp, 28 predicted proteins | sample MGYA00511943_ERZ772971 | MGnify/ENA primary metagenome ERZ772971 (study PRJEB29015, sample SAMEA2737929) | human oral metagenome | biome: human oral; feature: human-associated habitat; material: dental | place: China | collected 2144 ... | reverse complement strand
GCCTTTCTGCAAAACGACCCAAAAGCAGAAAAACAAACCCTTATTAAAAAGTTACTTTTATTGCTTGAATCTGCCAATTTAGGTACCCCTGATGTTTTTTGTTAAAAATTTGTTAGATAGAGATTTTTGTACTAACTTTGTAGCCTGAAAAATATAAATATTATAGCGTAATGAAAAAACTTTTTAAATGGGCTTTCGTCCTACTTACAGCGATAGCCGTTTCCTGCGGGAAAGATGATGACAAAACGATTTCTAAACAAGAAATTATTGGCCAATGGAAATTAGAATCTATTAAATTAGAAGGTGAAGAGCTCCCTATTTCCGACGATATGAAGCAGTCTTACTTAGTATTTACAGAAACAAAATTCAAACTAGCTTTATATTTAGACGCTTTGATTCCTCCTGGAAAAAAAGAAGGTACCTATACTATTTCAGGCAATACAATTATTGCTAGATCAACTAACAACGAACTTTCAGCAGATGAGTTTTCACTATCAGATGGAAAACTAACCCTCATTGATTACGAAACAGGCTATGGTAGAACGTATAAATTTGAGATGGTCTATGTCAGAATATCAACAACAGTACCTGAAGAAGAGAACAAACAGACTGTAGTAAATGAGAAAGATTTGATAGGCGAATGGAAACTTTTAGAGGTTAAAGTTGGAGATTCTGACTGGATTTTTTTTGATTGTACAAGAGATAACACTACTATCACCTTCTCAACCGATAAGAAAATGGTTTTCAAATTTTATACACACCCAAAAGGGCAATGCACCGTTCAAAAAATGGTAGAAGATACATTTGCGGTTTCCAATAACAAAATAGTACTCACAACACAAGATGGGAAAGTAGATGCTGAAAACGCAGTGTCAATGTCGGGCAAAAATCTTATCTTTACAGATACTTGGCTAGGTCTCAAAAGGGTAATGACATTTCAGAAGAAATAATGCAGCTAGTAGCATTGTTCTATCATAAGATAAAAATGCCGATGAGCAAATTTGCTCATCGGCATTTTTTTTTGTACCTTTGCGCGCTAACTAAACTTATGCTTCTTTGTTGAAGAAATTCTTGAAAATAGTACGCTACATTATGGTGGGCCTGTTCGTTTTACTGGCAGGACTCACGATGCTATTGGCGCTCCCGCCAGTGCAGACTTTTATAGCCCAAAAGGTTGTGAACTATCTGAACAAGGATTTTGATATTGATATTCAAATTAAGCAGATAGAACTCCATTTCTCTCGCGAAGTAGCCATCAAAGGAGTGCTTATCCGCGACCATAAGCAAGATACCCTCATAGCAGCTAAGACACTCACTACCTCTCTTGACAATCTAAGACAACTCAAAGAAGGGAACCTCTTCTTTGGCAAAGTGATAGCTGAGGAGCTCTTCTTCCAAATGAAAACACATAAGGGCGATACCCTTTCCAATTTAGATATATTTGTCAGTAAGTTCGATTCCGATGAGCCTAGTACAGGAAGCTTTCTAATGAAAGTCCCTACCGTCAAACTGCACAATACGCGTTGCTATTTCATCGATGAAAACAATGCCGAACCTATGCTGCTCAAAATAGACCAACTCAATGGCAAAGTAGCCGATTTTCAAATTCAAGGGAGCAATGTATCGCTGCAATTAGAAGACGCTAACTTTTGGTACAACAATCAGTTGAAGGTCGACAAAATGAATGCCGACCGTTTTGCCTATACCGATACCCTTATGAGGGCAGACCATCTCTATTTGCGGGCAGATGCAAATCCCTACACCTCACTGTTGGCCGATTTGAAAATGTATCCTCACAAAGGTAGCTATGGCAATTTTCTGAACAAAGTAGTTTTTGATGCTACCCTGCATAGTGCACAGCTGAACACCACCCATTTGAATACTTTCTACAATGGCTTCACTCCAGAGCGAGTTATTAAAATGGAAGCGGTACAGATGAAAGGCACTCTGAACAACTTTATTCTTCCGCAAGGCGAAATCACCTACCAGAATACACAGCTCAATGGTTATTTTGCTTTTAAAAATCTATTTTCAGACGATGCCGATATTATTGTAAGGGGAAAAAGAGTGTATGCAGAGAGCATTTACAACGATTTAGCCTTACTAATGCCTACTGTGTTGGGCGAAAATATTCCGAAAGAGCTTCAAAGGCTTAAAATGTTTACGCTGCAAGGCGATTTTGACTATCGCACAACCTCTTTAGATGTCAATATGCTGCTGAAAGCCAATGAAGGCGAGGCTGAAATAGTAGGAGACCTTACCGACCTTACTCATACCGAAAAAACTCTTTTCAAAGGCACCCTGAAAACCTTAGCTTTCCCCTTAGGAAGCCTGTTAGCCGACCCTTCTTTAGGAACAATGACAGCCGATTTAACAGTGCGCGGAAATGGCTTTGACCCTCAGACGATGCAACTTTTTGCCAACGGTACTTTTCACTCTATCGGCTACAATGGCTACCAGTACCAAAAAATAAAGGTAAACGGGGCTTTCCGGAATCAGGTGTTCAATGGCGAGATAGATGCTCGAGACCCTAACTTAACGATGCGCTTCAGTGGCCTAGCCGACCTTTCTCAGCATAGTAACAAGTTTGACTTTCAAGCTGATATTGCCATTGCAGATTTTCACGCCCTTAAGCTGATAGACATAGATACCCTTTCTCAGTTCTGTGGAAAAGTGATTATAGACATCGAAGGGAATCAGCTGGACGACATAGTGGGGAAAATAGCCTTTAAGAACACGAACTACATTAATTCAGCTGGCGATTTTACCTTCAAAGACTTTGAAATCTACTCATCAGTAGATGATCAGGGAGTCAAAGAAATTAGCATCAACTCGCCCGACATTGTCAGCGGCAATGTAAAAGGAAAATTCAAAATGGCAGAGATGAAAAAGATGCTCCAAAACGCTGTAGGAAGTATCTACACCCACTACAACCCCTATCAAATAGAGCACAACCAATACGTCGATTTCCATTTTGACATTTACAACAAAATTGTAGAGGTATTTGTGCCAGAGGTGAAAATCTCGCGCAACACTTTTATCAATGGCAATATAGATGCCGATAGAGGAAGTTTTAAATTTCAAGTCAAATCGCCCCAAGTAGATGTTTACAACAATAGAATAGACAGTCTTAGCTTGGAGATAGATAACAAAAATCCTCTCTACAACACCTTTTTAGAGGTCAAAAAGGTTGATTTAGGAGTCTATGCCTTGCAGGATTTAAACCTTATCAATACAACTATTAAGGATACCCTCTTTTTCCGTACAGAGTTTAAAGGAGGAGAGACAGGAAAAGACAACTATGAGTTGAACTTTTATCACACCCTGAACAAGAAGCAAGAATCCATCATAGGAATCAAAAAGTCCCTTGTGAACTTCAAAGGCAATGCGTGGTTCATCAACAGAGAGAATGCGATGAACGACTATAATAAGATAGTCTTAAACCGCACGGCCGATAGCATTAGGGTCAGCAACTTCAAGATGGCACACCAAAACCAGTATGTGAATCTCAGCGGACTCATCACCACAGCCGACTATAAGAACCTACACTTGGTAGCCCACAATGTAGCCTTAGAAAAAATTGTGCCCGAAATGAAAGGGCTAAACCTTACAGGAACACTCAATGGCAATGTCTCGCTTACCCAAAAAGGAAACCTTTATTATCCTTCGGCAGACCTTTTTATAAAGTACTTTAAGCTCAATGGCTATGATTATGGCGATTTGGAGATGGCCGTCTTTGGCAATAACGATCTCTCCTCTTTTGATGTAGGAGCTTTCTTCTCAAATGGCAGAACACGAGGTTTTGCTACAAGAGGAAAGATACATTTAGACAAGAAGAAAGGCACTCTGTTAGACCTTAATGCCCATTTCGACGAGTTTGCTCTCTCGCCTTTTAATCCTTTTTTAGAGGGGATTTTTGACCATCTGCGAGGCACGATGAGCGGAGATGTGAAGATAAGTGGCCCCATAGCCGACCCTTTGATGGACGGTATGCTTACTTTGCACAATGCAGGGGTGAATGTCAGCTATCTGAACCTCAATGCCAATGTGCAGGAAGGAGCTCGTATAAAGGTGAACAACAAAACGTTCGATATAGATAATTGGGAACTTACTGATACGGCCTACAAAACCCAAGCAACTCTCAGTGGCTCAATACGCCATAACCATTTGTTAGATTGGTTTTTAGACCTGAAACTCCAAACACTTGGCAAGCGTTTTATGGTGCTAAACACCCCCTACACCGATGATGCTCTGTTTTACGGTACGGCTTTTATGAAAGGACGAGCTACTATCAAAGGAGCCTTAGACGAGATTGCAATTAAGGTGAATGCGCAAAGCGAAGAGGGAACTTCTTTCAAAATTCCACTGAGCGATACCGAAAGCGTAGGCGATGATTCGTTCATCACCTTTATAGAAAAAGGCGACAAAAAAGTCAAGGTAACCCGAGAATTGGAATCTATCAAAGGCTTGGAATTAAACTTTGAGTTGGATATTTTGCCTACAGCCGAGGTGGAAATTGTAATGGACAAGAAGACAGGTAGCAACTTAGTAGGTCGCGGGGCAGGAACCTTGCTGATAGAAATCAATACCAATGGCAAGTTCAATATGTGGGGAGACTTTATTACCTATTCGGGCTTTTATAATTTTAAGTACGAAAACTTTATCGATAAGCGCTTTACAGTGCTCCCCGGAGGCTCAATCTCTTGGAGTGGCGACCCTTTAACGGCTACTCTTCGCGATTTGAAAGCAGCCTATACGCTCAGTGCAAACCCAAGTACGTTGTTGGAGAGTATGCAGTACAACCGCAAAATAAATACCCAAGTACTTATTAAGTTGCAAGGAGAACTGATGCACCCCGAAACAGTGTTTGACATCACATTCCCCGATAGCAGTCCAAGTTTGGTATCAGAGCTCAACTACAAATTGGAAGACCAAGACCGTAAGCAGCTACAAGCCTTTTCTCTTTTGGCGCAGGGGTCGTTTATGAGTGAAAAAAATACCGATAACCGCCTTGTGGCCTACAACCTTTTTGAAACAGCAGCAGGACTGTTTAACCAACTCCTTTCCGACGAGGACAACAAGCTCAACTTGGGGGTATCGTACGAAGCGGGCATTAACGATGGCCATTCCGACATCAATAGCGACCGCTTAGGCTTTACGGTTTCTACTCAAATTACTGATTGGGCAAGCGTGAATGCCAAAGTGGGAATTCCTGTGGGGGGAGTCAGTCGTACTGCTGTAGCGGGCAATGTAGAGGTACAGTTTAGACTAAATCCTGACGGTAGCCTTATTGCTAAAATTTTTAACAGAGAGAACGAATGGCAGCAGTATATGTTAGACCGTATAGGTTATGCCCAGGGGGTAGGACTTACTTATTCGGTAGACTTCAATACTTTTAAAGGACTGATGCAGAAAATATTTAAAAAAGGGGGAAATGTCTTAGAAGAAAAACATAATAAGTAGAAAAGAAAATGTTTTTTCCATATTTGTGGTTCTTCATTCACAATTAATTGCTATCTTTGCCCCCAATAACCAAAAAACAAACAAGCGTATGGCTAAGAATGTAGTGATTGTAGAGTCGCCTGCCAAGGCAAAAACTATAGAAAAGTTCTTAGGGAAGGACTACAAAGTAGTGTCCAGCTATGGGCATATTGCCGATTTGCCGTCCAATGAAATAGGAGTGGACATCGCCAATGGCTTCAAGCCCCGTTACCTGATTTCGAACGATAAGAGAAATCTGGTAAAAGAACTGAAAACACTTACTGCTGCTGCCGAAACTGTATGGTTGGCTTCCGATGAAGACCGCGAAGGAGAGGCCATAGCATGGCACTTGGCAGAGACACTCAAACTAAAGCCTACAAATACCAAACGCATTGTTTTTAATTCTATCACCAAGGCAGCTATAGAGAATGCTATCAAGAATCCACGAGGCATAGACTATAATTTGGTGAACGCCCAACAGGCACGACGGGTACTCGACCGCTTAGTGGGCTACGAGCTTTCTCCAGTACTCTGGAAGAAAATTAAAAGTGGACTTTCCGCAGGGCGTGTACAATCGGTAGCAGTACGCCTAATTGTAGAGCGCGAGCGCGAAATACAGGACTTCAAGGCGCAGTCAGCCTACAAAGTTTCGGCGGAGTTTCTTACAGCCGAGGGGAAAAGTGTAAAAGCCTCTTTGCTCAAGAGTTTTGATAGCTTTGCCGAAGCCGAACAGTTTTTGCAGCAAAACATAGGTGCGCACTATCGCGTACAGTCCTTAGAGAAAAAACCTACTAAAAAATCGCCTGCTCCCCCTTTTACAACTTCAACCCTACAACAAGAAGCAGCGCGTAAACTTCATTTTTCAGTTAGTAAAACAATGACGGTAGCCCAACGGCTCTATGAGTCTGGGTTCATTACCTATATGCGTACCGATAGTGTGAACCTCTCTCAAGAGGCTCTTAACACTGCCAAAAATGCGATTGTTCAGCTTTTTGGAGAGGCTTACAGTCAAGTGCGCAATTTTGCTACAAAAAGCAAAGGAGCACAAGAAGCCCACGAGGCCATTCGTCCTACCGATATGAGCAGACCTACCATTTCAGCTGAACCCGACCAAGTACGCCTTTACGAACTGATTTGGAAGCGCACGCTTGCTTCGCAAATGGCTGATGCCCAACTGGAGCGCACTACCGTGAAGATAGAAGCCAACAAGCACCCCGAGTGTTTTGTAGCAACAGGCGAAATGATACAGTTTGACGGCTTTTTGAAAGTGTATTTAGAAAGCACCGACGACGAGGAAGACGAACAAGAAGGAATGCTCCCTAATTTGCAGAAAGGAGAGATGCTTACAGCACAACACATCACTGCTACACAGCGCTTTACGCGTCCTCAACCTCGTTACACCGAGGCCTCTTTGGTGAAGAAGTTGGAAGAATTAGGCATAGGGCGCCCGTCTACCTATGCACCTACAATCTCTACCATACAGAACAGAGGCTATGTAGAACGAAGTGCCTTAGATGGAGAACTGCGCTCTTATGAGCAACTGACCCTTGTCGGCGGAACAATTACAGCTAAGACGCATACCGAACGGGTAGGAGCCGACAAAGGAAAACTTATCCCTACCGATATAGGTAGTGTGGTGAATGACTTTTTAGTAGCCCACTTTGATACTATAATGGATTACAATTTTACTGCCAAGGTGGAGAACAGTTTTGACCACATAGCCGAAGGAACAGAGAATTGGACAGAAATGCTCACTCAGTTCTACAATCATTTCCATCCTGTGGTAGAAAATGTAGAGAAGAACTCTGGTCGGGAAACCGGCGAACGCCTTCTTGGTATTGATCCTAAGAGTGGTCGTCCTTTAAGTGTCCGTTTAGGGCGCTATGGAGCAATGGCACAAATAGGAAATACTGATGATGACGAGAAACCTATTTACGCAAGTCTGCTCTCTGGAATGTCTATTGAGACAATTACCTTTGAAGAAGCTTTAAAACTTTTTGAACTGCCCCGTCATTTGGGAATTGTAGATGGAAAGAATGTAGAGGTCAATGTGGGTAGATTTGGACCTTACGTACATTACGGCGATGCATATATTTCGTTGGCCAAAGGAGAGGATGTATTCGGGGTAACATTAGACCGTGCCAAAGAGTTGATAGGCGAGAAGAAGAAAGCCGATGCTCCTATTGCTACCTATCAAGGATTGGAAGTAACCAAAGGGGTAGGGCGTTTTGGCCCATTCATTAAATGGAACAATATATACATTAACGTACCTAAGAAATACAATTTTGAGCATCTCACTCAGCAGGAAGTAGAATTCTTGATAGCCGACAAGCTTAAAAAAGAATCAGAAAAAGTGGTCAAGGAATGGGATGGTGGCGAAATTCGCATAGAGAAAGCCCGTTGGGGGCGCTACACCCTCTTGCAAGGCAAGACCAAAGTAGAATTGCCAAAGGAAACAGAGATAGAGGCTTTCACAAAGGAACAAGCCCTTGCGCTGCTATCAGAAAAAGCTCCTAAGACAGCAAAGAAGAAAACCACTACTGCTAAGAAGTAAGACATTATTAAAATTCTAAACAGATAAGGTAGATTCAAGCCTATAATTAGGGAATAAACTAACAAAGTGCAACACTCTTAGGAGGTTGCACTTTTGTTTTGGCACGAATTTAGCTACTCCAATATAAAGAACTATTTTAAGATTAGGTGTATGAAAAAGTTATTTTTAATATGTTTAGGGGCATTGGCCTCTGTAGCTTGGGCTCAAGAAGTAGGCTCAGCCGGCAGATTGTTGCAAAATGAGGCTCGACAAGCCAAACAAGCACGCCAAGTGATAGGGCGCGGAGGCGTGTTGGTGAATATTGATTATCATTGGGAGTACGATTATAATGCAGGCTATGCCGAGGTGTTCATTCGTATTCCTGAGCGCGACCGTTTTACGGTGAGTATTGGCGACCAAGAAATTACCAGCAGTACGGGAATGTATCGCTTTTTCGATGTAGCTTGCAGCCCCCAGTTGCTCAGTGTTTGGCAGGGGCGCACTCTTTTGTACCGTGTTACAATCTCCCCTCGAAACAATACCCGTATGGTAATGGACTTCTTTTCCCGTGAGGGCTTGTATCTGTTAGACGAAATTAGTCTGAACACTCAACAACCATCGTATCACGGAAGAGAATGGAACGATGTCTGGAACCGTTCATATGGAAACTACGGTGGCAGTAGAGGTTATGTCTGCCCTCCTCCGATGCCCCAAGAGGAGTTTAATAAGTTCTTCAAAATGTACAAAGATGAGACTTTCGACAGAGACCAGCTGAACTTCTTCCGCGCTCAGAAAGATATGGTTTCGTTTACTACTGAACAGATAGGAAGACTGATGGAAGAGCTTTCTTTTGGAGACAACCAACTTATCATCGCACAAGAGGCCTATCCCAATGTGGTAGACCCTCAGAACTACTATCAGTTGCAGGCTAAGTTTACTTTTTCGTCAGACAAAGAAAAATTTAACAAGTTCTTGATTTCGGTAAGAAAGAGATAGAGAAGCTATTATATCAGTATAATAAAAAACTATCAATAACACTGTTGGAATTTTGCTTTAAGTTTGTATCTTTGCACACAAATTAATTAATAAAACAAACACATTAAGATTATGGCATTAGAAATAACCGATGGAAATTTTGAAGAGTTGGTGCTAAAAAGCACTCAGCCTGTATTAGTAGATTTTTGGGCAGTATGGTGTGGCCCTTGCCGCATGCTCGCCCCTGTAATTGAAGAAATCTCTAAGGAATACGAGGGAAGAGTAGTAGTAGGCAAAGTAGATGTAGATAACAACCAAGAGTTTGCTGCTAAATACGGTATCCGCAATATTCCTACTGTTTTGGTTTTCCAAAATGGAGAGGTAGTAGGTCGTCAAGTAGGGGTTGCTCCTAAAAAGACTTACACCGATGCTATAGACGGGTTATTGTCTTAACTTATTCCGTATATCGGGAGCGTTTGCTATCCTGATGGGCATACAAAAAAGGCTATCAACATCGTAAAAGTTGTTGATAGCCTTTTTTGTATGCCCTTTTTAAGCTGAGAGTTAAAGCGCTTGGTGTACTTTTTCTGCCAAGGCTTTAAATTCGTCGTCTGTCATTTGAACTTTGTGTTGGAAAGTCATTTCTTTCATTTCGCTGATAGGAATCAGGTGAACGTGGGTGTGTGGCACTTCCAATCCTACCACTGCTACGCCGATGCGTTTGCAAGGAACTACTTTTTCGAGGGCTTTAGCTACCTTTTTAGAGAAAGCCATTAGGCGTAGGTAGTGGTCATCTTCCATATCGAAGAGATAGCTGATTTCTTGTTTAGGAACACATAGGGTGTGTCCTTTGGCATTGGGGTTGATGTCCAAGAAAGCGATGAATTCCTCGTTTTCAGTTATTTTGTAGCAGGGAATTTCCCCATTGATGATTTTGGTAAAGATACTCATAGATGTTTTAGGTATTAGTGGTTATTAAGGCTAGGGATTATCTTGAAATTTCAAGGATTTCCATTTTAAGGGTACCATTAGGCACTTTTATTTCCGCTATTTCCCCTACCGATTTGCCCAAGAGACCTTTCCCTATCGGAGAGCTAACAGATATTTTACCTGCTTTTAGGTCAGCTTCACTCTCAGCAACCAAGGTGTAGGTAATTTCCATCTTGTTAGCCAGATTCTTGAGTTTTACTGTCGAGAGAACAAGCACTTTGCTCACATCCAACTGAGACTCATCAATGATACGAGCATTAGCTACCAATTCTTCTAGTTTAGCTATTTTCATTTCTAAGAGCCCTTGAGCTTCTTTGGCGGCATCGTATTCAGCGTTTTCAGAGAGGTCGCCTTTGTCTCGTGCCTCTGCAATAGCTTGCGAAGCGCGTGGACGTTCTACATCTTTCAGTTGATTGAGCTCGTCGCGGAGTTTTTTAAGTCCTTCGGGAGTGTAATATGATACTTTTTTCATAATATTCTTAGTGTTTATAAAAAAATAAAAATCCTCAAAAAGTCTGTCTGAGGATTTGTGGGCGCAAAGGTATAACTTTTTTTGCAAAGGGCAAAATGTTTTTCAAAAATTCTACTTGTAGCACCTTCTCTGCTCTCTACCTTTCTACAAGAAAACTCCGAGCTCAAACTGTACAAAGTTTGAAATTCAAAAAAACGATTTCAAATTCAATGCAGGTACTCTCTTGTTAAAAAGTTACTTTTATTACTTGAATTTACGATTAACAGAAAAAAGAACTATTCGAGGCATCTCAGAGCTACAGTGTAGGAATAGTGTAGCCGAAGCGAAGAACAAGACTACTCACACCCAAAAACAACTTTCTGCCAAACGGACTAAAAACAGAAAATAATCAACTCCCTCAAAGGGGACTAATTGATTAAATGATTTTTATGAGCAGTCGCAAGCCACATTTGTAGATACCGATTGCATAAGTAAAAAGTTTTGAAAAGCTTGGTTTTCTCGTTTTTTTTTAGAAAACTTTGCCCCTTAAAAGTATAATAGTATAGAGATGAAGTTAAAAAATGTGTTTGTTTGCTTTTTCTTCTTTTCTTTGGTACTACAAGTGTCGGCACAACAGCTGAAACTATCGGGTACTGTTAGAGATGAAAAAGGCGAACCTTTGCTGGGGGTATTTATCCTCATAAAAGGCACTCAGCAAGGTACTTCTACCGATTTTGATGGAAATTATGTGCTTAATGCAAAAGTAGGCGACCTCCTTAGCTACTCGTTTTTAGGAATGAAAACAGTAGAGAAGAAAGTGTTAGCAGGAGCATCCCAAGTAGATGTAGTACTCAAAGAGGATATTCAGCAACTCGAAGGAACAGTCGTTGTGGGCTACGGAAGCCGCAAGGTAGCTAGCCGCACGGTCGCTTCGGTGGCTCAAGTGCAGGGAAAAGAGCTGACCAAAATTTCTACTGCCAATGCAATGGAAGGATTGCAAGGTAGAGTTGCAGGACTGGTCATTACTAATAAATCAGGAAAGCCAGGTGCGACATCCGAGGTACTTATCCACGGCTTGGGCTCTTTCACGGCTATTTATGATGGCGATGACAAAAGGGCTTCTGCCCCCCTCTACATTATGGATGGGGTACCTGTTAATGGCGAGGTGATGACGATGTTAAACCCTAGCGATATCGAGAGCATCACAGTTCTCAAGGACGCAGCCTCTACTTCTATCTATGGAGCGCGTGCTGCCAATGGGGTGATTCTCATCACTACTAAACGCGGAAAGTACAACGAGCGCACCAATATTTCTATTAATCACAGCTTGAGTGTTACTACTTTTACAAATGCTACTAATGATTTCTTTAATGATTTGGTAAGCCCTCGCGAGTATATGGACTATTATATCATCAAAGACCCTGACGGTTTGCGCAGAGCTGCTACCAGATTGGGCTATCGTGAGACTGACCCCAAGGCAATAGCCGATAGAATTTTGGAAGAAAATCCCTACAATACCCGTTGGGATAAGGTCTTCTTTAAGGATTTTGTCCCCGTATTGCGCACTGATGTATCAGTTTCAGGAGGAATGAACAATACCGCCTATTACCTTTCATTAGGCTATTTGAATCAAGAGGGAATGCAACCCCATACAGGCTTTGAGCGTTATAACTTAAACTTGAACGTAGATACCAAGATTACCGATTGGCTAAAAGCAGGCCTATCAGTCTCTTTAGGCCACGGCGAGTCTAAGAGCGTTCCTAGCGAGAGTGCCGAGCTAAATAGTAAGGTAATACGCTTGCCTTTCTATTCGCCGGTCGATAAGAACGGCAAGAGAAAGAATTTTATCACCTCTCTTTTGGGAGATAGAGAAGGATTTTTGCACCCTGACTACGAAGCTGAAAAGTACAAAGGGGTGAATTATACCGATGAAATAATGCCTGTGGGCTTTCTTACCTTTGAACCTTTTGACGGACTCACCTTTAAGTCCCAGTTGGGGATACAGTACGTCTTAGGAGAAGGTGAAACCAAGTCTCCGCTGCCTTCTTTTATTGATTATCGTTCCGGTGGAAGTGTAGGAACAGGCGCTACAACCAGAAATAGTAGTAAGGAACTGCAAAAAACATATACAAATCAACTTGAATACCGTTTTAACATAGCTCAACGCAATGATTTTACAGTTTTGTTAGGGCAAGAGTCCTATGAAAATAGCGGTAGTAGCTTCAGTGCCAGCTCTAAAGGACAACCTTCCGATGCCTTTACAATGCTTAGCCACGGAAAAGAACGCATTTCAGTAAGCGATGGCTATTCTAAAAGCACATTTAATTCTCTTTTTGCTCGCGTAGAATATGCTTATGCAGGAAAATACTTCTTAGATTTGTCAGGCAGACGCGATGGTTCATCAGCTTTTCGCCGCAATCATCAGTACGACAATTTTTGGGCAGTAGGAGCTATGTGGAAGGCCAAACAAGAACGTTTCTTAGAAAACCTCTCGTGGCTTACTGACCTGAATGTGCGTTTCAGCACAGGGCTCTCAGGAAATTCTCGTATCGGAGACTACCGCAATGCCTTGTATGTACAAGCACCACAGCAGTATGTCTACCAAGGGCAAATAGGCTATATGTTAGTGTTGCCTCCCGGAAATGCCGACTTGAAGTGGGAACAACAGCGCAAAACTACCTTCGGAGTCAATATGGTGTTCAACCATAATACTTCTATCAATGTCGAATATTATAACCGAGTAACTTACAGAATACTTTCTACTCGCAAAGTGAACAGCGCTTTGGGCTTTCATTACATTCCAGACAATATGGGCGATATGCAAAATCAAGGAATAGATGTTACTTTGTCCTCCTCTCTTTACAAGAGTGCTAACAAAGATTTTGCGGTTCGGGGCAACTTCAACTTGAATTACAACAGTCCAAAAGTACTCAAAATAGTGTATGCTGCTCCCTACACAATCAAATACGACGACTATGTAGGCTACAAAGTAGGAGGTGGATTAGATTGGATGATGCCTCTTTTCAAAGGAGTTAATGATAGTGGCGATGCCGAATGGTACTTGCCAGGGAATGATAGATTTGAGAAACAAACCGACGATACAAAGGCAACTACTGTTTTTGATAAGTGGCAGCTCACCCAAACAACAGGAAAGCCGCGCTATGCCCCTATCAACGGAGGATTTAGCCTTGATGCTACCTACAAGTCTTTTGCACTTGATTTGAGCTTCGCCTATTCTTTGGGAAGATACCAGATAAATGAAGATCGCGCCATATTGGAAAATCCAACCTATTTTGGCCGACAAACGTTTAGCAAAAAAGCCTTGAACTATTGGAAACAACCTGGCGATAATACCGATTTGCCTAAAATAAGCAGCCGCAATTTGATGTTGCGCGACAGTCGCTTGTTAGAAAATGCTTCCTTTTTGCGCCTTAGAAGCATAGGTTTGAGCTACACTTTGCCCCAAGAGAGCCTTGGCAAAGAAGCTTTTTTCAAAGAACTGCGCCTTACGGCCTCTGCCTACAACATTTTTACACTCACTCGTTTTTCGGGGGTAGACCCAGAATTCGGAGGAGGAATAGCCTCAGGCGGCTACCCGCCTACAAGACAATACTCCTTTGGCGTAGGGCTTAAATTTTAAAATTATGATCACAATGAAAAGAATTGCTTATATTATCTCACTATCCGCCTTGCTTCTTGGGCAGAATGCTTGTATGAGCTTAGACCAAGATCCTCAAGACAAGGTGCGCTTAGAGAAATCTTTTAAAACCCCTGAAGAGGTGCGCTATTGGTTGAACGGTATCTACACCCTATTGCGCGATGTTGAACAAGGCGAAGCAATGTATGTCGCCGACATTCAAGCAGACTTCCTCAATGTCTCTAAGGCAGAGAACCAAAGAATGCCTTTGTATAGAGATTTCCACGGTTGGAAGAACTTTTCGTTTTCCAATCAAACTACCGAAGTAACTGAGAACATTTGGAAAAAGAAGTTCAATATTATTGTCAATGCCAATGTAGCTCTTGAAGGAGTTGCACAGATGTCCCAGCAGGAGGCAGTAAAAGCGCTCAAAGGAGAGCTATACCTTACGCGTGCTTATTGCTACACCTATTTGGTTACTCATTATTGCAAAGCCTATCAGGCAGCTACAGCATCTACCGATTTGGGATTGCCTATCTTTGACCATTTTGTCAGCAAAACAGCTCCTTTGCAAAGTAGCTTAGAGCAGACCTACCAGTTCATTCTCGCCGATATTGCAGAAGCCGAAAAGCTTTTGGCTGCTACCCAAGGGAAGGCAGGGGCTACTACTTTCACCATAGATGCCGCAAAAGCGCTCAAAGCGCGCGTCTTGCTCTACAAAGGCGAATGGGCACAGGCTTATGCTGCAGCGCGCGATTTGGTAGAAAACACCCGTGCTACTTACCCTTTGGTAACTTCAGAAAACGACTTGCAAGCTATGTGGGCTGACGATACCACTGCCGAGACCATAACACAGCTTTTTGCTTTAGTAGAAGGAAACAATATCGAGCGTCCCAATGGCACAAACAATCTTTATGCCGACGAGTTTGAGAACAAGTTAGATGTCTTTAGGCCTTACATATTAGACCCCAACTTGATTCCTACACAAGACTTTGTAGACCTTTTCGATGCTGCCGACTGGCGAAAAAATGTTTACATTAAAGAAGACAACCTTTCAATCGATGTGTTTGACCCCAAAATGGCTTATTATGTAGCCAAGTACCCTCGCAATCAAGCCCTCACTTTTAAAGACGAATGGTTCCCCTACTACGGACACAAACCTAAGCTTTTCAGAATAGCCGAAGCCTATTTGATTGCGGCAGAAGCAGCAGCTCATTTGGGGCAAGATGCCGATGCACAACGTTATTTGAACCAATTAAGACAAGCCAGAGGCCTCTCTACTGCTATTACCGCTACCGGAGCTACACTTCTCCAAGAAGTACAAAATGAGCGCAACCGTGAATTGTGTTTTGAGGGAGTCCGCCTCCACGACCTAAAACGATGGGGAATGGGGGTAAAACGCGGAACGCCCCAAGACTTATCTCTCCGATTGATTACCACCGAGCCTGCCACCGAGACTTATCAGCTAGACTTGCCTGCTGGCTACTACAAAATGGTGTGGCCTATTCCTGCAAAGGATATCGAGTTTGAGAATGGCCGATGGAAACAAAACCCTAATTGGTAATATTTTATCCTTAATAGTTAGACGATGAAATTAAAAACAAAGATATTTTATGCTTGCTGCTCAGCCTTATGTGCTGTGTGGGGTCTATCTGCCCAGCAAAAAATACAACAAGCCTCTATAAAAGACCGTGGCCTAGTCATATCGCTGAAAAATACAGACCGCAATACCATAGTCGATACCGATGTTCTCTACCAATGTAAAATAGAAATGGGTGAGATAGTCCGATACTCATTCTTAAGAATCAAAAACGAAGAGAAGAAAACAACAGAAAATACTACCAAACTCAATGTAGTAAACAAAAACAACCTCCAAAAGGCACAAGATACTCTGCTTTTGGGCTATGGCAAGCCAAAAGTAGCTGACAAAACAGTGGCCGCCGCAGCTCAAGTAGCCGGAAAGGACATTGCTCGTACGCCCAATGCCAATCTGCTCGATGCACTACAGGGAAGAGTAGCCGGACTCCTTATCACGACTCCTTCAGGACATCCCGAGGCTCAATCTTCAGCACAAGTGCACGGCAGGAACTCATTCTCCACCGCGGGGCTTTCCGAACCTCTCTACATAATGGACGGTGTACCAGTGGACAGCAGTATAATTACAATGCTAAACCCTGCCGACATAGAGCGTATAGCAGTGCTAAAAGAAGCCGCTGCTACCACTATCTATGGGGCGCGTGCCGCCAATGGGGTTATCTTGATAACCACCCAACACGGCCAACGCAACCAGCGCCCTACTATCAGCATCAATCAGCAAGTCGGATTTTCCTCTATTACCAGTGCCACTCGCAACTTCTTCGACAATTTAGCAACTCCCCAAGAGTATATCAATTATTGGCTGAAGAAAAATCCTAACGAAGTGATACAAGCAGGCAAATTGATAGACGGAGTAGCCGACGATGCAGCTGCTTCGGCTGCTAAAATTTTGCGAAAATATCCCTATCACACCCGTTGGGACAAGCTCTTCTACCGCAATGCAGTGTCGTTCTCTCGTACCGATGTGTCCGTTGCAGGAGGCAGTCGCAATGCTTCCTACTATTTGTCTTTTGGTCATTTAAACCAAGAGGGCACGCTTAAAAATACCGACTACCAGCGTTATAATTTGAGTTTGAACCTCGAAGTGCAAGCTACCCAATGGCTTAAAGGAGGACTGTCTACATCCTTAGTCCATACCGATGCCCAACAAAGGGTAGCAAAGAAGGGAGCAGAGGCCGACATACTCTCTTTGCCTTTCTATTCACCTGTCGATGAAAACGGAAACAGAAAAGACTACATCCCTTCTGTCTTAGGTCAAGAAAAAGGATTTTACCACCCCGACTATTGGGCTGAAAAATACCCATCGAACGAACTAACAGACCAAGTACTGCCTATAGGCTATCTTATCATTGAACCCATAGAGAATCTTAGCTTCAAAACCCAAGCAGGGATACAGTACAACGTAACCGAAGGCCTTGCTAAAACACTCCCCTCTTTTGTCGATTATCACTTAGGCAATCCCACCGTGGGGGCTGTTAGCCGTAGCCAAAGCAAAGCTATCCTAACTACTTATACCAATTTATTAGAGTATGATTTTGGCATAGGAAGCTTGCACAACTTTTCCGTTTTATTGGGACAAGAATCCACACAAGCAGTTAATAAATTCTATCAAGCGCAATCCCAAGGCCAGCCCACCGACGACCTTTCTATGCTCACCCACGGTAATTTGAATTTAGCCGTAGCCGATAATAAGAGCGTTATTACTTTCAACTCCTATTTTTCGCGCATAGCCTACCACTACAAGAACCGCTACTTTTTAGAGCTCTCAGGCAGGCGCGATGGCTCTTCTTCTTTTGGAAAAAACAACCGTTATGCCAACTTTTGGGCAGTAGGGGCAATGTGGAAGCTTAAAGAGGAAGCCTTCCTGCAAAACGCAAAATGGCTGAACGAACTCAACTTGCGTTTGAGTACAGGTTTATCGGGCAATGCCAATGGGGGCAACTACCCCAATCGCACTTTATTCACAGCCAACCAGTACTACAAAGGCAGAAATGGCTTCTTCACAAGTAGTTTAGGAAATCCAGATATTACGTGGGAAGAACAACAGAAAACCAGCATAGGCCTAAATGCAGTCCTTTGGAACAACACCTCTTTAGAACTCGTTTGCTACGATAGTCAAGTGTATAGAATATTGTCTACACGGGGCACCAACTCAATGTCTGGCTACACTACATTCCCAGACAATGTGGGCGAGATGCAAAACCGTGGGGTAGATCTTACGCTCTCAGCGAAGGTTTACCGAAGCCAGACCAAAGGAGTATCGGTAACACCCTATGTCAATCTGAACTACAATCAAGAGAAAGTATTAGCTCTTTCGTATGGCAAACAGTATAACATAACAGGAGACGTAGGCTACCGTGTAGGAGAGCCAATAGAGTGGGCTTTGCCTGTCTTCAAAGGCTTTAACACCGATGGGAATCCAGAGTGGTATTTGGCAGGAGAAGAAGAGAAAACTACTACAGATTTTAATAGCGCGACATTAGCGCAGCTTACAGGTAAAAAGCTAACCCCTCCTCTAAACGGAGGTTTTGGTTGCAATATTACCTACCGCGATTTCGATTTTGAACTGAACTTCTCTTACTCATCAGGCAAATATCTGCTCAATGAAGATAAGTTTAACACCTACAATCCTCAGTTCTTCGGTGGACATAACTTCAACCGAGAGCTGCTGAATCAATCCCCGTTAGCGCATAGAGACTCTCGTTTATTAGAAGACGCTTCCTTTGTGCGTTTAAAAAGCCTAATGCTCGGCTATACAATGCCTCAGTACATACTTGACCAACTGAAGTTTTTCAAAGCCTTGCGCTTGTATGCCTCAGCGCGCAACGTTTTCACACTCACCCAATATTCAGGTGCCGACCCCGAAATGGCAGTAGGTATTTCAGCGGGGGGCTATCCTCCTTCCAAGCAATTTACTTTGGGGGTAGAACTTAAATTTTAGAAAGATGAAGAGATTGTATAAAACCATAACATTACTATCAGTAGCACTCTTGCTGCACAGTTGCTTTAGCTTAGACCAAGAACCCTATCAAGAGGCCAGTCAAGAAAACCTAATTCAGAATGTAGGCGATGCCCAAATGGCTCTCAATGGTATTTATGCCACTTTGCGGAATCAGCACCAAGGAGAGTGTATGTATGCTACCGACATCCAAGCCGACTTTTTGAATATGGCTATCACAGCCAACCCCGAGTTTTTGCCAGAATTGCACTGTTGGACAGATTTCTCTACCAGCAACGAAACCACTGCAAGAATCTGGCGAAATAAATTTCTATTGATTCAGAATGTTAATATCTTTTTGGAAGCCTTCCAGCGACTTCCTCAAGAACCTGCCTTAGAAAGCCTCAAGGGGCAACTCTATTTGAGCAGAGCATTTTGCTATGCCTACTTGGCTACACACTATTGCCAAGCATACGACACTCAGAATGCTGCAACGCAGTTAGGATTGCCTTTAACAGAACGCCCTGTAGTGAAGAACTTTCCGCAGCGCAGCAGTCTAAAAGAAACCTATGAGTTTATCCTTGCCGACATAGTTCGGGCAGAACCTTTACTCACTACTACCGTAACTACCGATTTGTTTTCTCAAGATGCAGCAAAAGCCTTGAAAGCCCGAGTGCTTTTGTATCAAAACAAATGGGAAGAAGCCTACGCGGTAGCAACCGATTTGATAGATGCAGCACGCTATCCACTTGTGCAAAGTGCCTTTGCTTTAGCAGCTATCTGGACTGACGATGCAACTGCCGAAAGCATCACCCAGCTACATGCCTCAGCTACTGCTGCCGATGGCCGAGAGTTACCACTTGGAGTAAATGATATTTACATCAATAGTAAGGGCAATACCCTGCAGCCTAAGTTTATCCCTACACAAACTTTTGTAGATTTGTTCGACAATGCCGATAGGCGCAAACGGATATTTTTCAGGAGAGGCGAAATAGCTGGCCACTCTTTCTATATGCTCAACAAATATCCTAACAACGAACTATTAAAACGTTCCGATGAAGAGAACGAAACCTACCGACATCTGCCCAAGCTTCTTCGCATAGCCGAAACCTATCTTATAGCAGCCGAGGCAGCCTACCGCAAAGGAGACACTTCCAATGCACAGAAGTATCTTAATGCTTTGCGCCAATCACGCGGACTTGCGGCTGTTGCTCTTACAGGCGAGCCTTTGTGGACAGAAATCCAAAATGAGCGCAACCGCGAACTCTGTTTTGAAGGCTTCCGCCTGATAGACCTCAAACGTTGGGGGCTTGGCGTAGTACGTGGTACACCACAACAGCAAGATTTGATTATCAAACGTGTGCCTGCACAGTTTCAAGAGTTGAATATTGCCCCCAGCACAGCTAATTACTACAAAATAGTTTGGCCAATACCTGCTTCCGACATTGATTTTGAGCAAGGAAAATGGAAGAATAATTTAGGATGGTAGTTTAAAAGAGAATTATGATAGACACCCACACCCATTTGTATTCCGAAGAGTTTGATGCCGATAGGCCAGCAATGATAGCTCGTGCACAAGCAGCAGGTGTAAAACATTGCTGCATACCCGCTATCGATGCAAGCTATACTGATAGAATGTTCCAACTCCAAACCGATTACCCCACCTATGTCTCACTGATGAATGGCCTACACCCTTGTAGTGTAAAAGAAAACTACCAAGAGGAGCTTGCTCACGTGGCTGCCCTTATGGAGAACCATTCTTTTTGTGCTATTGGCGAGATAGGAATAGACCTCTATTGGGACAAGACCTTTCTTAAAGAGCAACAAGAGGCTTTCAGTTGGCAGATACAATTAGCCAAAAAGCACCATTTGCCTATCGTCATTCACTGTCGTGAGGCCTTTGACGAAGTCTTTGAAGTATTAGACTCAGAAAAAGGAGAAGGGCTTTATGGTATTTTTCACTGTTTTACAGGAACTGAACAACAAGCACATCGCGCCATTGGTTACGGGCTTCATTTAGGCATAGGAGGCGTACTGACTTTTAAGAATGGAAAGATAGATCAGTTTTTAAAAAATATAGCTTTGGAGCACATCGTTTTAGAAACCGATGCTCCCTATTTAGCTCCTGTTCCTTATAGAGGGAAACGAAATGAAAGTGCTTATATTGTGCGAGTTGCAGAAAAAATGGCCTCGATTTATCAGCTCTCTGTCGCCGAGGTGGAAAAAATTACAACCCAGAACGCTTTAAAAATTTTTAATCTTTAATTCGTTTTAATCAAAAATTTTTCGTTACTTTGCGTTCTGTTATGCAAACCAAAGAATCTGAAATGGAGGATTATTTTAAGTCGATACGCCCTTTTACCGATAATGAAGTGCCTGAAGCATTGAGGCAAATCAAAGATAACCCTTTGATTCAAGCTATGTTGGCCTATGCTTTCCCCGATGATACCCCTCAGCAACGCACCGATAGGCTCTTGGCATGCCATAAAGTCTCCGACTTTCAGGTAGATATAATGGTGCGAGTGGTCGAGAAAGCCATTGAGAAAACCATTGCTGAATTTACGTGCGAAGGGTTTGAGCATTTAACCCCTGATAAAGCATACCTTTTCATTTCCAACCACCGCGATATTATTTTAGACACCTCGCTGCTGAATGTAGCCTTACACAAGAATGGTCTGGCAATGACCGCTTCTGCAATGGGCGACAACCTGTTGAGAAAAAAATATTTGAAAATATTGGCAATGCTCAATAGGAACATCATTATTTATAGGAGCCTACCTCCACGAGAGGCCTTAGAGCACTCCAAATTGGTTTCCGAATACATACATTATTGCATTCATCAACAACGGAGAAGTGTATGGTTAGCACAACGCGAAGGTCGAACCAAAAATGGAGATGACCGTACCCAACAAGGCGTACTGAAGATGCTCTCTCTCAATGCTCCCGAAGGAAAATCACCTTTGCAATACCTAAAAGAGCTGAACATTGTACCTATGTCCATCTCTTATGAGTTCGACCCCACCGATGCAATGAAACTTCCTGCTTTAGTAGCACAGCACAAAGGAGAAACCTATGTGAAAACTCAGAAGGAAGACTTTGAGAATATTATTCAGGGGCTTATTGGGCAAAAAGGAAGAGTTCATATTTCCGTAGGACAGCCTTTGAAAAATCAAATAGATGTTATCGAGCAAAAACATCAGCATCTAAACAAACAGCTGCAAGCCTTGGCAGAAACTTTGGACGAGGCCATCCACAAACAATATCAGCTGTTTCCAGCAAACTATGTTGCCTACGACTTGTTGCACAACACCTCTATATATAAGGAGTGCTACACCGAAAAAGAGTTCAGACAGTTTGAACGTCGTATGAACAACCGGAGTACCTCTGGCGACATATCGCAAGCCAAGTTTTTAGAGATGTATGCAAACCCTGTAAAGAATAAAACAAATGGAAACTAACAATTCAAAAGTACTTTTGATTTACACAGGAGGTACTATTGGGATGATAAAGGATTACGAAACAGGAGTTCTTAGAGCTTTTGAGTTTGACAATCTTTACAAGCGCATCCCAGAATTGTCGCATTTAGATTGTCAAATATCAGTGCACTCTTTTGAAAAAGTAATTGATTCCTCCGATATGAATCCCCAACATTGGATTGCTATAGCCGAGGTAATAGAAAAAGAGTATGACCATTTTGATGGATTTGTAGTGTTGCACGGTAGCGATACGATGAGCTATTCGGCTTCTGCTATGAGTTTTATGTTAGAAGGATTGTCAAAACCAGTTATATTTACGGGCTCTCAGCTTCCCATTGGCGATCTCAGAACCGATGCCAAAGAGAATTTGATAACCTCTATTCAGTTGGCAGCTCTAAAAGAAAATGGCAAATCTGTAATTCAAGAAGTAGGTTTGTATTTTGAATATAAGTTGTATCGAGGCAATCGCACTACTAAGATTAATGCCGAGCATTTCCAAGCTTTTGCTTCTCCTAATTATCCTCTTTTAGTAGAAAGTGGAGTCCATCTAAAGTTGATGAGAGAAAACTTATGGCGTCCACAGGAAAAAACATCTTTACGCGTTTGGAAAGAGTTTGAGCAAGAGGTCGTCATTATCAAGATGTTTCCAGGAATTACCAAACTTACATTGGAGGGAATTTTATCACTCCCTTCTTTAAAAGGAGTAATACTTGAAACCTATGGTTCGGGCAATGCGCCTACCTACCCTTGGTTAGTAGATGTTTTGCAAAAAGCCATACAAAGAGGAATACACATTGTAAATGTAACCCAGTGTATAGGGGGTAGTGTAATAATGGGAAAATACGAGGCAAGCGAAGCGCTTAGGAAGATGGGAATCATCGATGGGAAGGATCTTACAACCGAGTCGGCAGTCGTAAAGCTAATGATTTTGTTAAAAAAAAGAATTCCACATAACCTATTCAAAATCAAATTTGAAGAAAATATATCGGGCGAAATTTAGCAAAAAATTAAGAAAAAGTTTGTCAGTTCCAAAATTATTTTGTTACTTTGGCATCCAGAATTAGAGAGGTGTCCGAGTGGTCGAAGGAGTACGCCTGGAAAGTGTATATACGCCAAAAGTGTATCGAGGGTTCGAATCCCTTCCTCTCTGCTTCTTTTTTACACAAAAAATTAAATCAAAGGATTAACTAACAATTTAAAAGATTAAACAAATGAAAAAAATGTCATCTAAGCTACTATTGGTAGCAATGTTAATTTTAAACGTGGCAATGGCTACCGCTCAAGAAGCAGAGGCAGCTGTGGAACAAAGCAAAGGCTTTCACCAAGTATTCAAAGAGCGTTTCATCGAGGGGGGGCCTGCTTATATGGCACCTATCTTGCTTTGCTTGATTATTGGTTTGGCTGTAGCTATCGAAAGAATTATTTACCTAAACTTGGCTACCAGCAACTCTAAAAAATTGCTTTCAGACATAGAAGCTGCATTAGACAGCCGTGGTATTGAGGCTGCTAAAGAAGTATGCCGTAATACCAAAGGACCAGTAGCCTCCATTTTCTACCAAGGATTAGATCGTTCTTCAGAAGGTATTGATATGGTTGAAAAATCAGTTGTGTCATACGGTGGCGTACAAATGGGACAATTAGAAAAGAACGTATCTTGGATTTCTCTCTTCATCGCTATTGCTCCGATGTTAGGGTTTATGGGTACGGTAATTGGTATGATTGAGGCTTTCGACAAAATTAGCTCTGCAGGTGGATTAGATGCATCATTGATTGCAGGTGATATTAAAGTAGCCTTGCTTACTACCGTATTTGGTTTGATTGTTGCGATGATTCTACAAGTATTCTATAACTACATTATCGCGAAGATTGATGCGATTGTAAACGATATGGAAGACGCTTCTATTTCGCTTATCGACCTATTGGTAGCTAAAAAAATCAAATAATTTACTCATCTATTAAAGAAATTTTAGTATGTACAAAAAAGCAAAATACGGAGCACTTGCTTTGGGTATATTGGGCGTAGTGTTGTGGGTACTGATGTCCTTGAATAGCGACATAGACCCTACTACAAAAGATTATAGTGATACTTTTTATTCCCTTCAAGAAAAGCTCTTAGTATTAACATATCTTTTGTTGGGTATTACCCTCTTAGCAGTTCTCATTTCAGCGGGAATGAATATTGTTTCATCTCCTAAAGCATTGAAAAAAACGCTTATCTATATAGGGGCTTTTGTAGCTGTTCTTGTCGTTTCCTACATTTTCTCTTCTGGAGAAGTAGAAGCTAACGCAAGCGAAGAAGTAAAAAAAGCTACTGACTCTGTAAGAAAATGGGTGAGCACAGGTCTAATCGCTTTATACATATTAGTAGCAGGTGCCGTAGTAGCACTGATAGCTGCTAATGTGAAAAAAGCACTAATGAGATAATAAAATAATATGGCAAAACGTTCAATACCTGAGGTAAATGCTGGGTCAATGGCTGACATTGCTTTCCTGCTGTTGATATTCTTTTTGGTAACAACAACCATTGAAAGCAATTCAGGGATTACCGTGAAATTGCCTCCTAAGCAACCCGAAAATGCCACTCCTCCACCTCCTGTAAAAGAGAAAAACGTATTGGTGGTAGTGGTAAACAAAAACAACCAGTTGCTCATTAACAACGAGATAAAGGAACTTAAAGACGTAAAACAGACAGCGCTTGACTTCTTGGACAACAATGGCGATGGATCTTGTACTTATTGCAAGGGAAAACGCAACCCTTTGTCCTCTGACAATCCTGACAAAGCTGTTATTACCTTGAGAAACGACCGCGAAACATCTTATAAAACTTATGTAGCTGTTCAAAATGAGCTTATTAAAGCTTATAACGAGTTGCGTGAGCGCGAGCGTGCTCGTAGGTTCCCTAATGAAGTAACTTATACCCAAATTGAAGAGGAGTTTAATGCAGCACGTACGCCTCAGACGCGTAAAGACCAATTAGAGCCTATCATTTTGGAAATGCAAAAGCTGTTCCCAAGAAAGCTACTTGAAACAGCACCTAAAAAACACTAATTTTAAAAGATTATGTCTAAATTTACTAAAAAGAAAAGTGGCGATACTCCACCTATTTCTACGGCATCTTTGCCCGACATTATTTTTATGCTTTTGTTTTTCTTTATGACTGTAACAGAATCAAAAGATAGTGATTTGATGGTGCAAAATAAGTTGCCAGTAGCTGACCAAGTACAGAAATTGGATAAGAAAGACCCCGTGGTTTATGTCTATGCAGGTAAACCTCTTCCTAAGTATCAAAATAAGTTTGGTGTCAATGCGAGGATTCAAGTAAATGATAAATTTATTGATGTATCAGAAGTAGGACACTATATCCTTAACTATCGCGAAGGTTTGCGCGAAGGTTTGCGCGATGTATTCATCACTGCGCTTAAAGTAGATGCTGAAACAAATATGGGGCTTGTAAGTGATATCCGTGAAAAGTTGCAAGAAGTTAATGCTTTGAAATTGAACTATATCGTTCACGAAGGTTCGCCTTTGAAGCAAAGATAACTTCTCACACTTTTATATAAACAAAGAAAGACACATAAAAACTATGTGTCTTTCTTTGTTTATATCTCTAAATGTGCTACTTTTGCAATATTAGAACAAAGTTTAAAAGATTCATTTTATGAAAAAATTGATGTTACTTTGCGGAGGCTTTCTCTTAATGGGAAGTCTTTCTGCACAATCGCTTGGGAAAGGCGATATGCAACTCAACGGTGGTTTAGGCACCTCTGGTGCAGGCACAATGCTGTATGCTGCTGCTGATTTTGGTGTTAGCCAACAAATTACCTTAGGAGGTGAGCTTTTCTACCGTGGTAGGACATACGAGTCCGTAGGGTATAGCAATGTGGGAATCTTGTTTACTAGTAACTTCCACTTTGCCAACTACATTCCTATTCCTCGTGAAATTGACCTCTATGGAGGGCTCAGTTTGGGGTATTACAGTTGGTCTAATGATGCTAAAATTCATTTGTTTTTGTCGGAATATACCTCTGGATTGGCTCTCCGTTTCCAATCGGGAGCAAGGTATTTTTTTGCAGATAACTTAGCTGTAAACGCAGAATGGTTCTTAGAAGCTAATGGTTTTTCAGGAGGAGGTCTCAAAGCAGGGATTACTTACCGTTTCTAAAATCTTAGTGAATAACATAAGCTGCCCGAAAAGTCTATACACTTCGACTTTTCGGGCATTTTTTTAGTTTTTGGTACGTTCTGGATGTACTCTTAGGTAGTATTCCTTGAAAAATCGGAGCTCTTCCCAAGTGTATTTTCCATCTAATTTTTCATACACTCCTTTTATTTTGGTAGGATCTTCTTCGGCTTCAAAGGCATTGTTTAGTTCTTCAAAATCTTCTTCGTCAAAACTGTCTCTAATAATTTCTACAGATAGTTTATCGGTAGCGATTAGTTTTAGAAGGTGCTGGTAGATGGTGTTTTCTGAAAGCATTCGCTCACTGGCTATTTGCGATATTGTTTTACCTTCGTTCCATTTTTGTAGTGTAGCCTCGTAAGTACTCGGTTTTTTTGGTTTTTCTTTTCCTTCTGAGGGGGCTTTTTCAGCCATTGGGTGGACAAAAAGTTGTTCTTTTTTTAGATTATCGTAAACTTTCTGCCTAAGAGTGTCGCGCAGTTTTTGTAGTTTGTCGCTGTTTATTTTTTCTTTGTTAAAGTGTTCGTTGCGCTGCGCTAAGGCTATCATCTGTTCCAATCGGAAGAGACGTTTTAGGAGTTCGGCAAAACTGTCGTCTAGCTCGGCGATTTCTTTGCTGAAGTCTTTTACTTTTTTCTGTCCTATCAGTTTGGCTTCTACGTATAATAGCTCGTACCAGAAGTCTTCTAACAGTGGTGTGAAGTAGGCAATGGCTTTCTCTACCCGTTCAAAGATGAGGTTTAGAGGGGTATTGGTCATAAAATAGCCTTGCAACTGTTTGCTGAACTTCTCAGCTATCTCGTTGAGAGTTTGCATTTGTTTTAGTTGCTTTCCTGCCCAAGTCTTATAGTTGTTTTTGAGACCTATTTCGCCTGTATAACTGTTTTGATGTAATACCCATTCTTCGAGCAACGGTTGCCAATAGAAGGTTTGTCTGATGCAGTTTTTCATAAAGGCTATTTTACCTTCTTCGCAGGCAGTTATCAGCTCTTCTTCTGAGGCTTTGTTTCCGGCGTATTCTATTACTTCTTCTTCGTTGTCGATGCCATTTTGATTTACAGATGACAGTAAAATGAGCCCATTCATTGAACGGAGTCGGGAGAAGGCAACATAGGCTTGTCCGGAAGCAAATACGCTGTCTAGGTCTAAGATGGCTTTTTCAAAAGTGAGTCCTTGGCTTTTGTGTATGGTGATTGCCCAAGCTAATCGGAGGGGGTATTGGGTGAAGGTGCCTAATAGCTCTTCTTCGATGTCTTTGGTGTTTTCATTTACTTTAAAGCGGATATTCTCCCATTCGTATTGTTCTACGCTGATGATGTTTCCTCCATCTAAGGCTACTTCTACGCTTTGCTCGCTGAGAGCATATACGGTGCCCATTTTTCCGTTGAAGAATAGGTGCTCGGGAGAGGTGTCGTTCTTGATGAACATTACTCTTGCTCCTTTTTTCAGTTGGATGACTTTCTCGATAGGGTAGAGGTACTCGGGGAAGTCGCCTACTACGCTGGCTTTGTAGGTGAAGAGTGGTGTTTTGAGTTGTGCCATTTCGTGCTGGTTGATTGTATCGGCTTTTGCGTTGTGTGTGGTGAGTGTTACGTAATCATTTTTGCTTTTTTGTGCAAATTCGGGTTTGACGTAGGGGGCTAATTGGCGCAAATCTTCTTGAGAGAGTTTGTTTTCGCGCAAATGGTTGAGGATGGAGATGAAGAGCTTGTCGGTTTGTCGGTAAATTTTCTCTAATTCGACGTATAGAAGAGGGTTTTGCTGTATCACTTGTGAATGGAAGAAGAACATTCCTTTGTAGTAGTGTTTTAGTACCTCCCATTCTTCTTGTTTTACTACTGGGGGTAGTTGTAGGAGGTCTCCGATGAATAGTACTTGTACGCCTCCGAAAGGGTGTTTGTTTTTTCGGATTTGTTGTAGTATAAAGTCCATTGCGTCTACGATATCGGCACGGAGCATACTTACTTCATCGACGATGAGCAGTTCCATATTGCGGATGAGTTGGATTTTGTTTTTGTGCATTTTGAAGTGTTTTCGGAGGGATTCTCGATTTTCAAAGCGCAAATACTCGTTGGCTATAGGAGGCGTAGTGAATGATGGGAGGAACGAGGCAAAAGGCAATTGGAACAAAGAATGGATAGTTACGCCGTTGGCATTTAAGGCGGCGATGCCTGTGGGGGCTACTACGACGGTGTTTTTGTAGCTGGTGTTGGTGATCTTGTGTAGGAGGGTAGTTTTTCCTGTTCCCGCTTTTCCTGTCAGGAATATGTTTTTATTGGTTTGATTTACAAGTGTTAGTATTTGTTCTTCCATAGTTTAAGCTGTGAAGGACTATTAATGAGGTTGTTTTGTGTTCGTCTGGGATTCGTTTAAGGTTCGCTTGAGAGAGTGTTTTTTGTGGAGAAGTGCATTGGGAGGTGCTTTGCGACAAAAGTATAAAATATTTTGGAAATACAAAAAAATAGTTTACCTTTGCGACTTGAAATTAAGGTTATTAGCTTGATTAGGTTATGAATAAACCCACTATTGAAGAGAATTTAGAAATTGTTAAAAAGGTACTCACTAAATATCTGGAGGATAATGGACATAGGAAGACTCCTGAGCGTTATGCTATTGTGAAAGAGATTTATGAGTACAATGATCATTTTGATATAGAGACCTTGTATGTGAATATGAAGAATAAGAAATACAGGGTGAGTAGGGCGACTTTATATAATACTATTGAACTTTTGCTTGAATGTGGTTTGGTGAGGAAGCACCAGTTTGGCCAGAATCAGGCTTATTATGAGAAGTCTTACTTTGACAAGCAGCACGATCACGTTATTCTGACTGATACTGGAGAGATAATGGAGTTTTGCGACCCTCGTATTCAATCGATTAAAAAGACTATAGAAGAGGTTTTTAACATTGAAATTATAGCGCATTCGCTTTATTTTTACGGTACGAGGAAAAAGGGCAATGCACTGACAGAAGAAACTGTAGAGCAATCAGAACAAGAAAAATAGCACAAAATGGCAGTAGATTTATTATTAGGTCTTCAATGGGGAGATGAAGGCAAAGGAAAAATAGTGGACGTACTTACCCAAAAGTATGACCTCATTGCGCGTTTTCAAGGGGGGCCTAATGCGGGGCATACTCTTGAATTTAACGGTATTAAGCACGTGTTGCATACGATCCCATCGGGGATTTTTCACCCTAAAGCGATTAATATTATCGGTAATGGTGTGGTGATTGATCCTATTATTTTTAAGAAAGAGATTGATGGATTGGCGAAATACGATGTCAATCTGAAGCAGAATTTGTTAATTTCGCGTAAAGCACATCTTATTTTGCCTACCCATAGGCTGCTGGATGCTGCTTCGGAGGCATCGAAAGGGAAGGCTAAAATAGGTTCTACACTGAAAGGTATAGGGCCTACTTATATGGACAAAACAGGACGTAATGGTCTGCGTGTGGGGGATATAGAGTTAGACGATTTTGCACAACGCTACCGTCACTTGACTGACAAGCACGAGGAGATGCTTTCCAACTATAATGTGGATATACAGTATAATCTCAAGGAATTGGAAGAGGAGTTTTTTGAAGCGATTGATTTGTTGAAGACTTTTCAACTAATTGACAGTGAGGAGTACTTGTATCAGGCTTTGAAGTCTGGCAAAAAGATTTTGGCAGAGGGGGCACAAGGCTCTATGCTAGATATTGATTTTGGTACTTATCCTTTTGTTACTTCGTCTAACACTACTGCAGCAGGAGCTTGCACTGGTTTGGGAATAGCGCCTCGCAGCATAGGAGAGGTAATTGGTATTTTTAAGGCTTATACTACACGTGTGGGCAGTGGTCCTTTCCCTACTGAACTCTTTGACAAGGATGGTGATACGATGACGGAAGTAGGTAGAGAGTATGGTGCAACTACGGGTAGACGCAGACGTTGTGGCTGGCTTGACCTTGTTGCGCTGAAATATGCTATACAGGTGAGTGGGGTAACCCAACTTGTGATGATGAAAGCTGATGTGCTCAGTGGTTTTGAAACGCTGAAGGTTTGTACTTCATATCTTTATAAAGGGAAGGAAATCAGTCATTTGCCTTATAACATAGAGGAGCAGAACGTAACGCCTATTTACACGGAGCTGAAAGGCTGGCACCAAGATTTGACTCAGATTTCTGACTACAACCAGTTACCACAAGAGTTGTTGGACTACATTAAATTCTTGGAAGAGGCTTTGGAGGTACCTATTAAGGTCGTATCGGTAGGGCCAGATAGGACTCAGACGATAGTACGATAAAATTCTGTTAAACAAAATACAAAAAGGCATAATTTTTTAATTATGCCTTTTTGTATTTTGTTTTGTAATTTAAAAGTTGTACATTTGTTGCGAAAAACTTATTGCCTACTACTATGGAAGAGAATATAAGAAAATTCCTGAATATCATCCTTGAAGAAGCTACCCCACTAATAGCTACTTTGAACAAGGGGGTTAGTGCAGCCCAAATTATGGATTTTGAACGTGATATGGGTGTGTGTTTGCCAGAAGATGTAAAAACGCTTTACCAAAACTTTAACGGTCAAAAGAACCGAGAGAATGTTTTTTTCATTGATGGGCTACGATGGCTTCCTATGGAAGAAATAAAAGAGAAACAGCAAGATTGGTTACGCATATTAGAAAAACAGCCTAATTGGGAAGAACTGAGTTTTGATGAAGAAGAAGCAATAGATATGGGATGGGATAAGGCAATAAAAAATCAGTTCTACAATCCGAAGTGGCTTCCTTTTCTGACAGATGGTAGTCGTTTTATGTTTATTGATTTAGACCCTGACACCAATGGAGTTTATGGGCAAATAGGGGAAATAGACTTGGTTTTGGGTTCTATTTCGGACTCGTTTATGGACATAGTAGACAATTCACTTTTAGAATGGTTTGAGTCGCTAAATGAGGATATAGATGAGGGGGTTGTGTTCTATGACGAGGAGATACACTCGTTAGTAGACCATTTTATGAAGGACTATTCAGATGATGTTCCTAATATTTTTGCTCCGGAGCCTGATTATGTTTCGAGAGGAGGCTCAAATGTATACAACTACTCTGCCGAAAATCGCACAGACTTTGTGTTACCTGACCGCAGTTGTGTGTATATGGAAGAGATTTGCAATCATTTTGAACATTACATCGGTGAGGTAGACAGTGTTTTCCACGAGATTATTTCGGAATATGCGCATATTGATGTGCATTGGATTAAGCCTACTCAGAAAAGGCCTTATCACGTGCTTTTTACAACAGGGATGAGCGATTATCCAATGTATTTGCCCAAAGACATTGAGGATCCCACTGAGTACAGCCACGCTGAGTTGATGGTTTATCTGCCTGCTGATTGGAAAATAGGAGATGAGGCTTTTAAGCAGGATGATAACTATTGGCCTGTTTACTTTTTGAAGATGATAGCTCGCTTTCCGCATCAGTACAAGACTTGGATGGGGGAGGGACATACGATTCCGAATGGGCCTAATGCTGAACCTATTGCTAATACTAATTTTGCTTGTATTCTTTTGATGCCTCCTTACTTATCGGAAAAGGAAGCATTTCTAAAGTTGCACACGGAAGATGGAACGACTATTAATTTCTATTCGTTGCTTCCGCTTTATGTGGAAGAGATGGATTTGAAATTGGAAGAAGGGGTGGAGACGCTCTTGGAGCTTTTTGAAGAGAATCAAATCTCGGAAGTGATAGATGTACAGAGGAAGAATGTAGCTTTGTAAAATATATTTTAGAGTTTAAAGAAAAACCGATGAAACGAAATTATTTCATCGGTTTTTCTTTAGTATTTCGGCTAATATCTTCTTGGCGCGCAGCAAGATGACTTTTACATTACTCATAGAGTTGCCTGTTATTTCAGCGATTTCTTTGTATGATTTTTCTTGCAAATAGCGCAGCTGGATAGCAGTTCGGTAGGGGTCTTTTAGCTGTTTGATACTGTTGAGGAGGTAGTCAAGTTGTTGCTCTCGTATTAGGCTATCCTCGATGGTAGGAGTGTCGTCAATGATAGTTGGGGTAGGGGAGCTGTCTAAAGACAAGGGGATCTGTCCTTGTTTTCTTAAATCGTCAATATAGATATTCTTGGAGATGGTAATCAGCCAAGTGCTGAAAGAATAGTTTTCGTTAAACGTACTAATTTTGTTGAAAGCGCGTTCAAATGTTTGAATAGTGATATCTTCGGCTTCTACCTCGTTGTTGAGTCGTTTAAGCTGGAAGAGGTAGACCTCTTGCCAAAATTCGCTGAGCAACCAGCTGAAAGCTCGTTGCTCACCTCTTTTGGCTGCTGCTATTTGTTCTAGAATAGTAGTTGGCATTATTTATTGCGGCATTCTTGTTCGTCTGGCGTACGTCCGCAGAAACTACAGGGCTCTCCTTCGGGATTTAAATGAGGGTTCTGGCTAGCACAAGTACCAGAGAATTTTCCTCCCTTTTTTGCCCATATTTTGATGGCCATTCCTCCTACACATAGGAAGAGGATACCGATAGTTAATAAGGCTAATTTCATTGTATTTTTAGTTTATTTTAGGTTGAAAAGATTTTCGACTGCGGGCACGCGCTCGCATATAAAACCTTCCGCAAAATCTGTACCAATCAGACGGCCAAGGTCGCGTGCACGATAGGTTACGCTGTCCAAGAAATTCTTGTCGGAAATAGGAGTAGTAGGCTCATTGCTATTGCTATCGTAGAACTGAGAGCTGTATGCTAATACGGCAGCTATTTTGGTATCCATAAATCCAGAGATGTCTACTACGAAGTCGGGAGTTAGATTTTTCCATTGGATATAGTGGTACACGACTTTGGGTCGCCACGCTGTTTGGGCTTCTCCTTCGAAAAAAGTTTTTATGCGGCGCAGACCGCTTAAGAAACAGGCATCACTAACGAGTTTGCTTCCTTTGCTGTGGTCTATATGCCTATCGTCAATGGCGTTGCAGAGCACAATCTCGGGTTGGTATTGGCGTATTTTCTGGATGATGGCTCTTTGGTGAGCTTCGTCGTTGAGAAAAAAGCCGTCGCGGAATTTGAGGTTTTCGCGCACTTTAGCTCCCAATACTTCTTTGGCTTTGGCAGCTTCTTGTAGGCGTATTTCTGCACTGCCACGAGTACCTAGTTCTCCTTGTGTAAGATCGATGATTCCTACAGTTTTTCCTAAGCTGATTTCTTTGGCAAGGGTACCTGCTGCGCCTAGTTCTACATCGTCGGGGTGTGCCCCAAAAGCCAATATATCTACTTTCATCTGTTAATTATTAATGTTTAATTGTATTTCTTGAGCTATTTTATCCAACATCTCATACCTATTGCGGTAGAGAGAGCGTTTGCTGGATTTAATTTCTTCCATACTTTTGCGCTTTATTTCTTTGGGAAGTAAAAACCAACCATTGTTGCTAGATATCCCATCAGCTTCTCTCCACAAAGTGTCGTAATTAAAGCTGAGCTTGTGTAGCCATTGAATATGAATGAAGTGTTTCTTGTTGTGGGCTTGAATTTTGTTGCCTGCCCCATATACAGTTTGACAGCCCAGTTGTTTTGCTACTTCCTGAATGATAAAAATCATCAGTGCTTTTGGGCGAAGAGCATACATTTGCTTTTGTAGCTCTTTGATAGTATTTTCAGTTTCGGAAGCTTTGCTACCTTGCACACAACCTATACGACAGACCCACTGATCTTTTTCCTTATCGATTACAAAGGACGCTTCACAGATGGCTTCGGGGTAGCTATCGCAGTGCAACGATGCTACCAGCTCACCTTCTTTTCGGAATCGCTCGTTGTAGCCCAAATAGATTTGCCCTTGAATGTTATCGTATTTCATAGGGAAATTAGCTATTTTCAGAGGCTTTTGCGATTGGATCAGTCGGGTTAAAAAAGGGTGCCTTTTGATGAATGCATAGCAATTAAGCAAAGCATTAAGTCGCTGTTGCTTGTTCCATTCAGTAGACATATACACGCGGAAAGGCTTGAAATAGATACGTGGCCTATGCTCAAGTACCCAATGATACTCTTCAGATAGTATGAGGCTGAACCACTTTTTGGCAAAAGGAATGTTCAGTAGTGTGTGGAAAAGGATCTTGTTTTTCTGTTTTTTGAGGTATTTTGGGTTTTCATTAGCAAAAGCTCTTTCAGTAAGGGTAAGTGCTTGGTGTAGTAGTTCTTTGGTCGTCATTAAATCAATCTACTGTGTTAAATTTATTCTTCAATCCATTGTACTACTTCAGCATCAGAGGGTAAAGTTCTAGGGACTATTACCTTCTCTAATTTACCTTCTCGACTGATCAGATATTTTTGGAAGTTCCATTGTACTTTGGAGTCAGCTACACCATTTTTATCTTTTTGGGTGAGGAATTGGTAAAGAGGGTGCATCTGTTTGCCTTTTACTGATATTTTGCTCATCATAGGGAAAGAAACTCCGTAGTTGAGGCTGCAGAAAGAGGCTATTTGTTCATTGCTACCAGGTTCTTGCCCCAAAAAGTTATTGGCAGGAAAGCCTATGATGATGAAATCTCTGTCCTTATATTGTTGGTAAAGGGCTTCCAATTCCTTGTACTGAGGGGTAAGACCGCATTTTGAGGCGGTGTTTACAATCATTACTTTTTTGCCTTTGAGCTCGGCAAGGGCAAACGGTTGTCCGTTGATGTCTTCTACTGTGAACTGATAAATAGTTTGATTATCAGCGCTGTTTTGTGCTTGAAGTGTTTCCATATAGAGGATGAATAAACTGATGATTAGAATAATGTATTTCATAGAGGGTAATTATTTTCGGCAAAATTACGGAAAAGGTTTGAGTTATTAAAGAAAAACTTTATATTTGCGACCAAAATAAATTGCTATGTTTTCAGAAAAAGCTTTTAAAATATTTGAAGAGAGTATCAAAAAGTACCATATTGCCGACGATGTGTACCAACCTTTTACCAATCCTTATCCGTCTACCGACTTGCTAAATCATCTGCTTTATCGCAAAAATTGGATTGACACCGTGCAATGGCATTACGAGGATATCAT
>ERZ772971.258-NODE-258-length-35299-cov-7.042078_pt1 | contig 35299 bp, 35 predicted proteins | sample MGYA00511943_ERZ772971 | MGnify/ENA primary metagenome ERZ772971 (study PRJEB29015, sample SAMEA2737929) | human oral metagenome | biome: human oral; feature: human-associated habitat; material: dental | place: China | collected 2144 ... | reverse complement strand
ATTCTACATGGTCTGGCGAATTTCTGCAATCAAATCACGCAGCTCTGCCGCTTTTTCAAATTCTAGATTGGCGCTATGCAGTTCCATCTGACCAGTCAACTCCTTAATGAGCGTTGGATATTCGTCCTTTGGAATTTTCTTCAAATCAAGTTTTGGCTTTTTGTCCGATTCTTTTTGCGGGATGATAGAACGCAGGCCATCGTCAATCTTCTTCTGGATGGTTTGCGGTGTGATACCGTGTTCTTCGTTATAGTTCTGCTGGATAGCGCGCCGACGATTCGTCTCATCAATGGCTCGCCGCATACTGTCAGTTACGTTATCGCCATACATCAGTACCCGCCCATCGACATGTCGCGCCGCCCGGCCAATCGTCTGAATCAGCGCCTGCTCACTACGCAGGAAGCCTTCTTTATCAGCATCCATAATCGCCACCAGACTGACTTCCGGCAGATCCAGCCCCTCGCGTAGCAAATTGATACCAACTAACACGTCATACGTTCCCAGCCGCAGATCTTTGAGAATATCGCCGCGCTCTAATGTGTCAATTTCACTATGTAGATACGCCGTTTTCACACCATTATCGGTCAAATAAGCGCTCAAATCCTCAGCCATACGCTTGGTCAAGGTCGTTACCAGTACGCGGTGGCCCTTGGCGATGGTCTGGCGAATCTCCTCCATTAAATCATCAACCTGCCCCTCAGTCGGCCGCACCTCAATTGGTGGATCAAGCAGCCCGGTCGGCCGAATCAACTGCTCAGCCGGCTTTGGCGAATGGGCAATTTCATAGTCGCCCGGCGTAGCTGACACATAAATCGCCTGATGAATATGCTGATCAAACTCATCAAACCTCAGCGGGCGGTTATCCAGCGCACTCGGCAAACGAAAACCATGCTCCACCAACACTTCCTTGCGCGCCCGGTCGCCGTTATACATGCCGCGGACTTGCGGCAAGGTCATATGCGACTCATCGACCAGTAGCAACCAATCATCCGGAAAATAATCAATCAACGTCGCTGGTTGCTCACCCGGTTCACGGTCGGTCAGGTAGCGCGAATAATTCTCAATGCCTTTAACAAAGCCAGTTTCTTTGAGCATTTCCAGGTCGTATTTAGTGCGTTGACTGAGACGCTGCGCCTCCAGTAATTTATCGTGCGCTTCAAACCATTTCAGCCGCTCGTCAAACTCTTTTTCAATGCCAAGAATAGCCTTATCAATCCGTTCGCGCGGCGTCGAGTAGTGGCTGGATGGGAAAATCGTCAGACTGTCTGGCTGATCCAAAATCTCGCCGGTCAGCGGATCAATTCGCGTGAGTCTCTCAACTTCATCGCCAAAAAATTCCACCCGCACCGCCGTGTCCTGCCCGGCCGGGAAAATATCCACCACGTCGCCGCGCACCCTGAAAGTCCCACGCGCAAAATCAACATCGTTGCGCTTATACTGAATGTCGGTCAGCAGGCGAATAAACTTATCCTGCACCCGCCGCTCGCCGACCGTCAATTGAATCGCCATATCAGCGTACGTCTCCGGCGAACCGATGCCGTAAATGCAACTGACACTAGCCACGATGATCACATCGCGCCGCGTTAGCAGCGCCGACGTTGCCGCATGCCGCAGCCGATCAATTTCATCATTGATCTTCGAGTCTTTCTCAATATACGTATCACTACTGGCGATGTAGGCTTCCGGCTGATAATAATCAAAGTAGCTAACAAAATAGTGCACCTCATTATCCGGAAAAAATTCCTTAAACTCAGAAAACAGCTGCGCCGCCAAGGTCTTGTTATGCGCCAGCACCAGCGTCGGCACATTGGCTCGAGCGATAATATTCGCCATAGTAAAGGTCTTACCCGAACCCGTCACGCCTAGCAACGTTTGCTCGCGCTCGCCCCGCTCCAAACCATCCACCAACTGAGCAATCGCCGTCGGCTGATCGCCGGTCGGCTGATAGTTAGAGACGAGATTGAACTGGCTCATGCTTCCTATTGTAGCATCGTTGACAAACATCGACTATTCATGATATAGTTAACCAGTTATCAGTGATAAAAACAAAAAGGACGCCTCATGACTTCACAACATACATGTATTCCGCGCGATGTACAGCTACAAGCTGCGATGTTCCGCCTCGGTAAGATGGAAGATGAAATCCAGAGTGGCTACGAGATCCTCCGGAAATATCAAAAAACAGTAACGATATTTGGTTCAGCACGTACTGATCCAAATAGTGCTTATTATAACGCTGCAAAAGAAACGGCTGAGCGGCTAGCCAAGCTCGGCTATGCCATCGTTTCTGGCGGCGGGCACGGCATTATGGGCGCCGCCAACGAAGGCGCCAACAAGGCCGTCCAAGAGGGAGCGCGAGCTGCTGGCGGCGAGTCAATCGCGTTCAATATCCGCCTGCCGCATGAACAGGAAGTCAATAAGTATGCTACTGAGGTATTCGAGTTTCAGCACTTTGCCCCGCGGAAGATCGTCATGACGATGTTTGCTAATGCCTATATTTATTTCCCAGGCGGCTTCGGCACGTTGGATGAACTGGCGGAGATATTGACACTAATCCAGACTGAAAAAGCCAACCGTGCACCGGTGATCTTGTTCGACACAGCGTTTTGGAGCGATTTGGACGCCTTTTTCCGCAATCATATGCTATCTGAGGGGGCCATCGCTGAGAAAGACCTCGATATCTATACTATCACCGACAGCGTCGACGAAATTATCGAGTTAGTACAGGCGAACAAGACGTACCACGCTACCGATTAGAGTACGTCAGCACCCAGCTGTTTTTGTGATATTTAAGCTTTTCGGAGCTTCTTTGAAGTATTACTATTTTGCCGAGTCTTTTTGTGAGATTTTTTGCTAGCAGATTTTTTAGATTTTACGGGCACAGCAGCTGACTTGCGGCGTTTTGGTTTAGCGTTAGCTACCGGTAGCTGAAACGGCGACGCGGACTTGACTGGCTCACTGACGGCCGAGGCAACGTAGCAAATCCCGCCCTCGCAGACGACACGCTCAACAGTCGGCGTGTGCGTGCGCGGATGGGCTGAAAAACGACGGGTTATTTCATAGCCAAGCCCGCGCTTACCAGATTCGATACGATGCTGACCGTATGGTAATTGATGATGATAATTTTCGACGATATCCACCGGATGAAATGAGATAACCTGCCCGTCAAAATCCATCATCACCCAGTCGCTAGCTCTCGCCCAGGCCGTCTGATCAAGCCGCGGCGCAGCAGCCATTAGCGCCTGGTACACTTCTCTGCCCGTCGTGTCCGCCGGATCAAGCCCAAGCGCACGGATAATTGAATGAGCCCGAGCTAAAATCTCAGTAATCAACCTCACATCGCTATCATCGCCGGCCATTCGTCTGAGCTCACTCACGGCAACTCGTGTCCGCACTGAATCACCCAATAATTTTGTTAAGTTTCTTGACATTAAAACTCCTTTTCGCTTAGTGGCATGGCATGTAGTCGTGCACCTTGATATAAGATACCAGTTTTAGCACCGATATGATTGACAACCGAGCTTGAATTTGCGCTGGCAAATACTACTGCGTCCTTCAGCTGGGCGCCATGAGCCCACTGACTCAAAAAGCCACTGGCAAATGCATCACCTGCACCAGTCCGATCAATTGCCGGCACATCCTCGTACATCGCCGCTCTGACAATCGTTACGCCATCAGATACCATCGAGCCATTCACGCCGTCTGTCAGCAACACCACCGGCACGAGCTCTTTCGCCCGCCGCACCAGCTGTTCCAGATCATCACCCGGTACTAACTGCTGCATCTCTTCTTTATTTAGTGCCAATACTTCCACATCATCCAGCAGTCCCATTAACTTCTCGCGCTGCGCCAGCTCTCGCTTGCCCGGGTTAAAACAAATTTTCATACCAGCTGCTCGTGCCTCACGAAATACCTTATCCAAGACCGTCATCTGACCTGCTAGCGTCGACACATATAGCCAATCAGCCTCGACACCTGCCACGGTAAAATCAGCCGCATGATAATGTGTCGATGCACCGCGATACGTCAAAATCGTCCGTTCACCGTTTGGCGCCAACAATAGCACCGAGTAGCCCGTATTATATTGCTGGGAAAATTGAACATACCGCGTATCAACATTCTCCGCATCCAGATCATCCAACACCGCTTGACCAGCCGGATCACGGCCGACAACGCCCAAAAACATCACTTCGTGGCCTTGCCTGGCAAAGGTTACCGCGGCATTCGTCGCACCACCACCCGTCGAAAAATGAATCTGGTTGACGTCGGCCTTGGCACCGAGCTCTAACTTGGCGAAACAATGTTCTGGACTTTCGCACACGGGTGTTAGTGCATCTGACTGGCTTAAAAAAACATCCTGCACGCCTGCACCGATAGTAATAATTTTCGCCATTACACCACCGCCTTTCTGGCTGAACCGAAGGCTTGAATTTTCGCCTCAACTACTTCCTGAACGGCCGCGTACACTGGTGGCATTAGTTTGACGATGGCGTATTCGTTTGGATTTTCACGCAAGGTTTTTTCCAGCGTCGTGCGAAAGGCGTAGCGCATGTCGGAATTAATGTTGATTTTAGAAACACCAATTTTTGCCGCATCTTCAAAGTAGTGCAGCGGCGTGCCTGACCCGCCGTGGAGCGAAATCTGACAGTGCAGCGCTTCGCGGATGCGCGTTAATAATTCCAAATCCAGCACTTTCGGTACTGGATACAACCCATGCAAATTCCCCACTGCCGCTGCAAACGTATCAATTCCCGTCGCTTCGACAAATGCTCGCGCACCGTCTGGTGTAGAAAAAGTTTTCTTGATTTCTTCATAATCAATCGCCTCGGCATGAACGTTTGACGAACCCCAAAAATAATGTGGCTCCGACTCCACCAACGCGCCAGTGAACTTGGCGTACTCGACAACTTCGCGAGTTTTGGCGATGATTTCCTCATCCGAGGCATCATGATTTGCCTGGGAAATATCGATATGCACAAACTCATAGCCCGCGTCAATGGCTCGTTTACAGCCCTCGACTGTCGGCCCGTGATCCAGATTTAAATACATCTCAATACCGTATTCAGCCTTATAATTATCCACCAAATCGCGCACATTCTCCAGACCCATGGCTGTCACTTCGGCGTCTGACACTTCAACCAACACTGGTGACTGGAGTTTTTGTGCCGCCCGTGCCACGGCAATCAGCGTTTCTTGATTGTCAATATTAAACGCCCCGACCGCAAAGTGCTGCGCCCGTGTCCGCTGCATCAAATGACGTGCATGCGTAGTATTGCGCCGAATGTCAGAAATTGTCAGTCCCATATACCCTTTTATCCCTTATGCTATTTATGGTTATTATAGCAACGGCGATGGAAAATGAAAAGAGGCGAAGGGGTTTTATGATTTATTTTTGTACGGTTTTCGTCAAAATGCTGGTCTTGATTTTTCGGAGCAATATATTATTATATTGACTATTCGCATCTGATACAACATAATAAATTACATGGATACCGTGACGCTCGCTACCATCATCCCTCTATTTATTATCGGCCCGCTAGCCATCGCGCCAGCCTTTGCTTGGAAAAGTCGTATCGGCACTATTATCAGCATAACTTTAACCGCAGCGAGCCATATTATCTTTTGGCTCATCATGGGGTCAATCCTGATGAGGGAACTTGGTATTTTTACTTATGCAGCAGCATGGGAGATCGCGACACTTGTGACAATTTCCTGTATAGCCGTGGACGCTCGAGAAATTCCCTGGCGTCTGCGCAAGCCTAAATAAATGACAGGTTATCTTTTACGTGCCGGACAACTGCCTCGACATCCAGTCCATGCTTTTGCCATAATTCAGCTACCGCGCCGCTTTCGCCGAACTGGTCGCGGACGCCGATGCGCTTTATTTTCACCGGTAATTTTTCACTGAGTACTTCCGCCACCGCGCTACCAAATCCGCCGGCAATTTGCCCTTCTTCTGCTGTCACCACACGGCCGCATTTTTGGGCGGCAGCAACGACCGCTGCTTCGTCCAGCGGCTTGATAGTGTTAAAATGCACGACTTCTGCCTGAACGCCGGCGTACGCCAATTGTTCTGCCGCCATGAGCAGCTGATACGTCATCGTGCCAGTACCTAGTAACGCCACATCAGTGCCTTGGCGCAGTACGGACGCTCGGCCGATAGCCACCTCACCATCCAAAAACAGCGGCATGTCGGCTCGCGGCAATCGCACGTAATTTGGCCGCGGATCAGCCGCCATCACTGCTGCCATCATTTCGGCCTCATACGCATCAGCAGGAGCCAAGACCACCATGTTTGGAAGACTCCGCATTAGCGCGATATCCTCCAGCATTTGGTGCGTCGCGCCGTCCGCACCAACATTTAGCCCGGCATGCGAGCCGACCAGCTTGACCGGCTGGTTATTCAGGCAAATCGTCGTCCGGATTTGTTCCCAATTACGCCCCGGACTGAACGCCGCATAGCTGGCGGCGAATGGAATATTGCCCATTGCCGCCAAGCCAGACGCCACTGTCACCAAATTTTGTTCCGCCACACCAACCTCAATGAACCGCGGCGCGCCGATCCGCTCGGCAAACTCGCCAAAGCCAACACTTTCTGCCAAGTCAGCGCTTAAGGCCACAATTTGACTATTGTTCATTGCTGTGTGAACTAGCCCATGGCCAAAGCCGAGCCGCATCGACGCAGTATTTCCCGCGTGCCAATCATCCCGCAGTACACTCATACGCCCACCCCTTCTTCCGGCCGTTTCTTGGCCGATAGACCCAATTGTGCCAGTGCCGCAGCAGCCTGCTCAGCATTTGGCGCCTTGCCGTGCCACCGATAATCACCCTCCATAAAATCAACACCGCGCCCGGGCACCGTATGCGCGATGATAATGCTCGGCTGCTCACGTACTACCTGTGCTGCTTCAATTGCTGTAATGATCTGCGCTATGTCATGTCCATCAATTTCCTGTACCTGCCAGCCGAAACTGCGCCACTTCTCACCCAAATCACCCAGTGGCATGACCTGCTCGGTGCTACCACCAATTTGAATGGCATTACGATCAATGATGGCGATCAGCTGGCCTAATTTATACTTGGCTGCAAACATCGCCGCTTCCCAAATATTACCCTCATCAAGTTCACCATCGCCTAAACTACAATATACGAAACGCTCCGAGTTCTGCAAATACTGCACATGATATGCCATGCCAGCAGCTTGGCTGAGTCCGCAGCCAAGCGGTCCGCTGGTCGTCTCTAGACCAGGTAGCTTTGATCGCTCCGGATGCCCTTGTAGCCGCGAGCCAAACTGCCGCAAATTCATTAACTCCGATTCTGATAACAATCCACGCATGGCCATCGCCGCGTATAGCAGTGGCGCATAATGGCCGTTACTCATGACGAATAGATCGCGATCAGGCCAATCCGGCTCTTCTGGACGCAATCTAAGAATCCGAAAATACAGCACGGCCATCACATCAGCAAATCCCAGCGGCCCCGCCACATGCCCACTGCCAGCGGCTGCTACTTGGCGAATAACCAGCTGTCGTAGTTCCCGCGCCTTCTCTTCCAGCCGGCCAACCGTGAGTTCGCTCATAGCAAACTACCCGAGCACACCCGTCTTGCTGATCTCCTGTTGGAGTTTGGCGAACATTGCCGGCGGATCAGTCGCTTTTTGAATTGTCCCGCCAACGTTCAGTATGTTCACACCGCCCTGAACAAGGCTATAAGCATTGTCGACCATCACACCACCATCCCAACCAATTTCAACATTCGGATTAATCATCTTGACGAGCCGAATTTTTTCCAGCTGCATCAGACTGGCTGTTCCGCCAAATTTACCCAGCTCACCGCTAAAGATCAGCACATGCTCTGCCTCCTTGATAAGCTCCTCAACCGTTTGCGGCACCGTTGGTTTCAGTAGTGCCAACCCAGCCATGATACCCGAGCGCTTAATTTCTTTGAGGGCCCCCAGCACGTCGCCTTCGGCCTCGGCATGAATGATAATCAAGTGCGGTCTCAGCGTGATCAACTTCGGTACATACTCATCCAGTTTGTTCACCATGGCGTGAATATCAATCGTCCAACCCTCTGGTGCCCACAACTCTGAAATACCAACCGTAAAGGTCGGCGCAAATTCACCGTCAGTCAAATCGATATGCACCCGCTCGGCAAAGCCAGTAATTCTATCAACCTGCTCTTTGTATTGCTGGGCATTTTCTGCCAAAATTGCCGGGGCGATAACACTACTCATACGATTTCATCCAGTTGCGCATTGCGCCGATTATACCGCGGGGCATCCGCGTATGCAGTATTGAGCCACGTTTCAACAATGCCCTTCCAGGCAACTTCGTTATCCTCGAGAACCCTAGCCGGCAGACACAGTACATTCGAATTATTATCACGCCGTGTCATCCTCGCTTCATGCGCATCCCAAATCACACTGGCGCGGATCCCCTTGAAACGATTCGCCGCCATACACATACCCTGACCGCCGCCGCAAATTAAAATTGCCCGTGGCTCATCCTCGCCATCACCAATCACTCGCAATGCTGCCGCTGCCGCAAACTGCGGAAAGTCGTCATCAGGATTAAGCTCACGACCACCGACATCCTCGACTGCGTAGCCACTTTTCGCCAAATACGCAAATACTTTTTCTTTCAGCGCAAACCCGCGATGATCTGAACCAAGATAAATCTTCATGGGTTTAGTATAAGCGGTTTGGGCGATATTTGCAACCAATCAAGTCCATGAAAAACCCAATTCATTACGTCGAGCCGCAGCCGGCCAACACCTTGCCCATCGCCTCTTTTTCTGCATTTGTTACCCACAGACGATATTTACGCTTGATCGCTATCTGCCGTTCAATATACTGACAGCGAAACGGTTTGTTGGAAGGCAGCCAGGTTGCCGCATCGCCATCGCCTTTGGCTTGGTTGGCCGGACCGTCAGCGGCCAGCAGATTCAGCGGGTCGTTCGCTAATTTTTCTCGCTCCTCACGGGGTAATTGCTGTGCGCCTTTCTGCCACGCATCACTCAACGCCACCACGTGATCAATTTGTACTTTCGATGAGGTCTCTGGCCCGCGCTGAAACTTGATTGTCCGACCAGTATATGGGTCGCGTAGTGTCCCGATCAACACGCGACATTTATCATCAATTTTTGTTTCCGTTAGATCCCGCGCCAAAATCACCTCGCGCACCGAACAGCCGCTCATTTTGCTCCAACCATCACTAAATTGTTTGCGGCTATAGCCCGTTTTGGGTGCGCGACCTTTAACCTCTAGTTTAGCTAACTCCGCCTGGGCGTTTGAGTCACCAAACAATTGCTGCTGCATAGACGGCGAAGTCGGTGTAACCCGCGGCTGCTGCAGTTGCACCGCCCACACTACTGCACCCACCGCCGCCATGACAAGCAGTACCATTATCTGCCGCCGTCTAATTTTCCTCGTCACCATATCTATATTATAATGAAAGTATGAAAACAGTTCCACGCTTACTCGACACCTTTATACCACATCATTACGCATTAGCCCTCGACCTAACACGCGCCGAAGAAAAAGCGTTTTCTGGCACAGTGATTATTTCTGGCGAGTCAACTGGCGAGTCAATTTCGCTGCATTCTAAAGAATTAACTATTCATTCAGTTACAATTGACAACCAGCCGGCTGAGTTTTCTCTTGGTGAATTTGATGAGCTGCGCCTGTTACATCCAGAGTTTTCCAGCGGCCAACATGTCGTTCACATTGAGTTTTCCGGCGCCATCACCGATGCTATGCACGGGCTGTATCCGTGCTATTTTGCCCACGACGGCGTCAAAAAGCAGCTGTTTGCCACCCAATTTGAATCACATCACGCCCGCGAAGTGTTCCCATGCGTTGACGAGCCAGCCGCCAAAGCCACCTACGACGTGACGCTCGTCACTGCTCCGGAACTAACCGTCCTAGGCAACATGCCCGTCACTGAATCATCCGAAAAGGATGGCGCGCTAACAACCACCTTCGCCACCACGCCGCGTATGAGCAGCTACCTCCTGGCCTTTGTCGTCGGCGAATTACATAAGAAAACCGCCCGCACTAAATCTGGCGTCGAAGTCAATGTTTGGGCGACGCCAGCTCAAAGCGAGGACACTCTGGATTTTGCGCTAGACATCGCCACTCGCTCCATTGATTTTTATGACGAATATTTTGGCGTGCCATATCCGCTGCCAAAATCTGATCACGTAGCGCTGCCAGATTTCTCGTCGGGCGCCATGGAAAACTGGGGATTAATCACCTACCGCGAAAGTTGCCTGCTGGCTGACCCGAAATTAACGCAGGAATCGTCCAAGCGCTTCATCGCTACCGTCATCGCTCACGAACTCAGCCATCAATGGTTTGGTAATTTAGTGACCATGCAGTGGTGGAATGACCTGTGGCTGAACGAAAGTTTCGCTAACATGATGGAATACGTGGCGGTCGACGCGCTGCATCCTGAGTGGCGGATGTGGGAGGATTTTGCGACGAGTGAGGTCACCGCGGCGCTGCGGCGCGACAGCCTGGACGGCGTGCAGCCAGTGCAGGCCGACGTTAATCACCCAGATGAAATTAGTACTTTGTTTGACCCAGCAATTGTCTATGCCAAGGGCGGGCGTCTGCTGGTGATGGTGCGGCGATTGATTGGCGAGGAGGCATTTCGCGCTGGGCTGAAGTCATATTTTGAAAAATTTGCCTACCAAAACACTGTTGGCAATGATTTATGGCAGGAATTAGAAACCGCCAGCGGCCAGCCGATTGTTGACTTGATGAACACTTGGATCTCGCAGCCAGGACTACCAATTGTGCAAGTTGAGCAGAACAACTCCAGCGAGCAACCAACCGCCACACTGCGCCAAGAACGATTTTTCATCGGCGATCACCAACCGTCCGACGCTTTGTGGCCAATTCCGCTGTTCGCCAATCAACCGCTTGATGATATTCTGACCGAGCGCGAAAAAACATTTACGATAAATGGCGACGTTCGGCTAAACTGCGGATTAAACGGACATTTCGTAACGCATTACGAACCGGCAACACGAGATCGATTGATCGAAAAGGCGGCAGAATTACCAACGTTGGATAAAATTTGCTTATTACAAGACATGACTTTGCTAGCGCGGGCTGGACGAGAAAGTTCGGCAACTCTGCTGCCGCTGGCACGCGTTTTTCAGCACGAGACCAACGAAAGAGTCTTTAATAAAGCCGGGACAAATTTGGTAGAATTACGCAAATTCGTTGACGACAGTGAAACGGGTCGCGCTCGGCTAAAGCAGATTTCTGCTGAATTTGCCCGCGACACATTCATGGAACTTGGCTGGGATGAGCAGGACGACGAGTCTGATGACGATCGCGAGCGGCGCACGGCAGCGCTAGGTTTGATGTTATACGGCGAGGACTCAGCAGCACTCGCGGAGGCCAAACGACGCTTTGATGAGACTAACCCAGATGATTTGCCAGCTGAGATTCGCCCGCTGATCATCAATGCCAATGTCAGATACTTCGAGACGCCAGAAATGATTGACAAGCTTTTTACGATATACCAGAATACACCGTCAGCCGACCTACAAGTTGATATCGCGCTAAGCCTGACATCGACGAAAAATCCAGCAACCGCCGAGCGAATTTTAACGGCGATCAAGGATGCTGATATTATCCGCCCGCAAGACGCCAGCCGCTGGTTCGCCTATTTGATTCGTACACGAGACAACCGACACATTGCCTGGAATTGGCTGAAAGAAAATTGGTCGTGGGTGAAAGATACGTTTGGCGGCGATAAAAGCTACGATACTTTTATCCGCTACGCCGCCAGCGCTCTGTTGACCCGCGATGAGCTAAACGACTTCACCAAATTTACTAAGCCGCTGCGAGCCGAACCAGCCCTAACCCGTACCATCGACCTGGGCATCCGCGAGATTGCCGGCAGAGTAGCACTGATCGAGCGGGATCAGGCGGCGGTTATTGATGCGCTTAACGACTAGTTTTCAATCCCACGTGCCACCTTTATCATTGTAGGTGGCACAGCTAGTCCACAATCACAGATTGCTTACCACTGTTTCCATCAACAGCCACCGCCAGCAGCTGCATGTCGCATCTTTCATACTGCGGATGTTTTGCTATGAATAATTCCGCCGCAAAACGCATTTGTCGCTGTTTTTTGTCGGTAATCGCCGCCAAGCCGCCACCATATCTGGAATTCTTGCGATATTTGACCTCGGTGAAGTACAGCACATCATCTTTCATGCTAATAATGTCAATCTCGCAGTACCGCGTTCGCCAGTTGCGAGCAATGATCTCGTGTCCGTCCGCCCCTAGGTGATCCGCTGCTGCTTGCTCGCCTGCATTACCAATGTCGCGAGTAGTGGATAGGCGAGCAACGGGTTCGCTATCTCCTCCGACAGAGGCTGTGGAACGTTCGCGAAGAGCGGACGTTTCAGCCGAACGCTCACGAGCCATCTCCGGTGGAGATGCGAGTGAAGAGTGTACTCTGGAGGAGGATGGTAGCAAACCCGCCTCCACATACTTCTGTAGCGGCGCAAAACTCAGCCGATGCAGCGGCGTCACACCCAACCGCTCAATCGCCGTGCGGTGTTTGGCCACGCCATAGCCAGCATTTGACGCGAAACCATACCCTGGATAGACCACGTCTTGCTCGGCCATAAACTGGTCGCGCGCTACTTTGGCGATGATCGATGCCGCCGACACGCTCGGTATCAAACCATCAGCCTTGGCCATCACCGTCACATATCGCTCCAGCGCCGTATCCGCCAGAAAATTGACCGTCCCGTCAATGATAATTTCATCAAATGCCAGGTTCTTCTCTTTACACTGCGTCTGAATCTGCTTGACTACCCGGCGCGTCGCCAGTCGTAGCGCCTGACTCATGCCAACGCCGTCCAATTCCCCGGCACTCACCCAGCCCAGCGCCCAGGCGGCCGCCTGCTCGCGAATCACCCGGTCCAGTACCTCGCGGCGTTTTTTGGTCAACTTTTTACTATCATCTAGGCCCTCAATCTCAGCACCGCCCAAAATCACTGCACCGACCACCAGCGGCCCCGCCCATGGCCCGCGTCCAACTTCATCAATACCGAGAATCATGCGCGTGCTGGCCCTTTTTTGCCGCTAATCTTACGACCACCCAACCAAGCCACACTGCCGCCGCACCCAGCGTATTTGCCAAAATATCCCAATTGGTATCATCCAGCGTAATACGCGCTAGTCCTGCCTTAACCATCAATAGTTCCGCCAGTTCATTGATACAGCCCAGCGCCGACACCAGTGCAAACACCGAAAACGCCATCACCAACCAGTGCGACCGCCAGCGCATCGCCGATACCAGGTATGCCCACAACAGCCCAGTAAACATTCCGCCGCCCACAAAATGCGTGGTAAAACTCGTGTCTCGCCCCTCGATCAGCGGCGACGGTAGATACCACGAAACAAAAAACAACACACACGCTAGATACAACAACCAGCGACACTTCGCTTCATTAATAAAGCCATGATGGCGCAACACATATGGCACCGCACATGCCAGTGTTACCGGAACAAACACAGAAATATAATGAAAGATTGACATATTGGCATTATACCACGAGAAAACCGCCCCCAGAGAGGGCGGTCATTATATCTCAAACAATTTACGCTTCTTTGTGGCGAGCTGCTACTTCAGCAGCCTTGGCGTCAAGTTCTGCCTGAGCAGCGTCTTTTTCAGCTTGCTTGGCAGCGGCAGCTTGTGCAGCTTCTTCTTTCAGGCGTTCTGCCTCGGCCTCGGCTTTAGCATCGTGGACATCATTGACGGCAGCGCGGTCAAAGTTTTTGGCAGTCAGACGAGCTGATTTACCAGAGCGCTTACGTAGGAAGCTGAGGAACTTGCGGCGGACCTTGGCACGCCGAACAATTTCGACCTTCTCAATCAGCGGACTGTGCAGCAAGAATGACTTTTCCACGCCAACGCCTGACGCAATTTTGCGGACCGTGATGCGTGAGGTGTGTGACTGTTTGTTGTCGGTGCGAATGACCACACCCTCAAACATCTGGATGCGCTCTTTGTTGCCTTCCTTAATTTTCTGGTACACACGCACTGTGTCACCACTGCGGACATCGACAACTGCTTGTTTTTTCTGCGCTTGATTGACTTTGTTGATTAGTTCAAAACTCATACTGTTTTCCTCTGTTTCGGGATCTTAACAGCTGGCCATATAGTTGTATCCCTATAGCTCCACACTGAAAGACTCGATATTTAATGTCACCGATACAATTAGTTATCAATTCTAGCACAATTACCCAAAGATAGCAACTCCTGAAAACTTCACCAAACTGCGCTATAATTGACCGCATGAATTACAATATATTAGCACTCGAATTACACAAGAAATATAAGGGTAAAATTACCACCAGTTTGCGCGACCAGGAGGAGTTGGATCGCGATAAATTAAGCGCCTATTACAGCCCAGGCGTGGGTGCGGTCAGCCAGGCGATTGCCGAAAACCCAGCAGATTTACCAAAGTACACCTGGACGAATAATCTAGTCGGCGTGATTTCTGACGGCTCAGCGATTTTAGGCTTGGGCGATTTGGGACCAAAAGCCGCTATGCCAGTCATGGAAGGTAAGGCGCTGCTGTTCAAGCATTTCGCCAATGTCGACGCCGTGCCAGTTGTGCTGGATATTCACGACACGGAAGAAATTATTACTGCGATCAAGGCAATCGCGCCAAGCTTTGGAGCGATTAACCTAGAAGATATCGCCGCACCAAAGTGTTTTGAGATTGAAGAACGCTTGAAGGCCGAGCTGGATATCCCCGTATTTCACGATGACCAACATGGTACGGCAGTCGTGGTATTGGCGGGGCTAATCAATGCTGCAAAATTAACCGGACGAAATTTGGCAGACTGTAAATTTGTAGTCATTGGCGCAGGCGCAGCTGGCACGGCGATCATTAAATTGCTGCACCTATACGGCGCGAGGAACATCGTGGCAGTAGATAGCCGCGGCATTGTTGGTGCGTCTCGCACCGATTTGAATGCTGAAAAAACTACACTGTTAGAATACGTCGACGCTTCACAAACCGGCTCAATTGAAGATGCCATCACTGACTCTGACGTGTTCATCGGTGTGTCGCGCGCTGGGCTGCTCACGCCGGAATTGGTGCAGAAAATGGCCGAGCATCCAATCATCTTTGCCCTGGCAAACCCAGTCCCAGAAATCATGCCAGACGTCGCTCGAGAGGCGGGCGTAGCAGTCATCGCCACTGGCCGCAGCGATTTTCCAAACCAAATTAATAATTCCCTGGCCTTCCCGGGTATTTTCCGTGGCGCCTTGGATCACGGTGTGAAAAAGATTACCGACCAGCATAAACTAGCAGCCGCCGAAGCGTTAGCCGGACTAGTCGAAAACCCGACAGCTGATGAAATCATTCCTTCGCCGTTTGACGAGCGAGTGCCGTCAACCGTCGCTCGCGTTATCACATAACACTACGCCATACGGTAACGATCATAATAGAAAGCCGTCGGAGAGCTGGTTTTGGCGTAGCTTTGATATTTACTAGATAACTCGATTAACTTCCTCAAGTGTCGTCTCGCCGCGCAAAGCCGCCAGCACGCCTGCCTGCAGCAGCGTCACCATGCCATGTTTCTTGGCTGCAGCCTCAATTGCTTCAGTATGGACATCAGCGATATCACCGCGCAGGAATTTCTGAATTTCCTCAGTCACCACCAGTTGCTCCATCACTGGGATGCGCCCCTTATAGCCAAACGGCACCTCGTCGGTCGCCACGGGTCGCCACAGCTTGAACGTATCAAGATCAGGACAATCAACATGTGACGGTAGATCCCGCAAGACTTCCTTTACCCAGTTGCGCGTTGCCTCATCTGGTTCATACTCTTCCTTGCTCTCATCATGTAGCCGTCGCACCAGCCGCTGAGCGATCAGTAGTCGCACCGCCGAACTAAAGATTGGATTCTGCCCAATCATATCAATAATTCGACTAAACGCCGCTGACGTCGAGTTAGCATGAAAGCTTGACAGCACCAGATGCCCGGTAATCGACGCCTGAATTGCTGTCTTGGCCGTTTCCTGATCACGAATCTCACCAACCATCACCACGTCCGGGTCGAGGCGCAGCACGCTACGCAGCCCATCATCAAACCGCTGGCCAGCCGTCGTATCAATCGGGATTTGCGTAATGCCAGGAATGGTATTCTCTACCGGATCTTCCAGTGTAATCACTTTACGATCCGGTGTATTGAGCGCATTGAGAATGCTATACAGGGTGGTCGACTTACCCGAACCGGTTGGCCCAACTAACAGCACCAGGCCACGCGGGTGGGAAATAATCTCATCAATCTGCGCCCGCTCGGCCGCACCGATGCTGAGCAAATCGAGATTCAACATCGAGGTGTCAAAATTAAATAAGCGCAGCACTACGTCTTGACCATACATGGTTGGCACTGCTTCGACACGGAGGTTAAGGAGGTGCGATACACCGTCACGATGGATTTCTTGCTGCATGTGCCCCGACTGCGGCTCATTGGACGCCGTCGAAATATTTGCTCGCGAAGCCAGCGCCGCCATGATAACTCGATAACGATCACGGCCCAGCTCCGCCACCGAGTGCAGCGCACCGTCAACCCGCATCCGCACCCGAATGGTGTCGCGCTGATTCTCAATATGAATATCCGACGCATTCAGCCGATCTGCCTGATCGATCAAATAGTTAAACACGTCGTTTGTGCCGACGGTCGCTAATGTCTGGCTGACCTGCTGGAGGGTGTCACTATCGCCCTCTTTGGCGATTTCGATATTATCATAAATCACTTTTTTCGGCGGATCAAATCGCAGCATTAACGACCGAAAGCCCGAGGCCGATATCAGAAAGAACTTAGCAATAATACCCTGCTCGCGGTAGTTATTAGTCATCGTTGCTACTAATGATTGTGGCGTCTGTGACGTAATGCCAAATCGATATGACTGCTCGTCAGGATTTATCGCCAGCGGCACAACGTGTCCATTGTACATCTCTTCAATTGTCAAAATATCACGAATCAGCGGAATTGTTTGTTCAAACTCGCGAGCATCCAGATACTGCAGACCTAAAATCGCCGCTCGTTTCCGGGTTGCGTCTTCATCTTGATCGCGACGTTGTTGTTGAATTCGATCTTCATCCATTGACCTTATTATAGCAAAAAGCTTATCCTTGGGCGAGTGCTATAATGATATTATGCCAGAAATCACCCTTCTCATGCACAATATTCGCTCGACGTACAATGTCGGTGCAATTATGAGAACAGCTGAAGGATTTGGCGTGAAGCAGATTGTATTTAGCGGCTATACGCCGTACCCCGATTTACGATTAGCCGACCCCCGGTCTATCGACCCAAGGCTACCGCACATTACCGAAAGGTTGACCGCCCAGATCCACAAGACTGCATTAGGAGCAGAAACAATGCTGCCTTTTAGCTACGTAGCCGATATTCGCCAGTGGTTTGCAGAGAATGCCAACAGGGAACGCTTACCTGTGATTGCCCTAGAGCAGTCAGCGTCGAGTACAGAGCTCAATACGTTTCGGCCACCAGCTCGCTTTGCCCTACTCCTCGGTGAGGAGGTACATGGCATTGAGCCGGACATTCTAGCGCAGTGCGACTACATCGTCGAAATCCCCATGCGAGGCGCCAAGGAGTCATTCAACGTCTCGGTCGCGGCCGGCATCGCACTCTACGGCCTCTGTTTCCCGCACTCAATATAAGCTCTAGGCTAGATCATAATCCCTACGGGCGTAAATGATGTCACAATTGCCATTAAAATCAGCGTCACGTACCAAATCTTGCGATTAAATTGATATTTCTCAACCGACACAACTAAAAGCAGCCCGACAATCAGTCCAACCGGCAACGCCTGGATTACTACCACGCCCAGCTCAATCGGCTGCTTCAGTCGCAACCACAATGCCGCCAGCACAACACACACCACCAACTTTACGAAAAAAGTGCTGTCATTTTCATACAGCCGCTCCCGACCTTTGCGATTGGTGATGATACTTGCCTTCGAGCGATTACGAGCATAGGTTCGTGATTTTTGTTTTGCCATAAGCTTTTTTATCATACCATACCATGGACACTGTGGCAAAGCAGCCCCGCACACAAAGCGAGGCTGCCCTAAGTTTGGGTTATGCGAAATAAATTACCACATATTTGCTAGATGGACTGACTTAAATCCATTCCAGCCATGACCAACTTCTATTGAACCACTACTAAACGGCCAATTCATGTTGCCGCTATTTGTATACTGCAACAATCGTCCATCTTTCGTCCGACCAACAATATCCGCAAAGCTATCAGCATTCATATCACCGAGCATAATGGTATCAAACCCATTCCAGCCATGACCGATTTGACGACCACTCTCAAACATTGTTGTCTTGTTGTCGCGTCCACGATTGAGATATGCCCACATCGTACCGTCCCGGTGTACTGCGATAATGTCATCGTAGCCATCACCGTTTAAGTCGCCAGCGACAATTGATCGAAAATTCTTCCAGCCATGACCAATCTGACGAGCTTCATCTGACACAAAATCATACACTCCCTCAAGCTTCTTGTAGCGTAGATAGACTTTGCCTGCCATCAGGTTACCGTTGTTATCAACATAAACATGTGAAGCCGGGCTGTCTTTACCGTGCAGCTTGGCGAACACTGCATCACCCTGATAGTCAATATCGCTCGCGACTGGCTTGTCAGCAAATGGTTTCGTCGTAGAGCCATTATTGCGGAACACTTGAGCCTTTTGATTTTTTGGGTAGGCAACAATATCTGGACGACCATCACCGTCCATATCGGCGAATGTAATGTTCGTGTACCCGTCAAATCCCTGACCGATCTTTGTTGAACCGCCGCTAAATGGCCAGCCTGGAATAGCGTTATTCTGATACAGCCACAACGAGCCGTCCTTATTCAGGCCAATCGCATCGCCAAAAGCAGCGACATTCTCGATAGCATTCGCAACCGGTGCACCACTCAGCACCAAGCCAAACACCGTCGCCGACAGCCCGAGCACCGTTACTGTTTTCTTTAGTATTCCCATACATCCCTCCACCGTCATAGACGGTATTTATTTAGTACACTCCTACCGTACTACGTTTTCTACATAAAAACAATCCCGCTTATGCTTATCAAGCGGGATCGTGGTAAATTCTACTGTAGGATTAGGCCGATTACATCCGAATCTCAGCGTCAACGCCAGCTGGTAAGCTCAGACTCTGCAGGCTATCAATCGTTTTTGGCGTGGCATTGGTAATGTCAATGAGGCGCTTATGGGTGCGCATCTCGTAACTCTCGCCGCCCATTTTATAGACATGCGGGCTTTTTACCACCGTGTAGGTACTGCGACGAGTCGGCAGCGGCACAGGGCCAGCTACGCTCGCGCCGGTGCGAATTGCCGTATCGATAATTTGTTTTGCTGACTGGTCGATGACTTTATGGTCGTACGCTTTCAGGCGAATACGAATCTTGATACCAGTGTCTTGAGCCATAGCTCCTCCTTTTATGTGCGACTCCGTAACCTCTGCCCGTACCTGCAGCATTTTGCGACTGGCCGAGTTCTCGGAGTAAATTAATAATGCTCGGTAATTATATCACAATATCCAGTGTATGACTAGTCGAGAATGACTGAGCTTACGTTGTACGAACGCTATTTCAAACTATGAATTGCTTCTGCCACCACTTCGGCCGAATGACGCAGTGCCGCCTGTTCGCGCTCATTAAGCGGATACCCAGTCAAGATCTTCACACCATCCGCACAAATCGTTGATGGTAGGCCGAGCACTACATCGTGCAGTCCATACTCGCCCTCAACCAGTGAGCAAACTGGATATACCGAGCGCGACGATGAGCGTAGTGCCGAGACAATCTTGGAGATGACGAAACCAATTGCATAATACGTCGACCGCTTGGTCTCGATTACCCGATACGCTCGCTGACGAATTTGCTCCTCAATACCGTCGACCATCGCTGGCTTAAATCCCGGATAATCAGCGAGCGGCACCTCACCGACTTGCGCTGATTCAATTGTCGCAAATGACGAATCACCATGCTCCCCTAGAATATAGGCGTCAACCTCTCGACTATGTACATCTAGCTGATCCGCGATATACGACTTAAGCCGCGACGTATCAAGCGTCGTCCCGGTACCAAATACCCGACTCTTTGGCAAGCCCGATTCTTTCAGCGCCACATACGTCAGTGCATCAACTGGATTTGACACCACAATGATATACGGGCGAGCACCGTTTCTCATAATATTTCTAACTGTCCCACGCATAATCTCAGCGTTCACACCGAGCAGCTCCAGTCGCGTCTGCCCCGGTTGTTGCGGCGCACCGGCAGTAACGACCACGATGTCATCAGTCTTGATATCATCATAATCACCCGGTCGCACCACAACACACCGATCAATCCCCATTGCGTCATTGATATCAGCCGCCTGCCCCCACGCCAAGTCAGGGTTGCGGTCGATCAGCACAATTTCCTCAACCACACTCCTGAGCGCACAGGCGTACGCCGCCGTCGCACCGACCATGCCACCCGCACCGACGATCACCAACTTCTGTTTATTCATGTTTGTCTCCTAATTTTTATTGCGATAACTTCTCTACTGTAACGCTATCTTGTTAATTTGTCAAGATGCTTATGATAGTCCGTCGCCAATGTAGCCCATCAAAAATCCTCCAGTTTCCTGGAGGATTTCTAGGATTGGAGTGCAAAGATTATTTATTAATCTTTGTCACCACACCAGCACCAACGGTACGGCCACCTTCGCGGATAGCAAAGTTCAAACCTTGCTCCATAGCGATTGGGGCGAGCAACTTAACCTTAAAGGTTACAGTGTCACCTGGCATAACCATTTCTTTGTCAGCTGGCAGCTCAACTTCACCCGTCACGTCAGTGGTGCGGAAGTAGAACTGTGGCTTGTAACCCTTGGAGAATGGAGTGTGGCGACCGCCTTCTTCCTTCTTCAGGATGTACACCTCAGCTTCAAACTCGGTGTGTGGTGTAATCGTACCTGGCTTAGCCAAAACCTGGCCACGCTCAATGTCGCTACGCTCAATACCGCGTAGCAAGACACCAGCGTTGTCACCTGCTTGACCCTGATCCAGAGACTTCTTGAAGGCCTCAATACCAGTGACTACTGACTTCTGAGTTGGGCGAATACCGACGATTTCAACCTCGTCGTTCAGTTTAACAACACCCTGTTCAATACGACCGGTTGCCACAGTACCGCGACCCTTGATTGAGAAGACGTCCTCAATTGGCATAATGAACGGCTTGTCCATGTCACGTGGTGGCTCTGGGATGTAGTTATCCATCGCGTCAACCAGCTCCATGATAGCGTCTTCGTACTTCTCGTCGCCTTCTAGCGCCTTGAGAGCTGAACCCTTGATAATTGGAGCATTCTCATCAAAGCCGTTCTTAGCAAGCAGCTCGCGAACTTCTTCTTCGATCAGCTCGACCATATCTGCGTCAGCCATATCCATCTTGTTAAGGAAGACAACGATCTTTGGCACGCCAACCTGCTTTGCTAGCAGCACGTGCTCGCGGGTTTGTGGCATTGGACCGTCGGTTGCCGCAATCACGAGGATCGCGCCGTCAACCTGGGCAGCACCAGTGATCATGTTCTTGACGTAGTCAGCGTGGCCTGGCATGTCAACGTGTGCGTAGTGACGGTTCGGTGACTCGTATTCTTGGTGTGAGCTGGCGATAGTGATACCGCGCTGGCGCTCTTCTGGTGCGTTGTCGATCTGATCATACGCAATTGGTTTGTTAACTGCGCTTGGGAGGCGCTTTGCGAGCACTGCCGTAATTGCGGCGGTCAGTGTCGTCTTGCCGTGGTCAACGTGGCCCATAGTACCGACGTTCACGTGCGGCTTGCTTCGGTCAAATGCATCTGCCATTTGTAGAAGTTCTCCTTTACTTAATTATATTTTCACGCGGGTACAGTCCATTAAACAGACCTCACGGCGTATGTTCTTGATTATAACTGGTTTGCAAACTGTTGTAAATAGGGTTTATACTATGGACATGAGTATCTTTTCTAAGAAAGTAACACCCGAAGCAACCCGCACTGGTGTATATCCAAAACGATTATCATATGACGAGCGTCGGGAGTTAAATGCCGAATATGATCGTCGCCGTCAAACCAACTTACCAAAGCTACCTTCGTTGGGTATTGCTCTTATTCTGACAATGACCCTCTCTATGGCTTGGATGCTTATCAAGCTCACTACTTTATTCATCAAAACGAGCGGACAGTCTGCTATTTTTCTGTTATTCTTTCTCTTTATCCTCATCGCAATCTGCTACGGTATCACATTTTTCTACGTTAAGCGTATCCTCGATAGGCTGAGCGTTAGCGGTACAAAATTTGTTATTATTTATCTCGCGCTCATTGGTATCATACTCGGGTGCTGCCACCAATTTGGTATCGCTCCCTTTCATGTGCTTCTGTCATTACCGGTTCCAGTTTTGTTAATCGCTGCTGGTGGACACTACATTGCGACGAGTATACTTGCTAAATGCTGCATTCATTTTGAGTGGTAGTAGTTATTGTATTATATACAACACTTTCTTACAGTAGTAAATTGTTGTAATTATTACTTTTTGTTGGTTATTTTCTCTATGATGTCTTATACTGAGAAGCGTGTATCAGTTAATACTAAAGGAGAAATAATCTATGTGTGGAATTGTTGGCTATATCGGTGAACGCGAGGCGCAGAATATCCTCGTCGCTGAGCTCAAGCGGCTCGAGTACCGCGGCTATGACAGCGCCGGAATTGTTACCCTGTCGGGTTCTGCCACACCAACCCTGCTGCGCACCAAAGGCAAGGTGGCAGCGCTGGAAGAGCTCGTCGGACAACATAAGACGAGCGATACGGTCGGCATCGGACACACCCGCTGGGCAACGCATGGTGAACCAAGTAAACGCAATGCTCACCCACACCATGTTGGCGAGATTTATCTGGTACATAACGGTATCATTGAGAACTACCAAGACCTTAAAACGATGCTTTCTGGCCATGAGTACGAGTTTAAGAGCGATACCGATAGCGAGGTGCTGGCGGCCCTGATTGACTATCTGCGGCGTGACTCACCAGACTTACTGACAGCAGTCACCGGCGCATTGAAGATGGTAGTTGGTGCGTATGGCATTGCGGTACTTGACACCACGAACCCCGAAGAAATTATCGTGGCTCGCCAAGGCAGCCCGCTGATCATTGGCGTCGGAGATGGCGAAACATATATCGCCAGTGACGCTTCGGCGCTGGTTGGCTACACCAATCAAGTGGTGTATTTGCACGATGGTGAAATTGGCCGCTGCACCCGCAGTGGGCTAGAGTTACAGACAATAGAATCGCAAAAGCTTGACGTCAAGATCGAGATGCTCGACATGGATATGCAGGCGATTCAGAAGCAGGGCTTTGACCATTTCCTCGCCAAAGAAATTTACGAACAGCCAACCAGTCTCACGTCCACCCTGGCCGGCCGCGTACTACCCGACCAAAAATATGCGCGCCTGGGCGGTCTCAATATGAGCAACGACGAACTGCGCCAAGTCAAGCACGTCATCATCGTCGGCTGCGGCACTGCCTATTTTGCCGGTGTGCAAGCCAGCTACTTTATTGAGCAACTGACCGATGACGTGACTATCAGCGTCGAGATCGCCAGTGAGCTACGCTACCGCGCATTCAACGTACCTGAACACTCGGTCGCTATGATTGTTAGCCAGAGTGGCGAAACGGCCGACACCCTTGCCTGCCTGAATGAATTGAAGCGACGTGGCGTTAAATGCCTCGGCGTCGTCAATGCCGTCGGCAGTACAATCGCCCGAGCGGTTGATGGCGGCGTGTACTTGCACGTTGGCGCCGAGATTAGTGTCGCCAGCACCAAGGCCTTTACCTCACAAGTCGCTGCTCTGACGATCTTTGGTATTATGCTCGCCAATGCCAAGGGCACCAACCCACAATTTATTGATGAATTTGTACAAGAATTAGCGATATTGCCAAGCGAGATCCAAAAAGTCCTCGATAAACAAGGTGCCGAGATACCTTCCATCGCTAGGGCGTATGCTGATTACAATCACGCACTCTATATCGGTCGTGATACGCTGTATCCGATCGCTATGGAGGGTGCGCTGAAACTCAAGGAGGTGAGTTACATTCATGCTGAAGCGTATGCCGCCGGCGAGCTGAAGCATGGCCCGATCGCCCTGATTGATGATCGTTTCTTTGAGGTCTGCTATATCCAAGACAACTGGCTGTACGAGAAGTCTCAGAGCAACTTGATCGAGATGAACACTCGTGGCGCTCATGCTATCGTCATCACCGATACGACGAAAAAGGTGCCGGGCGAAACCATTATCCGAGTCTCAACCAAATTGACGCACCTCACGCCGCTCTTGTTCAATGTCGTGTCGCAACTCCTAGCCTATCACGTGGCTGTCAAGCGCGGCCATGACGTCGATCAGCCGCGCAACCTCGCAAAGAGCGTGACAGTCGAATAATTCTCTCGCATTAGCGGCGATAATATGTCGCCAAAAACTCTTCACGAAACTCGTAAAATGTCCCATTCTCTAGGCTGGCACGAATATCATCAACTAGTTTGACGATAAATCGTTCATTGTGGATCGACAGCAGCGTGCCAGCCAGAGATTCGCGGGCATGGAGTAAATGACAGAGATAGGCGGCGGTGTAATGGCGGCAAGTATAGCAATCGCAATCTTCCATAATTGGTTCAAACAGTTCGCGGTATTTCTGGCCGCGAACATTGACCCGACCAAGCGGCGTATAGGCCGCGCCGTTTCTGGCCACGCGCGTCGGGCTAACACAGTCAAAGGTGTCGATTCCCTGCTCAATCGCCGCAAAAATATCGTCCGGTTCGGAAATGCCGAGCAAATGCCGCGGTTTGTTCTCGGGCAAGATTTGATTAACCCACTGAATTGTCTGCGCCATGGTTTCCTTTTCCAGTGCGCCGCCAATGCCGTAGCCGTCAAAATCCATCGCGCCTAAAAACGCAGCCGTTTGCTTGCGCAAATCTTCATAATTTGCGCCTTGCAGCACACCAAACAACGCTTGATATGGCTTGTCGGGACGAGCTTCACGCAGACGTTTAACCTCCGCCAAACTCCGCTCCGCCCACGCATGCGTCCGCGCCAAGGCCTCTACCTGATAATCATACGGATCAATCAGCGACGTCAGCTCGTCAAAAGCAAAAGTGATGTCCGCGCCAATGCCCGCCTGAATTTGCATGGATAATTCCGGCGTAAATTTATGGTACGAGCCGTCCAGGTGCGATTTGAACATCACGCCATTTTCATCAACCCAAGCGTGGCGCGACGATTTTTTAGCGATGGCAATTTCCTCATCAACATCGGTACTCATGGCCAGCACTTTCTTAAAACCCGAGCCCAGACTCAGTACCTGAAAGCCGCCGCTATCGGTGAATGTCGGCCCGTCCCAGTGCATAAACTTACCCAAATAGCCAGCCTTTTCAATCAGCTGATGTCCTGGCTGCAAATACAGATGATAGGCGTTTGCTAGCACCGCTTGCGCACCGACATCCGCCACCATCTCGGGCACCATCGCCTTGACGTTAGCCTTAGTGCCGACCACGATAAACGCCGGCGTTGTAATATCGCCGTGCGGCGTGTGAATAATACCAGTGCGCGCCAACGTGTTGCCAAGCTTAGAGGTGATCTCAAAAGAAAACGGTTTCATTTGATAGATTATATCAGTTTTTTCCGCTACACTATAAGCATGAGCAAAAAAACACTGGTTGAGCTTGATTCGTGGCTGGCGCCGCATGAGGGCGTCATTAACGCCCGTGAGGCGTATATTTCGTCGACGCTAACGAAGGTTTTGGGTGGCAAATCGCCGGCGGAGTTCGCCTTAGGATTTCATCATTTTGGTTTGCGCCAAACAGAGGCAGGCTGGACATTTCGTGAATGGGCGCCAAATGCTACGCGGCTGGTTTTGGTGGGCGAGTTTTCTGACTGGCAGGAGCACGAGGAATTTGCCCTACAGCCTGGCACGCATGGCGAATGGAGTGTTGATTTGCCGAGAGACGCGCTGCACCACGGGCAGAAATATAAACTACGTGTCTATTGGCCAAATGGTGACGGCTGGCGTTTGCCATCATATGCCACCTACGTGGTACAAGATGATGATTCGGTGGATTTTTCTGCCGTAGTCTGGCAGCCTGATGAGCCATATCAGTGGCAGCACAACATTCCATCTGCGCCAAACGTACCGTTAATTTACGAGGCGCATGTCGGCATGAGCAGCGAGGAGGAAAAGGTCGCTAACTTCAACAAATTTACTGCGAGTGTCCTGCCGCGCATCAAACAGGCAGGCTATAACGCCATCCAATTGATGGCCATCGCCGAGCATCCATATTATGGCAGTTTCGGTTATCACGTCAGTAACTTTTTCGCGGTATCGTCGCGCTTTGGCACGCCAGATGATTTCAAACGGCTGGTAGACGCGGCGCACAGACTGGGGATGCGCGTCATCATTGACATTGTTCATGCTCATGCCGCCAAAAATGAAGTCGAGGGCCTGGGCAATTTCGCAGGTGATCCAACGCAATATTTCAAAGCTCACGATCATCCAGCATGGGATTCGCGGCTGTTTGATTATGGCAAGCCGGAAGTACTGCACTTTTTGGCTAGCAATTGCCGCTGGTGGTTGGATGAATACCACGTTGACGGCTTTCGGTTTGACGGTGTGACCAGTATGCTGTATCACGACCACGGTTTGGGCAAAAGCTTCACCAGCTATGACGATTATTTTGGCGACGATGTAGATAAGGACGCACTGGTCTATCTCAGACTGGCAAATGACGTCATTCACGCTGTTCGCCCCGATGCCATGACCATTGCTGAGGAAATGAGCGGGCTGCCGGGTTTGGCGGCGCCGACAGAATACGGCGGCCTGGGCTTTGATTATCGTTTGGCGATGGGCGCGCCCGACCTCTGGATTAAAACACTGAAAGAAAAGCGCGACGAAGATTGGGATTTGGGCGAGTTGGCACATACGCTGAGCTCGCACCGCCCAGAGGAAAAAGTCATCACCTACACCGAGAGTCATGATCAAGCCTTGGTTGGCGACAAAACGCTGATTTTTCGACTAATTGATAAAGAAATGTATTGGCATATGGATAAGGCCGACCCTGACCTGACCGTGGAGCGTGGCATAGCCCTGCACAAACTAATTCGGCTGCTGACCGCCGGACTGCACGGCGGCGGCTACCTTAATTTCATGGGCAATGAATTTGGGCATCCCGAGTGGATCGACTTTCCGCGCCAGGGTAATAACTGGTCGTTCAAGCATGCTCGCAGACAATGGAGTTTACGCGACAACGGCTTTCTCAAATACCAGTGGCTGGGCGAATTTGACGCGAGCCTGATGAAGCTCATTAAAACCGTTGACGACTCGGGCATTCACTACCTCACCGTTCGCCAACACGACCATGTGGTTAGTTTCATACGCGACGATCTGCTGTTTATTATGAACTTTTCACCCAGCCAGTCGTGGACGGATTATAGTGTGCCAGCGGCGGCCGGTTCATACGGTGTAATTTTGGACAGCGACGACAAGCAGTTTGGCGGGCAGGGCCGGGTTGATTCTCGTGGCCGCTATTTTACGACACCACATGATAGCGAGCATATTATACGTGTATACATACCAGCACGAAGTGGCCTCGTGCTACAAAAAGATTGACCGCGAAGCTATGTTAGTATGGATACCCTACCATGATCTTGACTACTGTGCTAATTCTTTGACCATCTCAGACAGAATCGGAATGACGTTCATTTCGAACCACGGATTGCGCGCCCGCCAGCGGAAGTTAAGCGGTGATGGATGGACAAGTGGAAAATAATGAGGCAGATACTCCACATAATGCGCGACTGTTTCGGTCAGGTTGCGCTTCGCCTGCTTATTAAGATAGTATTGCTGAGCATGAGCACCAACTAAAATCGTCAGCCTCACATCCGGCATCTGTGCTAGCAGCCGTGGATGCCACTTTTTGGCAAACTCCGATCGCGGCGGTAAATCACTATGCGCAGCCTTACCTGGATAATAAAAATCCATTGGCATTAGAGCAAACAAACTAGGATCATAAAATTGTTCATCGGTAACCCCCAGCCACTGACGCAATGTGCGACCACTGGCATCATTCCATGGCGTGCGTGTTTCCTGCGCTATTCGTCCCGGCGCCTGACCAACCAGCACGATACGTGAGCAGGGCGAAGCGGTATAGACTGGCGGCCAACCACGAGCATGAAACGAAGCATTCATACTATCTTGATCGATTTCATCATACAGCAACGGCCTAGTCATTACGTTAGTATATCACAACCATTCTATACTGTTCATGCTACAGGCTATCCTTCATCAATATTATATGATATATTGTTCACATGGATATAAACTCAAAAAATATCATAGCTACCTTAACCTCACTCGGCATCCCACCAGCCTCGGCAACGATCATCCATTGCCTCCTTATCGCCCCACCGTACCACCATAGCCACACAAGCCTGCATGAGCAAACCGGCTTTAGCAAGGCGGCCATTACTGGTGGGCTACGCTACCTAGAAACACTTGATATGATCTCCTACCAAACAGACGGTTCACGGCGGCAGCATATCGCTCTTGATATCAAGCCGATCGTCACCTACACTCAACAACGTATGCTACTGTTTGATAAACTGGCTGACGAATTACACGCAGCATCGGCCGAGCAAGTAGACGGTGAGTTTTCATCGGATATCGCCACGGTAGCTGAGCTGTGTAGCGTAATCAACGAAACGACTTGGCAGGCTATAACGACTTGGGAAGAGCAATATACCCCTACTCATCCATCGAGATAAGATATTCTTCCAGAAAATCACTCCACTCCGGCACATTCTTTTCTCGAAAATAGGCACGAAGAAAAGTAACCATAGTTTGCTGACGAACTAACGCCTCGTCTCGGCCCGGGTCGGTCATCATAATCTTTGGTAGCTTCAATAACTTTTCAAAAAAATAATTAATGAAGCTATCGCCATCATGCGTGCCACCATTGGCGTTATATCGATGTGCATCAATGTTCACATCAGGCCAAATAGTTGGATCAAATATTTGACAGCTACCATGATTCACTGCATAAATAAGCGCCCGCTCAATACCGCACGCCCCAATCGCATCACACATATCAGCGTCAGACACCAACCGACCAGCTAGACGTTCTGGCCGCACACCATGTAGATAGCGACTATAGCCAATCCGAGCAATATTATGACGCACCGCATCCTGCAAATCAGCCGCAACACCAGCCTTCGTCATAATTGACGTGGCATTATTGAGTTCGTCCGCCTGCTTTTTGCCAACTAATTTATAATCATCAACGTCGTGTAACCATGCCGTCAACAGCACTTCGTCCATTGAAGCCGCTTCTTTTTTATACTCATTCGCGAATCGCTCTGCTAGCCGTGCCACACGCTCAACGTGATCGTCACCATGGCCTGACGTATCGCCCCACCAAGCAGTCGGCAAACTTCCTGCCTTACTATTGTCATTGATTTGTTCATAGACTTTATTATACACCCCCATACAAGTCATGGACGCAAATCTATTTATTAGCCACGAAACCCCAAGGTGCATAATGCATCATACACACTCGGAACAACGTAAACTAGTTCACGCAGCATAATATCAACCGGTGCTGTTCGTGAAAAGATTGGTCTCTTTAGTGCGAGAGCATAGCCGATCTCCATTGCAGCGCTTATACCAACATAGCCTTTGGGGGCATGTAATAAGATAAAGTTAGACTGCTCAATAGCCCGTAAATGCCAGCTTTCTATCTCTCGAGGCGACAGGCCAACTTCTGCAGCATCAACAACAAATTCACCGCCCATAAACTCCACTCGTCGCGGTGACAATACCTGACAGCCAGTTACGGCTAGCTCGTCGTAAGCTCGCCGCAACCCGTCAATATCGCGCCTGTACGACCCACACAATACTGCACGTGCTGCCCGCGGCCTAGAACTCCGCACTGCCATATTCATATATTATTTCAGTCAACTCGCCGCACCCATTGATACACGCCGTGATTTCTCGCAAAAAACTCTTGTACTTTTTTGGCTCATCACGCATCTCATCGAGTGTACGCCAGGCATTTCTACCGCCCTCAAATTGTACAGCCAATTTGCCCGAAAATACCTTGCAAAACATCAGGTGAAAGATCTTGTCTTCGATAATTTCACCCGTTTGCGCATGGCGCACACGTTCATGGTACACCCCGCGATGAACAAACTCACCCCGCAAACCCGTCTCCTCCGTCAATTCACGCGAGGCCGCATCGACGATTGACTCGGCCCACCGTACTTTGCCAGTAGGCGTACCCCAAAACCCATAGTAGGGATGCTTGAGCCGCTGCTGCAATAAATACTGTTTTTCTCCATCATGCTCACGCTCGATAACAAGCATAACTGCCACCTTTGGTTGTCGCTCGATAACACCGGCATCAGTATCAAGCTTATTCGCATACTCTTTGCCCTTGACCGAGAGACAATACCCGCCGTCGACTTTCTGCACATAACCTAGCTCAACGAGCCGTTTGATATGAAATTTGATATGATCGCTTTCCAGGCCACTCGCTTTTTGTAGCGTTGCGAAATTAGCCGCTGGCAAAAATAACAATTCCCGCAAAATTTTCGTCTGTGCCTTATGGATCTTTGCTTCAAAACTCATATCGTCTCCTTTGGCTTTAGTGTAGCGCGATCAGATTAGAAAAACTAGGGAAGTCGACTTCCCTAGTGTAGAGGCGTAGAGGCGTCACACTCCTCTCATAGAATCAGAGATTAGATAATCTCAATAGCTACGTCATTCCTGAGTACTGTTAGTCGACGCTCTGCGGATCGCCAGTTCAGCCAGGGCGGCCTTCTTTGTCCGCGGCCCACGTTCTATCCTGTCTGTGAAAAAGATACCGTTCAGATGATCTGTTTCGTGCTGGATAACCCAAGCAAGCATGTCACCAAAGATCTGTTCATGCGTCTCGCCCTGTTCATCCGTCCAGCGCAATGTAACCTCAGGGTAACGCGTCGTAAAACCCATTGGTGTCGTTTCGGAATCACCCGTCACTCCACTCAGGCAGCCCTCTGGATTCGAACTCTTCACAGGTCCACCGCTATATTTAACGATCTCGGGGTTAATTGCCACGAGCCGAAATGGCTCGACTTCAACATCCTCAGGCGGCCGCACATCAATGACAAAGATTGCGAGATTGCTCCCAATTTGATTAGCGGCGATACCTACGCCTCCGGGACCCTGTGAACGCAGCGTATCGAGCATATCTGTTATGGTCTGTTGTACATGATCGCTCCCTATGTCCTCATGTTCGACCGGTACGGCTTTTCGCGTTAATATTTTACGGCCATCTTCAGTAAAGAATTTTTTAATCTCGCGTTCCATGTTTTTATTATACCATATTTATGGGCAGTAAATAGTTAGGCTGCCGCAATATTGACGATTCTTCCATCAGTTGACAGCCAGCCCACCTCTGTTATACAATGAAATTTGTATTATTATCGTGAGTCTTGGTCACCCGAGCCCACCATAGCGGATCGTGGATGACCTATCTTTATATCAAAATATAAATCTAAGGAGTTTTACCTTGCGACAACAACACGCAAAAACAACATTACAATTACTATGGCGAGCGTCACGTCCATACAAATGGCGACGCAATCTAGCGCTCATTACAGCTACCTTAACCTTAGCGGTAGGCACAATTGTCGGGCCACTGATTATCGCACAGCTCCTGGATATGATTCAACATGGTCAGCTACAGACCGGCTCTGTGTGGACATTGGTAATTTTCTATGGCATAAGTCAGCTATGGTCGGAGATTATCGGGTGGCGGATAGTACTATATTTGATGTGGACACTAGAAACTGCTATGCAGCGCGATATCGCAAACAAGGTATTCGCCAAGCTGTCTGGCGAGACCATGTTTTTCCACTCCAATAAATTTGGCGGCTCGCTCGTCAGCCAGAATAGCAAGCTCAGTGGCTGTGTTGAACGATTTTGGGATGAGCTGGTATGGGCAATACTGCCGCTAGTCATCTCACTCACCGGATCAATTGTCATTCTGTCGATGTTACTCTGGCAATACGCGCTCTTTCTATTCATATTCTCAATCATCTTTGGTGTAGCCGTCTTCTTTGGATCGCGTCCGATGGCTAAATTAAGTAGGCGCGAGGCGGAGGCTAGCAACAAGGTAAGCGGCAACCTCGCTGACATGGTGTCAAATGTGCTTGCCGTTAAATCATCTGGGGCTGAAAAAATCGAGCAGCAGCGATTTGATAAAACGAATCGTGCATGGCGCAAGGCTAGCCTGGCCACCATGCGAGGATTCCTCACTGTCAGCAGTGTTTACTCAACGATAAACACCAGCATCCGAATCGGTGCCATCGTGTTTGCTATTTATGCAGCACAGCATAATATCGTTTCGGTCGCAGCGGTGTACTTAATCATTACCTACACTAGCAGTGTCGCCCGTGAGCTGTGGAATATGAATAGCATTATGCGCAATTATAACCGTATCATTGGTGACGCCCATGAGATGGTCGAGATATTACACACACCAACATCACTTGTTGATAGAAGTGATAAAAAGCTTCATGTTAATCGCGGTGTCATTGATTTTGATGCCGTGACCTTTACGCATGACGAGGGCAAAGGCGCAACCTTGTTCCACAATTTTTCACTGCATATTACGCCAGGCGAAAAGGTCGGGCTGGTTGGTTCTAGTGGTTCGGGCAAGACGACTCTGACGAAATTACTGCTGAGATTTGCCGACATCGACTCGGGCACAATCATGATTGACGAGCAGAACATTGCCGAGGTCACCCAGGCCAGTCTTCGTTCGCAGATCGCTTACGTGCCGCAGGAGCCACTGCTGTTTCACCGTTCGGTGCGTGAGAATATTGCCTACGGCAAGGCTAATGCCACCGACGCCGAGATTGAACAAGCGGCCAAGAAAGCGGGGGCCTATGATTTTATCATCAAGCTGCAGGATGGCTTTGACACACTGGTCGGTGAGCGCGGCGTAAAGTTGTCAGGTGGACAGCGCCAGCGCATCGCTATCGCTCGAGCCATCGTGAAAGACGCACCGATCTTGGTCCTCGACGAGGCGACCTCAGCACTTGATTCTGAGTCAGAAGTTCTGATCCAAAAATCACTCAAGACGCTGATGAAGAACTGTACCTCAATCGTCATCGCTCACCGACTGTCAACGATTGCCAAGCTTGATCGAATCATCGTGATGCACGACGGCAAGATAGTCGAAGATGGCTCGCATGATCAGCTCATTAAGCACGGCGGCCACTACGCAAAGCTGTGGCAGCATCAGTCTGGCGGCTTTATCGACGCCTAGCCAGCATGGCCTTTAGGCAGTTGTGCTATAATGCATAGTGATATGATGCAGGCGTTTATTGATTTCATTGTTCATTTTGGTGTTGTCGCGATTTTGCTGGTTGTCTTTGCCGAATCAGGCCTACTCTTTGGTTTCATTTTCCCGGGCGACAGCCTGCTGTTCACGGCTGGCTATATGGTGCAGCAGCATATTTTACCAATTGACATCCACTTCTTTGCGCTGTTACTCTCACTGATGGCCATCCTTGGCGATAGCGTCGGCTACGCATTTGGGCATAAAGTTGGCCGTAAATTATTTGAACGCAAAAACTCTCGCTTCTTCAAGAAGAAATATCTCGTGCAGGCCGAAAAGTTTTACAAAAAGCATGGCTCACTTACTGTGGTGCTGGCGCGGTTTGTACCGATTGTGCGTACGTTTGCACCAATCGTGGCTGGCGCTAGCAGGATGCACTACCGAACTTTTATTATTTTTAATATTCTCGGTGGCGTTATTTGGGCCACACTTTTCACCTACCTCGGATTCTTTGCTGGCAAAGCGCTCACCGGCGCTGGTATTAATATTGAGGTCGCTGCACTAATTATCATCTTCTTGTCGGTGCTGCCAATGATCATTCACGCCCTCAAGCAGGAACATACTCGCGCGGCACTGCGCCAACAAGTATCAGTCCTGCTCGGCAAGACTCGCCGCAAAAAGCAATAAGCCTTCATAATGAAAGCTACTCGTTAGTAGCTATACGTCCAACTACAGCAAACTTTTCAGATATGTACCGGTAAATGATTCTGGCACTTTGGCGACTTCTTCTGGCGTGCCGCTTGCTACCACCGTACCGCCGCCGAGACCACCCTCAGGCCCCATATCAATAATCCAGTCGGCTGATTTAATCACATCCAGATTGTGCTCAATAATAATCATGCTGTTACCGCCATCGACCAGCTGCTGCAAAATCCCCAGCAGCCGCTTAACATCGGCAGAATGTAGTCCAGTTGTCGGCTCATCCAGAATGTACATCGTCTTGCCGGTTGAGCGTTTGGAGAGTTCTGTCGCTAGCTTAATCCGCTGCGCCTCGCCGCCCGAAAAGGTGGTTGCTGGCTGACCGAGCTTGATATAACCAAGACCGACTTCCACCAGTGTCTGTAATTTCCGGGCGATATTTGGCACGCTATCAAAGAAATCGGCCGCCTGCTCGACTGTCATATCAAGCACATCAGCAATGGTCTTATTTTTATATTTAATCTCCAATGCCTCACGATTGTAGCGCTGGCCATGACACTCGTCGCACTGGACGTAGACATCCGGCAAAAAATGCATTTCAATCTTGATCATGCCGTCGCCCTGGCAATTTTCGCAGCGACCGCCCTTGACGTTAAAGCTAAACCGACCCGCTTTATAACCGCGGACATTAGCCTCAGGGGTACTGGCAAACAGTTCGCGAATTGGCGTAAAAATACCAGTGTAGGTCGCTGGGTTAGAGCGCGGCGTGCGACCAATTGGCGACTGGTCGATGACGATGGCTTTATCCAGCTGCTTCACGCCCTCAATCTTGTCATGTGCACCCGGTACGTCACTGGCTCGATTCAGTCGTGCTGCTAATTCCTTGGCAATAATATCATTAACCAGTGTCGACTTACCGCTACCTGATACACCCGACACCACCGTCATTAGACCCAAGGGGAACGCCACATCGATATGCTTCAAATTGTTCTCGCGAGCGCCGCGGACGATTAGTTGACGGCTCGCATCAACCTGGCGGCGATGTTTTGGTACGGCAATTTTTTCTGCACCCGACAGATACCGGCCAGTCACGCTATCTGCACATTTGGCTACCTCTTCAGGAGA
>ERZ772971.257-NODE-257-length-35363-cov-4.066670_pt1 | contig 35363 bp, 26 predicted proteins | sample MGYA00511943_ERZ772971 | MGnify/ENA primary metagenome ERZ772971 (study PRJEB29015, sample SAMEA2737929) | human oral metagenome | biome: human oral; feature: human-associated habitat; material: dental | place: China | collected 2144 ... | reverse complement strand
CGCTCAGGGCGCCGGCGGGACGCTCCGGACCCAGCGTGGCGGCGAGCGTCATGGGCCCGAGCGGCGAGTCGTAGGCGACGATGACGGTGGGACGCCGCCCAGTGGTGCTCATACGCCGATGCTAGCGGGCGCCTGCGGATCAAGACGCCGTCACTGAGCCAGTGCGCGGTGAGAGCCCCAACCTACCGCGCTCAGTCCGCCGGGACGCTCCAGGCGAGGAAGTCGGCGGTGGCGCTCAGCGCCGTCTCCAGCCGCGAGCCCTCGAAGCCGTGGGCGGCACCGCTCACGCGCAGCAGGCGGGCATCGGGCAGCAGGGCGGCGGCCTCCTCGGAGACGGCCAGGGGCACGGTGCGGTCCTGCTCGCCGTGGACGAGCAGGACCGGCGAGCGCAGGCGACGCAGTGCCGTCTGCGGGTCCAGGTCCCAGGCGTCGAGGGCGTAGCGGCGACCGAGCACGACGTCGACGCCCTCGACCCGGGAGGTGAAACGCTCGGGGACGGCCGCCCGGGTGCCGAAACGCGCCCGGACGTTCTCGGGGGTGCGCAGCGCCGGGTACCACAGAGCGAGCGCGGCCACACCCGCCGGGTGCTGGGCAGCGGCGAGGACGGCGATGAGACCGCCCTGGCTGCGCCCCATGAGGACGGTGCGTGACGCGTCCACCCCGGGCCAGCCCGAGGCGGACGCACGCATGGCGGCGACGTCGGCGAGCTGGGTGAGGGGGCTGAGGGAGGTCGTGGGCCCGGCGGCCTGTCCCCCGCCGCAGCGCAGGGTCGGGGCGAGCGCGACGAAACCCGCCTGCGCCAGACGCCGGGCGACGGGGGCTGTGCGCAGGCCGGACTCGTTCATACCGTGCAGGCAGATCGCCAGGGGCGCGTTGGCGGCGGAGCGGGCCGGCCGGTAGAGGTAGGCCTCTATCTCGGTTCCGGCGCCGTCGTCGGCGGGCACGGGCACCCGGATGGTCGTGCCGGAGCCCTCAGCCATGACGTCCCCGGTGGGGCAGGTGTCCGCTGTCCCGGCGGCCGGTGCGCGCCTGGAGCGTGGGCGCCGGCTCACCGTTGGTGGGGGTCCGCCCCGCGGGGAAGGTCAGCAGCTCGTCCCGCACGAGCCGCTGGAGGGACGTGCCCCGCAGGGCCGGGGTCGGGCGGGGTCCGGGGTCGCGTCCGGCGAAGTGGGCGTCGGACCAGCAGCCGCTCAGGGCGCCGGCGGGACGCTCCGGACCCAGCGTGGCGGCGAGCGTCATGGGTTCGAGCGGCGAGTCGTAGGCGACGATGACGGTGGGGCGCCACCCGGTGGTGACCATGCGCTGATGCTAGCGGGCGCCTGTGCCCCGAGGGCTGTCACGATCGCGGCTGCTTCGCTCGCCCAGCGGCGGGCGAGGGACTGCACGAGCGTGCCGGCTGAGGACCCGACCGGGCGGCAGGCAACGCCTCATCATCATTGGTCAATGACCGATCGGGCAATGGGGCTCAGACGCGAGCGGTCACCGTGCAGGACGTCGAACCACCCCCATCCGGCGGTGTCTGGCGAAAGCGTCGTGGCGCGCGGCAACTCTTCCAAAAGGCGCACGTCGGCGACCACTCCATGATGATGGAAATCGATGCTCTCACCCGCAGTGTCAGAGTCGACGCGCAGCGAGAACCGGGAAAACTCACCGATGGCGACGGATCCGACGCCCACCTCCTCTCCCAGCTCGCGGCGCAGAGCGTCCTCCCAGCTTTCGGCGAGCTCGGGGCGCCCCCCGGGAAGGTCGAGCAAACCGGTGTACGGACCACGTGTCTTATTCACGCACAGCATACGACCGTCCCGCACGATGCGCGCGTAGACGCCAAAGTGGTACGTGGGAGGGGGGCCTGCCGCGATCGTCGCCGCCAGCTCACCAGCACTCTTGCCGCACGTGAAAACGTCAACCAGTCCTCTCGCGACATCTTTTCCGTCGGACCCGGCTCGGAACTTTACCGCGACAACGTCGTCGGGCACAGCCTCAAGACAGCTCTTGTCTCTTCCCTTCCCGCGAGGCGAGACGAGAAGGCCCAGCCAATCAGGTTGATTGACCCAGTCCTCCAACACGTTCCGGCGGAGGACGTTCATCCGCTCTTCAGCATCCGTCACCACCTCAAGACGGCTGCGCGCCTCACCGAGCGCGAGCTCACTCTCGACAACTGCGACCACGCACCCCTCAGTCGCGAACGACATTCCCAGAGCACGGCGCAGATCCTCCGGCAGAAGCCGCACTTTCGCCGGCACCAGAGGTGGCTCGACGGGCGACAGCGCCTCGACCAGCGGAAGATCCGGCCGCACATGCGCCATACCGCCATACCGGTCATGAGAGTCCGGACTCAGAACGCGTCCGGCCCCCAGCTCCATCAGGCTCCCGGCAGCCACGTCAATGACGCTCGGCCATGCCAGCACCGACAACCCGTCGTCTCGGTACACCAGCGTCTTGCCATCCGCCATGATGCTCAGGCCGTCAAGATGAGCTGTGGCAGCCGCGAGCAGCGCGGTCGACTTCCCAGCACCACTGTCGCCCACGAAGCAGATGGCCCGGCCGTCCCGGACCAGCGCCGACGAGCGCAACGGGAACGCCCCCGCTGCGACAGCCAAGGACGTGTGAATCCCCCTGATAACGCGACACAGCTCGGCACACAGACCCAGGACGTCTCCCCCAACGATAGAGACCCTGTTTTCTGAACGATCTCTTACGATCATGCTCCGCGTGCTCCGGACCATGATCAGGCGGGTACACCGCCCGATATCGACGACGTAGCCGTCCCCACCATGATCCAGAACAGGCCTCCACACGGGGCTGAGGAGTGTGACCGCGGAACGCCAAAGGTGACTGCTCTCGACAGCGCTCACCGACCATTTCTCGGCCATCGACAAAGTGTCACGATAATAGACGCGGGAACGCAGCAGAGGGATGAGTGCGGGATGCGTCTGCACCAGCACGTTCACAAACGGCGAGGAGAAAGCCTCGCTCATGGGGAGATCCGCCGTGTTGACAGCCTGCCGCACGCGATCCACGACTTCCGAGAGAGCCGCATCAGTCATCGTTCCCACACCCTCATGTGTCGCGACCTCTCCCGAAACGCGTTCTTCCATCGAGTACATCTAGCGGCGTATTCACGTCGAGGTCTTTGCAACAGGCTACTACGGCACCGTCCTGCGTCACGACGGCACTCTCCCATGGGTACCTGCAAGACTGTCTTGCTCTTCACGGTCCCCATCGTCGTCGTGTCGTACCACCCCGCCCAGGCACCGTTAGTCTCAGTGCCGTCCTGTCCACCCTCACACCGGAGAGCCATGAACACCACCGTTTTCCTCTTCCACCCCCGCTTCGGGGCCTCACACGTCAACGCCGCCCTTGCCGCGAGCGCCGAGGCCGCCGGGGTCCGGGTGCGCTACCTCTACGACCTCTACCCGCACGGGCGCATCGACGTCGCCGCCGAGCAGGCCGTCCTTGAGGAGGCGGAGCGGATCGTCCTGCAGTTCCCGATGTACTGGTACTCCACGCCCGCGCTGCTCAAGCAGTGGCAGGACGACGTCCTGACCTGGGGGTGGGCCTACGGCTCGAAGGGCACTGCCCTTCACGGTAAGGAGCTGCTCGTGGCGGTCTCCTCTGGAGGAGGCGCCGAGAGCTACAGCCGCGACTGCGAGCAGCGGTACACCATGGCCGAGCTGCTGCGTCCCCTGCAGGCGACGAGCAACCTCATCGGCACGACCTTCCTGCGTCCCTTCGTCACCTTCGGCGCCTTGGGCATGGCCGACGACGTGCTGGCCGCCCGCGCCGCCGAGTACGCCGCGGCGTTGAGCACCCCGCGCGAGGCGTTCGGGACCCACGAGGTCTGAGGCTCAGCGGTAGGCCTCGGAGGAGGCGCCCTCCTCGTACCCGGCGACGAGGACCAGCCCCGACAGCGCGTAGGGCCCGCCGACGTAGGGCATCGCCTGGACGAGGGCCGCGGCGACCTTCTGGAGCGTGTTGCCGGCCCGAACCGCCCCCGCGACGTGGGGGCGCAGCTGGACGGCGGCACCGATGGCGGTGATGGCGACGAGGCTGACGAGCTCACGGAAGGCGAGGTCGAGCACCCCGCGTGTCTCGACCTCCCCGAAGGCGACGGCGGTGAGCAGGTGCGGCACCTGGGTGTCGAAGGGCTCGGGCAGCCGCGCGAAGACCTCCTTGACCTCGTCGCCGTACAGGGGTCGCTGGACGGCGGCGCCGGCTTCGTCACGGTCCTCGTAGGCCACGGTGGCCGCCGGTGCGAGCGGCAGGCTGACGCCTCGCTCGGTGAGGACCTCGTTGAGGACGGCGACGGCGTTGAGCGTCTTGGGGTAGCCGATGTACGGCTGGCACTGGTAGAGGGTCTCGCGCAGCTGCTCGGGGGTGGCGCCGATGCGCAGGGCCGCGCCGAGGTGGGCGCGCAGCTGAGGCAGGGTCTGCATCGAGGCCAGGCAGGTGACGGTGATGAGCTCGCGCTCGACGTCGGTGAGGACGCCGGTGGAGAAGACCTCGCCGAAGATGTGGTTCTGAAGGGTCTCCATGAGCTCGGGGTCGGTGGGGCTCGGCTGGGGGTCGGCACCGAAGAGCCGGGTATAGGTCTCGCGGGCGGCTGGGGTGAGGGCCATGGTGATGCTCCGGGGTCGGCGGTGACGTCGTACCCCCATCATGGCAGGGGCGGCGCGGACGTGGCGGTGACATGACAGCAACCAGCGCCCGGGCAGGGCTGCTCAGGCGGCGGGCATCAGCCAGGCCGGGGGACGCAGCCAGGCCGGGGGGTGCAGCACCCGCTTCTTGCGGGTGCGTGGCGCGATCGCGTGGACGAGGGCGAGCTGCTGGGGGCTGAGCGCCGTGGAGTCAAGAATGACGGCGGCAGAGCGCGTGGGCATGAGGTAGATCCGGCCCGGGGCCTCGCACACCGCCCACAGCCGGTCGTAGCGGTACGGGACCATTCCCCTCGGTCGTACGTACTCCAGGTGGTCTCGGTGGAACCGCACCACCGTGCACTCCTCGGGCTTGCGGCTGTACACGCGCCTGAAGATAGCGAACACCACCAGACCCACGACCAGCATGAACACTACGAAGGCGAGCAGCCCGAGCGGCGCCGCCCACAGTGCCCCCTGTGTCCCCCCGAGCGTCAGCCCGATGGACACGGCCGAGAGGACGAAGGCCAGGGCGGAGAAAGGCAGCGAAGGCCACGAATAGAGCAGCACGGCCACGCTCATGCGCATGAGCTCACGGCCGGTGAGCACCATGCCGACCTCCGTGAGGGGCACAGTCGGCGGCACGGCGGTCAGCGCAGTCGGGGGCACGGGCAGGCACGACATGGAGCCAGGCTAGGCCGCGGCCCCGGGGCCGTCACCATGGGCACCGCTCCCCCGCAACGGCACGCCCACGCGGCCCGCTGGCCGCCGAGCCCGCCCCCGCGGAAAGGCCCCACCCCTCGCGCCGGCGCGGCCGGTACCCCGGGAACCACGCCCGGGGCACCGGCCGACGCGTCAGCCGACGGCGGTAGGAGTGCTCAGCGGGCGAGCATCCAGGACATGCGCACGACGCGTGCGGCCTGCTGCTCCAGGCGCTCACGGGTGAGGACCGCGCCCGACTCGGAGCCGCCGGCCAGGGCCGCGAGGACGTCCTGGCGGTCCTCCTCACAGCCGGGCATGAACAGCTCGTTGCCGGCGGCGACGCTCGCGCCTGCGGCGGCGCGCGGGTGCTTGAGGTCAGTGCGGGTCATGAAGCGCACGACCCAGTCGGTCATGACCAGGCCCTCGTAGCCCCACTCCTCGCGCAGGATCGTCTCCAGGAGCTCGGCGGACTCGGAGGTGTGCACCCCGTTGACGAGGTTGTAGGAGGTCATGAGGCCGTGCGGCTGGGCCTCGCGCACGCAGATCTCGAAGGCGCGCAGGTACAGGTCGCGAGCCGCCCGCTTGGAGACCCTGCTGTTGGAGTTCAGGCGGTTGGTCTCCTGGTTGTTGAAGGCGAAGTGCTTGACGGTGACGCCTCGGCCGGGGTGCTTCTGGACGCCGCGGGTGATGCCGGCCGCGATGCGGCCGGACAGCAGCGGGTCCTCGGAGAAGTACTCGAAGTTGCGTCCGCACAGGATGGAGCGGTGCAGGTTGAAGGCGGGGGCGAGCCACAGGTGGGCGCCGAAGTGCTCCATCTCCACGCCGACCAGGTCGCCGTAGGCGGCGGCGAGGCCGGGGTCCCAGGTCTGGGCGACGGCGGTGCCGATCGGGATCGCCGTCGTGTACTGCTCGTAGGTGGACTGCGGGGTGCGCTTCTCCTCGACGACGCCCAGGGCCGCGAGGGACTCCTCGTCCATGAGGTCGTCCATGAGGCCGCCGAAGGCGTTGCTCAGCGGGAAGGCGCCGCGCTCGTCGACACCGACCTGGGGGGTCAGGCGCAGGCCGGCGGGGCCGTCGGGCAGAACAAGGGGCGGGACGCCGTCGACCCGGCTGGTGGACTGGCCGGCGGCACCGATGAGGGTGGAGGCGGCCTGGCCGATGATGGACTGCTTGTCGGCGGCCTCGGTGTAGTCGCCCAGAACGAGGTAGCTCAGGTCGTCGTCGCTCAGGGTCCGCACGAAGGCGAGCTCCTCGGCGAGGTCGACGGGCTCCTGGGTGTCCTCGCGGCGCAGGTCGGCGGCGGACACGCTCAGGCGCACGACGCCCTCCGGCACCTCGACGGCGACGGGAGCCTCAGGGCGCCAGTCGGTGAAGCCGGGCTCGCCCAGGACGTCGTGGAGGCGGCGCACGACGGCGGTCTCGGCGAGCTCGATGACGGCGGCGGGGCGGGTGGCGCGGCTGGAGGTGCCCACGCGCAGCACGTAGTCGCCCGCCTCGAGGACGGTGGCGACCTTCGCGGCGTCGTAGGAGGCGAGGTCGGCCAGGTCGAAGCAGACGGTGACCTCGACGGTGGCGCCGGGGGCCAGCTCGGCGGTCTTCGTGAAGCCGGCGAGGACCTGGTAGGGCTGGTCGAGCTCGCCGTCGGGAGCGCTGACGTAGACCTGGACGACCTCCTTGCCGGGGCGGGTGCCGCTGTTCGTCACGGGGACGGTGACGGTCACGTCGGAACCGTTGACGACGGTCGCAGTGTCGCCGAGCGCGAAGCTCGTCCAGCCCAGGCCGTGGCCGAAGGCGAAGAGGGGCTCGGCGCCGACGGAGTCGAGGTAGCGGTAGCCGACGTAGACGCCCTCGCGGTAGTCGGTGTCGTCCTGCTCGCCGAAGGAGCCGACGGCGGGGTAGTCCTCCCAGGCGGCCCAGGTGGTGGCCAGGTGCCCGGACGGGTAGGCCCTGCCGAGCAGGACGTCGGCGAAGGCGTCGCCGGTGGCGGCACCGAGCTGGGACAGGACGAGGATGTTGGCGACGTCCTTGACGGGGCTGAGGTCGACCGGGCCGCCGACGTTGAGCACGAGGAGGAAGGGCTTGTCTCCCGCCTCCAGGGCGAGGATGTCGCGGACCTCGGAGTCGGTGAGCAGGACGTCACCGGCGACGGGGCGGCGGTCGGCTCCCTCCCCGGAGTCGCGGGTGAGGACGTAGATCGCGACGTCGCCGTCGCCATCGAGGGGCAGGTCGACGGCGGGGGCGGGCACGACGGCGCCCATGCCGAAGAAGACGGCGGGCTGGCCTGCGGCCTTGGCCTGGGCCTTGAGGTCGGCGACGAAGGCCTGGTACTGGGCGTCGGCGAGGGCGTCGTAGGTGTCGAGCCAGGCACCGGTGGTGATCTCGAAGCCGGCCCGGGTCAGGCCCTCCTCCACGCCGACGACGTGACGGGAGTTGACGTCGCCGGAGCCGGTGCCGCCCTTGACGGTGCGGCGCACGCCCGCGCCGTAGGCGTCGACGCGGCAGGGTGCGGCGAGCGGGAAGCTGCCGTCGCTGCGCAGCAGGACCATGGACTCGGGGGCGGCGGCCCTGACCGTCGCGAGGTGGTCGATCTCGAACTGTTCCACGGGTGGCTCCTTTGCCGTCGTCGGGGTGCTGGTGGCGGCTCGCAGACGCTGGGACCCGGCCACACCGAAAATCTTACCGCCCGGTACAAAACGGCGCCAGCCCCCTTCCGATCCTCCCGCTCCTCTCGCTCGCCACCCGCCCAACTCCTCGTTTTGCGTCCGAACTCCCTGGGGTTTTGCCGTACTTTCGAGCGCAAACCGAGGAGTTCGAGGGCGGGAAGGAAGGGGACGAGGCAGGGCAGGGGTGCTCAGCCCCGTTCCGCGCGGTACCAGGCGACGGCCAGCTGGGTGCGGTTGCGCAGACCCAGCTTGGCCAGGCAGGCGGAGATGTGGTTGCGCACGGTCCCCTCGCTCATGGCGAGGCGGTCGGCGACCTCGGTGTTGCCCAGCCCCTCGGCGACGGCCTCGACGACCTCGAACTCGCGCTCCGTCAGGGCCGCGAAGGCACCCGAGCGCCGCACCTCGCGCGCGGCCTGCGCGGTGTCCGCGCCCCTCGCGCCTGCGTCCGCGGGCCCGCCGGGCCCGCTCTGCCCGCGTGTCCCCCGGGCCGCGACGCCGCGGGCCAGCACCTCCCCCTCAAGGACGCTCATGCCGGCCATGACGCCGCGCAGCGCCGGGGCGATCTGGGCGATGTCCTGCTTGATGAGGTAGCCGCGCGCCCCCATCGCCAGCGCCCGGGCGATGTACTCGTCGTCGGCGAAGGTCGTGAGGAAGACGATCCGGGCCGTCGGGTCCTCACCGAGCAGCTCCTCGGCAGCGCTCAGGCCGTCGCCCCCGGGCATCTGGATGTCCATGAGGAGCACGTCCGGACCGAGCTCGCGGTAGCGCGCCACCGCCTCCGGCCCACTGGAGCCGGTGGCGAGGACGTCGATGTCCTCCTCGACGGACAGGATCGTGGCGAGGGACTGGGCGACGAGGGCGTCGTCGTCGACGATGAGGACCTTCACCTGGGCTCCTTCGGGGCGGTGGTGGGAACGTGAGGACCGGTGGGGGCGTTCGGCCTGGGGACGGTCGCCTGGACCCTGAAGCGCGGCGCCCCGCTCACCCACAGGGTGCCGCCGAGCGCCTCGACCCGCTCACGCATCGAGCGCAGGCCCATCCCCTCCACGACGCCCCCGTCGTCCGCGGCGGTGTTCTCGGCCGGCAGGCCGTCGTTGGTGACCACCGCCCGCCAGAACCCGGGGTACTCGGCGACGCTCACCCGCGCCTGGCGCGCCCGCCCGTGCCGGGCCGCGTTCGTCAGGGCCTCGCGCACGACGGCGACGAAGCAGCGCGAGACCTCCGCAGGCAGGTCCTGGCCCACCTCACAGCTCACGCTCACGTCCTCGACCGGGCCGCGCACGGCGAGCACGTGCAGCCCGGTAGCGAGGTCCTCGGCGTCGTCGGACAGGGCATGGACGGAGGAGCGCATGGCGTCCAGGGCCTGCCCCACACCCGCGCCGACGGCGCCCAGCTCACCCACGAGGGCCGGGTCGTCACGGTGGACGACCTCCAGGGCGCGGACCTGGAACAGCAGCCGGGTGAGCTGGTGGCCGACGCCGTCGTGGATCTCGCGGGCGATCCGGGTGCGCTCGTCCAGGACGGCCGCACGGCTCGCCGAGTCCTGGGCGGACAGCAGGCGGGCACGCGAGACCGACAGGGCCCTGACCTTCTCCTGAAGGTCGTCGCGCACCCGGTGCAGGTCAGCGAGGCTCGCCTCCGCCTGGGCGGTGCGCGCACCCAGCAGCGCGGCAAGCACGACGGCCACCGCGGAGGCCAGGACGTAGGCGGCCGGAACCGAGGCCCCCTCGTCGGCGAACCTGTAGGCACGTGAGAGCACGAGGACGATCCAGACCACCGCGGGCAGCGCGAGAAGCCGCTCAACGGCGCGGGCGCCGGGCCCGACCTGTGCCCGCGCCAGCACGTACGCGCTGGCGGGGGCGCCGCTGAGCGCCGTCGGGCTCACGCAGCCGATGAGCAGGAGCACCGAGCAGGTCAGGAGGGCCAGGCGCGCCCAGGTCCGAGGACCCGCGCGCCGCCCCACCCCCGCCCCGTCCGCGGCCGGGTGAGCCGCGTGCTCCGCAAGGATGTAGCCGCCTGCGGAGACGGTGGCGGCGAGCATCCAGGCGAGGACCACCTCGCCCGAGCCCCCCAGGAGCACAAGCAGGGTGCAGGCGGACAGCACGACGATCTGGTCCCCGAGCACTCTCACCCGCCGATGATCGGCGATCCGAGGGCGCCTGCGCAACGACCGAGCCCGCGCTCTGCCCCACCCATGACAACCGTCATGGGCCCCTCCCCCGCCTCGTGACAGCAGGCACTTCCGGGCCCGCCAGCCCGCCGAGGAGCATGGAGACCATGAACGACACACCCACGGGCGAGGCGGCAGCCTCCTCGCCTGAGTCCCCCGCACACCGTCCCGCGGCCCCGGCGCCGGCCGTCCGCATCAGCGGGCTCGTCAAGCGCTACGGCGAGCTCGTCGCCGTCGACGGGCTGAGCCTGACCATCCCCCGCGGCGAGATCCTCGGTCTCCTGGGCCCCAACGGCTCCGGGAAGACGACGACGATCAACTGCCTGTTGCAGCTGCTCACCTACGACAAGGGTGAGATCGAGGTCCTGGGCGAGCCGATGTCCGCCACCGCCTACGGCCTCAAGCGCCGCATCGGCATCGTCCCCCAGGAGGTCGCCGTCCTCGACGAGCTCACCGTCGCAGAGAACGTCGACGCCTTCTGCGCCCTGTACGTCTCCGACCGCGCCGAGCGGCGCCGCCTCGTCGACGAGGCCATCGCCTTCGTCGGCCTGGAGAAGTTCCGCCGCTTCCTCCCCAAGAAGCTCTCCGGGGGCCTGCTGCGGCGCCTCAACATCGCCTGCGGCATCGCGCACCAGCCGGACCTGCTCATCCTCGACGAGCCGACCGTCGCCGTCGACCCGCAGAGCCGTGACTCGATCCTCGACGGGATCCGCCGCCTCAACGAGGCCGGCACGACCGTCATCTACACGAGCCACTACATGGAGGAGGTCGAGCAGCTGTGCCACCGCATCGTCATCGTCGACCGCGGGCGGCAGGTCGCCGCAGGCACCGCCGACGAGCTCAAGGCGATGATCGGCACCGGTGAGCGCATCCGCATCCAGGTCGTCGCCGCCGGGGACCACGGGGCCGGCACACCGGTGGCGGCCGTGGGCTCCGTCGGCGCCCCGGCACTGGGCGAGGACCTCCTTGAGCGCCTGCGCCGCCTGGAGCACGCCCGCACCGTGACCTACGAGGACGGTGAGCTCACCGTCGAGTGCACCAGCGGCGCCCACAACCTCTCCGACGTCCTCACCGTCCTGGCCGAGGCCGGCGTCACCATCGGGCACGTGACGAGCCAGCCGCCCACCCTCAACGACGTGTTCCTTGAGATCACCGGCCGCGAGCTGCGTGACCTGGGCGGGGACGAGGCCTGAGATGCGCACCGTCTTCCGCTACCAGGTCCTGGTCTACCTGCGCGATCCCGTGCTCCTGCTGTGGACCCTGGCCTTCCCCGTTCTCATGTCGCTCGTCTTCATGGCGATGTTCTCCAGCATCCAGGACTCGGATGCGATCAGCCCGATGCGCCTGGGGGTCGTCAAGGACACCGCCTACGAGCAGGTCACCGGCCTCGACTCACTCATCAGCTCGGTCTCCTCCTCCGCGCAGCAGGCCGACGGCGACGCGCTGCACCTCATCGACCCGGTCAGCGTCTCCTCCGAGGCCGAGGCCGAGGCCGCCGCCCGCGACGGCGACACCCTGGGCTACCTCGCCGTCCGCGACGGCGAGCCGGTCCTGCGGCTGACCGCCAAGGGAGACGACGACACGACGTCGATAGTCCTGCGCGCGGTCCTCGATTCCTTCGCCCAGGGCCGTGCCGAGGGCAAGGCCATCGAGGACGAGGCCACCGCCGTCGGCGAGCGGGTCGCGGCCGCGGCCCGGGCCGGGGAGCAGCCCGCCCCCGAGGACCTCGCCTTCCTGGAGAACCTGTTGGCGCACAAGGACGCGCTGGGCCAGTCGCACACCTGGACCACCGAGCTCACCGTGACCCAGGTGCCGGGCGCCATGGACACGCCCTACTACCTGTCGCTGCTGGCCTTCGCCTGCGGCATGGGCATGAACCCGGCGCTGCTGGCGGTGCGCGCCGTGTCCGTGTCCTCTGGGCCGCTGGGGGCGCGCCGCACGCTCGCAGCGCTGCCGCGCTGGCGGGTGCTGGCAGGCACGCTCGGTGCTGCCTGGGTCGGCATCCTCACGTGCCTCGTAGTCGCCTACGCCTTCATGCGCTGGGTCGCCGGGGTGGAGTTCGGTCCCCGCTTCGCGCTCGGGGTGGTGGCGATCGGTGTCGGCGCCCTCATGGCCTGCATGGCCGGTGCCGCCCTGGGCACCACCAAGGTGGAGCCCGGCATCGTCGCGGCTCTGACCGGGATCCTGTCCCTGTTCACGGGGCTGTTCGGCAGCGCCACGCAGGAGCTGAGCCGGGCCGTGGAGACCAACCTCCCCTGGCTGGCCCAGCTCAACCCGCTGTGGCAGTGCACCCACACCTTCCACTCCCTCATCTACTACGACACTCTCGGCCCCTTCATCCAGGGTTGCCTCACCATGCTCGCCATGGCGACCGTCTTCGGCGCGGTGGCCCTGGTCCGTCTCAGGAGGATGAGCGCATGAGCACGCTACGCACCGCGCTGAGGATCGTGTGGGGCCACCGGGTCCACATCCTCGTCTACCTCGTCATGCTGTCGTTGATCGGCCTCATGACCGGGATGTCCATCCACGACTCGAGCGTGGCCGAGCCGAGCACGGCTACCGCGAGGGTCGCCGTCATCGACCGGGACGACTCGGCCGTCTCCCAGGGGCTGGCCGACTACCTGGAGGGGATCGGCGAGCCCACAGAGCTGGAGGACTCGCGCCGGGCGATCCAGGACGCGACCGCCGACGGGCGGGTGGAGTACATCGTCATCATCCCCAGGGGCTACCAGGACGAGCTCGTCCGGAGCGTCGCTGCCGGTGAGGAGCCGCCCACGCTGGAGACCGTCATCTCCTACTCCTCGACGGCCGGCTCCCTCATGGACGTGCGCACCGGCTCGTACCTGGGGCAGGTGGCGGACTACCTGCGCTCCCTGACCGACGACCCGGCCGAAGCCGTCGCCCTGGCCCAGAAGTCGATGCAGGCCCAGGGCTCGGCGGAGATCATCGCTCCCACCGCGGCGCCGCTTCCCTCGAGCCTGTCGGTCTTCATCCGGTTCTCGACCTACCCGGTGCTGGTGTACGCGGTGGTCACGATCTCCGTGCTCATGAGCTCCCTGCGGGCCCGTCCGGTGCTCGCCCGCACGACGGCGTCGCCGACCTCCTCGCGCTCGCGCAGCCTCGGGCTGCTGGCCGCCTGCGGTCTGCTGGGGCTGATCGACTGGGTGTGGATCATGGGCCTGGGGCTGGCGGTGTTCACACCGGAGGACCTGTCGGGCTCGGCCCCGCGGGTGGCGATCGTGGCGGTGGCGATGCTGGCGTACACGGCGGTGGCGGTGGCTCTGGGCTTCCTCATCGGCCAGCTCGGTCTGGGCACGCAGTGGGCCGACGCGATCGGCAACATCGGTGGGATGGCAATGTCCTTCCTCGCCGGTGCCTGGGTGCCGCTGTCGCTCCTGCCCGACGCCCTCGTGGCGGTGGCCCGGCTCACGCCCGGCTACTGGGCGCAGGAGGCGATCGCGGGAGCAGCGACCGTCGAGTCGACGTCGTGGGAGCGCCTGGCCCCGTTGCTGGCGGACTGCGGCCTGTGCCTGCTGTTCGCGGTGGCGATCGCCGTCGTCGCCATGGTGGTGGGCCGCACGAAGGCGCGCGCCGCGCTCTGAGGCAGGGGCGGCGCCGCCCCGCGCACGCATCCCGCCCAGCGCCCTTCGCGCATCCACCCTGCTCATCGAGTTCGGGGGTGAGGACGCGAGTTCGGGGGTTAACCCCTCGAACTCGGCACCTCACCCCCGAACTCGTTGGCGTCGGTCCGGTGCGTCGGTGCTGGTTCAGCGCGTCGGCCTCGGGATCACTCCCACTCGATGGTGCCCACGGGCTTGGGGGTGAGGTCGTAGGCGACGCGGCACACGCCGGGGACCTCGGCCAGGACCCGCGCGGTGATGCGCTTGAGGAGCGGCCAGTCGAGCTCGGGGACCTCCGCCGTCATGGCGTCGACCGTGTTGACGCAGCGGATGATGACCGGCCAGTCGAAGGCGCGCCGGCCGTCGCGCACACCGGTGGCGCGCACGTCGGGAACGACGCAGAAGTACTGCCAGATGTCCAGGCCGGCGGCCTCGATCTCCTCGCGGACGACGGCGTCGGCCTCCCGCAGTGCCTCCAGGCGCTCGCGCGTGATGGCGCCCAGGCAGCGCACGCCCAGTCCCGGGCCGGGGAAGGGCTGGCGGTCCACCATGGACGCGGGCAGGCCGAGCTGGCGGCCGACGACGCGCACCTCGTCCTTGTAGAGCAGCTTGACGGGCTCGACGAGCTCGAAGTCCATGTCCTCGGGCAGGCCGCCGACGTTGTGGTGGGCCTTGACGCCCTCCTTGGACTCCAGGATGTCGGGGTAGATGGTGCCCTGGGCCAGGAAGCCGACACCGTCGAGAGCGGCGGCCTCCTCGGCGAAGACGGCGACGAACTCGTTGCCGATGATCTTGCGCTTGGTCTCGGGCTCCTCGACGCCCTCCAGCAGGCTGAGGAAGCGGTCCGAGGCGTCGACGTAGACGAGGTTGGCGTCCATGCCCTCGGCGAAGACCTCGACGACCTCCTCGGACTCTCCCTTGCGCATGAGCCCGTGGTTGAGGTGCACGCTCACGAGCTGCTTGCCGATGGCCTTGATGAGCAGGGCGGCGACGACCGAGGAGTCGACGCCGCCGGACAGGGCCAGCAGGACCTTGCCGTCGCCGACCTGCGCGCGCACGGCCTCAACGGCCTCGGCGATGAAGGCGTCGGCGAGCTCGGGGGTGGTGATGCGCTCCATGTCGGCCGGGCGGGTGTTGGAAGTGAGGTCCACGGGGTCTCCTTGGTCGGTGAGGTGCGGGCGGGTGCTGCCGCGCTGCCCAGGGGCAAGTGTGCCGCCTCGGCCCAGCGACAGAAAGCCGTGGCGCGGGCGCTCGACCCGCTGGGGACGCGACTCACCATTCGCAAGGGCACACGCGGACACGGCTGCCGGGCTTCGCCGGCGTTCGGTGGCCGGGCGCCTGGCCCCGTCAAGGGCGCCGCAGGCACCGTCCTCGCCAAGGACAACCTCTTGCACCCGGGACAACCTGTGTGCGTCCCTCCCGTTGTCCACCCGGCAACAGGTTGTCCAAACTTCAGGCCCTTGAACTGATACAGCAGCACTCGGAGGAAGAGCAGCGGTAAGCAGGTCGTCGCTCATCCACCGCAGATGACATGACGGACAACAACCTCAAGACTCAGTTGGTCTGCGTGTTCCTCAGGTGCTTACCGATATAGCCGATAACGATCTTTCCGGTCGTGTCGGTGCAGTCGAGGAAGTACAGGCGGGGGCTGATCGTGCTCTTCGTCTGGATGACGATGTGGGTGAGCATCGTGGCCTTGCCACTGGGATCGACATCGGGGGGGACATCGAAAACGCGCTTGTCAGAGTACTTCTTGGAGCCTTGTACCTGCTCGGACTCTGAAGCACGGAACCGGTCCGCTGGAATGGTCCAAGCAGTGGCGGGCGGATTCTTCAGATACTCGCGCATGCCTCCCCTGAACGCCTTGCCTTCGGCGGTCCTCCGGTACTCGCAGTAGTAGTCGAGCATGGCCAAACTCTCCCAGGTCGTAGAGAGCCACACATCGGAGTTATCCTGTGAAGCGAGGTCCATCATCTTCTTCCAGTCACAGGTGAAGACAAGGTTGGGGAACTTCTCCGCGCCGAAGTGCTCAATCTCCTCCCACTCGCGCAGTTCCTGCTCATAACGAACCTCAGGATTTTCCCGAGACCCAGAAGCGTCAATTCTGTTGTCAGCAAGGATCCGACGCGCCCGCTCAAGCTGGTAACTGAGGGTGCGTACCTGCTCCGCGCTCTTCCGGGCTTCCTCGTCCTTGAGAAGAGTCTCGAGACGCTCGTTCTCGAGCTCTGCGCGGTACTTGCGCTCAAGGTCATCGATGGCTTCCTTCGAATTTAGGACCTCATCCTCTCGTTCAGCCTCGAGCCTGCGGATGGCATCATTGGCCCGTTCAAGAGCCGCACGCAGACCCGTCTCGACCGCCTCGCGAACGTCCAACTCAGCGCGGAGCACACCGATCTCGGCGATCAACTCATCAATGGACTTCTGATCCTCGACAGTCCTGACCTCAAGAACGCTAGCGCTTTCAGATTCCACAGTAGGTGAAACGGGGACGGCCGACTCCTCAACGGAGATAGCGTCGACGGCCTGGTTCTTGCTAATATTGCAGGTGTCGCCGACCTCTGTCGCAATGACCTCGACGTCACGTTCGGGTAGCTCAGCCGAGGCGGCCCGTCGGACCACAGTGGGAGCCGGCGCCTCGATGACGGCACTGTCCTTAGCCTGGGCCGCGCGATCCAACTCCTTGCCAGTGATGATGTCAAGGCGCCGAAGGAAACGGTCGATGGGCTGCGCGTTGGCGTGCTCGCGGCAAAGACGCCCATACATCCTGTCGAGATAATCGGGACGGGAGCCAAGCATCGTTTCCGCGGTGAGGTACTTGTGGCGACGCCCATCCTGCGGCTCACCGATGTCCACGGGTGGCCGGAACGTCCTAGGCGAGTATGGCGTGATCGCGTGAGCGTCCGAGACCAGCGCGTTAAAGCGGTCGGTAGACGCCGTGTCGAGGACATACACCGAGGCCTGGCCCGTGGTCTGTTCCGTCACCTTCGCCATGACACCAAGCCACGTTTTGGCGGGCACGGTGCCGTCCTCAGCACAGACGATAACAAGGTTCCGACGGTGCGTGTCGACGAGACCGTCGATGAGCGACTCCGCGCCTTGTCCCTCAGTAAGATACGTAGGAGAACCGGCCATGGACAGGCCGTGCTCGCGACACGTGTACCCTTCAAGATACTGGCGGGCAAGTTTGGGACGTGCGGTCCAGCGCGGGTGACCTTCATTATTTGGGTCCTCAGGCGCTTCGATCTCGATGGCGATGCGCGGGTTGGCTCTTTTGTCGGAGGTATCCAAGCCGATGAGGAGTGATGTCACCCATTGGCCGGCCGGCTGAGACCGGTCATAGTAGACGAGCCGGGCGTACTCAGTACCGGCCGGGGTGGTGCCTGTGGTGTAGATGGCACGGCCGCCATCGTTGAAGTGCCGTTCAACGCGTGGCTCAAGGTCGTCGACGTTCGTGACCTTCTTCTGCTTACGGAGCCAGGTGAACCCCTCGCCGAGCAGGGTGTCGACAGCGTTGTCTCTGTTGAGACCAACGCCGGCGTCGAGCTCGACCTCGAAGGTGGAGCGATATCCGAGCACGGTGGCGTACCTCCTTGTGTGATGTTCCGGGTGATGTACCGAGGATGCCCCACCCCACCGACACGAATGTGCGAGCGTCAGTCTCCGAGGGCCTTGGCGAGGTGCTTGCGGTAGCCAGCTGTCAGGCGACTACGGCCGAAGACTGCCATGACGGCACGCATGCGCTCCTCCCCCAGCAGATCCGGACCGATGGCGGCGGCGGCGTTGCGGAGCTCGACGGGGCTGACCTGCGTGAGATCGCGTTCCACACCGGAGGATGTGGGCCGGTAGCCGGTCCACGTCGCGGGGTCAAGGTCCTCAGGCCAGGCGAAGCCGTCGCCGTCCACATGGAACCCGGAAGCACGGATCTGGCGAATGATCTGAGCACGCCTCTTCTCAGCGAGACGCGCGACTCCGTAGGTGCGGGCGACGAGAGTGGCGGCGCGGTCGATGTGGACCGGGCCCTCCATGTCGATGATCTCTGCGGCGACAGCGCGGACCTTCTGCTTCGCAGCCTTCCTGGGTAGGTTCTCAATCACGCCCGTCTCACGGGCGACAACCACCCATGGCTCGTAGGTACCGGGCTCGCTCGCCGCTGCAATCGACCGGGCAGCAAGGGTCACAGGCGTGGCAGTCGGGTTGGTCATGTCAGGTACGGGCACAGCCTCGACCGCTGCCGTGGGATCTGTATAAGCAACTGACGCTGACCGTGGAGAGACCGTATGCATCATCCCCGACTCGTGCGCAGGCGGAGCGGTTCGCTCGGCAGCGAGGGTGTCCAGGGCCTCGCGTGCCAGGTCCTGGAGTCTGTCGGAGGGCGCACCGAGGTTCTCCATGAGGCGTTGCGCAAAGTCAGCGGTACGCCACAGGTCGAGCGCGTCGAAGTCGTCGAGGTGGGCCCATCGGTTGCGGACGATGCGCAGCTCCCCGGCAACAGTGGAGACAGAGCGCTCCTTGTCGTCGAAGGGGAAGCCGAGCCCACCGAGCCGCTCGGTGAGCATGCGGAACTGGCACTGGACATCGGTGCGTTCACTTGCCGACCCGCCCACGGGCGCGGTCGAGCTCGGCGAGCACCACCGTCCAGGGGTGGCCGCCGAGGTGCTGGGCAAGAACCTCCTCGAGAACGGGGTCGAGCTCGGCGGCAAGAACGCGCACGACCTGCCCCACACCCGCACTGCCGGGTTCGAGGATCACTTGGCCCCCTGAGTCATCTCGAGGTAGCGCTCGAAGAGGATCGTCAGGCGCTCCTCGTTGCTCCTCAGCGGGCGATCGGCACCGAAGGCCTGATCGACGACGATGTCGAGAGCGTCGTGCGCAGCGTGGAGCTCTGGCGGCATGGCGTCCGGGTCATACAGCTCTGCAAGTGACCAGTCCTCATACAGATCGCGGGCAACGAGGATGCCCTTTCCGGTCTCAATTATCGCTTGACGATCCTCAGGTTTGAGGCAGGGGACGGGGAAGTTGTTCCAGGTGATGGTGCTGGACAGGCTGAGGTCCGACTTCATCCGACCGCCGACGGCACGCATCCACGCGATGAACATCGCCGAGCTGGCGAGCGCGAAGAGCAGCCCACCGTCGTCGGGCGCACCGTAGACCTTGTTGGAGATAATGACCTCTGGCTCCAGGTAAGCCACCGGTAGGTAACGGCGGTTCTCCGAACTGACCTCAGGCAGTCCGATGAAGGGCGTGTCACTGACCAACCCGTACTGGCGGAACAGGTGGTGGTGCGGGTAGTCTCGGGTCGACGCCGCAGTGGACGCAGCACGGAACCTCTCCACCCGCTTGATGCGCTCGCTCAGAAGTGGGGACTGAGCCACGTCGGCGTTGGTGGCCTCGCGCAGCCACAGGCACCAACGACGGCGTCCGTGGATAAGCTCCTTGGAGCCAACGTAAGGGCGTAGGAACCGCGCCGCGACGGGGTCCGCAGCCACCTCCGGGTAGGCGCTCTCATCGACGACGTAGTTGCCACCGTCGGCCGGCTTGGAACCGTAGCAAATCTCCTTCACCTCTGGCGACAGCGGCTTTGAGCGCTTTTCCACCAGGACATTAGGACCGTCAATGAGATAAGCGTTGACACCACGGCTCACCGGCAGTTTCTCAGGCCGCTCCTTCGGGTGCGGGTAGCTCCAGAGACGCCGACGAGCCTCAGGGTCTCGCGTGAATCCGACGATGACGCAATGGACTGCCGCCTGACCGGGCGCCTCCGACGACCACGCGAAGGTCCGGTGCGCGAACTTGATGATCCACCCCGCCTCGAAGATCGGCCCGAAGAGCCGTGCCGGCTGATCTCCCTGCGTGATCGAGTTCGTTGTGACGAAGGCCCACTCCCCCACCCGGTCCTTGAACAGACCAAGGGCTTTCGCGTGCCACGCCGTCACGAAGTCAAGCCGGGAGAGCGTCTTGCTCCCACCCCACGCCCGCCGCAACTGGGCGAGTTGTTGCTTGGTTCGTGTGTGGTCACCAAGGAACGGCGGGTTGCCCACCACGTAGTTCCGGCCGGAGTCCTCGATGACCTCACGCCAGTCGAGATCGATCGCGTCCGCGTGATGGATCGACCGGTTGCCCGCCAGCGGCAGCGTCTGCGGCGCGATCCCCAGCGTCTGCTGCATCTGCATGTTCGCCAGATGCCGTGTCAGGTACAGGGCAGTCGTCGCGATGCGTGCCGGCCACTCCTCGATCTCGATCCCCGAGAAGTGCTCCAGACGCACACCGATGAGGCTGTCCGCGAAGATCGTCGTCTGCCCGGATCTCTTCGAATCGATCTGCTGCAGCCGCTCCAGGATGTCCAACTCCAGGGCCCGCAGGTCCCGGTAGGACACCACGAGGAAGTTACCGCAGCCGCATGCCGGATCCAGCACGCGGATGCGAGCCAGGTCTTGTCGCAGCACGTTCAACGCCCGCTCTTGCGGGCTCGGCTCCAGTGTCTTCTTCGTCCCCTTCTTCAGCGTCGGCTCTGACGACAGTGCCACAGCCTCAGCGTACCGTTCCCGCAGCTCGTCCATGAACAGCGGGCCGATCGCCTTCTGGATGTTCTCCTCCGTCGTGTAGTGCTCCCCCAGCTCACGCCTGGCCTTGGAGTCCTTCACCGTTTGGAACATCGAGCCGAAGATCGCCGGGCTCACGATCGACCAGTCGAAGTCCGCGCCCGCGTCGATCACCGCGCGCCGGAACTCCGCAGACAGTGGCGGCACCTCAACTGGCTCCGCGAAGATCGCGCCCGCCACCACCGGGAAGCGACGCAGGTCCGGGTGCGCCTCACGTGCCGGTGCGTCCTCGCCCGCGAGCGCGTCGAAGAGCTGGCGCAGCCGCTCCGTGAAGCTGTCTCCTGTCGTCTCCTGACGCACCCATGTCAGGAACAGGTCCCGTTTCTCGTCCGGAGCGCCGGTGTTCTGGGCCCACACGCCCGTGTCGTCCGCGAAGAACAGGAACAGGAGCCGCGCCAGCACCTGCGTGGCACTGCGTTCCCGTGCCAGCTTCTCCCCCTCCGAGGCGTCACCGGACGGGCGCACCATCTCATACAGCCTGCCCATGAGCATCGCCGCCTTCGAGGACGCCGACTGCGATTCCCGGTCAAAAGCACCGCGCAAGCGCGACAGTAGCTCAGAGACCAGCACGTCCTCGTCCATGGGCAGGCGCAGCGCCTCGAGGCGTCTCTCGAAGGCCTGTCGGTCCTGGTTCGCCCCGCCCGGCACGTACGAGTGGTTGAGGAGCTTCGCGTTCACTCCGCCCAGCTGGCGGCGTCGTGGCCACCGCCAGTCCTGACGCGTACCGTCAGTGAAGATCACCAGGTGGTCCGAGGAGACCTTCCCGACCTCCTCCACGACCCACCGCTGCACGTCCTCACGAGGACGTGCTTCCACCACCCACACGCCCACACCCTTGAACTGGGCCACTTCCTCGGCCGTCACGCTGTCACCGGCAACTGCCAATGACACCGGGCGTCGGCGCGACCGGGACCAGCACAGCTCCTCGACGAACAGCCTCTCGAAGTCCTCGGCGTCCACAAGGGCCATCAGCGGGTACTCAGGCATGACGCACTCCCATCGTGGTCTTGATCCGGATGTAGTCGCCACCGTCGGTGGCCGAGAAGACGAGCCGGTTCTCCGTGTGCAGGCGGCCGATCACAGCCAGCAGGTCCTCATCGCTCACGCCGCCACGACGCGCCAACGTCTTGCGCAGCATCGTCTCCGCGGAACGCAGCAGCGGGAAGCGGTACAGAGCCTCGTAGGCCTCCTCCTGCTGCCGCGACGCGTTCGAGAGCGCCAGGTTCCCGGAGAGGCGGTCGTGGATGCGCTTGCGCACACCACGCAGGTTCCCCTCAGCTCCCTCCGTCCTTGAGAACGGCCCCTCGAGAAGCACCTGCGTCAGGGCGTCGTGCCCATCGAGGCGTGCCAAAGGCTGGTCCTGCGGCTCCGCAGCGAAGGCCTCCAAGGCCTCCGCACCCGTCATGAGGCGCGCACCAGAGCCGTCCACCAAGACCGTCCCGAAACCGTCCACACCGGACGCCGTCCGGATGAACGCTAGGAGCCGATCCCGCTCACCACCACGTGCTGCGCGCGTCGAGTCGATGAGATCCGGCAGGCCAGGGATCCGCTGTTCCAGAGACGCTTCCCGTTCGCACGCCTCACGCCAGATCTCGAAAGCACGGGAAGCCGCGTCCACGTCGTCCGCGTCATCCTCATCCGGAACCCTGCCCTCGTAGAGGTCGGTGATCTCCCCGACCTCGTCCTTCGTCCCGAAGAACCTCTCATCCGAGCCGAACGCCGACGCATTCTCACCCAGACGTCTCGCGATCCGCTCGCGCAGTGACAGCACGCCGTCGAGGGCACCGTGGAAGATCGAGTACACATCCACCGTGCTCGCCCTCTGACCGATGCGGTCAACGCGACCCGCCCGCTGGATGAGGCGGATGATCGCCCACGGCAGGTCGTAGTTCACGATCACGTGCGAGTCCTGCAGGTTCTGGCCCTCCGAGAGCACATCTGTCGCGATCAGCACGTCGAGCTGCTCATCCGGCCCAATCGTCCGCCCCGACTCCTCCAGCAGCGACGCGTTCGACTCCGGCGAGAATCTCCACGCCAACGCTGTCGGGTCCTCCGACGAGCCCGTCACCACCGCGACCCGCTCCACACCCATCGTGGCGAGCTCACGGCCCAGATACTCCGCCGTGTCCTTGTACTCCGTGAACACGAGGACCTTCTCCCCGGCGCGAGTCTGGGTGAGAAGCCTGTGCAGACGCGCCAGCTTCGTGTCCCGGTTAGCCTCCCACCGACCGAATCGTCTCAGCAGACCGCGACGCAGCTCGTTGTCATGCTCAAGGTCCTCACGGAACTCCGGCTTGAACACCGTCGGCCGTACCCACCGCACGTCCCTTGATGCGCTCTCCCGTGCCAAGGTGTACAGGCGCTCCGGGCGTGACGACCCCTCCATACCAAGAGACACGTCTGCGCCATCGTTCGACTCCGCTTCCTCGTTGAAGAGCGCCAGATCGATCGTGCCTACCGGCAGGTCCCGGCCGTTGTCGATCGCCCACACGAACATCTCGTCACGCGCCAACTGTCGCCGCAGCGAGAGGTCGAAGGCGTAGCCGCACGAGGACAGACGCTTGTACAAGCCTGTCCGAACGAAGCCGGCCGCGTTAGAGCGGGCTCGTTTCCAGTCCTCCCACATGGCGCGGTCCTCCGCCGATCCACGGTCCATCTCCTCATCGTCGACATAGTCCGCGAGGCGGAAGCGTGGCAGCAGGAGTGCTTGGAGCGTGTCCAGCGTCTCCTCGTCCGTCATGAGGCTCGCCGGATCACCCGCCTCGAACGGCACGTCCACCGGGTGCGCCACGCGCTCCGGGAAGGTGAATCTGCTCCCGTTGGCGAATGTCAGGAACTCCGTCCCGTCATCGTCGTGCTCCGCATAGTTCCGGCGGATGAAACCACGTGTGCGGCGGACGAGCATCTCTCCCATGAGGCGCTTCCAGTCCTCCGGCTCCTCCGACTTCCGGAAGGCTTCAAGTGTCCGTTCCTTGCCCACCAGGTCCCGGAAGGCCTCCGGGTACCGCTCCATCGCGTGCTGCGGTGTCACTCCCAGGTCCGCGTCCTCGCCGATGAACAGCGCCAGCTGGTTCGCCACGTCGAGGAACGACAGGTTGTACGGCGTCGCCGTCAGCTCCAGGACCTTCGACTCGTTGCGCTCGATGTACTCGTGCACCGCCTGGTAGTCCCGGCGCTTCGAGTTGCGCAGCGCGTGCGACTCGTCGAGTATCACCAGTTGGAACCGGCGCATCTCCGGCAGGTCCCGGTGCGCCGTCGTATACGACACCACGCCACCGTTGATGTCGTAGCAGTGCAGGTAGTCCTGCCACATTTTCACCAGGTTCTTCGGGCACACGACCAGCGGGCGGTACCCGCGCGTGTCCCTCAGCATCGACGCGACCGCGACCGCAGTGATCGTCTTGCCCAGACCCACGACGTCGCCCAGCATCGCGCCGCCGTTCTTCTCCACGCGACGCGCCAGGGTGGTCACTGCCGTGCGCTGGTACTCCAGCAGGTCGTCGTCGATCCGCCCGTAGACGGAGTACTCCTCCAAGCCCTCACGCACATCCTGCGACAGGTCGTAACAGACCTTGAGGAAGATCTCGTACGGCGTGTGCACGCCGACGAAGGACTGCTCCAGCAGCGCCAGCATCTGCTTCGTGATGGTCATCGAGAAGTGGTCCGTCCATCGGTCCTCGAACCAGGTCGCCAGCGCCTCCGCATCCGGCCGGTCCGTCACCTCGGCGTTCAGCTCCAGGTTCCGGAACAGGCCCGCGCCCGTCATGTTCGATGACCCCACCAATGCCGTCACAGGGTTCGACGAGTCATCTCGGTGCAGGACGTAGGTCTTCCCATGGAGCGGTCTACGCGTGAAGGCCTTCATCTCCACGACACCACGCTCCACCAGGTCGCGCAGCGACTCCAGTTCCTCGCGGATCCGTGCCGTCGTCCGCCCACGGGAGAGCTGCTCTCGAAGACTTCGTACCACCGCGTCCCGGCGGGTCTGGCCGACTTCACGGTCCGCGTCCTTCTGCTCAAGACCGGACGACTCCTCGTCCAGGGCGCGGAGCATCATGTCGTGTGCCGACGGCGTCGCCATCCCAATGAGGATCCGGACCAGCGGCGCGTCACCGGACCTCCAGGACTCGGCATGCATCCGAACGGCCTCATCGAAGGTTCCCCAGCCGCGGAGGTCGAAGTAGCCCGTCGCTACATCCATCGACCGGAAGTCGTCGAAGAGCTCGGTGAGCCGAGCACCAACGGAACCCAAGCCGTGCCCGTCGCCTCCCGTGGGCAGGTTGTCGAAGATGCGCACAGTTGCTCCTCAGTGAACGTTCAGGGGTAGCATACCGACCATGACGACGGGCTCCGTCACCAGACACCGAACCACCCTCCGTCGCGGGACCGACAGAGCTCGGTCCCGCGGGACGTACACTCCAACCTCGTGGCAACAGCTGGTCAGCCCCGCCGACAGCACTTCGCTCGGAGCAAGACTGTGATGATGGGCACCTGTCCTTGTTGTCAGACTCAGGTCGCCCCCGAAGCCCTCACCTGCCCTGAGTGCGGCTACACAGACACTCACGGGAATCGCGCAATCGCGACGCTTGAGGCACAGGAAGCCACCATCGACCGGTACCGAACCGTCAACGCCGGCACCTTCTTGGACCCCACCCGATATAGCTCGGACTTTCGGACGCTGTTCCTCGACGCCACGAACCTCATTCGCACTGTTCCAGACATCGTTCAATGGATCCGGGCCAGCATTGGAGAACAGCAGCTCGTTGCTGACATCCCGCGGAAACTACAGGGCCTCATCGACGATGGCACGCTCGCGTTCCAACTTGACAGCGACGGTGCTATACTTGCCACCCTCATCAACCAGCACAAAAAGTTCAGTCACAAGATCCGCCTCAAGGAGCTCACGCTCACTCCTGACCTCGCAAGCGCGCGATCGAATCTCGCCATTCAATTCGCATTCAATCAGGTTCTTATCAAGCTCGAGGACCTCAGGACCGCCATAGCAGACATCACTGAGGGCCTCCAAGATGATCGCCTCGCCCTCGTGGAGTCCGCCTGGGATCAGTTCGAGCAGGCTCGGAGCATCCGCTCCGCCCGGCTCCGCGAGGCCCGACTCGTCGAGGCCCAGAGCCAGGCAATCGACGGACGCGCCCAGCTGACCGCCACGATCCGCCGGGATCAGGCATTTCTTATACGGAAGAAGCAACTCAACGCAGTGCAGACCGCGAAAGAAGCGATCAACCCCAGCAGCACACGGACGAACGCCACCACCGCCGAGCGCTTCTTCATCGCCCTCCAGCAGGTCACTCGTGCGACCCAGATCGAGGCGGCCGTCTACTTCCTGCTAGGCGAACCCGACGCAGCCCATACCGCACTCCGCCAGTTCGCCTCAACGATCGAGGACCTCGGGCTAGACAATCGCGACACCATCCTCTCTCTCAACAGTTTTGCCGATCGCGACATGAGCGGTGTCGCCGACAGATTACTCGAGGCGCACACTGATGCCATCGCAGTCCTCGAATCCCAGAATGAGAGCGCTCAGATCACCTGTGCAGCTCTCAGCCAAGACCATGTCGTGCCGACTCCACCGTCAGAGGGAATCGAATGCAACCACATCGCCGCCGTTGATCACGGCAACACTGGCGACTTAACCTACGATCAAGATGAGCATGATGTCTGACCCCGAGCGAACCCAAACAGAACCGCCTACCGACAACCGTTGCGAGATATGTGACAAGGCCATCCCTCAGACGGAATCGCAGTGCCGGAACTGCAGTGACAAGATGAGGGACCGCATCCTTGCCACCGTCGGAACCACGGGCACTGCCGCCTTCGGCATCCTGTCGCGGCTCAGACAGCCTCTCATGAAGGCTGCCGTTCGGTACGGGAAGCCAATTGTCGTCAGCGCATTCAAGTTGATCAGATGAGATTCGACACTCAGCCACCCATCCTGCATCCGTTTGTCGATCGCCGATGAACCCGCATTACCAGCATCGGTTCCTCATACATTTGTGGAGTTCGTTGCGAAACGCCAGCGCGCACAAGGCGCCACGCCCTCAGTGCCGCAGACAGGCCAGCGGGATGACCAGGACGCCGTCGTCACGGCAGTAGGCCGTGGCCCCGGCGGTGGCGACCGCGAGGCAGGACCGGCTGTGGCCGGGATTCCGCATGTTGACGACGCTGCCGGTCTACTGCGGGGAGGCGACAGTCCAGCCAATGGCGTGAGTTGGCCGGGTTTCGTTGCGTCAGATGGCCGGGTTTCCCTGTGTCAGTTGGACCGGAGGACGGCACCGCTACGGGCGCAGCGCGCTCAGGGGGAAGGTCAGGGCGCCGTCAGGCAGTCGCATGGTCGGCCCGTCTGCGGTGACGACGGCGGTGAAAACTGGCGCCGGGGTGCGCTCGACGTCGATGTCCGCAACGAAGGCCGCCAGCGATACCTGAGCCGCCGGGATCTGCCGCTGGCCGAGCTTGACCTCGAAGGCGGCCCAGCGTCCGTCGTCGAGCTCGACGACGGCGTCGACCTCTTTGCCGGACTTGTCGCGGTAGTGGTAGACGCGTCCGCCCCGCAGCTCGGTGAAGGTCCGCAGATGCTGGATGACCTGGGACTCGAACCACAGGCCCGCCGTGTGCAGGTCCTGCATGAGGCGCTCCACCGAGGTCGTGGTGATGGCCGCCGCCAGGGCGGGGTCCACGAAGTGGAGCTTGGATGAGGTGCGCACGGCGTAGCGCGAGCGCAGATGCGGCGCCCAGGCGGGCTGCTCCTCGATGATGAAGAGCCGCTTGAGCGCGTTGACGTAGCCGAAGGCGGCCTCTGCACTCAGTGTTCGTGTCGTCACGTCCCTTACAATGGTGGCGAAGGATGCCTCGGTGGCGATATGGCGAGCCAGTGAACGCAGCAGCGCACGCAACCTCATCGGGTCGCGGCGCGGCTCTCCGTCCAGCCGCCCTACGTCGACACTGGCGATGTCCTCGACGTAGTCGCGCAGGTGCCGCTGCGCTTGAACCGTGGAGGCGCCGAGGTCGCCCGGCCAGCCGCCGTGCACCAGCGCATCCAGGACCTGACGGACACTCGTGCCAGAGTCGAGAACGACGGCGGGCTCCTCGCCGTCGAACAGTGCCGCCAGCGAGACGCGCCCGTCGCCCAGACCGCGTTCGAACAAGGTCATGGGGCGCATCCGCACCTTGGAGATGCGGTGGGCGCCGGAGTGCCGCGTCGCATCCTCGGCGGGCACGGAGGAGCCGGTGAGGATGAACTGCTTGGTCGGTGAGGTGGCGGCGCGTGCCGTGGCATGGCGGCTGTTCCTGCCGGGCCCGTCGTCAGTGAGGAACGCCGACATCGTAGGCCCCCGGGGGTCCGCCCGAAGCCAGGCGGGCGTCGAGGAGGACGCGGCCGGGCGCAGGCAGCGCCCCTGCGGCCCGACCTTCGCGCCCTCGACCCGGTTCCGGTGGCCCGGGTGCGTGACACCGTGGCCGCCAGGTCCCCGTCCTCACATCTGGCGCTTGCGCAGCTCGCGGATCATCTGCGCGAGACCGGAGAAGTCGATGCGCACGCGCTCTCGCGGGCTGTCAACGCGGATGCCGCTCCAGCCGACGCGCGTGTACTCGCCGGTCCTCTGGTCGCGCACGTGTACGCCGTCCCAGCCGATGCGCACGTCCTCGCCGGTCCTCCCCTCTCGCACACGGATGCCGTCCCAGCCCACGTGCACGTCGTCGCCGTTCTTCCCCTCGCGCACGTGGATGCCGTCCCAGCCCACGTGCACGTCGTCGGTGTCCTTCCCGTCACGCACGTGGATGCCCTCCCAGCCCACGTGCACGTCCTCGCCACTCCTCCGGTCACGCACGCGGATGCCCTCCTCGAAGGAGACGTGGACGTCGTGCTCGTCCTCGGGTGCCGGGCCGGGGCCTCGGTCGTCGTCACCGGTGGGGCCCTCCCCGTGCGCTGACCAGCCGGTACCGGTCTCGTCGGCAGCGGCCGCATCGGAGGCAGCGGTGCTCACGGTGGTGTCGTCGTGGGCGTCGGTGGCGTCGGCACTGACGTCATCGGTGCCAGCAGCGGTCTCGCCGCGGACGTCCCCGGCGTAGGCATCGGCATCGGCGTCGGTCGCATCCGCGGACTCGTCGACCGCGGGCTCCTCCCCGACCGGTTCCTCCCCCACGCTCGTTGCGGACGCCGTCCCGGCGTCGGGCTCGACGACGGACGCCCGCGCAGCCCCCGCGTCCTCGGCGCCAGCGGCGGTCTCGCCGCGGGCGGCCCGGGCGACGGGGCCCTGCTCCGGGTCCGCGAAGAGGAGCTCGTCGACCGTGACCTCGTAGAGGATGGCGAGCGCGATGAGGTTGTCGGTGTCGGGCGAGGACTCGGCGCACTCCCACTTGGACACGGCCTGGCGCGAGACCCCGACCCGCGCGGCAACCTGCTCCTGTGACAGCCCCGCTGCGGTGCGGTAGCGGTAGAGCCTCTTGGCGATCTCGATCTTCATGTGTGTGTTCCTCTCGACTGGATGGTGCTCGAGCGCTCGGCACGGCTCCTGCACGTCCGGTGCCGCTGGCGGGTGCCCGGTCGTGCCCGGTCGTGCCCGGGGCGGTCGGTGCACCTTCAGACTGGCGCGTGGACGCCTCCCGGCGCTGCCACCTCTGCCTTGCAATTGTGGCCCGCAACCCATAGTTGCGGGGCGACGGCGGAGCCCGAACTCCCACGGACCGCCTCTGCCCGGACGGACTACCTGCACTCCCACGGACAATCTGCACTCCCACGGATCACCTGTCCCCGGGCGGATCACCTGCGGGACGCCCGCAGGTGATCCGTGCGTCGATACGTGATTCGCCGGACGCACGGTGATCCGCACGCCAGCACGTTGTCCGTCGCACACGGATGGGTATCGTCGAGGCGCCCCCGCCAGCCCGCTCCAGCGCAGCCGCTGCCCCGTTGCCGCGCACCACCGGGCACGACCGTCAGGAGACACACGTGAGCATCCAGCCCGAGGCGCTTACTCTCGACGGAGTCCCCGCGCTGAGGTGGGGAGGACCGGGCGGGCGCGCGGTCATCGGTGTGCACGGACAGCTCGGTGACAAGCGGGATCCCGTCTTGGCTCGGTGCGCCGAGGTCATCGCCTCGCACGGTGACCATCTCCTCACCTTCGACCTTCCCGCCCACGGCGAGCGCCGGGACGGCACGGCCTTCACCGCCAAGGCGGCCAGCGGCGAGGTGCGGGACTTCGTGCAGCTGGCACGAGAGGAGGGGAACAAGATCAGCCTGCTCGCTATCAGCGTCGGGGCCTACAACGCCCTGTGCGACACGCCCTCCGGGACCTTCGAGCGCGCATGGCTGGTGTCACCGCTGCTCGACCTTGAACGCTACGTCCGAGACGTCATGAGCACCTACTCGGTGACCGACGAGCAGCTTGAGGCCGAGACCGTCATCAACACACCCCGCGCCTCGCTCAGCTGGCCGGACCTGTGCTTCCTCACGGAGCATCCGGTGAGGCTGGATATGCCCAGCTGGACCATTCGCGGCAGCCGGGACGACGTCGTCCCCATGGAGGCTCTCAGCCGGTTCCTCAGCGCTCCCGGAACAGAGCTCGTCGAGATCGCGGGCGGACCGCACTTCCTTGGCGAGCCCCCGTACCTCGACACGGTCGCGTCGTGGTTCGCGCAGCGCTATCCGGTCGGACGGTAACGGCCAGGCACCCGTTCATCGGAGCACACCGTCCGACGACGAGAACCGGTCGGTCAAGCGTCCCGACAAGCCGTCTGCCCGCGAGCGGATCACCCGCACCGCCGTCGGATCACCTGTGCACCGACGGATCACCCGCGCCGCCGTCGGATCACCTGTGCACCGTCGGATCACCCGCGTGACGCCCGCAGGTGATCCATGGAACAACAGGTGATCCGCCGGGCATGTCGTGGTCCACCAGCAGACAGGTGATCCTCCAGGAACACAGTGGTCCGTGAGACCGCAGGTGGTCCGTGGGACCGCAAGTGATCCGCCAGGAACACAGTGGTCCGCCGGGCGCAGGGTGATCCGTGATCCGTGGTCCAGGGGCCCTGACGTCACTCCCACTCGATGGTGGCCGGGGGCTTGCTCGTGACATCGAGCATGACGCGGTTGACCTCGGGAACCGCGTTGGTGATGCGGGTGGAGATGCGGGCCAGCACGTCGTAGGGCAGGCGCGTCCAGTCCGCCGTCATCGCGTCCTCGCTGGAGACCGGCCGCAGGACGATCGGGTGGCCGTAGGTGCGCCCGTCGCCCTGGACGCCCACGCTGCGCACGCCCGCCAGCAGCACCACCGGGCACTGCCAGATCTCGGCGTCGAGCCCCGCGGCGCTCAGCTCCTCGCGGGCGATCGCGTCCGCGGCGCGCAGCACACGCAGGTTCTCGGCCGTCACCTCGCCGATGACGCGGATGCCCAGGCCGGGCCCGGGGAAGGGCTGGCGGGCGACGATCTTCTCCGGCACCCCCAGCTCGCGCCCGATAGCGCGCACCTCGTCCTTGAACAGGCTGCGCAGCGGCTCGACGAGCTCGAAGTCGAGGTCCTCGGGCAGCCCGCCGACGTTGTGGTGGCTCTTGATGTTGGCCGCGCCCTCGCCGCCGCCGGACTCGACGACGTCGGGGTAGAGCGTGCCCTGGACGAGGAAGCGGATCTCGCCGCCCTGGGCACCGACCTCCTCGATGACGCGACGCTGGGCGGCCTCGAAGGAGCGGATGAACTCCCGTCCGATGATCTTGCGCTTGGTCTCGGGATCGGTGACGCCCGCGAGCGCGCCCAGGAAGCGCTCAGACTCGTCGACGGTGATGACGCGGATGCCCATGCCCTGGGCGTAGTCCTGCTCCACCTGCTCGCGCTCGCCGTCGCGCAGCAGGCCGTGGTCGACGAAGATGCAGGTGAGCTGGTCGCCGACGGCGCGGTGGACGAGGGCGGCGGCCACGGAGGAGTCGACGCCGCCGGACAGCCCGCAGATGACGTGGGCGTCACCCACCTGGGCGCGGATGGCCTCGACCTGCTCGTCGATGATGCTGCCGGAGGTCCAGGTGGCGGGGATGCCGGCGCCGACGTGGAGGAAGTTCTCCAGGGCCCTCTGCCCGAACTCGGAGTGCAGGACCTCGGGGTGCCACTGGAGGCCGAAGAGGCGGCGCGAGCAGTCCTCGAAGGCGGCGACGGGCGTCTGGCTCGTGGAGGCGGTGACGGCGAAGCCCTCGGGGGCGGCCTGGACGGCGTCGCCGTGGCTCATCCACACGGCCTGCTCGACGGGGGTCCCCGCGAAGAGGCAGGAGGCGCCGTCGACACGCGCGGGGGTGCGGCCGTACTCGCGGGTGCCGGTGCGCCCGACGGCGCCGCCGAGGGCCTGCGCCATCGTCTGGAAGCCGTAGCAGATGCCGAGCACCGGGACGCCGGCCTCGAAGAGGGCGGGGTCGATGCTCGGGGCGCCGTCCTCGTAGACGGAGGAGGGGCCGCCGGACAGGATGATGGCGGCGGGGGCCTTGGCGAGCATCCGCGTCACCGGCATGGTGTGGGGGACGATCTCGGAGTAGACCGAGGCCTCGCGCACGCGCCGGGCGATGAGCTGGGCGTACTGGGCGCCGAAGTCGACCACGAGGACCGGGCCCGTCGGCGTCGCAGCGGCCTTGCTCGCGTCAGTCTGCGGGGCCTCGGCGGGCGTCTGGTCGGTTCCGGCTGCGCGGTCTGCTGAGGGTGGGGTCGTCACCGTCTCAGGATAGCGGCGCGCACCGCGTCAGAGTCCTCACCACTCATCACCATCACCTCACGATAACGACCGTCCGAAAGTGATCCACCTATCGTTTCTTTGTTTGGACAAATGGGCCAGCAGGTACCTACGCTTCAGGTGTCAGCCACACTGGCTGCCACCGGCCACGATCCGGGCACACCGCCGTGCGGAGCCTCTCCGTTCCGGATGGTTCCGCACAGGAACCGAAAGGAACTCTCATGACCGCTCCTACAATCGACACCGCCACCGTCGCCCCCACCACCCAGGCCGTCTCCGAGCGGACCAACGCCAAGGCCGCAGACACACTCACCTTCAAGATCGGCATGTCCATGGTCGCCGTTGTGCTGGTACTCATGGCAGCTGTAGGAGTCGTCGTCGGCTCCCCCGTCATGATCATTACCGCGGGCCTCGTGGGCTGCGCAGCAACCTTCATGGGCGTCTACACCGGCATCAACATCATCGCCGGCTAACCCTTCCTCCCCTGAGGCACAATCGAACCGGAGGATTACGTTCCTACGCCCCTCCCGTGCAGCGCGGCCAACGCTGACCGCGCTGCCAGCAGGCCGGACGGACCGGCACGTACCGCACACGAGCGCTGATCACACGATCAGCGCTCTTCCTCTTCCCCGACGTCGAGCACCCACCTCGCCCCACAGCACGCCCAACCAGTAGAAACAGGCGCCTGCTCAGCGCAGGACGGCGAGCACACGAGGCAGCGCGAGCAGCGCCAGCACCATACTGAGCACCTGAGCCAACAGCACAACGCCAACCGCAGCCTCCACCGATGGGGCCAGCGCAACAAGCAGCAGCGCACCGCCCACACTGGCTATCTGGACGAGAGGGCACATCGCCGCCACCGCCCGCCGCTGGGAGCGCAGCAGCCACGGCGGCACGAGTGGGTCGACCCCTCCCGCGCAGGCAGGGACGACGGCGACAAAGTGCCCCGTGACCGCGAGCGAGGAGGCAAGGACAAGCACGACGACGTCGCCCACCCCGGACAGGACCCTAGTGAGGGCCAGCAGGATGACACCGCAGGACGACACCCCCGTCCCCACGAGGATCCAGGCGTAGGCGAGACGGTGGGCATACCGACGCGCCAGCCCGCACACGCCGATACCGATCCAGACGACGGCGAGAGCGAGCACACCACCCTCAGCCCCCAACCCTGCAAGTGGCCCAACAGGCGTGAGGGACCACAGCAGCACCGGGGTGAGCGCGAGAGCAGCTACTCCCAGAGGCAGGGCCTGGACGAGCTCCAGGAGCAGGCCCGCAAGTACGGTCTGACGCACACGCCCGATCTTGAGGTCGGAACGGCTGAGCGCCGCCTGGTCACCACGAGTACCTGCGTCCAACACCACCCAGTCGATTCCGACGGCAGCCTCGAAGGTCCCGTGCATGCGTCGCAGCGCAACATAGGCAGCCTCAAGCTGCCCCTGGGCCACGTGCCAGTGCGGGGTCTCGGGCAGCGTCACAGCCAGTAGAAGAACCACGACGGCGAGGACGGCAAGCGCTACCCCGGCCCCGATCACACCAGCACCCACCCGGGCGTCCGAGCCGCTCGGAGCCGATGAGGCGAGCACAGAGAGTTCCCCGCCAACGAGCACCCATCCCGCCCCAGCCGGTGCCGTCGCCCAGGCACGTGGCATCAGGCGACGGTGCCCACGGGCGGCAAGTTCGTGGGCAATCTTGGGCAGCACGACGGCGAAGCCGCCCGTCCCCAGTCCCACAACCACGACACCTGCCGCCCGCAGGAGCACGAGACCGGGGACGACGAGCAGGGACCCGACGACGAGGAGCCAGGCAGCGGCCATGACGCAGGGGCGTCGTCCGAAGGCGCGCGAGAGATGGTCGAGCGCCGGGGAGCCCAGCAGCGAGCCGAGCGGAAGGGCCACGACGAGGAGGATGGGAACGAGCAGGTCATCGTTTCTCCCCCACTGGCCGTCAGGGACCAGGAGGGCGCGAGTAGTGTCGTCGGCCAGGAGTGTCATGCCCACAAGGCCCCAGGCAGCCCCGCAACAGGCACCGGCCAGCACGAGCAGCGCACGCAGGCGCCGTTGCGCGGCGGTGCGGGACTCGGCGGCCATAGTCGCCCTTCCTGTACGGTGCGACGACACCCGAGGATACGCCCACAACCCGGTTGACACGGCGCGCGGCGGTACCGGCCCGACCCGCCATGCGCGCACCAGCATGCCTTTGTACGGACTTCATCGTCCAGTGATCTCTCCCTTACCACCCCTCCAACACGCTCGGAGCAACCCCGCCACCCTCACCTCTAGACCTACTTAGTCCTGACATTTAGTATCGGGGTGTCAGCCTCGCCATTCCCCGACACGTAGGACGGGCATCGCTCCCGGATCAAAGGAGATCGTCCATGACCTTCCGCCTTGACCCCACCGCCGCCATCAACGACCCGCACGGCATCAGCTGGGGCATGCACCCCATCTCCTGGCGCAACGACGACATCAAGGAGGTCGGCGCCTTCAACACCCTGGAGGACATGCTGCTCGACCTGGCCGACCTCGGCTACCGCGGCACGGAGGTCGCCGGCTGGTACCCCTCCAAGGAGGTCACCAAGGAGCGCATCGACGCCCGCGGCATCGCGATCGTCGCCCAGTGGTTCTCCTCCTTCATCGTGCGCGACGGCGTCGAGGCCGTCATCCCCGAGTTCACCGAGACCTGCGAGTACCTGCAGTACCTGGGTGCGACCCGTGTCGTCGTCTCCGAGCAGACCGGCTCGGTGCAGGGCGTGCGCGACATCTGCATCTTCACCGACAAGCCGGTCCTCACCGACGAGCAGTGGCCGGTGCTGGCCGAGGGGCTCAACCGCCTGGGCGAGATCGCCCTGGAGCACGGCCTCGACCTCGTCTACCACCACCACCTGGGCACGGTCGTCCAGACCAAGGAGGAGACGATCCGGCTCATGGAGCTGACGGACCCGGCCAAGGTCTCCCTCCTGTTCGACACGGGCCACGCCTTCGTGGGCGACGGCGACGTCATGGGCCTGCTTGAGGCCACGATCGACCGTGTCAAGCACGTGCACTTCAAGGACGTGCGCCCCGAGAAGCTGGCCGAGTCCAAGGAGCTGGGCCGCTCCTTCCTCGACTCCTTCCTGGCGGGCATGTTCACCGTCCCCGGCGACGGCATGATCGACTTCACCGAGCCCTACCGCTTCCTCATCGAGCACGGCTACGACAAGTGGATCCTGGTCGAGGCCGAGCAGGACCCGGCCATCGCCAACCCGCACGAGTACGGGG